>Ga0210392_10000134_pt1 | contig 60526 bp, 62 predicted proteins | sample IncBWC30OmetaG_FD_161057 | JGI IMG/M metagenome (GOLD analysis project Ga0210392, IMG submission 161057) | Forest soil microbial communities from Barre Woods Harvard Forest LTER site, Petersham, Massachusetts, United States - Inc-BW-C-30-O ... | reverse complement strand
CCGGGTACGTCTTCGGTGTTGAGTATCGACACCCTGGAGATTGATGGAAACTCCATGCAGCTGCGCGTGAATAGCGAGCTGGTGACGACGACCGCAACGGAGTTTCGCCTGCTGGATTATCTTGCCCGGCATCCGGGACGGGTCTTCAGCCGCGACCATCTGCTGGATGCGGTGTGGGGCGATGCCCGGTTTGTGACGCCGCGCAGCGTGGACGTGTATGTGCGGCGAATCCGGGAGAAGATCGAGGTTGATCCTGAGACGCCGCGATTCCTCAAGACGATGCGCGGAGCGGGCTACCGGTTTGATCTTCCCAAGGCGAAGGAAGCTTCGATGGGGAGTGCGGTGGGCGCGGCGACCGAGTAGTCTGCCAGCATGAGATCCTGGCTGCGAAAGAGCTTGTACCTGGCGTTGTTTTGGCGCATCGCGATCGGGATCGCGGTGACGGCTGCGTCCATGCTGCTGCTTCCGCGCTGGTGGATGGTGATTGGCACGGGATTCGTGGTGGCGCTCTGGATCGCTGCGTGGGGAACCAGCGTAGTCACCAATGCCATCGAGCTGATTGAGCCGGCAGCGGCGACCGTGGCCGGCCGGGACACGCGCTGGCCCGACGCTCCGTTCCGGCAGATGGAGCCGCTGTTGCAGGCGCTGCATGTCTCGGCGGCGGAGGTAGTTCGACAGCTCGAGGCGAGCTCGGAGAGCCGGCGGAAGCTCGAGGCGCTGCTGGATTCCATGCAGGACGCGGTGACCAGCGTCGACGGCGCGGGCCGGATTGTGTGGGCGAACGTGCCGATGCAGAAGCTGGTGGCCGAGTCCTCCGGCAATGTGCGCGCGGGGCACTCCCTGGTGCAGACCATTCGTTCGCCCGAGATTCTGGAGTGCGTGCAGGAGGCGCTCGAAAAGCGCGAGTATGCCGAGATGCGGCCCGTCTCCATGCCGATGGGCAAGATCTTTGCGGTGAGTGCTGCGCCCATGCCCGAGGGCGGCGCGGTGGTGGTGATGCAGGACATCACCCACGTGGAGCAGGTAGAACGGACGCAGCGGGAGTTCGTAGCGAATGTCTCCCATGAGTTGCGGACACCGTTGACTTCGATCTCGGGATATGTGGAGACGCTGCTGGAGGACGAGCGGACGGGCCTCTTCTTCACACCGCAGGTACGGGAGTTTCTGGAGGCCATCTATAAGAGTGCCAAGCGGATGGGGCGGTTGACGGATGATCTGCTGGCGATGGCGCGGGTAGACTCCGGGGAGCAGAAGCTGCGGCCGCAGCCGGTAGAGGTGGGCGTCCTGATCCAGGAGGCCGAGGACGCGGTGGCGGCGCTGGCGCGGGATAAGCATGGAGTGCTGGAGATCGGCGAGTTTCCGAACGTGGAGGTGGTCGCGGACCTCGATGCGATTGTCCAGGTACTGAGCAACCTGATTGAGAATGCGCTGAACTATGGAGTTAGCCCGGCAAGCGTGGGACAGGCGCTGCCCGGCAAGCCGCTGGATGGGGCGCTGGTGGTGCTGAGCGCGGCCATTGTGCCGGCCTCGCCGCAGGAGGTTCGGTTCTGCGTGGAAGATTTCGGTGCCGGAATCGGGTCGGAACATTTGAGCCGTCTGTTTGAGCGGTTCTACCGGGTGGACAAGACGCGCTCCCGGGAATCGGGTGGGACAGGGCTGGGACTCTCGATTGCGAAGCATATTGTGGAGTCGCACAAGGGCCGAATGTGGGTGGAGAGCGAGCTGGGCAGGGGCAGCCGATTCTGCTTTACGCTGCCGTTGATGCTCCATCCCGTGCGGGCGTCAGGGATCTGATCCGACGCGTTCCTGAGGCATGTGCACGATCGAAGTGGAAAACAGCGGGCACTTTAGAGCCTATTCATCCTCTATTCATGATTCGTTACCTGTTCATTCATACAGGGTTGCGAGGATCAACTCACGGACAAATCTGGCAAGGCGGTCCACGAATCCATAAGAGAGTTCGCGCGCCTTAGCCACCGTCCCTGAGGAATGATGAAACGATATAACGTATTGAGTGCTGCGCTGGTCGCCATGACGATAATGACGACCCAGCTTCCGATGAGTGCCCAGACGACAGACCGCACCGTTCCGGCGAAGACGGTGAAGAAGACTTCCAAGCCGCAGAAAGAGACAGCGGCACAGATCCAGATGCGCGAGATGAGGGAAGCGCTGAAGGCGCAGCAGGACGAGATCGACGCGCTGAAGTCGCAGATCTCGGCCAAGAGCAGTGACGTAACCGCCGCCCAGCAGACCGCCGCTGACGCGCAGGCCCAGGCCGCCGCGGCAGCCGCTTCCGCGGCGCAGGCACAGGCGGCCGCCAGCGCGAACTCCACCAAGGTCGACGCCGTTTCGAACAGCGTGACCGAACTCAAGTCGTCGACCACCGCTCTCAACGACAACGTGATCGCCAACCAGCGGAAGGTGGAGAGTGAGATCAATTCGCCGGCGACCATGCATTACAAGGGCGTGAACATCACACCGGGTGGCTTCGCGGCGTTTGAAGGTGTGTGGCGTCAGCACTCGGTGAACTCGGACATCAATACGCCGTTCAACAGCATTCCGATGCCCAGCGCGAACGAAGGGCATGTGAGCGAGCTGAACTTCTCCGGCCGGCAGAGCCGTTTGTCGGTGCTGGTGACGGGCGATGCGGGCGCGTACAAGCTGACGGGCTACTGGGAGATGGACTGGTTGGGAACGGGCACGTCGTCCAACAACAACCAGAGCAACAGCTATGTGCTGCGTCAGCGCCAGATCTGGGGGCAGTTTGCGACGCAGGGCGGGTTCACGGTGACCGGCGGACAGATGTGGTCGCTGTTGACGGAAGACGCCAAGGGAGACGATCCGCGGACCGAGATTCAGCCGCTCACGATCGATTCACAATACCTGGTGGGCTATACATGGGAGCGTCAGCCGGGTATCCGGGTTGAGAAGCGCTTCGGTGATTACACGACCAAGGCTGTTACCCTGGCGGCCTCGGCAGAGCAGGCGCAGATCACCAGCTTCACGGCTGCCGGACCGATTCCGACCGAGTTCTTCTTTGGCGGTATCGGCCAGAATGGCGGTCTGTACAACGCTGCGGGCAACATCGGCAATGGAAATACGGCAGGGACGGGAGCCATCGCCACCTACGCCAACAACGTCGCTCCTGACCTGATGTTCAAGGCTGCGTTCGATGAGCCCAAGGTGCACGCCGAGGTAGGCGGCCTTCTGCGCTTCCTGCGCAACGAGTATTTCCCGGTATTGACGGTGGCCGGAACGGCGAGCACTCCGGTCTACGGCTACTCGCCGGTGATGCAAAACAGCACGGCTACGGCGGGCGGCGTGTTCTTCAACCTGCGGGTGAAGCCGATTCCGCTGGTTGAGGCTGCGGTGCAGGGGCTGGTCGGAACCGGTACGGGCCGTTATGGTTCTTCGCAGCTGGCCGACGCGACGCTGAAGCCGAATGAAACCCTGGAGCCCGTCCGCAACGACCATGGCTTGTTCAGCCTGGTCTTCCACCCCTCCAAGAACTGGGACTGGTTCGCCTACTACGGTGGCGAGTATGCCCAGCGGACGGTCTATTCCGTGGTCACGCCGACTGGGCTTGCTCCGATCGGGTATGGCCCGCGCAACCTGAACGATTCGGGTTGCTATAACCTGCCACCGGTGAGCGGCAACGCCAGCGGCACAGCAGGGTCCATCTCGCCGGCCAACTGCGCTTCGCCCACCCGCTACATCCAGGAAGCCATGGGTGGCTTCATCTGGCGCGCCGTCAATAGCCCGACGTATGGCCGCCTGCAGTACTCGGTTACCTATAGCTACATCCAGCGCAACCTCTGGTCCGGGAATAACATTCCGGCCAGCGGCCCTATCACCAGCCCGACCGGTGCTCGCGCTACGGAGCCAATGATCCACGTCAGCATGCGCTACTACATCCCGTAGAGTGTTGGCGCGTACCCTCTGCCAATTCCGGCAGAGGGGCTAAAGAGCGCGACGCGGCATCAAATAGTGTTGCGTTTCCGCTCAAGCGTCGCCGATTCTCGTAGGATTCTGAGTGCAGCTATTCGTGACTGGCCCTTCCCAACCGGAAGGGCCAGTTACCGACAGAAGAGAAACAGAAGAGAATATGACAGCCGCGCGGCAGCGAGAAACTGCAAGCTTGCGGCGGAGGAGACATCATGAAGGCAAAGCTTTTATCCCTGGTTGCAATGGCAGCGATGACGGCGAGCGTTATCCCCGCCGTAGCGCAGCATCTTACCGGCGCGGGTGGAACGTTTCCCAACCCGATCTATCAGCGTTGGTTCACGGAGTACAGCCAGGCGCATCCCGGCGTGCAGATCAACTACCAGTCGGTAGGATCGGGCGCGGGCATCCGGCAGATCTCGCAGGGGATTGTGGACTTCGGCGCCTCGGACGGACCGATGACCGACAAGCAGCTGGCAGACTCCAAGCAGAAACTGCTGCATATTCCGACGGTGCTGGGCGCGGTTGTGCCGGCCTATAACCTGCCGGGCCTGAGCGCGGAGCTGAAGTTTTCCGGTGACGTGATTGCCGACATCTACCTGGGCAAGATCACCAAGTGGAACGATCCTCGCATCGCCAAGGACAATCCCGGCGTGAACCTGCCAAATCACCCGATCCTTCCTGTGTACCGCTCGGACGGATCCGGCACCAACTATATCTTCACGGACTACCTGAGCAAGGTGAGCCCGGACTTCAAGGCCAAGATCGGCTCTGCGACTTCGGTGCAGTGGCCCGGCGGTGTGGGTCAGAAGGGCAATGAAGGCGTGGCGGGCATGATTCGCAACAGCCCCTTCTCGTTTGGGTATGTTGAGCTGATCTATGCAGAGTCGAACAAGATGCTGTTCGGCGTGGTGAAGAACGCGGACGGCAAATGGATCAAGGCGTCGACGGATTCGGTGAGCGCGGCTGCCGCTGGCGCAGCAAAGGCCATGCCGGCCGACTACCGCGTGTCCATCACGAATGCCGCTGGAGCGAACGCCTATCCCATCTCCTCGTTCACCTGGCTGCTGATTCCGGACCCCTCCAAGGACTCGGCCAAGGGCAAGGTGCTACACGACTTCCTGCAGTGGATGCTGGATCACGGTGAGGCCGAGGCTTCGAGCATGACCTATGCGCCGCTGCCGCCGGCTGTAGTCAAAATGGTGCGCAAGACCATCGCCACCGTCCACTAAGCCCTGAAAAGGGGACCTGCCCGTAGCGCAGGTTCCCCTTTGTTGTCTTGTGTTTTGACGTTTTGGCAACGCTGGGCTGACCTGCGGATTCACGGTCCATTCACATTCCTTTCATAAAGTGATAAGGGAGCCTGCGAGCAGTGCATGAATGAGCCAAAGATCATACCGTTGCCCACTGCGCCCGAGGAGCCGCTCTCGGCGCCACACAGGATCGCACCGCCTCCTATGATCAAGACCATGCTTCCGCAGACGGAGATGGGATCGCCAGCCGCGGTGGCGCCCGTGACGCCGTCGGCGATCCGCATGTTCCTGCAGGCAAAGAGCTCAGGCCGGATGGCCGACGGAGCCTTTGCCGCCCTGATGGTGGTTTGCGCGCTGAGCATCTTTGCGATTGTGGTCCTGATCGTCTCCGTCCTGGTCTCGCACTCGCAGCTTTCCATCAAGACGTTTGGTTGGCATTTCTTCTCGACCCGCACCTGGGACCCGGTCTCCGGCGATTTTGGAGCGCTGCCGTTCATCTATGGGACGGTGCTGTCCTCGCTGCTCGCGGTGTGCATGGCGGTGCCGCTCGCCCTGGCCACCTCCATCTTCCTGCTGGATATCTGCCCCAAGTTTTTGCGCGCGCCGATCTCGTTTCTTACCGAGCTGCTGGCCGCGATCCCCAGCGTTGTATACGGCCTCTGGGGCGTGTTTGTGCTGGTGCCCATCATTCGGGACCAGGCTGGCCCGGTGCTGGAGAAGTACCTGGGTTGGACGGGCCTGTTCGTCGAGCCGAACTTTGGGGTGAACATGTTTACCGCCAGCGTGATCCTGGCCATCATGATCTTCCCGGTCATCAGCTCGATCAGCCGCGATGTGATGCGCGCGGTGCCGGTCCACCAGCGCGAGGCGGTGCTGGCCCTGGGCGCGACGCGCTGGGAGATGTTGCGCATCGGCGTCTTGCGCAACGCGCGCATGGGCATTATCGGGTCGGTGATTCTTGGACTCGGGCGCGCTCTGGGCGAGACGATTGCCGTGACCATGGTGATCGGCAACCACCCGGCAATCCTCAAGAACCTGTTCGCGCCAGGCTATACGCTGGCCAGCGTCATCGCCAACGAGTTCACCGAGGCAACCGGGGACCTCTATCTAAGCGCGCTGATTGAGATTGGCCTCGCTCTATTCCTCGTGACGATTATCGTGAACGCGATTGCGCGGCTGCTGGTGTGGGCGGTTGTGCGTGACAATGCGGGGAGCGCGCACTGATGGACACGTTGCCTCTACGTTCGCAAGGCGTTTCAGACTTCGTTAGCTTTCGACGCAGCCTCACCAACCACGTCGTCACAGGGGTAGCGATCATCAGCACGATCCTTGTGCTGGTGCCGCTGGTCGCGATCTTCGGATACCTGCTCTACAAGGGTGCGAGCTCCTTGAATCTCGCCTTTTTCACGCATGTCCCGGTGCCGGTGGGCGAGCCGGGTGGCGGCATGGCCAACGCAATCGCCGGCTCGGGGGTGATCCTTGGGTTGGCAAGCCTGCTTGGAATTCCGGTGGGAATTGGCGCCGGCGTTTATCTCGCGGAGTACGCCCGAGGAACGTGGCTGGGTGCGGCCGTGCGGTTCACAGCGGATGTGCTCAACGGCGTTCCGTCCATCGTGATGGGCCTGGCCGCCTACGCCCTGATCGTCGCCCGGCAACAGCATTTTTCCGGGATGGCCGGAAGCGTGGCGCTGGCCATCATGATGGTCCCAACGGTGACGCGGACGACCGAAGAGATGCTGGCCACGGTGCCGAAATCGGTGCGCGAGGCGGCGCTGGGCCTGGGCATTCCCAAGTGGCGGACGGTGCTTTCGGTCAGCTTGCGCACCGCGTCGCCGGGAATTATTACTGGCTGCATGCTGGCCTTCGCGCGTGTCGCCGGAGAGACGGCGCCGCTGCTGTTCACGGCCTTCGGCAACCAGTTTTGGAGCTTCGATCTGAATCAGCCCATCGCCGCGTTGCCCCTGCAGATTTATGTGTACGCGCTGTCGCCGTATGACGAGTGGCACCGCCTGGCATGGGCTGGAGCTCTTGTATTGATTGTGATGATTATGGCTTCGGTGACGCTGGTGCGTATCTTTGCCAATCGCGGCGCGCTTAAGGGAGGACATTAGTGGGAGTCGACATTCGCGTCGAGAATCTGAATGCATGGTATGGGCCGGTGCACACGCTTCACGACGTGAGCCTGCAGATTCCGGCAAACCACGCGACGGCGCTGATCGGGCCCTCGGGCTGCGGCAAGTCAACGTTTGTGCGCTGCCTCAACCGGATGCACGAAACCAGCCCCGGAGCGCGCGCGGACGGCACGGTGCTGATGGGAGATATCGACATCTACAAAGATGCGACGCCGGTTGAAATCCGGCGGCGCGTCGGCATGGTGTTCCAGCGGCCAAATCCATTTCCCACCATGTCCATCTACGACAACGTCGCCAGCGGGCTGAAGCTGAACGGCTTCCGCAAGAAGCGCGTGCTCGACGAGGTAGTGGAACGCTCGCTCAAGCAGGCCGCCTTGTGGGACGAGGTCAAGGATGACCTCAAAAAGAAGTCCGGCGCCAGTATCTCCGGAGGTCAGCAGCAGCGCCTGTGCATCGCGCGCGCTCTTGCCGTCGATCCCGAAGTGCTTTTGATGGACGAGCCCGCCAGTGCGCTGGACCCCGTTTCTACGGCCAAAATCGAGGATCTGATCTTCAAATTGAAGACCCAGTACACAATCGTGATCGTGACGCATAATATGCAACAAGCAGCTCGTGTAGCGGAGAACACCGGGTTCTTCCTCATGGGCAAACTGGTCGAGTTCGCTCCGACCACCAAGATCTTCACGAACCCCTCGGATAAACGCACCGAGGACTACATCACAGGGAGGTTCGGATGATACGGATCAAATTCCAGCAAAGTCTGGACGAATTAAAAGAGCGCCTCCTGGTAATGGCTGGACTGGTGGAGCAGGCCATCCAGCGCGCGACCGAGGCCTATACCTCGCGGGACGAGAGCTTGTGTGAGCTCGTCAAGATGTCCGAGCCCGCGATCAACCGCATGGAGCGCGAGATCGACCAGTTGGCGCTGGATCTTCTCGCCATGGAACAGCCGATGGCCGTGGACCTGCGCTTTATTATCTCGGTCATCCGGATCAATGTTGACCTCGAGCGCATGGGCGACCAGGCAGTCAACATCGCCGGCCGCGTTCTGGATCTTGGCCGGCAGGCGAACGTCGATCTGCCGGTAGATATTCCCCGGCTGGCACTGCTGTCGGCGGCCATGGTGCGCAAGGCGCTGCAGGCGTTCATTGAAGGCGATGCCGAGATGGCGCAGTCGGTGCTGATGCTCGATGACCAGGTGGACGACATGAATCGCGATGCCTTCCGTGCGCTTGGCGACCTGATCAAGGACAAGCCCGAGCTGGCTGCGCAGGCGCTCAATGCGCTCATCATCTCGCGCAACCTGGAACGCGTTGGCGACCACGCAACCAACATCGCCGAAGACGTGATCTTCTGGGTGCGCGGCCGGGACGTCCGCCATCACAGCCTGCCTGACGACGGCGACTAAACGGCGTCCATCGCAAATCCTCAGCAAGCCCGGAGATCCCCTCCGGGCTTTCGCTTTGACGGAATTCGCAAAAATCCCTCGGCAGTGTAGTCTTCCCCGCGGCGCGCGCGTCTCTACATGCAGGAAGAGCGCAGGTTCCGCAAGCACAAAGCATGATGCCGCAGCAAAGTCTCCAATCCGGCGAACTGACACTGGCTGAGAATGGCGGCGAGCGCGTCACGCCCTTCGACGATATCGCGGCCGTGCACGCGCTGTACGAGGATAGAATCTTCCGGTTCCTGCTGCTCTCGGTGCGCGACCGCGACGTGGCGCTCTCGCTGACCCAGGACACGTTCCTGAATGCGTGGCGCACGCGCGCAAACTTTCGCGGTGACTGCTCCATTGCCACCTGGCTGATGTATATCGCGGTGAATCTGCTGCGCAGCCACACCCGGACGGAGAGCTTTCGCTTCTGGAAACGCGTGGGCAACACCGCCATCAGCGCGGAAGATCTGAAGTCGCAGCTTCCGCATCCCGAGCGGTCCGCCGAAGCGAAGCTGATTGCGCAAGCAGAGCTGGAAGAGATTTGGCAGAGAGTTGAAAAGCTGTCGCGACCACAACGCACCATCTTTCTGCTGCGCTTCATCGAGGAGCAGGAATTGGCTGAGATCGCCAAGGTGATGCACATGCCGATCCCGACGGTGAAGAGTCATTTGTATCGCGCGTTAGACCACGTTCGGGCCACCCGGTCCACGGGCTCGAAGAGGAAAGGGAAGAGATGAACAACGGACACCTCACGGTTGAACAGATGGAAGCGTTGCTCTCCAATCCAGAGCTGCGCGAGCGATCGCAACACCTCCAACAATGTGAGCGCTGCTTGGAAGAGTTGGAATCCTTGCGCGCTCTGATGGGGGACCTGCGCGCGGCGGTGATCGCGTCTTCTGAAGTGCATCGGCGACTGGCTGTGATGCCAGAGCTCTCGCATCGAACTCCGCGTGCGCTGTGGAGCCTGGTCGCGGCGGCAGCGCTGCTGTGTGCTGCTGCGCCGATTGCGCTGCATCACAAGCCCGCGCACGTTGCTGTCGTCCAGCCGCCCGTGTTGCAGGTCGAGGCAGCCGTGTCCGACGACCAGTTGATGAGCGATGTCCAAGAGGATCTGAGTTCGTCGGTACCGCAGGGCTTGCTTCCGCTGACCGCGAAGGATGCGCCGACCGAAGCGACAGGAGCAACTTCCAGCTTGAAGGAGAACGAATGACTATCCGTGAATTGTTTGCAGTATCGCTCATCGTGACAGCGCCAATTTCGCTCACCTCGCGCACGGCGCACGCGCAAGACACGTCTCAGACGGCCGCTGCCTCCACCCTGGCTCCAGGCGCGCAGAGTTTGCCGGCGCCGGGCGCGCCACCGCCTCCCGGAAGCAGCAGCGACCGCCCCTGGGGCCCGCGGCATGATTGGGATCGCGGCGGCCGCCCCGGCCCTGACGGAGGCATGGATCGTGACCGCAGAGAGGGACGCGACTGGGCTCGTGACGATGACCGCGGCGCCATGCTGCCCTTCGGTATGTGGTGGAAGAATCCAGACGTCGCGGCGCGCATTGGCCTGACCGCCGAGCAGCAGAAGCGCATCGGCGACTTGTTCCTGCAGAGCCGCGTGCAGTTGATTCACATGCACGCTTCGTTGCAGGAGGAGCAGCTATTGCTGGAGCCGCTGTTGGATGCAACTCCATTGAATGAGGCCAAGGCAATGGCGCAGATCGATAAGATTGCCGATACACGCGCTGATCTGGAGAAGGCCAACGCCAAGATGCTGCTGGACATTCGGAGCGTCCTGACAGCGGATCAGTGGAGCAAGCTGCGGAACCGTCCGCGTGGAATGCGCGGGCCCGGCGATCGGAGCGATGTGAGGCCGCAGGGCCAGCCAGCGACCAACTAGCACCTGGGTTTCGCGAGCTTCGGCTCGAGATCATTCGGACGGAACATCGGCGCCGGCTCAATGCCTGGCGCCGTACTCTTTAGTTACATGCACATGCGCAGCGCTTTCGCCCGATGCAAACTGAAAGTTGGTCTTCGAGCCAGCTTCCGGTATATAAAGCGATATGCGACCTTCAAGTTTTGTCTCGGCCTTTCTGGCCGCCGCTGTGCTTTCTCTGTGCGTCCCCTCACCCGCTCAAGTTACGAACACCGAATATGCGCGTGACCCAAACCAGCCGGTAGACCAGCCGTACACCAAGAAGATTCTGGAATACACCACCGACCCATCGTTCGTTTCGCCCCTGGTCAATTATCTGCCCGCCTCCACGACCGTTCCGACGCCTGAGAAGGTGCTGGGCGATGTGTCCGGCGCACCGAACATGCTTCCGTACGCAGAGGACGTCTACAAATACTTCCGGCTGCTGGCGGCAAGCACGCCGCGCGTGAAGGTGGTCACGATCGGCCATAGCGAAGAGGGCCGCGAGATGATCGCCGTGGCCATCGCCGACGAGAGCCTGCTCAAGGGTCAGAAGGAAAATGACGAGCGCCTCGCAAAGCTTGCCGACCCGCGCACGATCGGCATGGACGACGCGAAGGCCGAGCCGCTGATTGACGCCTCATACCCGGTGTACTACATCACCGGAACCATCCACTCCACGGAGACTGGCGCGCCGACGGCGCTGATGGAGATGGCCTATCGATTGGCCGTGGATAATTCGCCGTACATCAAATACATTCGCTCGCACATGATCGTGCTGATTACGCCGGTGGTGGAAGTTGACGGCCGCGATCGCATGGTCGACATCTACAAGTGGCACCGCGCGCACCCAAACGAAAACTGGCCCCGCCTGGTTTATTGGGGGCACTACGTCGCGCACGACAACAACCGCGATGCCATGGGCATGACACTCAACCTCACCAACAACGTGCTCAACACCTACATCGGCTGGCATGCGCAGGTGCTGCACGATCTGCATGAGTCCGTACCGTTTCTCTACGACAACACGGTAGGCGATGGCCCGTACAACGCGTGGATCGATCCAGTGCTCGCCAACGAGTGGGCTGAGCTTGGCTGGAACAACGTAGCGCAGATGCAGAGCTTCGGCATGCCCGGCGTGTTTACGCACGGCGACTTCGATACATGGAGTCCCGGCTACCTGATGTTCCTCGCGGGCCTGCACAACGGTATCAGCCGTTTGTACGAGACGTTCGGCAACGGCGGCGCTGACACCGAGAAACGCATCCTCTCCCCAGAGGAATATTCGCGCACATGGTATCGGCAGAATCCGGCGTTTCCGGTGGTGAACTGGTCGCAGCGCGACAACAATAATTACGAGGAGAGCGCTCTGCTCTCGACGCTGTCGTACTTCTCGAAGAACACCCATCACTTCCTGGTGAACTACTACGAGAAGAGCAAGCGCTCGATTCTGAAGCCAACCGTCGAGGGACCTGCGGCCTACGTGCTCACCGCGAACCCGGCCGAGCTGAATCGCCAGGTGCAGCTGCTCGAGGTGCTGAAGGAGCAACACGTAGAGGTGAGCCAGCTCACGGATGCAGTGACTGCCAGCGTGCCTCCCGCGAAACGCGGCGATAAGCCTACGCAACAAACATTCCCTGCGGGCAGCTTCGTGGTCCGGATGGATCAACCCTATTCCAGGATTGCCGACGCGCTTCTGGACAAGCAGTACTGGGCTCCGGATGATCCGCAAAAACATCCCTACGACGACACCGGATGGAGCTTCTCTGCGCTGTTCAATCTTAAGGTGGCGCGGCTAACTGATCCTGCGATCCTGGCCGCGAAGATGACGAGTGTTGACGACCCGCAAAGCCTGTCAGGCAAGCAGACAGGCACAGGCTCGGTGGCGGTCATTGCGAACACCGGGCAGAGCTCGCTGCTGGCGCTCGTGTACAAGCTGAAAGATGCACATATCGCTGTTGCGGAAAAAGCCTTCGACGCAGCGGGAAATAAATATACCGCAGGCTCGCTGATAATCAGCGATGCGTCGGACGCCACGCTGGCGCCGGTGTTGAAGGAGTTGTCACTCGACGCGGCTCGCCTGGCATCCGCACCCAGCGTGGCCACGCATCCAGCCAAGGCGCCGCGGATCGCCTTCATGCACACATGGCAGGCAACGCAGACCGAAGGCTGGTGGCGCTATGAGTTCGACCATGTCGGCGTCCCCTACAAATACATCAGCACGCAGACGGCGGCTGCCGAAGCAGATCTCCGCAGCAAGTACGACGTGATTGTCTTCGCGCCGGTGGGCGGTGGGTCCGCGCAGTCCATTCTCAATGGCACCCCGAGATATGGAAATGCAACGCCATGGCAGACAACGGATCTAACCCCGAACCTGGGACGCCTGGACTCGACCCCGGATACGCGCCCGGGCCTCGGGCTTGACGGCCTGGCCCACCTGCGCACGTTCGTCGAACAGGGAGGTCTGCTGATCACGTCGGAGGACACGTCGGAGTTCGCGATCGACAGCGGTCTGGCGCCGGGTGTGTCCGTCGTGAAAGGCGATGCTCGCGTCGTCGGCACAATTCTGGACTCCATCTTTGTCGCGCCCGATGATCCGATTGCCTGGGGCTATGGCGCGTCGGTTCCCGTGATCAGCGCGAATGGCATGGCCTTCAACGTGAGCAACGTGGAGGGAAACAGAGGCGCCGGCCGCACGCTCATGGATCCTTATGCGCAGCGGCCCACAGGGCGTGGGACGCTCGAAGACAGCGATGTCGTCCAGGGGCGAAAGGATGTCGATCCTGAGCCGTTGGTGAAGCAAAAGCCATGGGAGGCAAAGGCGCTCAACGAAGAGCAGTTGCGCAACAATCCCTCCGTCATTCCGGCGGCCCTGCGCCCCGACGTCGTCCTGCGATTTGCGGACGCGAAGGGCATGTTGCTCTCAGGGCTGCTGGCTAACCCAACCTCCATCGCTGAGCGTGCCATCGTAGTGGATGCGCATCTGGGTGACGGCAACGTGCTCCTTTTTGCAAACAATCCGGTGTACCGCGGCGAAACCGTGGGAAGTTATCCACTGGTCTTCAATGCAATCCTGAATTTCGATCATCTCGGACATCCAGCAAAGCCATAGAGTTGCAGAAAGTGCCTGCATGGGCCGGCAGCGCGTACGAAGAAGTGGGTTCGTCGCGCTGCCGGTAAGTGGTACAGATCGCTGCGTTGATCGCGGCGATTGTGTTGCATGGACGACGGAAGGACGCTCAAATCTGGATCTCTGGGGGCATCCGGACCACTTGCTTTTGAAGTCACCTTGCTGTAATACATTACTTATCCACGAATTGAAGATCTAAACCTGTTTGATTGTTGGGCGACCAGACTAAAGCAGATCCCTATCCTTATCTCCCTTAATTTTGGGGCTGGTCAAGCTGTTTATCTCTCTGGAGGAAGCTTTTGATGAGACGCATTAGTGTATTCGTACTCGTTGTTTTTATCTCCCTTTTTACCGCAGCAAGTTTCGCACAAATCGCCACAACCTCACTTCGCGGCGTGGTGAAAGATCCAACCGGAGCATCGGTTCCAGGGGCTACGGTTACTTTGAGCAACGGCGCGACCGGCGCAAGCCTTAAAACGACATCCAAGAGCGGTGGAGATTATGAGCTCTTGCAGATTCCACCCGCGACGTACGTCATCACGGTGACAGCACCGGGCTTCGGAAGTACTTCCAAGCAGGCGGAGTTGCTGGTGAACCAGCCCGCTACGATCGACTTTTCGCTCGCCGTGAAGGGAACCACGGAAGTCGTGGAAGTTACCGAAGCCACGCAGACCTTGAATACGATCGACGCGTCACTCGGCGGGTCGACCAATAACGCGACCATCCAGGCGCTGCCCAGTGAAGAGCGCAACGTTCCAGATCTGCTCTCCTTGCAGCCGGGCGTCTTCTTCCTGCCTCCTCCGACGAATCCTGCCATGGCGGACAGCCGCACGGGTGCCGTGAATGGTGGGCGTTCCGACCAGGGAAACATCACCCTCGACGGCGTGGACGATAACGATCAAGTCCGCGGCCTGGCATTTACCGGCGTTCTTCGCGAAACACAGGACTCTGTTGAGGAGTTCCGCGTGACCACCAGCAATGCCGACGCGGATGCCGGCCGCTCTTCGGGAGCGCAGGTCTCGCTGATCACGAAGTCTGGAACCAACCATTTCCATGGTTCGGCCTATGAATACTTCCGTCCTTCCGATACGGTGTCAAACAATTATTTCAATAAGCAGGCACAACTCGAAAGCGGCGAGGACAATCGGCCTCCGAAACTGATCCGCAACATCTTCGGAGGCGAAGTCGGCGGTCCGATCATCAAGGACAAGCTGTTCTTCTTCGCGAACTACGAAGGCGAGCGGATCGCGGAGAGCGCCATCGTCAGCCAAACCGCTCCAACCGCGCTTTATCAGCAAGGCGTCATCCAGTACATCGGAGACAACAGCAGCGGTGGAACCGAAACCGATACGATCACGCCCGCGCAGGTCGCAATGCTGGACGCGGGATGCCAAGCCTGTGGTACCGCGGCTTATCCTAACCCCCCCGGTGTAAACCCGAATTCCCTGGCCTTGTTCAACTCCGTGCCGGCAGCCAATGGCACCAGCCTCGGAGACGGACTGAACGAGGGCTCCTATACGTTCTCGTCTCCGAATCCAAGAACGCTGAATACCAGCATTGTTCGTCTCGATTACACGCCCACCCCGAGCCAGCATATCTTTGGGCGCGGCGGTCTTCAGAAGGACACCACCGGCTTCACCGAACAGTATCCCGGGCAGGGACCCTCATCCACCCTTGAAGATAACTCCAAGGGAATGATCTTCGGCTGGACGTGGTCCATTGGCGAGAACATGGTGAATGATCTTCGTTATGGATACATTCGCCAGGGATATGGCAACGCGGGTGTTGGCACCGGCGACTATGTCGATTTCCGCTTTCTTTCGAACCCCACCGCGGAGACGCGGACCACGGTGATCAGCGTCCCGGTCAATAACATCATCGACAACTTCTCTCTGACCAAGGGCAAGCACAATATGCAGTTCGGCGCCAACTGGCGTCGGGTCGATCAGAACCGGACATCCGATGCAAACTCTTTCAACAATGCGAGCACCAATCCTTATTGGTTGAAGGGTAATCCGCCGCAGCCCGACTCTCTCCCCGGATTGGGCTTGAATCCAGTCGATGGGGGCTTCGGGAATTCCTACCAGATTGCCTATGCGAATTTGATCGGCACCGTGCCGTCCGTGACCGTGGTGTCCAACTACCAGATCACCAGCCCCACCAGCGCAACCTTGCTTGCCGACGGGACCCCGCTGGCAAGGCGTTTCAAGGCGAACGAGTATGAAGGGTACGCCCAGGATACATGGCACATCTTGCCGAACCTGACCATCACCTACGGCGTTCGGTACACGTACCTGCAGACACCATACGAAACCAAGGGTCAGGAAGTCACACCAACCGTCGACACGCACGCCTGGTACACCCAGCGTGAGACGGCTGCCCTTCAAGGCCAGATCTACGAGCCGAATCTAACCTTCGCACCGGCAGGAAAGTTCTACAACAAGCCTGGCTTCTATCCGGCGAATAAGAATAACTTTGCTCCGCGTTTCGCCATCGTCTATTCGTCGGATCCCAAGACCACATGGCGAGCCGGTGCAGGCATGTACTACGACCACTTTGGCCAAGGCCTGATTAACACGTTTGATCAGAACGGCTCATTCGGTATCTCCAGCGCGGTGACCAACCAGGCGGGAGTGATCACGTACGACGCCGCTGCTCGCTTTACGGGACGCCACAACATCCCGACGGGCGTCAATGATCTGGTGTCGCCTCCCACCGAAACCTTCCCCTTCACCGCGCCGACGGGGGCGGAGGGTTTTGCGATTACCTGGGGCATCGACAACAAATTGAAGACGCCCTACACGGAAGCATTCGATCTCTCCATGCAGCACGAGTTCCCCGCTGGATTTACGTTTGAGTTGGCCTACGTGGGCCGGCTCGGCAACCATCTGCTGCAAGCCCTCGACCTCGCTGAGCCTGTCGATTTCACCGATCCGCAGGGAGGCGGCGACTACTATACGGCCGGTTCAACGCTCTCCAAGGAGGTTGACGAGCATGGCGGCGATCCAACGGCGACCGTACAGCCGATACCGTACTTCGAGAACGTATTTCCCTTCATGGCGAACGTAGATTACCCGGGAGAAAGCGCGACCCAGGCGATCTACAGCGATGAGTGGGCGCCCTACCGGTACAACTACGGTGCAACCACCTCGCTGGCGGACATCGACTTCTACTGTGTCTACGGCTGCCCGGACGGCTATCAGTCGAAGTTCTGGCAGAATCAGTTCTCTTCGCTGTACGCCCTCTCCACGATCGGCAAGAGCTACTACAACGCAGCCCAGTTCACGCTGCGCCACCCCAAGAGTCATGGATTCCAGATGGAGGTGAACTATACCTTCTCCAAGTCGATTGACTGGGGATCGGACGCGGAACGCTCCACGGAGTTCTCCATACCCGCCGGCGTGGCGGCAGGAAATAGCTCCATCATCAATACCTGGAAGCCCTATCTCAACAAGGCCGTCTCTGACTTTGACACCACCAACCTGGTGACGGCCACCTGGGTGTATCAGCTGCCCTTCGGTAAAGGCAAGAAATTCCTGGGAACAGCAAACCCGTTCGTTCAAGCAGTGGTCGCAGGCTGGCAGTCTGGCGGCATCTTCCGCTACTCCAGTGGCCTGCCGTTCTCCTTATTCGAGCCCGGCTGGACGACGGACTGGCAGCAGGAAGGCTACGGCATCAACACGGACCCGACCCTTCGTGCCAAAAAACACTTCGATTCGAGTGGCAACGTCCTGTACTTCCAAAATGCCAATGCCATCAATGGCGGTGTGTACAACGGCTCACCCGTACGCTTGCCCTATCCGGGTGAAACCGGAGAGCGCAACAGGTTCCGCGGGGACGGCTACCTTGATCTCGACGCGAACGTCAACAAAACCTGGGGTCTGGGTCGCTACGGAAACCTCCAGTTTGCGTGGGAGGTCTACAACGTCACCAACTCCAACCGGTTTGACCCCTTCACCATTGGATCGCAGCTGACTGGTGGCAACCTTGGAGTCGCGAGCGCGTTGCTCACCGTACCACGCCGTATGCAGTTCTCTCTGCGCTACGCCTTCTAGGCCGTGCGTCTCCACTAACCCATCAGCCGGCGGCAGGAGCCTATGCTCCCTCCGCCGGCTGAATCGTTTGTATCAGCTGTACGCTTTCACCAACGCGACGGAACGATTGCCCCTCTATGAGAACTGCCCCAGCATCCGTGTTTCTGCTTTCTATCCTGATGGTCGCCGGATCCCCGGTCAGCGCGCAGAGCTCTCCAACTGCACCCAACAAGCCGCCGATCTCGCTCGATGAGTTCATGAACGCGACCGACATCCTCGGCGCGCGCATCTCGCCGGATGGGAAGGCCGTGGTCATCTCCGCCGCCGCTCCGGACTGGCAGCATAACCGCTTTGCGGAGGACCTCTGGTTGTGGAAGAAGAAGAGTGGAGTCGCCACTCCGCTGACGCACGCCGGGCATGATTCGTCGCCGCAGTGGTCACCGGATGGACGCATGATCGCGTTCCTCTCCGATCGGCCGCTGCCCAGTGAGCCCGCCAGCGACGACGACAGCAAGGAAGGCACGACCCGCGTCTGGCTGATTCCCATCGACGGCGGCGAGGCAGTGCCGCTCTACCGCGACAAGCTCGATGCCCACGCCTTCGCATGGTCCAGCGACGGCGCCAGCGTGATGTTCTCTGTGACGCAGGCACTCGCCAAAGCCGCCGAAGATGCAAAGAAAGAAGAGTGGAAGGATGTCATTCGCTGGCGCGAACAGGAGCGCGGCGATGTCCTGCTCTCGCTGCCCTTAGCGGTCGCCCTCCACAACAGCGCAAAGATTTCGCCGCCCCATGAGGACCCGAAACCAGCTGCGGACAAGCCGGCCTACCCCGAAGACGCCAAGGTGTTGACCACCAGCGCGGTGCAGATCAAGGAGATCGCGCCATCGCCGGACGGCCAGCAGATCGCGTTTGAGACTGGGCCTGTCTCTCTTCGTCTGGAGAATCCATCCGACAGCGAGCTGTTTCTCGTTGCAGCCAAAGGTGGAGACGCGCGTCCGCTCACGCATAACCAGGGACTCGAAAGCGATATCCACTGGATGCCTTCGGGAAACAATCTCATCTTTCTGGTGCGCGCGGCCGCCGGATCCATTGAAGGTCCGTACCAGGACGTGCAGGGCCGGCTCTATTCCCTCGACGCTTCCACCGGAAAGTTCATCCGCTTAGGCGCGGCGTTTCATGGTTCCTGGGAAAGCGCGACGGTTACGTCGGGCGGCACGATACTGGCTGCGGGCCTCACCGGCATCGATCAGCGCGTGTATCGCATCGCTGGCGAGAAAGCCGAGGTCGTCACAAGCGCACCCGGAAGCAATAACTTTCTCGACGCAGCACGGCACAGCGGGGAGCTGTTGTTCACGCACTCCACCATTACCGATCCAACGCAGGTCTACGTAGCGGACAGCACCGCGATGGTCAACGACGCGAAGGCCGTGACTGCCTTCAACCCGATCTTCCACGAGCGCGCGCAGGTTGCGTGGAAGCCGTATCGATGGAAGTCGAACGACGGCACCGAGGTTGAGGGGGTGCTCATCTATCCTCCGGGCAAGTTGGACGAGAAGCATTTGCCGATGCTCACGCTGATTCACGGCGGCCCCGCCGATGCCGACGGCGATCGGTTCGAAGCGGACTGGTACGACTGGGCGACGCTCGCCGCAAGCAACGGCTGGCTTGTCTTTCGTCCCAACTATCGCGGCTCCTCCGGCTACGGCGATGAATTCATGCAGGGAATCCGCCCGCACATCGTCTCCGCGCCCGGCCTCGACATCCTCTCCGGCGTCGACGCGCTGGTGCACGACGGCACAGCCGACCCGGATCAGCTGACCGTCGGCGGCTACAGCTACGGTGGCTATATGACGAACTGGCTGATCACCCAAACCACACGATTCAAGGCCGCTGTCACCGGTGCAGGAGCGGTTGAGCACGCCGCCAACTGGGGTAACGACGACCTCACCTGGGATGACGCGTGGTATCTCTCCGGCACGCCGTGGGAGAAGCCAGAGCTCTACCAGAGCGAGGCCGCGCTGTTTCAGTTGAACAAGGTCACAACGCCGACCCACATCGTCGGAGGCAACGCGGACAATCGCGTCAGCTACCTCGAACAGGTTCTGCTCGAGCGCGCCTTGCAGCGTCTCAACGTGCCGCATGAGCTATTAGTCTTTCCCGGCGAGAATCATCCGCTCGACAAGAACCCCTGGCACGGGTACATCAAGGTTCGCGAGGAACTGAAGTGGCTCGCGCGCTACGGACATCACTAAGCTTTCGCGCGATGGGCGAAACCTGAGGCCGCGGGCGCAGCCTTCACGCCGCAGGAACCTCAATGCGCTTCGTTTTTCTGTAGACGCTCGCGACCGCTAACGTCCACAACGGGATCAAGTCAGCGCCCGGCACCAGCTTGCCAAGGAATGACGGTGCAAACTCCCAGTGCCAGCCCAGCAACGCAATCAACGCGATCCCGACTCCGGCATCGAGCGCGTCGTCGGCAGGGGACGCCGCCCCTTCCACGAACATCGGAAGAAGCGCAATCTGGAGTACATCCGCAACGATCGCAAGGATCAAGGCGATCCGAAAGCGCACCATGCTTGAATCGGGTTTGAAGATCTCATCCATAGCAACCTCGCTCATAGGAACCTCGCTGCTTACCTTTCCGTGACCGCCAGCCTTGCCGGGTGATCGTCGCCAAACAGGCTCGATACCAGGCGTGCCTCAGTATAGTTTAACGCTCCGTCTTCGCCAACGCATCGCTCAACCTCTGCAGCAGCGGCTCCTGCTCCTTGCGGATGGTTTCGCGCGCCTGGGTCATCCCAAACCACCGCCCCTCATCCACTTCCGGAATCTCAACGAATTGCCCCGACCGCGGCGGCCATTCGAGACTGCACGTGTTACTCACCAGATCCGCGGGATCGCAATCGCCCTCGATTGCCCATGCGGTAACAATCTTTCCACTCTTCTGCTGGATGAACCCAAGCTCCACCAAGGGCCCCGTCGGCGTAAAGCCCGTCTCCTCGGTGAACTCGCGCTTCGCCGCAGCCAGCGGCTCTTCTTCCTTGTGATACTCGCCCTTTGGAATGCCCCACGCGCCTCCACCTTTCTTCGCCCAATATGGCCCGCCCGGATGCACGAGAAACACTTCCAGCCCACTCGCCGATCGTCGATACATCAGGAGACCCGCACTGCGCTTCGGCATTCTTTCTCCCAGCCTTACCCTGTCAGCCAGCAGCCGAGCCTCAGACTGCAGCCGAGCGCAGCCATTGCTCCATCTGGGTGTGGTCCACCAGCCCAGCCTGCTGCACCACCGTTTTGCCGCCCGAGAGCACAACAAAGTTCGGAATCCCACGCACCTGGAACCGCGCCGAGAGTTGTGGATTGGCTTCCGTATCGACTTTCAACACCAGCGCTTTTCCCGCCATGTCCGCAGCGGTTCGTGCGACCTCAGGAGCTGCCGCGCGGCACGGCCCGCACCACCCTGCCCAGAAATCGACAAGCACCGGCACCGTCGCATTTTGGACGACGTCGTCAAACAGTGCAGCGTCTACCGCCAACGGCTCTGCCAGCGGGGGGAGCGGCGCCTTGCAGGCACCACAGCGTCCCGTGCTGCTCAAATGCTTGGCGCTGACCCGGTTTTTCTGATGGCACTGCGCGCACGTTCGAATGACAGGCATAGAACTCCGATCCGTAAATCCCGATCCGTAACCTGGTTCCGTCCCATTCGATGCCGTGGCCATGCCAAAAGTTACGCGCATCACTCCACGGAGCGACCAGATTTCTCACCGATGTGCCGGCAGGACTTACCGATGATGTTCGCGAAGGGCTGATGTTGTTCCGCTTGGTGGTACTTTTTTCGAACCTTTGCTCGTCCTCACGAATCTCTATATCAGGGTACATGTGCCTGAGTGGTTTCTGGGTTTTAGAAGCTTCGCGCTCCTGGATCATCGGAGTGGAAGCACCGCGACTCCACGTTACTCGCAAGATTCCTGATCAACTTTCGCAATCGAACCAGAGTCCTGAAGGCGTGCCGTTGATCTAATTAGATGTGGCGGACGGATTGAACAGCCTGCAGGCGCGTCGTCTCAACGCACTGGACGCATGGTTCGAATCTATTTTCTGCTGGGGCCGATTGTGGGCTTCGGATTGACGTGGAAAGGAAAAGACCAACATGAAGGACGAAATCGATGACATCCCCATGGTTTACTTGCTGTATGTTCTTCTCGCAATTGCGGCAATGGTTGCCGTGGCGGCGATTCTCATCATCAGAATCTTCTAGGGGATGTTATTAACTGTGGTTGAGCCGTGCTTTGCCTAGCATCCGTTAAGGCTCGCCAGTCATTGATCCACGCGGTTGCAGTATCCAGTTCATGAGCAACTGTCAACGGACGATCGATAGTCCGCGAGCTTGCTCCCCGTCATGAGACGCATTGATTGGGTCAGTGACGATATAGGTGTTTACCTTCCTGAGCGCTGACCCAGCAGGGTATTATTCATTGGCCGAGATGCTTGTCCAGGAAGGCAGCGATCTCTCCGAAGGCCTCCCTGGTCTCGGGCACTCGATCATCAAACTGATACTGGGCGTGCGACATTCCTTCGAAGACTTCGAGTTGGGCCTCCACGCCGGCTTGGCGGAGCTTGCGATGCACGCGCACCGTGTTGCTGAGCAGCAGGTCGCGAGTCCCGGTGGTGAGGATGGCCGGCGGGAAGCCATGCATGTCCCCGTACACGGGCGAGAGCAGGGGATCGTGGAGATCGTGCCCGTGGGCGTAGACCACCGTAGCCGCGTCGCAGAATCCATTGCGGGAGACCAGGACGTTGTCCACCAGTTCATTGGTGTAGAAGGTGTCGCCGGTCTTCGTGACGTCGGACATGGGAGTGCCGGGTGCGATGGCGCCTGGAAGAGGAATCCCCTGTTGCTTGGCTACCAGCATCATCTCGAGCACCAGGGCGCCGCCGGCTGAGGTGCCAAAGACCGCCGTGTTCTTTGGATTGGAAGTTTTGAGCACGGACTTGTACACGGTCATGGCATCGTCGAGCGCTGCGGGGAAATAGGCTTCGGGAGGCATGCGGTAGTCCACCGAGATCACTTTGAAGTGGCCGATGCCGGCCATCAGGATGGCCTCGCTGGTGCCGGCCTCGCCCGGCGACAGAACGTAGCAGCCGCCATGCACATGGATAAGCAGCTTGTCGCGGTGCTCGGGCGGAATCACGTCGGGCGTGACGACGAAGGCGCGTACGCCGTCGATCGTCGTGGGCTCCACCGTGACGTGAAGGCGTTCTCGCATCGCGGGGAGAGTCGCAAGCGTCGTTGCGGCCAGTTGGTTCGCCTCCACTCGCCACTCTTCGCCGGTCTTCCACAGCTTGTCCCAGCCGGCCCTGCGCGGAGCCGCAATCAACTTCTGAAGTTCGGGGCTGACATCGGTGGGAACCGGCACGGTTCGAGCGGGTACCTGCAGACCTCCCGTGTTGGCATGATCGGATTGGGCAGCCATGCGCCGAACGATCAGCACGGCGCAGGCCAGCAGAAGAAGTGGGCGGATACGCATCACGGAGCTCCTTTTGTTTCAAGAACAATCGATGCAATGGCAGTGCAATTGGATAGCCACACATCCTGGCCTGATCGCACGAACGACCGAGCCCGGCAACCTGCGGTCCTAGAAGCACATCCCTCCTCGCGAAGGACGACGCAGACTGAATGGCCGCGCTGAGTCTCCGACGAATCCAGAGATGCCGTGTCGAAATATTGACGTCGGGAACCCGGGCGCGGTTTCGAAATCAGCCGGGAATCGTTTTGCGAGAGTGCGAGGCCTGAACCGTCGTCGAGAGGAACTCAAGAAACGCGCGCGTCTTCGGTGCGAGGTATTGGCGCGAAGGATAGTACGCGTACAGGGGAAAGCGTTCCTCGTCCCAATCCGGAAAGAGGGCCACCAGTCGTCCACTCGAGAGATGGGCGTCCACGCCGAGCTCGAGAACTTGAGCGATCCCATATCCTGCGAGGCACACCGCGTGCATGGTGGCGACGTCACTCAGCATGAGGTGGCTTTGCGTCTCGACCTTCATCTCCTTTCGACCCTTACGGAATCCCCACTCGAAGGAACGGCCCGTCTCCGGGTCGCGAAAGTCGATCATCCGATGTCGATCCGCGACCAGTTGCTGTGGGTCGGTGGGGTGGCCATGTTTCTTCAAGTAGGCGGGCGAGGCCACGGTAAGAACTCTGGTGTCCAGCAATTTTCGGGCGACAAGCGTGGAGGGGCGCGGCTCGCCGAAGCGAATTCCCAGATCGTATCCATCCGAGATGAGATCGCCGAGACCTTCCCGCGTGACCAGGTCCACCTTGAGCTCGGGATATGCTTTGAGAAATCCGCTGAGCTGCGGCCCGAGAATGAGCTGCGAGAAGTAAGGGTCCATGTTGACGCGGAGTCTCCCGCGGACGGTCACTTTCCCTTCGGCCAAAGCGGCGGTGGCGTCTTCCAGCGCCGACACAATCGGGCCAATGGTCTCGTAAAATCGCCGGCCTTCGTCGGTAAGGGAGACAGAGCGGGTCGTCCGCTCCAGCAGTCGGATTCCGACCTGCGCCTCGAGCCGGGCGACGGCGCGGCTGATGCCCGGTTGGGAGACGTTCAAGGATCTCGCCGCGGCCGCGAAGCCGCCCGATCTCACCACGGCTGCAAGGGCGGTCACGCCATTCAGAAGACGGTCATCGAAACTCATGCACCTATGCTAATCCGTTATAAGTGAAATGCCACGAAGATTGGTTCCGAATCAATCCACGCGCGTCAGATAGTTGGAAGCAGGAAAGGATTGGTACGGATATGGCGATACCTAGAACATGGGCGGTGTTGCTCGCGGCAGCAATCTTCGGCATCAACGGTCATGCGCAGGTGCCGGCACATCAGGGACTTACCTTCAACGGCGACGGCGCGTTGCGTAACCACCAGATTCATTGGCCCAAGGGGTTCGAGCCCGAGCAGGCGGATCTCTTTGCGCACAATGAGATCGACATCCAGGCCGGATGTGAGACCGTATTCCCCAATCTTGTGGATGCAGAGGCCTGGCCCTCCTGGTACTCGAACTCGAAGGACGTCAAGGTGCTGAACACTCCAGATCATCGGCTCCGGAAGAACGCACAAATCTCATGGGAGACCTTCGGATTCCGCATCGAAAGCCGCGTGTGGGAGTTCAAATCGAATAGCCGCCTCGGCTGGTTCGGAGATGGCAAGGGCGTGCATGCGTATCACACGTTCCTTCTTACCAAGTCCCCTGAGGGGTGCCACGTCGTCACAGAGGAAGTTGTGAAGGGTCCTGGCGCCATTCAGTTCCGGGAGCAGCAACCAAACGCCATGCACGAGGGGCATCAGCTTTGGCTGACGGCCTTGAAGGCTCGGTCGGAGAAGCAGTAACGCTCGCAATGAATCATTTCCAAACAGGAAGGAGTAAGACAATGGCACGCATATTTATCACCGGATCTGCTGACGGCCTCGGCAGAATGGCAGCGGAGTTGCTGATTGAGCAGGGTCACAGGGTCGTCCTGCACGCCCGCAGCCAGGCCCGAGCCAATGAGACAAAGAGGAGCGTCCCTGAGGCGGAGGCCGTCGTTGTCGGCGATCTCAGCACGATTGCCCAGACGCGAAAGGTTGCAGAGCAGGTCAATGCGCTCGGCACATTCGACGCCGTCATCCACAATGCTGCAGTCGGCTACAAGGAGCCGAAGCGAATCGAGACGGAAGATGGCCTCGCGCACATCTTCGCGGTCAACACCCTTGCTCCGTACATCCTGACCGCCCTGATCGCGAAGCCGAAGCGGCTAGTCTATCTCAGCTCCATGCTTCACCAGAACGGCGATCCAACCCTTGAAGACCTGGACTGGAAGGCTCGCGCATGGGACGGGGAACAAGCTTACTGCGACACGAAACTGCATGACGTGCTCCTCGCTTTTGGTGTCGCACGACGCTGGCCCGGAGTTCTCTCGAATGCACTGGAGCCTGGTTGGGTCCCGACGAAGATGGGTGGCACCGAGGCGACGGATGATCTGGACCAGGCACATCGCACCCAGGTTTGGCTGGCTGCAAGCGATCAACCTGAGGCACTGGTATCGGGATCGTATTTCTATCATCTAAGGCAGAAAGGTACCCTTCCAGGTGCCCACGACGTTGCCAGGCAAGATCGGCTCCTCGCGATCTGCGAGCGCCTCAGCGGGATCGCTCTGCCCGAGTAGCCGGCCTCATACGAATCTTTGGTGACAGACGCCGCTCCGGTTGGCCGATTTCACCCATAACGACCAGAAAAACCAGGAGACAACATCATGTACGCAGTCATGGGAATCACAGGAAATGTAGGCGGTGCCGTTGCTCGCACACTTCTAGCAAAGGGCGAGAAGGTTCGAGGGATCGTTAGGAATCCAGAGAAAGCGGCAGAGTGGCAGAAGCAAGGTGTGGAGCTCTTCAAAGCAGACTATGACGATGTGGATGCGCTTACGGCAGCGTTCACCGGCGTCGCTGGCGTGTTCGTGATGGTGCCTCCAAACTTCGCGCCGGCGCCGGGCTTCCCCGAGACCAAGGCAACGTTGAAGGTTCTGCGCGAGGCGCTATCAAGAGCTCTGCCGTCGAAGGCGGTTTATCTCTCCTCCATAGGAGCAGAACAGACCAGTGGATTGGGTTTGATCACGAGCTCCCATCTTCTCGAACAGACGTTGGGCGATCTTCCCATCTCTCATGCATTTCTGCGCGCGGCCTGGTTCATTGAGAACTCGGCCGGTGACGTAGCGAGTGCGCGGAATGAAGGTAAGATCCGGTTTCAGCTCAATCCGCTGGACCGGAAGTTTCCCCTGGTGGCGACCGCGGACATCGGCAAGGCGGGTGCAGAGGCGCTGACCCAGAGCTGGACCGGAACCCGCCATATCGAAGTTGCGGGCCCCGAGGCCTATAGTGCACTCGACATCGCCGATGCGTTCGCGGCTGCGGTTGGGCGCCCGGTCGAGGCGATCGCCGTACCCCGGGCGGAATGGGAGACGCTGTGGGTCTCGCAGGGGATGCCGGAGGGGCGGACGTCGCCGCGGGCGGAGATGGTCGATGGATTCAATTCCGGTTGGATTCACTTTGGCGTTCCCGGAACAGAGCATTTTGTTGGAACGACGCCGCTTCGTCAGGTGATCGCTCAGCTCGTGACTCGCAGCTAACTCCACGGTCCTCAATTCCACTCCACGGTCCTCAATTCAACCCTGAGGACCGAATCCCTTCCTCTTGCAATTTGACTGGCTATACCGTTGAGCGGAATTGCCGGGCGGCACCGTTGCGTCTTCCGCAGCGGGGCGTCGCCGCTCGGAAAATGTTTCTCCCGCCGATCCAGTCGGCGAACCGCATCGAACTCTTGATTAGCTGTCCCTATCACGGTCATAAGCATTAGCAACCATCGCGAATCACCGACGAAGAGTCCAATGTAGTGTGAGACACGAAAACACATCCGCCGAACGAGAGCCGCCTTCAAGATCTGCGGCAGGTATCTCGAACTGCGCCTAAAGCACCGGCGCAGAAATATCCAGCAATCACGAGGTTCTATGCCCTTGTTTACCGTAACGATGAAGTCCAACCGGTCGACTGACGAGAAAGACCGCCTCTCCAGAGCTATCCATGCTGCGAGCATCGCTGCTGGATATCCAAAGGATGACCTCTTCCAACGGTTCCTCTCGCTGGGACCAAGCGACTTCAGGGTTGATCTGTACTATCCGGCACTGCCCAAGCCGCGCACGGACCAGGTGTTGATGATCGAAGTGCTCGTCTCTTCAGGCACGGACGCGGATCGAAAAAAAGGTCTGGTTGCCGCCCTGGTCGAGAAGCTTGGCGAAGCAGGCATCGACCCCAACGACATCATGGTGTTCTTTTTGGAGACCGATCGCGCGAGCGGATCATTCGGTGGTGGCCGGTTCGCGCCACCGGTCGCGTTCGGGTGACCACCGCCCATCGCAACCTTGCAGCATGGATTCGAAGAAGCAGGAGACCCGCACCAGCAATGACGGATCGTGGTCTTTGAAACGCACCGCAGAACTTAGCAAAAAAGGAAACAGGAGTTAACGATGTCCAATCGATTCGCCGTATTTACCGCAATAGTGTGTGCTGCTGCCCTGGCGAGCACACCCCACGCGCAAGCTCAGAAGCCAGCCGTGAAAAATGTCGTCCTCGTCCACGGTGCCTGGGCGGACGGTTCCGGATGGAGGGGCGTGTACGACAACCTCATCAGGGATGGCTTCAAAGTCACCATGGTCCAGGAGCCCGAGACGTCCTTCCCGGATGATGTTGCCGCCGTAAAGCGCATCCTCGCACTGCAGGACGGACCGAGCATCCTTGTCGCGCACAGCTATGGGGGTGCCGTCATCACAGAAGCGGGCACGGATCCATCGGTTGCCGGATTGGTATACGTTGCAGCGCACATGCCCGACGCCGGAGAGAACGAAGCAGACGACGGAAAGCGCTTCCCCAGTGATCTCAGCAAGTCTGGCGCGATCAAGAAGACGGCAGATGGTTTCACGTACCTCGATCCGGCCCAGTTCCATGAGTATTTTGCCGCCGACCTTCCTGCGGAGCAGGCCGCGTTCATGGCGCAATCGCAGGTGCTCAACGCCGCGGTCAATTTCAAGGGAGTCATCACGACGCCTGCATGGAGAGATAAACCGAGCTGGATGATCGTCGCCGGGGCGGACAGAACGATCAACCCAGACCTCGAACGGTATTATGCCAAGCGCGCTCATAGCCACACGGTCGAAATCGCAGGCGCCAGCCACTCCGTCTACGTCTCGCATTCCAAGCAGGTCGCAGAGGTCATTGAGAGCGCAGCACGTGCGGTTTCGAAGTAGCCCGGACTCCGCAAGGAGCCCCACACCCGGAGGGACCAAGTGAAACTTCTCGATATTCAGTCGTCACCAAGGGGCGAAGCTTCCGATTCCATCGCCCTTACCAAATCTTTCATCGAGGCGTGCAAATCCGACAACGCGTCGATCGTTGTGGACACGTTGAACGTCTGGCAGGAACAGTTGCCAGAGTTCGACCCTGAGGCCATTGGAGCGAAGTACAAAGCCGTGAAGCACGAGGCGCTGACTGAGGCAGAGTCCAAGGTATGGGAGCGTATTCAATCCTTGATCCAACGCTTTCAGAACGCCGATCGAATCGTCTTAGGCACGCCAATGTGGAACTTTGGCCTGCCCTACAAGCTCAAACAATTGATTGACCTCGTAGCGCAGCGAAATTATCTATTCTCCTACGACGGCAAACAGTACGGCCCTCTCTTGAACGTGGAAAAGGCAGTCGTCGTTTACACGCGCGGCTCACGTTTCCTGGAAGGCACTCCGATACCGCCGTCGCGATTCGATCACCAGGCAACGTATTTGGACTTCTGGTTGCAGCTTGTGGGAGTTCGAGATCTTCGCAGCGTGATTGTTGACAACGCGTGGAATCAAGATCGTCAGGAATCAGAAGTGAGCCTGGCGAAGGGCAAAGAGAACCTGGAACAACTGGTTGAGTGGTTTCTTAAGTAGTGGCCGAACCAGAGTCGCGCGAGAATCTGTTCGGCGGCGTATCAAGGCTTCAGCGACGTCCGGGCGAATTCACAAAATCGACGTACGACCGCCGCCGTGTTCTGCCGTGCGAAGGCCATCCCAATCTCGGACTCCGGCATTCGATCCGCAATCGAGCACACCGCCACTTTGGAGACAATTCTTTTTGCGACAGACGCCGGGATAATTGAGACGCCCACGCCAGCGTCGACGAGAGCGATGAGCGTGGGCATCTCTCCAGCCGTTTGCACCACCTTGGGAATGACTCCGGCGTTGCTCAGAATTCCAGTCAAAAGATCATGGAATCCCGGAGCGTACTCCCGCGCATACAGGACAAATGGATTCCCTTTGAGTTCGCGCAGGCGGATCTCTTTCTTCGCGGCAAGCGGGTGCCAGGAAGGCAAGATCGCGACAAATGGTTCCCGGTGAACCGCTGTCACCTCGATCCCTTTGCGAGCTTCAATGGGGAGGCGAAGAAAGCCTACGTCTAACAAACCATCGTCGATCATCTCCAGTTGAGCGCCCGTCAGGATGTTTCTTATCGAAAATTCAACATCCGGATAGCTCTTTCGAAAGCGCCGCATCAGGTTCGGGACGATCTCAAAACCGGCAGTCGATATAAAGCCGATGCGAATGTGGCCGAGTTTTCCGGCTGACGCCCATTGAGCTTTCCGCTTGGCAAATTCAAGTTTTTCGAGGGCGACCGCGGCGTCTTCCCGAAACGCCTGCCCAGCCTCGGTAAGCACCGTGCCCTGTCGGTTTCGATTGAGCAGCTGGATACCCAGTTCGTCCTCCAGCGCTTTAATTTGCAGGCTCAGCGCAGGCTGGCTCAGGTTGAGGAGCCGGGCGCTTCGACCGAAATGAAGAGTTTCAGCGACGGACAAAAATGAACGGATGTGACGGAATTCCATGCGGCCTCCTGATTGGCTGACGCTATCACGATTATAAAAACACCTCATCGCCGTAAATGATTCGCGGGCATCCAATTATCTGTAAAGGCAAGAGAGGAGACGGAGACGATGAGCGAGCAAAGGCTGCAACTGGCATCCTCGTGGACCAGGCGGCGTGACGAAAAGGAGCGCCGAATGCGGGCGGTGATGCCCTGGATGAGCGGCCCCGTACTTTCTGCCGACAAGACAGTGGAGGCTCTCGAAGTCCTGGTTGTGGCGGGAGATCGAATTGTCCTGGAAGGAGACAATCAAAAGCAGGCCGATTTTTTATCGCGGTCCCTTGTGCAGGTGGATCCGAAAAAGATACACGACCTGCATCTGATCATCTCCAGCATTAGCCGCCCCGAGCACCTCACGCTGTTCGAACTCGGAATTGCAAAGAAGGTGGACTTCGCGTTTGCAGGACCGCAGAGCCTTCGTGTTGCGCAGCTGCTCGAGGACGGTGTCCTTGAAATTGGGGCGATTCACACGTACGTCGAGTTGTACGCCCGCTTGCTGGTCGATCTCATCCCAAACGTCGTCCTGGTGTGTGCGGAGCAGGCCGACCGCGAAGGCAATCTCTTTACGGGACCGAATACAGAAGACACGCCGGTCATCGTGGAAGTTGCTGCTTTCCACGACGCGATCGTGATCGTTCAGGTGAATGAGATCGTCGAAAAGCTGCCCCGCGTCGATATCCCTGGGTCGTGGATCGATATCGTTGTTCAAGCAGACAAGCCGTTCGCCGTTGAGCCTCTTTTCACCCGAGATCCCCGGCACATCAACGATCTCCAGATCCTGACGGCGATGATGGTGATTCGAGGCGTGTACGAGCGGCATGAGGTTCGATCACTCAATCATGGCATCGGTTTCGATACCGCAGCCATTGAGCTTTTACTTCCCACCTACGCCGAGTCTCTTGGCCTTCGCGGAAAGATTTGCGAGCACTGGGCTCTCAATCCCCACCCCACCTTGATCCCCGCGATCGAGAGCGGTTGGGTCAAGAGCATTCATTCGTTTGGAAGCGAAGTGGGTATGGATGACTACATCCGTGCGCGACCCGATATCTTCTTCACCGGCCGCGATGGAAGTCTCCGCTCCAACCGGATCCTGTGTCAGTTAGCAGGACAGTATGCGGTCGACGCGTTCGTCGGCGCCACCTTGCAGATGGATGGAGATGCTAATTCCTCCACGGTCATCACCGGACGACTTGCCGGGTTCGGAGGTGCCCCGAATATGGGCAGCGACCCGCATGGCCGCAGGCACTCGAGCGCCGCATGGCTCGATCTGAAGACGGATCCCAGTCCGACAGCTCGGGGCCGAAAGATCGTGGTGCAAACGCTGGAGACATTTACACGCGGCGGTGTTCCCGCATTCGTCGAGACGTTGGATGCAGTTCAGGTCGGCCAAAAAGCCGGAATGCCTATCGCGCCAATCATGATTTACGGGGATGACGTGAGCCACGTCGTCACGGAAGAAGGCATTGCCTACCTTTACAAAGCTGAGGGAACGGAGGAGCGTCGCCGGGCACTCGCTGCGGTGGCCGGTGTCAGTCCGGTTGGCCTCAAGGCCAAGGCGAGCGAGACGGCGGAGCTTCGGCGCAAGGGTGTCGTTGCGTATCCAGAAGACCTTGGCGTTCACCGGCTCCAGGCCAATCGCTCGCTGCTTGCAGCCCGCAGCATGGAAGATTTAGTCGCCTGGTCTGGCGGCCTGTATCAACCACCTGCAAAGTTCAGGAGCTGGTAATGTCCTACGCGATCTCCACCAATCGAATCGTCGGGCAAGCCAATCGTTGCCATCCCTACCATCTCGCGTCCATTGCGAAGCACGCGCTGATCGCTGAAGCGGAGCTCACGCCAAAGCCTGGTTTGGTTGATCGGCGCGGATCAGGCGCACACACCGATCTGTCGTTGGACCTGATGAGGCGTTCGGCTGAAACCATTGAACCGTTCTTCGCCGCCATGGCAGTGGCATCGAGCAATCGGCCCTTGTGCGGCTTGTTACGCGAAGAACTAGGCGAGGCCGGGCGCAACGCCGAACACGCCATGTTTCTTGCCACGGGCGGAACAAATACCCACAAGGGTGCAATATGGGTGCTGGGGTTGTTGGTCGCCGCTGCGAGTCAGAGCGGTGAAGTAAACCCTGCACGCATAGCGGAATTGGCTGGTTCCATTGCGCGTCTTCCTGATCGCGCGCGCCCTGAGCTGGTTTCCCACGGCGACGTTGTGCGAGAGCGCTACAGCGTGGCTGGAGCGAGAGGCGAGGCCTATGCAGATTTTCCGCACGTCGTGAGAGTTGGCATTCCAACGCTTCGCACCGCGCGTGCTGCCGGAAGATCCGAGACGGCAAGCCGACTCTTCTCATTGCTGAGCATCATGGCCGAACTTGACGACACCTGTGTTCTCTATCGCAGTGGTCTCGAAGGCAGGGAAGTGGTGAAAAAGGGCGCGAAGGCCGTGCTTGCCGTTGGCGGCCCCGGAAGCCAGGAGGGAGATGCGGCGTTGCGAAGGTTTGATCGAACGCTGCTTGACGAGCGGATATCTCCAGGAGGCAGCGCTGATCTTTTGGCAGCGTCACTCTTTTTGGATTGTTTGGAATCTGGTCGTGAAGAAATTGAAAAGGATCAAAGTGTTGGGAAGGAGATTTATGGAGAAGCTTGAGTTCGACTATCCAGCGGCAACGCGCCGCATTACCAGGAGGGCCCACGTCGGCGTGGTGGGTTCGGGAGACATGGAGATCCTTCTCGAGCCGTCCACAACAGGGGGCGCGCATGTCTCGATCACCACCAGCGTGACTGGATTTCGTGACACCTGGAAGGCTGTCTTCGATCGATTTTTTTCCAGGTTCGATGGCGCCGCAAGCATTCAGATCAATGATGCCGGCGCAACTCCAGGCAGCGTCCTGTTGCGCTTGGAGCAGGCAGTGGAGGTAATGGAGCAATGAGCGAATCGACCTTGATACCGTCGTTTGTCAATCGCAAAAGCTTCATCGAACTGGATGGCCGCGCCCGGGCGCAGAGTCTGCTTGACGAAGGCACCGGGAAGGAGCTTGTCGGCCCCTTCGATCGCATCGAATCGCCCTGGCTTCCGATGCAGGACGTAGCCCCACAGGCGGATGACGGCTGCATCGTCCTCAAAGGGCGCATCGCGGGAAAACCGGCGGTCGTCATCTCGCTCGAAGGCGCGTTCCAGGGCGGGAGCATCGGAGAAGTTTCCGGGGCGAAGATGACCGCGGCGCTCGATCTGGCGACGAGAGATTCATCGGCCGGTATTCCAACGGCTGCTGTACTCCTGCTCGAAACCGGCGGCGTCCGATTGCAGGAAGCGAACCTGGGACTTGCAGCGATCGCGGAAGTCATCGCGTCGATCCTCTTCCTTCGTCAACATGCTCCCGTGATCACGGTCGTAGCTGGAACCGTCGGCTGCTTTGGAGGAATGTCGCTCGCCGCCGGGGTTTCCAGTTACGTCATCATGACGCGTGAGGCGCGACTCGGCCTGAACGGTCCTGAAGTCATCGAGCAGGAGTCTGGCATCGAAGAGTTCGATGCTTCGGACCGGGCTCTGATCTGGGCAATCCACGGCGGCGAGCAGCGAGTGGGCATGGGCCTGGCCGATGCGCTGGCTGAAGACAGTATCGACGAGATTGCAGCAGCGGTTCGCACGTACGTGCTCGCCGGTAAACCCGCGCAGCACAGGAGCGAGCAAGTTCAGATGTACCGTGAACGCATTGCCGCGCTTGATACCGCGAAACAGATTGATCCACTAACCCTGCGAGAGCAGTGGGGTCCACGTGACTCCCAGGGAGGCGCACGATGAGCGAGTACACAGGATTGCGTGGCCGAGCCTGGTTCAAGGCGCTGACGGGAGATGACCAGCCGCGAACCGGAGATCCCGGCTCAGTACTGGCGGCAGACGCGCAAGCAGGTCCTGAGCGCGCGCTATTTCTTTGTGTCGTGCCGAATCCAGACAGTCGATTCCCGTGTGTGCGCGACGGGCAGGTGGGTCTTGAAGAGGCCTATGCCCTGGCGACCCGGACACGGGAAGCGATTGCCGCTGACCGTGATAAGCCGAAACCCGAGAAGCGCCCCATCGTCGCCATCATCGATGTAAAGAGCCAGGCATACGGCCGTCGCGAAGAGACAGCCGGAATCTTCCTCGCAGCCGCCGCCTCGGCCGATGCCTATGCGTCCGCTCGCATGGTCGGACATCCAGTCATCTCTCTCGTCGTCGGCCACGCATTTTCCGGCGGCTTTTTGACCCACGGCTATCAAGCGAATCGCATCCTCGCATTCGACGATGCAGGAGTGACGATCCACGCGATGCACGAAGAGGCCGCCGCGCGCATCACGCGCCGTTCCGTCTCCGACCTGGAGCGCCTGGGACACGAAATTGCTCCCATGTCCTACGACGTTCGGGATTATGCAAAGCTCGGCACGCTTTACAAATTGCTTCACGTAAACAATCCCATGGAGCCTGCCGAGTCCGACATTGCAGAAGTAAAACAAGCCGTTGCCGATGCCATCACCGACGCGCGTATGGGCGCCGAAGATCTCGGCAACCGTATGAATTCACCGGCAGCGAAAGAAACACGCAAGGCGGGTCTGGCCGCGCGGGCACTGATGGAAAAACAATGGGCGACCGCTTAAGGACCCCTCATGTCAAGGGCATCCGCCTCTCGCGTCCGCGTGTCCATGATCTTCTTCTCGTGCAGTCAACGACGATTGAAGAAGCCTGCATGGCCGAGCCGGCATGGGTTGGGCCTGCGTTAGAGACGTATCCGTGGGTCGTCGCACGGCGTGCGATTGCCCCAGAAGATCGAATCGCTGTCGGAGTACGTGGACAGGAGCGGCACCAGCGGTGGGGTGGGTTCATGAGAAAGGATCAGATCGTGAAGGTCGTCGCTCCATCGCAGCTGCGCTCTGATCTGGCGAATACGGTGAGGCGTGGCCTTCCTGCGATGCAGTCGCTTCGTTTCCTGGAGATCGAGTTGGCTTTGCTCTCGAACGATTGGGGCCCCGGCGTAAGCGATTGGGGGCCCGGCGGAAGCGTCGGCTATGAACTCGCCAGCCATGCCCCGGTCGTCACACCAGAAAGTGACCTTGACCTGATAATCTGTGCGCCCGCTCGCCTCGATAGAGAGTTCGCTCAGCATTTGTTGATGAAGACCACTCTGGCGCCGGCTAAGGTTGACGTGCGCATTGAGACACCCTGGTGTGGGTTTTCTTTGGAGGAATACGTTCGCAGCACTTCTGAAAGGCTCCTGGTTCGTACTGCGACGGGCCCCCGGCTTACCACGGACCCATGGATTCAATCGGCAGGAGGGAACGAATGAATGTCGCATTCCTTTTCCCTGGGCAGGGTTCTCAGCAGCCTGGGATGCTTCACCATCTCCTGCCCCATCCGGCGGCGGAAGAGGTGTTGCAGGAGATGAGTCAAACGCTGGGCTTCGACCTCCGCGTCACCGACTCGGAGGATGCTCTCAAGTCCACCGTATCGATTCAACTCGCGCTCCTGGCCTCAGGGGTCGCGACCGCGCGCGTCCTGATACAGCGTGGGATGCAACCCACCGCGGTAGCTGGTCTGTCGATCGGAGCCTTTGCTGCCGCAGTGGTCGCCGAAGCCCTCTCGCTGAGCGATGCCACCAGGCTGGTTCGGTCTCGCGCCGAACAGATGGAGAGGATGTACCCAAGCGGCTACGGTCTGGCAGCGCTCGTTGGTCTGAATGAGACTCAAGTCACTGGACTCGTCCAGGCCGTCAGCAGCGAAGCTCATCCCGTGTACGTAGCGAACATCAATGCCCCGCGACAGATCGTGATTGCCGGCTCTATCGACGCGATGAACGAGGTGCTACGCCGAGCCGTGGAGCTGGGAGCACGCAAAGCTGAGCTTCTCCATGTCTCGGTTCCATCGCACTGCCCGCTACTGCAGCCGATCGCAAACTCTCTGCGAGAACAACTGCGATCGATGCAAGTTCTTGATCCGCGCTTCGTCTACATCTCCAATGTCAACGCGAGAGCGATTCGTTCCGCCGCCGGGATCGCAACCGACCTGGCCGATAACATCGCCCACGGCGTGCGCTGGCACGACGCCACCAGCGTGGCGCAGGAATTAGGCTGCCAGCTTTTTCTGGAGATGCCGCCCGGCCATGTCTTGAGCGACCTCGCCCGCGAGAACCTGCCGGAGGTCGAGGCCTATCCCGTCGTTTCTGGCAGCCTGGACAGGCTTCTGCAACGTGCTCAAAGCTGAAGCCGGGATTGGCCCCTGGCGAGCGGCGCCAGCTCGAAGTAGCAGGGCAGTCGACGACCCCTACGCGACCATCCTCATCACGCGCGATGTTCTTCAAAACAGGTGATTCACCCGAACACGTGAAAGCCTCCCGCGCGGGAGGCTTAGGTTGACACGCTGGTACGCTCTTGAATCTAAGTGGTGGCCAGAGACGGGATCGAACCGCCGACGCCGGCCTTTTCAGGGCCGCGCTCTACCACTGAGCTATCTGGCCTTGGCATGCTTTTGCGCGAACGCAACCCTCAGGCAGCCAAGATCGCCCGCCGGGCTCGTGCGTCTCAACTTCGCCTGCCTGTGAGGAGGGAATTACGGCTTCATCGGTCGATGGCGCCTTCGAGAACGTCGACCCACAGTATAGCAATCCCCACGCCCAAGCTCCAAACCCGTCGCCCCCTCGGCCATTCCCTGCGGTATCCTTGGACCATTCAAAGCACTCGAAAGGCATGGGAGCATGGTCCGCGCTCGTATCGCATTCACTCTCGCCCTTATCGCGCTGGCCTGCAGCGCCAGCGCTCAAAATAAATCCGCTGCTGCCACTCTCACCCCCGGCGAAGCCCGCGCCACCCATGCTCTCGATGTCGCCAAGGCCATGGGCCCCGGCGAGCTCTACGCCTTCCTCAAACCCTTCCCCAAGGGCGCCGATCTGCACATGCATCTCTCCGGCGCCGTCTACGCCGAAACCTTCCTCGCCGAGGCCGTCAAGCAAAACCTCTGCGTCGATCCCGAAGCCCTCAAGCTCGCCCCGCCGCCCTGCAAGTCGCCGCTCCTCTCCGCCGACGCCGCCGTCGCCAACCAGCCGCTCTACGACAAGCTCATCGACGCCATGTCCATGCGCGCCTACGTCCCGTTCTCTGCCTGGAACGGCCACGACCAGTTCTTCTCCACCTTCGCCCGCTGGGGTGCGCTGGAGAAAGCCACCGCCGGCCAGTGGCTCGACGAAGTAGCCACCCGCGCCGCCGGACAGAACGAGCAGTACCTCGAAATCATGCAGACCCCCAGCTTCACCCACGCCGCAACGCTCGGCTACAAGCTCGGTTGGCCAGCAGAGGCAACCTCCAGCATTACGGCAGACCAACTCGCTGCGCTGCGCGACGAACTCTTCGCCGGCGGCCTCCGCGATGAAGTCGCCACCGACACCAGGGAGCTAGCCGAAGCGAAAGCCGCGCGCAGTGTCATCGAACACTGCGACTCCCCCGACCACGAATCTCCTGCCTGCGGCATCACCATCCACTTTCTCTACCAGATCCTGCGCGGCTACCCGCCTCAACAAGTCTTCGCTCAAACCCTGCTCGGCTTCGAAGTGGCCAGCGCCAACCCCGATGTCGTCGGCATTAATTTCGTCATGCCCGAAGACGGCCGCATCTCCATGCGCGACTACCACCTCCAGATGCAGATGCTCGACTACCTGCACAGCATCTATCCCAACGTCCGCATCTCGCTCCACGCCGGCGAGCTAGCCCCCGGCCTCGTCCCGCCGGAAGGCCTCAGCTTCCACATCCGCGAAGCCATCGATCTCGGCCACGCCCAGCGCATCGGCCACGGTGTCGACGTCCTCTACGAAGACAACGCCCCCGCCCTGCTCAAGCAAATGGCCGACCAGCACGTAATGGTCGAGATCAACCTCAGCTCCAACGCCGGCATCCTCAACATCCAGGGCAAGGATCACCCGCTCGCCGCCTACCGCGCCGCGCACGTTCCCTGGGCGCTCTCCACCGACGACGAAGGCGTCTCCCGCATCGACCTCACCCACGAGTACGCCCGCGGCGTCGACGAACAGAACCTCACCTACCTCGACCTCAAGCACTCCGCCCGCACCTCCCTCGAACACGCCTTCCTCCAGGGCGAAAGCCTCTACTCGACGCCCGACGACTTCGCCCACCGCAACCCCGCCTGCGCTGCTCCCATCACCTCCACGCTCGATCTCACGCCCGCCTGCAAAACCTTCCTCATCGCCAACGAGAAAGCCGCCGCCGAGTACGAGCTCGAATACCGCTTCGCCGCCTTCGAAGCCTCCATCCACTAAGGCCTGCCTCCATCACAGCCCACCGCCAGCCCGTGCGCTAGACTGAATCTCGCCAGCAACATCGCAACCAGAAGGGAAAGTCCGATGAAGCGCGTTCTCTCGGTGGTGTTTCAATTCATCCTCTACCTTGTCGTCTTCGGCGCCGGCTCGCTGCTGCCCGCCTTCGGCATCCTCCCCACCTGGAGCCTGTCCACCGGCCCTGGCCGCGTCTTTGTCTACGACGGCCTGCTGCTCATGCTGCTGGTCTACGTCGTGATCCTGGTCATCGCCGCCGCCCGCAAGCGCATCTCCATCGCCTTCCCGAACGCGACCATCGCCCTGGTTCTCGCCCTGGTCATCGGCCTGCTCATGAAGTTCGGCTTCAAGAGCGTTTGAATCCACGATTTCCACCGGTCATTGAGGAACATTCGCTCATATTTGACCAAACGAAAGTTTGGCCCAGTACCGCAGAGTACCGTGCCAAAATCGGTTCATTTTCCACTTTCCCTATTTGAACCTTGGTAAAATAAAGCAGCAGGAAATTCTGTCGGCAAGCTGAAATGCGATCCGAGAACACTGATCGGACAGCGCATTTTGCCGATGAATTTCCTGTTTGCTGTATTAGTACCGCTCGACCGGAAGGTCGGGCCCCGAAGAGGATTCTCCCCAGATCATGAGCCCAGCTCCCACCAATCGCTCCCAAGTCCCACCAGTCCCACCCGTCTCGCCCTCCCCGGCAACCTTTGATATCTCTACGCGCAAGATCGCCTACTTCTCCATGGAGATCGCGCTTGCCAAGGCCCTGCCCACCTACTCGGGCGGCCTCGGCATGCTGGCCGGCGATACGCTGCGCTCCGCCGCCGATACCGGCGTCCCCCTCGTCGCCATCTCGCTGGCACACCGCCGCGGCTACTTCGAGCAGCATCTGGACTCCCACGGTCAGCAGACCGAGAGCGACGTCGTCTGGTCTCCCGAAACGACCCTCCCGTCCGCCAACCAGACCATCACGATCTTCATGCAGGGTCGCGAGATCACCCTCCGCGCCTGGCGCTTCGATGTCATCGGCCACACCGGCCACATCATTCCCGTCTTCCTGCTCGACGCCGACGTCGACGGCAATGATCCCTGGGACCGCCGCCTCACCGACCACCTCTACGGTGGCGACACCTACTATCGCCTCTGCCAGGAGGCCATCCTCGGCCTCGGCGGCATCCACCTCCTGCACGCCCTGGGTATGCAGCCCGAAGTCTGTCACATGAACGAGGGCCACGCCGCCCTTCTGTCCATCGGCCTGCTCGAAGCCCGCGTCGCCCCCGCCCCTCTCAGCACCGCCACCGAGGCAGACGCCGAAGCCATCAAGCAGCAGTGCATCTTCACCACCCACACCCCTGTTCCGGCCGGCCACGACAAGTTCGGCCTCGACCAGATGCGCCAGATCCTCGGCGCCGACCGCTCCTCCACCATCGAGCGCTTCGGCTGCCTGCACAACGACCTGCTCAACATGACCTACCTCGCCCTGCGCTTCTCGCGCTACGTCAACGGCGTCGCCATGCTGCACGGCAAGGTCTCGCAGCAGATGTTCCCCGAGTACACCGTCCACTCCATCACCAACGGCGTGCACGCGGCCACCTGGCTCTCGCAGCCCTTCCAGAAGCTGCTCGACAAGGAGATCCCCGAGTGGCGTCACGATAACCAGTACTTCAAATCGGTCTACGGCATCGAGCCCGAAGCCATCGAAGCCACCCACCTGCCCAGCAAGCTGCGCCTGTTCCAAACGGTCAAGCAGCGCACCGGCCTCGACCTCGACCCGCACGTCCTTACCCTCGGCTTTGCCCGCCGCGTCGCCACCTACAAGCGCGCCAGCCTCATCCTGCACTGCCCCGAGCGCCTCATCGAGATCGCCAACCGCATCGGCGGCCTGCAGATCCTCATGGCCGGCAAGGCTCACCCCGCCGACAACGCCGGCAAGGGCCTCATCCGCGACATCTTCACCACCGCCGCCAAGCTCGAGTCCAGCAAGCTCCGCATCCTCTACCTCGAAAACTACGACTGGGATCTCGGCGAGCAGCTCACCAACGGCGTCGACGTCTGGCTCAACACCCCTCTTCGCCCCTATGAAGCCTCCGGCACCAGCGGCATGAAGGCTGCCCTCAACGGCGTTCCCAGCCTCTCTGTCCTCGACGGCTGGTGGGTCGAGGGCTGCGCCGAAAACATCACCGGCTGGGCCATCGAGAACTCCGAAGACGAGGCCGTCGAAGCCGAGCGCGTCTACCACAAGCTCGAGTACTCAGTCGCCCCCGCCTTCGCCGACAAGGCGCAATGGTCCCGCATTCGCCGCCATTGCATCGCCATCAACGGCACCTTCTTCAACACCCATCGCATGCTCGGCCAGTATGTGTCGAACGCCTACTATCCCCCCTCGGCGTCCATCGCGGCGTCCGACCAGGTTGTCGTCGACGACGTTGCCCGCCAGGCCGTCCTCGCCTAACCCCTAGGAGTCCTGCCTCATGCAAGCCGGCGACATATTCGAAAATTTCACCCTGCCCGATCAGGACGGCAACCCCGTCAGCCTCTCTGACTTCGCCGGCGAGCCCGTCGTCCTCTTCTTCTACCCCAAGGCCGACACCCCCGGCTGCACCATCGAAGCCTGCGGCTTTCGCGACCACTTCAGGAAGCTGCAGAAAGCCGGCGTCGTCGTCCTCGGCATCTCCCGCGACACCGTCAAAGCCCAGAAGAAGTTCGCCGAAAAATACGACCTGCAATACCCCCTCCTCGCCGACGCCGACCAAACCATCTGCAACCGTTTCGGCGTCATCAAGGAGAAGAACATGTACGGCAAGAAGGTCACCGGCATCGAGCGCACCACTTACGTCATCGGTCCCGACCAGCGCCTCGTCCATGAGTTCAACAAGGTCAAGCCCGAAGGCCACGCCGAAGAGGTCCTCGCTCTCCTGAAAAAGTAACCATGCACTCCCCGCTCAGCCCGATGCAAGCGTCGCTGGCGGCAACCGCCGCCGTCGCCGTCACCGCGGGCCTCACTCTCACCTACGCTGCGCTCAGCCCCGGCTCCCAACTCTTCGGCCACACCCTCATTGCCGGCAGCGACCCCAACCAAGTAGCCCTCACCTACGACGACGGCCCCAACGACCTCGCCACCGACGGGCTGCTCGACGTCCTCGCCCGCCACAATGCCCGCGCCACCTTCTTCATGATCGGCCGCTTCGTCCGCCAGCGTCCCGAGATCGTGCGCCGCGTCCACGCCGCCGGGCACCTCATCGGCAACCACACCGACACGCATCCCTGGCTCAGCTTCCTGTCCTCCCGAGCCATTCTCGAAGAGCTCCGCGCCTGCAACCAGGCCCTCGAAGACACCCTCGGCGCTCCCGTCCACTATCTTCGCCCACCCCACGGCGCCCGCCGCCCCATGGTCTTCCGCGCCGCCGAAGAACTCGGCCTCAAGATCGTCCAGTGGAACGCCATGGGCTACGACTGGCAGCCCATCTCCCCCGACCGCATCGTCGCGAACGTCGCCCGCGGCCGCGACCGTGCCCGGCGCCACCGCACCGGCGCCAACATCCTTCTCCACGACGGCCACCAGCAGGGCATCGGCGCCGATCGCACGGCCACCGTTCAGGCCACCGCCCAGCTCCTCGAGCGTTTCGCCCGCGAAGGCACCCGCACCGTCACCGTCGACGCCTGGGATTAAGACGCATGGGAATTAATTGTTGGGGAAATGGTGCGCCCGAGAAGATTCGAACTTCTGACCTACAGCTTCGGAGGCTGCCGCTCTATCCAGCTGAGCTACGGGCGCACGATACACATCAGGGCCAACCCCGTCAGATGTCCCTGCAATCCCATACCCGCCCAAATCGGCGCTCATTCTGCCAGGATTGCGGTCCACCAGGCGAGGGACACGCATGGGTCAAGCATACCAGAGGCCACCCTCCGGCGAGGCTTCCGACTCTGCGCCCACAACCCTCCGCAGTGGCGATACCGCTGACCTCCCCAACGATTTCAGGAACGATTCCAGGCCAGGCGAGCTTCGCTAAAATCGACGGAGCGGCGGCTCCAACGCATCACCGCCGACATCCACTTCCCGCGAAAATCCTTTCCATTAGCCCGCAAAAACCTGCGGCTTTCCTGCTCAACCCGAATTAACCTCTTCAGAATCAATAGATAGAATGGAAGCTGAATTGCACTTGCATCTGCTCCACGGGAAAAAGCATTTCCCGGGCAGCACATTTTTCCTGCGTCTCTCCCGAGAACGCTTGGTGTTCTGTAGCAATTCTCCTTGGTCAAGGTACGTGGATCTCTCATTCGCGCCTGGACGCTGAGTTCCCCCGACAATTTGAGCGATCCTCCCGTTTCATACTGGAGGTAGTTCTCATGCACATCGCTGTTTCTTTGAAGAATTCCTGTCGTCTTCTGGCAGGTCTCGCCGTTCTTGGCTTGGGATACTCGGGCGTCGCGCTCGCAGACCCCATTCCCAGTGGCTGGACCTGCAGTGGCTCCTGCGGCGCTCTTGGCGCCAACGGTGTCGTGACCCTCTCACCCACCGGCGACAGCTCTTACGAGTACGTCACCACCAACGGCTCCAGCGCAACCGCTCCGCTGCCTACCGGGGCTCTTGGCTCAGAGACCAACGGCTCAACCCTGGCCACGCCGATCTTCTCGGCAACCGCGGGAACCGCCCTCAACTTCTACTTCAACTTCGTCACCTCCGACGGAGCCGGCTTTGCCGACTACGCCTGGGCAGAGCTCTTCAACTCGGCCAATGATCCAGTCGCGCTGCTCTTCACCGCCCGTACGGAACCGACCGGAAGCATCGTCCCTGGAACCGGATTACCCGCGCCCACGGCTATCCTGAATCCCGCCTCCGTCCCCATCATCCCCGGTGGCCCCGCCTGGTCGGCTCTGGGTGGAAGTTCCGGTACATGTTATAGCGCAGGGTGCGGCTATACGGGTTGGGTCGACTCCAGCTTCACCATTGCCGCCGCCGGCAACTACTACCTTGAAGTCGGTGTCACCAACTGGCTCGATCAGGAGTACGACACCGGACTTGCGGTCGATGGAGTGACCGTCGGCGGCGTACCCGTCGGCCCCGCTCCGACGCCCGAACCCTCCACGCTGGTACTGCTGGGCTCTGCGCTGCTGGGCGGCGCTTCAGCCATCAAGAGGAGATTGACCGCCTGACACGGCGAAGTCTCCTGCCGCAGGTCGAGTGGAGCGGCGGCTCCACTCGCCTCCGTCCATCTCTGCCCGCGAAGTTTCGACGTTGACGTCCATCTCAGGCGCCAGCCAGTTTGTCTTCGCGTATAAAGCTCTCCGGCGTCCCATCCGCTGGGTTCACAAACACAATGTCCTTCGGATCGCGCCGCGGTGTGTCGATCGCCAGAAACACCACCGGCCCCTCCAGGATCTCTGGCAGCGCGTGCACCGTGCGCCGTTTGAAGACCAGCAGGTCTCCCGCCGCAAACTCCCCCGCGTTGGTAGCGTCTTCCATCCAGAACGTGCCTCTTCCCGACAACACATACAAGTGCTCGTCGCTACCCACGTGGTAGTGCGGCGGCGTCTCGCGATACACCCGGAAGACCCGTACGCTGGCCTCCGCCGCATCGGTCAAATACTTGTCCAGCAGCATCGTCTCTGCAGTCTCTGGAAACGTCTTGGCAATCTCGTTCAACCTGAAATGATGAAAGTGCTTGTCGTCTGGCATAGCTCTCCCTTGCTCCCGATGCAGCGTCTCAGCCTCTCACCGGCAACTACTATGTAAGATGTCTGAGCCCGCCTTCCGCAGCAGCGAACCCGCAATCCGCTGCCCCGATTCTGCCACCGCGCTTATCCCTGCAGCATCCAAACCCATACCTGACTCGAGTGTCCCCATCCCTCACCGCCCTAAGGAGAATCACCCGAATGAACTTCAACTTCCGCAGCGCAGCCATTTCTCTCCTTCTCGCCGCAGCCTCCGTCACGCCTCTGCTCGCTCAAGACGCGCCGCTCAAAGTTCAGGCCGGACAGCGCGAAGTTCTGCTCCAGACCAACAAATCCTGGAACGGCAAGCCATACACCCAGTACCCCGCCGGCCAGCCGCAGCTCACCACGCTCAAAGTCACGCTCGCGCCGCACACCGCTCTCCCCTGGCACACCCACCCCTTCCCGAACGTCGTCTATGTCCTCTCCGGCACCCTTACCCTGCACGACAAGGCCAGCGGCAAGACGCTCGTCGTTCATCAAGGCCAGGCCGTCGGTGAGTCAGTCGACGATGTCCATCGCGGCGAGGCCGGCGACCAACCCGCCGTGCTCATCATCACCTACGCCGGAGCCCCCGGCATTCCCACTTCCATCCCCGCCAAGGGCGAGAAAGCCGAGTACTAAATCCGAAAGCGCAACAACGTGCCCAACAAGCCGCGCAACAACGCGTCCCAAAGCCCGGCAACGAGCGCAACCATTGTCCGTTAGCAACATCGCGGTAGTACGATAGCAGCCATGAAGAATCCTGCTCGCTGTACCTCGCTCATCCTCACCCTCGCCTTCGCCGCAACCCTCAGCGCCGCCCTCCCCGCCTCCGCGCAGATGTCCAACATGGACATGCCCGCCAAGCAGTCGGACGCTCCCGCCAAGCCCGTGGCCAGCCCCGCCGCCCAGACCGACGTCACCCTCGACGGCGCCACCATCACCATCCACTACAACTCGCCCGCCATGCGCGGCCGCGTCATCATGGGCGGCCTCGTACCCTACGGCAAACCCTGGCGCACCGGAGCCAATCCAGCCACCAGCTTCGTCACCACCGGCAATCTCAAGATTGGCTCTCTCAGCGTCCCCGCCGGCAGCTACACGCTCTTCACCCTGCCCGGCGCTCCTGGAACACCCTGGCAGCTCATCATCAGCAAGAAGACTGGCGAGTGGGGCATCCCCTATCCTGAGGGCGACGACCTCGGCCGCACCGAGATGCACTCCGCCAAGCTCCCCACCGCGCAGGAATCCATGAGCATCAGCTTTGAGCACACCGAGAAGCGATCCACCTATCTCCACATCAAGTGGGAGACCACCGACGTGTCCGTCAAGATCGAAGCCGTAAAGTAGGCCTCGCAACTTGGCAATTCTCCTCACGATCATTGGGTGCCCCAGGTCTCGCTTCTGAGACCTGGGAACTCACAACCCTACACCGTCGCGACCCGTCAGCGTTCCTTCAACCCACGCTTCGCATCGGCCTCTTCGTTGAGCTTGCTCAGCGAAGAGGCCACCAGCTCCTTCGCCCCGCCAATCCCCGCCAGCACCGCCTGCAGATCCATCTTCGGCAGCGCCGGATTCCGCTCACTCCGGCAGTACACCCCATGCTGCCCCACCAGGATCATCGCGTCCGTCAGCACATCGAGCGCAACCGCCAGCCGCCCCCGCGCCTCGCCCCGCATAAACTCCTCGCGCTCCAGCTCCTCGCCCCGCGCATGGAACACATCTCCATGCCGATAGAACGGCGAACCCTTCCGCGCACCTGCGCCCTCATCCCCCACTACCACTCCTTCGCAGCCGTGTCCGGCGTCAGCGGCGTCTTCGCCACCGGCCCCTTCCAACGCAGCACCGGCTTCCGCGCCGCCGTCGTCTCATCCAGCCGCTGAATCCGAGTAGTATGCGGAGCCGTCGTCACCAGCTCCGGATTCTCCTCGGCCTCGCGCGCAATCTGCTTCAGCGCATCAACAAGCAAATCAAGCTCCTCACGACTCTCACTCTCCGTCGGCTCAATCATCATCGCGCCCGCAACCACCAGCGGGAAGCTGACGGTATACGCATGAAACCCGTAGTCGATCAGCCGCTTGCCCATGTCGCCCGTCTTCACGCCATTCTTCGCCTGCAGCTTATCGCTGAACACCACCTCGTGCAGAGACGCCGATTTATACGGCAGCTCAAACGTTCCATCCAGCTTGGCCCGCAGATAGTTCGCATTCAACACGGCATCCTCAGTAGTCTGCCGCAACCCATCCGGACCATTCGCAAGGATGTACGCCAGCGCGCGGATGAACATCCCAAAATTGCCGTACCATGCCCGAACGCGCCCTACACTCTGCGGCCGGTTGTACTCCAACCCCAGCGACCCATCAGGATTCGTCTTCACCACCGGCGCAGGCAGAAACGGCTCAAGAATCTTCTTGCAAGCCACCGGCCCCGACCCCGGACCACCGCCACCATGTGGCGTAGAAAACGTCTTGTGCAGATTCAGGTGCATCACGTCCACGCCGAAATCGCCCGGCCGCGTCTTCCCGCACAGCGCATTCATATTCGCACCGTCCATATAAAGCAGCGCGCCCTTCGCATGCAGGATGTCGGCAATCTTGTGAATGTCTTTCTCAAACACACCAATGGTCGAAGGATTCGTGAGCATCAGCGCTGCCACATCTTCATCGACCATGCGCTCCAGCTCGTCCAGGTCCACCATGCCCAAAGCATTCGACTTCAGGTTCGCGACCTGGTACCCGCAGATCGCAGCCGTCGCCGGATTGGTCCCGTGCGCCGAGTCAGGAATGATGATCTTCTTCCGCGCATTCCCCTTCGCCTCGTGATACGCCCGCACCATCAGGATCCCGGTAAACTCTCCCTGCGCTCCCGCCGCCGGCTGCAGCGTAATCGTGTCCATGCCCGTAATCTCAATCAGGCACTCACTCAGCAGCTTCATAATCCCCAGCGCGCCCTGGCTCAACGACTCCGGCTGATAAGGATGCGCCTCGGCCAACCCTTCAATCCGCGCGACCGTTTCATTGATCCGCGGGTTGTACTTCATCGTGCAAGACCCCAGCGGATACATCCCCAGATCGATCGCATAGTTCCAGGTCGATAGCCGCGTGAAGTGCCGAATGATCTCAATCTCACTAAGCTCCGGCATCACACCCAGGCCATCAGTCCGCACCGAATCGCCCAGCAGGGAAGCAGCATCCACCGCCGGCACATCCAGCTGCGCCAGCCGATACCCCTTCTTCCCAGCCGAAGACTTCTCAAAAATCAAATCCTCGTTCTGATTAACATGCGTAGTAGCCTTCACCGGCGTCCCAACAAACTTATCTGCCATCGCTTACTCCCTACTTGCGTCTAAGACTTTTTAAAGCTGCGGTACAACGCACGAATAAGTGCGAAGGTACAAAGCGCAACAAGAATCACAACCAAGAGCAACATGAACTTATCCGAATGCGCTGCAAAATGCGCGGCGATGACGCCGAGAATGGTGATTGATATGAGCGAGACGTTGCGCTTGCTTGAATTTGTCATATCTAAAAATCCTCCTCGTCCATCCCACTACCATCCGCCGAATAACTCCCAGCCTCCGGCCCATCCAACTCTTCCTCCCGCAAACTCAACCCAATCACAGTCCCCGACTCAAACTCCACGGTCAGCGCCTCCAACTCCTCCAACGCCGCCTTCGCGACCATCTCGCCAATCTGCGCGCACAGCCCGTTGCGATACTCTGGCTCACCAAACGCAATCGAAAAATCCGCCAGCAGAATATGCGGCCACGCATACAGCGTGAGCATCGGCCCATCGAAGCGCAGCCGCAGGTAATCGCCAACGAACTCCACCGCCGTCAGCTCCTGCCCTTCAATCGCGCTGATATCCACTAACCTTCTCCTCGAACAATCCGAACAACCGCACCGACCACCCAGCCCAGCGCAGCGTACGCCAAAAATTGAACGCCAACTTCAATCGACCCCACGACCAGTTCGAAGATTCCACCGCCCTGCCCGTGAATACTCCCAAACACGGAGGACGGCCAAAGCAGCAAGAACAATCCCGAAGCCCCAGCGTTGCTCTCAATCAGCGCAAACATCACGGCCAAGCCGACACATCCCCCGATGAGCGCGCCCTTCGTACTCGAAGTCATCGGGGATCCTGCCTTTCTTCCAACCTATTTCACGCCAACCAGCTCCTGCTCCCGCGCGCCCGACAGCACCTTCGCCGCCGCATCCATCTGCGCCTTCGTGGTCAACTCCGTCGCGCACCACAGCGTCGCACTCTCGCCCAGCTCCGGATACCACTTCGCCAGCGCCAGCCCGCCCACAATCTTCTTCTCCAGCAGCTTCGCATTCACCGCGGCAGCAGACTCCTTCGTCGTCAGCACGAACTCATGAAACCGCGGCGCACCATCAAACTTCGTTGCCGCGCCAGCATCCAGCAGCGCCGACCGCAGATACGCAGCCTTGGCCAGATTCTGCTCCGCCAGCTCGCGCAATCCCTGCTTGCCGTACACGGTCAAAAAGATCGTGACCATCATCGCCACCAGCGCCTGGTTCGTGCAGATGTTGCTGGTCGCCTTCTCGCGCCGAATATGCTGCTCGCGCGTGCTCAGCGTCAACACCCAACCGCGCTTGCCATTGGTGTCCTTCGTCTCGCCGACAAGCCGCCCCGGCATCTGCCGCAGGAACTTCTCCTTGCACGCAATCACGCCGCAGTACGGCCCGCCAAATCCCACGGCCACACCAAAGCTCTGCGCCTCGAGCGAAACAATATCCGCCTCCACAGGCGCCTTGATCACACCCAGCGAAACCGCCTCAGCGATCGACACAATCAGCAGCGCGCCCTTGGCATGCGCAATCTCCGCAATCGCCGCCACATCCTCCACAGTCCCAAAGAAGTTCGGCGACTGGATCAGCACACAAGCCGTCTCGTCTGTAATCGCCGCATCCAGCGCGGCCAGATCCACGTGGCCTGTTTCGGCAACATACCCAACTTCCGTGATCGGAATCTCCTGATGTTTCGTGACGGTAGCGAGCACCTCGCGATACTCCGGATGCACCGTCCGCGCCACCACCGCACCCTGCCGCCCGGTCACGCGGCAAGCCATCAGCACCGATTCCGCCGCGCCCGTAGACCCGTCATACATGCTCGCGTTGGCAATCTCCATCCCCGTCAGCTCGCAGATCATCGTCTGAAACTCAAACATCGCCTGCAGCGTGCCCTGCGAAATCTCCGGCTGGTACGGCGTATAGCTGGTGAGAAATTCCCCGCGCTGCACCAGCGAATCAATAATCACCGGCCGATAATGCCGATACGCCCCGGCCCCCAAAAAACTCGCAAACAATTTGCTCGCTGGCTGCTCCGCCAGCTCCAGCGCATCGCCGCTCGCCACGTTCGATCCAAACGCGCGAAACCGCTCCAGAATCTCCGACTCCGAATGCTGCCGCGGAATCTTCAAATCCTCCGTCAGCCGATACTCCGCAGGAATCGTCTCAAACAAACTCTCAATCGACGCCACGCCAATCTCGGCGAGCATAGCCTCGCGATCAGCAGGCGACTTCGGCAAATAACGCATCAGGTAACCTCAAATCTTCCGGGCAGGCCCAAGCAGTCAGCGACTACTCACTACCCACTACTCACTACTCACTGTCCTTAGTGTCCAGTCTCTTCCGCGACAAACTTTTCGTACTCCGTAGCCGTGAGCAGGGAATCAGCCGCCGCCGCACCGCTCACCTTCAGCTTGATAATCCACGTGTCATTCGCAGCTTTATTAATCGTCTCCGGCGCATCGTTCAGCGCGGAATTAATCTCCGTCACCGTCCCGCCCACGGGCGAGTACAAATCGCTCACCGCCTTCACGCTCTCGACCGACCCAAACGTCGCGCCCGCGGCAATCTCCTGCCCAACCTTCGGCAGCTCCACAAACACGATGTCGCCCAGCGACTCCTGCGCATAATCGGTAATCCCGACCGTCGCCGCGTCACCCTCCAGCAGCAACCACTCATGCGACTTCGCATACTTATACGTTTCCGGATAGCTCATGATTCCTCTTAGTCAATGCGTGTGAATAGAAATGGTTACAACCTAATTGTAGGCAGCCCGCCGGTGGAAAGCGAACGCGCAAACCTAACTCAGCGGCGCCACCCCCACCGCCGCCTTCGCCCGCTTATAAAACGGTGTAGCCACAACCACCGCCTTCACCATCTGCCCGCGAACCTCAACCGCAACTTCAGTTCCCGGCTCAATAAAGCTCACCGGCACATAAGCCAGCGCAATATTCTTCTTCACAAACGGCCCCGGAGACCCGCTCGTAATCTCGCCAATCTTCTCGCCCTCAAGCGAAAACACCGCATACCCATCGCGCCCAATCCCGCGCTCGACCATCTCCAGCCCCACCAGCCGCTTCGCCGGCCCGCCGCTCTCCTGCACCTTCGCCAACGCCTCGCGCCCCACAAAATCCACGCCCTTGTCCATCTTGCAATACCGTCCGAGATTCGCCTCCCACACATTCAGGCTGTCCGAAATCTCATGCCCATACAGCGCCATCGCCGCCTCCAGCCGCAGCGTATTCCGCGCCCCCAGCCCGCACGGCATAATCCCAAACTCCTCGCCCGCCGCCAGCACCTCGCCCCACACACGAGCGCTCGTAGCCTCATCCGCCGGCACATAAATCTCGAACCCATCCTCGCCCGTATACCCCGTCCGCGCGATCAGCACGTTATGCAATCCGCACACCTGCCCCCACGTAAACCAGTAGTTCTTAATCGGCGTCAAATCCACCGGCGTCAGCTTCTGCAGCGTAGCCTGCGCCTTCGGTCCCTGGATCGCAATCTGCGTGTAGTAGTCGCTCACGTCGGTGATGTGCAGCCCGCCCATCCCGCCAATCGTCTTCCGAACCCACTGCACATCCTTCTCGCGCGTGCCCGCATTGATCACGATCAGGAAGTCATTCTCGCCCAGCTTATGCAGAACCACGTCATCCACAAATGTGCCATTGGGATAAAGCATCGCCGAATAATGCGCTTGCCCCACCTGCAACTTCGACGCATCATTCATCAGCAGCTTCTGCACCGCGGCCAGCGAGTTCGGCCCGCGCAGCTGAATGTCCCCCATGTGCGACACGTCGAAGACCCCCACGCCCGTCCGCACCGCCATGTGTTCTTCAATCAGCCCGCGATACTGAACCGGCATATCCCATCCGCCGAAGTCGACCATGCGCGCCTTGTGCTGATGATGTGTAGCATGCAGCGCCGTCCGCCGCAGCGGCGCAGGCGCAGGAACCGTCGGTAAAAAATCAGAGATCGTCTCGCTCGTGGTATCGCTCATAGGGTGTGTGCCTTTTCCAGCCAGCAGCGCAGCTTCCGCGCGCCTGGCGTCCCCTCAAACGATACCAAACCGCCCCCACCCCCGGCGAACCCACCCTTCGCCGTGCTGCACCCCGTCCCCTAGGATTTTGGCCCCACCACACTCTTCAAATCACTCAGCAGCCGATCCAGCGCCCGATCGAAGTTCGCATCATGCGTCTTCTGCAGCAGCGCCACCTCCACCGACTGTGTGTCTGCCCACAAAATATAGTGCGTTGGCCGGTCATAGATCACCAGCCGCGCCATCGGCAGCGGGTCCGAGGCACCATTCACCTTGCTGGGACTCTGCGGTCCACTCGGTGCCGTCACCCGTATCTCAAACACCAGGTCAGCCTGAGCCGGATCGTTCACCAGCACGTACGTCCCATCCCGCTTCAGCGCCGCGTACAGGTAGTCATACGCCCGCGAAGGCGCACCGCTGAACGGGCTCGGAAACAGCCCACTATCCGCCCCGGCATTCGAAAGGAATATCGTCTTCCCCATGAGTTTTGCCGGAAGCGGCGCAGGCTGCGGCAACACCTGCGCCCTCATGCCAACCGCCAGCAGCAGCACTCCAACCACCATCAACAGCATGCGGCGGCACAGCTTTACATTGGACATCCAACCTCCTCGCAACATCCTGGCCCGAAGTCTGTTCCCAGATACGTTGCGCGGCCATCCCGAGTCTCATCCGCTTGCACGATTACTGTTGACCGCCACGCTTACGCTCGCCGTCCGCGTAGGACCGCTCCCGCAGCCACGCCCGCACAAAATTGCTCACCGAAAAATAAGCGAACGCCGCAAACGCCGCCGCCAGCATATAAAACTTCACCGCCACATGCGACCCCAGCGGCAGATGCACAGCCGCCCGTTCCTTCCACGCCCCCTGCGCCAAAAACATCGCAATCAGCGCGAAGAACAACCCCGTCACCTGCAGCCACACCACGCCCGAAAACCGCGCCAGCGGCGTCCACACCGACCGCCCCAGCTTCCCGGCATGCTTCTTCGTCGCCGCCACGGTCCGCTGCGTCTGCACCACCTTCGCGGCCACGCGATCGGGCTGTGCAGCGCTGCTCGCAGCGCGTTCCTGTGCCGCCGCCGGCCGCGTGGGCGGAGACGTCGTCGCCGCATCCGCCGCCTGCAGCAGCGTCTTCGCCGCATGCCGGGCGCCGTACCCTAACGCGCGTCCCAAACGAACCCTGTCCATGCCCTCCAGTGTACTGTCCCACGTTGGCCTCCCACGGTTTCTTCGCCCCACCTGTACCCCATCCCCGTCTCCTGCATCCAACCCCTCACGACGTTCGAAGTCACAGTCAACACAGAAAGCAAAGGGGACAGCCATGAAGAATCTAGTTTGGTTGGTGAGCGGCCTGGCCGCGGCAATGGTAGGTTTCCTGGTCTGGGATCGCAGCCGCGTGCAACCGGTAGAAGAGCTCGCCCACCGTCTCGAGGCTGCCTGGGCCGACCATCACACCGTCGTCTAACCACCTCTGCGCCCTCTCGAACCCCACCAGGTACCTTCCCCGCCACATCCACTCTCACATCCGCGCTCCCACCCGCCCGTTCTCATTGATAATGGAGCGTGGAAGGGAAGTACGCATGAAAAAGTTCGTTTGGTTCATCGGCGGGATGGCGGCTGCCGCAGCAGGATTTCTGGTCTGGAACTCCACCCGCTCGCAGGCCATCCAGGAACCCGCCTACTACCTCGACGAAGACGACTCCGACGACCCCACGTTCGTCTAGCCAGTCGACCTTTCGGCTCGCCACCACGTAGCGAAACTTGGCTGGCTTGGCGCCCGTTGCGTCAAAGCCCTTGCTTTCCACACTTCGTCCAACTCCTCCGCTTCACCCCCGCCGCCGCACCGCGTTTTCGGTAATCTTTCCTGATTCCGACGCAACGCCGGACTTGGCTTCCACCGCCCGTCGGCGTAATCTTGATATAGCAATGATTCACCCGCAGCTGCCGTTCCCGCTGAATCTGGCAGGGAAGACCCAATGCGTGGGATGGGCATTCAGCATCCGGAGAAGCAAGTCTTTCTCTCAACACTTGTTTCCAAACGACGGGGAGGTGGCATTGAATCAACAGGTCAAAGACCTTATCCAGAAACTGGGCGAAGCGATCCACGAGTCGGTCAGTGAGTCCGACCAGATCTCAGGCGTCGTCCGCGAGATTCGAGAGCAGGGGTTCGACGTCCTCCTCATGCTCGAAGCCACCATCGGTCTCAACGAGGTCGAAGACACTCCCGAGACCATCGACGCCGAATCCGACGCCGATGCTGCCGACGGCCCCTTCACCCGCAACGACCTCACCTTCCTCAAGTCCCTTCGCATCTCCACCGAAGAGACGGAGCGCATCTCCGCAGACAGCGCTGAATCACCCGGCGAAGACTCTGCCCCGGCCGCCTAGCGATTTGCCAACAATTTCTCGCCGCTGATACTCTCGGGCGTCGTGGATGCCGTAACATGCATCCCAGCAAGTGCGTGTGACTTCAACCGTCCCATAGCCGTTCGAGGTACCTGTACTCATGAGAGATACGTTAGGCGTTTTGCTTGCCGGTGGCGCTGGAGAGAGGCTCTTCCCCCTCACCCGCGATCGCGCCAAGCCCGCTGTTCCCTTCGCCGGTCAGTACCGCATCATCGATATCACCCTCTCCAACTGCATCAACTCCGACCTCCGCCACGTCTACATCCTCACCCAGTACAAGGCCCTCTCGCTGAACCGCCACATCCGCGAAGGCTGGGGCTCGGTCGTCGCCAGTGAGCTCGGCGAGTTCATCGAGATCCTTCCCCCCATGCAGCGCGTCTCCAAGTCCTGGTACCAGGGCACCGCCGACGCCGTCTTCCAGAACATCTATTCGATTGGTTCGGAGGAACCCAAGCACGTCCTCATCCTCTCCGGCGACCACATCTACAAGATGAACTACGCGCGCATGAAGCAGCAGCACTCTGACTCCGGCGCCGACGTCACCCTCGCCACCCTCCCCGTTACCCCGGACAAGGTCTCCGAGTTCGGCGTCGTCCAGGTCGCCAAGAATGGCGAAGTCACCGGCTTCGTCGAGAAGCCCAAGACCACCGACCTCCGCTCCCCCTTCGATCCCGACATGGTCGACGTCTCGATGGGCATCTACCTCTTCAATACCGACGTGCTTTTGCCTGAGCTCGTCCGCGACTCCGAAGATCCCGGCTCCCGCCACGACTTCGGCCACGACATCCTTCCCAAACTCCTCGGCCACTACAAGGTCAACGCCTACAACTTCGTCGACGAGAACAAGCAGCGCGCCCTCTACTGGCGCGACGTCGGTACCCTCGAGGCCTACTACGAGGCCAACATGGACATCGCCGCCGTTGCCCCCGTCTTCAACCTCTACGACAAGGCCTGGCCCATGCGCTCCCGCGCCTACCAGTACCCGCCCGCCAAGTTCGTCTTCGGCGAACCCGGCCGCACCGGCATGGGCATCAACTCCATCGTCAGCGCCGGCTGCATCATCTCCGGCTCGGTCCTGCGCAACTCCGTCCTCTCCCACGACGTCCGCGTCAACAGCTACGCCGACGTCGACTCCAGCATCGTCTTCTCCCACGTCAACATCGGCCGCCACTGCCGCATCCGCCACGCCATCATCGATCGCGACGTCCACATCCCCGACGGCACCGTCATCGGCTACGACTCCAACGAAGACAAGAAGAACTACTTCGTAACCGCCAGCGGCCTCACCGTCGTCACCCGCGACTACTCCGCCTACGAAAACCCCGTCTCCCCAGAATTCCTCCAAACCTGAGAGGCAGTGAGTAGTGGGTAACGAGTAGTGGGTAGTGAGTAGTGAGTAGTAAACCCAGCACCCACGGCGGTCCTCAGATCATCGCCACAGCAAAGCAAAGGCCCTCGTGCATGAGGGCCTTTGCGTTTACTATTCGTTACCCACTACTCACTACGCACTACCCACTACCCACTACTCACTACTTCGGTCCAAACCGGTACACCGCACCCATCGACACCGCGACGAAAAAGCGTGTCTCCGTGCCAAAGTGTTCCATCGTCAAGTCCGGCTGCACACGAATCGCCAGCTTCCCGCTCTCATTGAAGTCGATGCTGCCACCCACCGCGCCATACGGTGCGAAGTGGTTGCAATAAAGCCCCAGGTTCCCCACCTGTCCGACTTTCTGATCGGCCGCGCACGCGCTCACCGGGCTTCCCCCCGGGTAATGATTCACCGCGTAATTGAAGTGGCCATACGTCTCACCCGCCAGCCCATGGAAATCAATTGCGACATACCGGTTCTTGGGTCCGCGCACCTGCACACCGCCGCTGGGAATGCTCTGCATGATCAGCACGCGATTGTAGAACGGGCTGAGCACCGGCGTGGTACCCGCGCCAAAGCGGAAGTCCCCCACCAGGCCATAGCGTTTCACCTTCGCGCTGCCCAGCCAGTAGGTGCCCATCACCTCGCCGCCGCCCATGTTGTAGCGCCGGCCCGGCTGAACCTGCCCCGCCTGCCCATTCATGAAATTCAAGCCGGCATAGATCTCCCAGCGGTTGTTGTACTTTGGCCCGGTATAGGCAGTGAGTGCCGCCGCCGTTGCCTTGGTCACCGCCACCGTCCCCGGCGCCGCGGTAGTCTGGCTGCTCGACTGCGAATCCGGAGGCGTCTGTGCCGGAGTCTGCGTCTGTGCTGCAGCAATTCCACTCAGGGAGACGACCAACACGCTAAGGGTTGTCGCACAAACCACCTTGCGAGTGGCACAGTCAAAGGTCTTCTTAATCAGTTGCAGCATCTTCCTCGTAGGCGGGCTCATCCGAGCAGCGCGGGTCCATCTGGTTATGCCTGTCTCTAAAGGACTCTTCCAAGGCGCATAAGAAAGCACCTCTCCCCAAGAAACAAGGCGTAGCGCGTCCACGGCATATTCCCGCAGCACGTCTCTCCAAGGATATACCGTCCGGTCCCCGCCCCCGCGCCCTTCCACCGCATTTGCATCCAAATCCCTCCCCAGCTCGTATTCAAGAAGCCAGCCCATCCCGAGCCAACGGACATTCTCCAACGTCTCGTGCGACAATGAATCGTCGCCTTCTGGAGCACCGCAGCATCGGAGCCCGGGATCGCAGCAAGCACGGGCGGCAGCAGGGAGATTTTGTATGGGAGATCTATTTCAACCGTGGCACCTCATCATCCTGGCGGGCCTCGCCATCCTTCTCTTCGGCGGCAAGAAGCTGCCCGAGCTCGGCAAGGGCCTCGGTGAAGGCCTCCGCGGCTTCAAAGAAGGCATGAAGGGCATCAACGACGACGTCAAGGCCGACGTCAAACCCGCCGACACCGCCCACAACGTTACCCCCAAGCCCGACGAAGCCACCAAGCCCCCCACCGCCTGAGCTTCCCCGGCGGACGCCTCAGCGTCCCCACAGCCAGCCCAACACCCGAGCGACGAGCCCAATCCGCGGCCGTCGCTCTTTTTCTTTCCCTCAACTTATTACTCTGCCGCCAGAAACTCCGCAGCCGTCATCACCGGCACGCCGCGCCACGGATGCATCACCAGCAAATCCTCGTCGCTGCTTACCAACGCATCTGCCTCCGCCGCCAGCACCAGCCCCAGAAACTTGTCGTCCTTCGCATCACGAGAGCCCGGAGCAACGGCTCCCGCCGGCACACCATACAGATGCACATGCCGCGTCATCAATGCCACAAACTCCAGCCGCAACTCGCGCTCCAGGTACCGGTCGAATTTCTTGCGACCCATCACCGTGCTCAGCTCTGCCAGCGTCTCCGCGCTCGCGCACACATCGCACGAAGCCAACGCCTTCATAAGCGCCTGGTGCGGTACCGATCCCACCCGCAAGGCCGCGCTCACAAGTGTGCTCGTATCAAACACCACCCTCCGAATCCGGCTCACCGCGCCTCATGCACAAGCCGGTTCACTTCTTCATTCGTCAGTTTTTGAGCAGCCTTGCCCGCACGTGTCCCTGCCGTCGCGCTCCAGGCCTCCAGTTCGGCCACCGCCGTGCCACGTCTTCGCCGAGCATCCAGCAACTCTTCCATCTCCTGCAGCGACACCACAAACGCCGTCGGCCGCCCATGCCGCGTGATCGCCACCGCCTCGCGCTGTGCTGTGTCCAGCAGCTTCCCAAACTGGTTCTGCGCCTCCACCGATGTCATCTTGATCATCGCCACCTCCTCTAGCCAAAATAGCTACTTTAGCCATTATAGCTATAACCCCCGACGCCCTACAGCGTAATCATCGCCACCGCCGCCAGCGCAGCCACCATCCCCAACCCCTGCCTTCGCGTCGGCCGCTCATGCAGATACCACGCCGCCAGCAGAATCGTTCCTGCCGGATACAAACTCGCCAGCACCGACGCCACATCCAGCCGCCCCATCCGCGACGCCACCAAAAACAGCACATTCCCTCCCGTATCCAGCAGCGCCACCCCGCAAGCCCATCCCCACCCAGCCAACCACCGCCCAAACACCGGGTGCCCCACATCTCGCTTCTGAGATGTGGGTGAAACCCGCGACACCCTCTCCCTGACCCCCAAGCCCGCCAGCGCCCCCGAGCACAGCACCACGCTGCTCACCCTGGCAATCGTCATCGGCATCACCAGCCCCAGCGGGTTCGACAGCTTCAGCGCCACAAAATAAATCCCAAACGCCACCCCCGCAAACACCGCCAGCCCCATCGTGCTGCCAGCCGCGCCTGTCTTCTCCGGAAAATCCTTCTCCGGAGAATCCCCCGCCGCAATCAACCAGATCGCGCCACCCGCGAGCACGAACCCCGCCAGCCGCATCGCTCCCGGCGCTCCCTCCATCATGCTCGACACCAGCGCCGGAATCGCCGCCGCCAGCAGCCCGCTCACCGCCGCCGACACGCCCATCCCGCCCCGGCTCAGCGCAATATAGAACGCCACCAGCCCCAGCGCCCCCGTCACCCCGCCCACCATCGCCCAAAGGATCGCCACCCCTTGTGCGTGTCCCAGCGGCATCCCCGCATGCTGCCCCACCAGGATCCCCACCAGCACCACCAGGCTGATCACGTGCGACAAGATCACAAACCGGATCGCCCCCGCCACACTGCCGCCCGAGGCCTTTGCCCCCATCCCTCCCGAAAAATCACCGCCGCCCCAAAGGGCGGCGGATGCAAGCGCTATCAGCGCATTCGCGTGAATCGTCAGTCCCATCGTTCTACTGCGGCGGCGGAGTCGTCGTCGCCGGGGTCGTCGTCGCCGTCTTCGGCCTCATCCGCGCATTATCCGAAGCATTTGGGTAATATCCCTCGGGCGCAATGATCGTCAGACTCGGCCTCAGCACCCGTACCTCGGTCCTCCGGTAGCTCTCGTTGAACGGAGACTCGTGCGTGTAATAGCCCACCGAGTACTGCGCCCTGATTTCGGCCGTGATCTGCGAGAAGGCATTTTCGATACCCTTGGGGCGGAACTCCGAGTCGTACTGGCCGCCGGTCGCGCCAGTGTACTTCGGCAGTGCATCGTCGCGCATCGTCAGCGGAATATGTACCCGGTCCACAAAGCCCATGCCCTTGATGGCTGATTCGCCCACCTGCGTCGCCCAAACCTGGATGTGGTTGGTCAGCAGGAAACGAATCACTTCCTTCTGCGTCGCCTTGCTGCCATATTCCTTGCCATCCGAGATCACATAAATCACCCGTTGGCGATGATAATCCGCTCCCGCAACCACCTTCGCCGCCGCCAGAATCGCATCATTCAGCGTGTGATATTCCTTCGGCACCGTGAACGTCAATGTGCCCGGCTGATGGCCGTTGTCGACCACGCCATCGATCGGCATATTGTTGATCACCTGGCCGTGCGCCAGTGGTCCCGACAATCCCATCAGCGCATCGCGCCCCACGCCCTTCGATTGCTCCAGCACCGCGCCCAGCCGCGCACTCTGCGCCGCCGTAAACGTCGTCTGCTCCTTCACGCCATTGTTGTACGTGAAGACCGCAACCTCGTCATAAGGAGAGAACGCACCCTGCAGAGCCGACAGCGAGGAGTTGACCTTTTCCATCGTATCGGTGGTCACGCTCTGATCGATCACCAGCGCCACCGACAGCGGTGCCGGATCCGTCAGAAACACCGCCGTGTGCTGCAGCAGCCCATTCTCATACACCCGCACATCCCGATACGTCAGCCCCGGAACAAGACGCCCCTTGGAGTCCTTCACCGTAAACGGAATCTGGTGATACTGAACATTCACCGAAAGCGTGTTCGCCTGGCTCCGCTCCGTCACCGGCGGTGGTCCCTGGTCCTGTGGCTCCTCGCCACTCGCCGGCGCAGGAGCCGGTGCTTCCGTCGTCGACGTGCTTGCCCCTGCCTGTGACGGCGCGGTCGGCAAGGCCGGCGCCACCGGCGTCATCGAATTGAGCGTCGGCAGCGTCTGTGGCTGCGGAGCATTTGGAACACTCTGCTGCGCCTGCGTCTGGTTCTGTGCCCCTGCTTGACTCCCTGCAGCAGCCAGCAACATCGCCAATCCACCCACCAACATCCTGTGCGTACCCAACGTCATTCGTAATCCTCTTTCACGAGCCATCCTGCCCGCGATCCTGCCTGAAACAAATCGCTCAAAACGTTCCTGCTGATTCTGTCCAAGACTCTCTCTTGAGACTACCAGCGCCGAGGCACAACTGCACCCACTCTTCAACTCTCCGCCCCGCATTCGCCTATACCCTTAAGACGCACCAGCCCCCCCTTCGTCGCGCCCCACGGTCCCTTCCCACCCCCTCGCAACCCGGAAATCCGCCGGAGCCGCCACCATGCGGGTGCCCAGGTCTCGCTTCTGCGACCTGGGCCACCCCACACCGCCCGCCCCCGGCACCCATTCAACCCTCGCCGTCCGCGCAGGACATCTGAGACTCTAATACCATCATGCGTCTCGCCCCGCCCACCCTCGTCCTCGCGGCCCT
>Ga0210392_10000131_pt1 | contig 61535 bp, 93 predicted proteins | sample IncBWC30OmetaG_FD_161057 | JGI IMG/M metagenome (GOLD analysis project Ga0210392, IMG submission 161057) | Forest soil microbial communities from Barre Woods Harvard Forest LTER site, Petersham, Massachusetts, United States - Inc-BW-C-30-O ... | reverse complement strand
GCGGTGCCAGGTGGCCTTACTGCCACGTTGAACCCCACCCGGCGGGTGACTCCGATATCCCCGCCGGGTGGAGGGACAGTGAAGCTACCTGGCCCGCCACACCCCAACCCCTCGCGCGACGGAAGGATTCCAGATGGCCGACGACGCGGTGTTCAACGCCGCTCTGGCGTGGTGGCAGGTCGGCGCCTGCGTGCTGCCGGCTGCCACCGATGGATCCAAGCGCCCCGGCCTGACCGGCTGGAAACAGTTCCAGACCCGCCGCCCCGACCTCAACGACCTGGCCTCCTGGTTCGCCGCCGGGCACGCCGGCATGGGTGTGGTGTGCGGCAAGATTTCCGGCGGACTGGAGATGGTCGAGTTCGAAGCCCGCGCCATGGACGAGGGCGCCTACGAGGCGGTCGCCGCCGCGTGCGAGGCGCTCGGGCTCGGCGAGCTGTGGCAGCAGATCACCACCGGCTACATCGAGGAGTCGCCCACCGGCGGCCGGCACCTGTACTTCTACGTCAGCGACGTCCCGGTACCGGGCAACACCAAGATTGCCCGCCGGCCCGCCACCGAGGCGGAGTTGTCGGTGGCACCCGACGACCGGATCAAGGTGCTGATCGAGACGCGCGGCGAAGGCGGTTGGGTGGTGACTGCGCCCAGCAATGGCACCACGCACCCGTCAGGACGGTCCTGGACGGTCGTTGCGGGGCAGCCGGCCACCATCCCCACCATCACCGGCTCCCAACGGGAGAGCCTGGTGCGGGTGATGCGCGCCGAGTGCGACGACATGCTGTTCTCCACCCCGGTACCGGACCCGCTCCCACCGCAGGCCGGGCACACCGGGTTGCGTCCCGGCGACGACTTCGAAGCACGCACCACCTGGGCGGAAATCCTGCAACCGCACGGCTGGCGCGTTGTCGGCCGCGAGGGGCGCACCACGAAGTGGTGCCGGCCCGGCAAGGCTGGCCTGTTCACCTCGGCCACCACCGGCAACGCCGCCGACCGGGACCGGCTGTACGTGTTTTCCTCGTCCACCGTTTTCGACCCGGAACGGCCCTACACCAAGTTCGGCGCATACGCCCTGCTCAACCACGGCGGCGACCACTCGGTGGCGGCGAAAGCGTTGAAGGCACTCGGATTCGGCGACGAGCAGGAGACGCAAGCGGACCTGATCGCGGCGCTGCTGCCACAATCCAAGCCCGCGGTATCGACACCCATCACGACAATAGATTTAAATGTGCCGCAACCGACCAAGTCCAAGCTCGTTGGGCAACTGGAGATTGCCGATTCTTTCGCGCAACGGTGTCGCCCCATCGTGCGCTCAACCGCCCGGCTGGGCTGGTTTGTCTACGAGGGCGGGGCTTGGGTGTTGCAGGACGATCGCCAGGGAACACACTGGCGACTCATCGAACAGGTCTGCCGCGACCTGCCCGACCCGAAAGGCACCGGCCGCTGCACGGCGTCCGGCTTTCTCTCCGGCGTGGAACAGCTCGCCCGGCGCAGCCCGACACTCCAAATCCCGGCCGATGGTTGGGATGCCGACGCGCACCTGTTCAACACGGCCGGCGGAATTGTCGACGTGCGGACGGGGCTGATCGGCCCGCACAATCCCGAATTCCTGATCACCCGAATCAGCAACTACACCCCCGACCCGAACGCGCACGCGCCACGCTGGTTCCAGTTCCTGGACGAAATCTTCCAGGCTGACCGCGAACTGACGGCCTACGTCCAGAAACTATTGGGCTACAGCCTGCTCGGCCACAATCAGGAACAAATCATCGCCCTGTGCTATGGCCACACCGGACAGAACGGCAAGACGGTTCTGCTGGAGACGGTGCGACACATCCTCGGCAGCTACGCGCTGAAGGCCAACAGCGAATGGTTCATGGTGCGCACCAACGGCCCGCACCCCACCGAACTGTTGGCCCTCGACGGTCCCCGGTTCGTGCTCGCGGCGGAAGTGGCCGACGCGGCGCAATTCGATGAGCAGCGATTGAAGGAACTCTCCGGTGGGGACGCCATCACCTGCCGCGTGCTGTACGCCAACCAGATGCACTCGTTCATTCCGAAGTGCACCCTGTGGTTGATGGCCAACGACAAGCCGATCGTCAAGCGCGGAGGCTCCGCATTCTTCCGCCGGGTGCGGGTCATCCCGTTCCTGCACCGGGTGCCCGACGACAAAAAGGACAACACCCTCGGCGAACTGTTCCAGACCCCGGAGTACGGCAACGCCATCCTGTACTGGCTCATCGAGGGCTGCATCGCCTACCACCGGGAAGGCTTGACGGCGCCGGCAAAGGTGTCGGCCGCGACCGGCGAGTACGAGCGGGAAGCCGCCGGTGCGTCAGGGGAGTTCCTGGACGAGCGCTGCCTGCTCGGCGGCGGTGACGCAGTCAAGGTCCGCAAGAACGCCGTCTACAAGGAATACCAGCGGTGGTGCGCCACGCAGGGGATCAGTGCACCGCTGAGCAACATCATGCTGACGAAGGCGCTGCGCAACCTCGGCGTCGGCGAAACCCGCGACAGCAAGGGCGGCTTCTACACCAACATCACCGTGTTGGCGGAGGAGATCGAATGAGCGCGCCATCCACGAAGTACAGCTCCCGGTTCCTGGTGACGACCGAGGCGACCGTGGCGCGCTGCAAGGTGTGCCGGCGGTGGGTGCTGCACGGCTTGTCCGAGGGCATCCCCACCACTGTGGACCTGGTGCCGGTGGACGAAAAGACGGCGCTGGCGGCCGGCTTGTGGACGTACAACGTGTGGCGGGGCCAGCTCCACTACCGGGAAGACTGGACACAGCGGGGAGGTGGTGACTACGGGCCAATCCTCGCCGATCATCGACACTAGTTGCGTCAGCAACTTCTGCTGGATCAATGAATATTGGCAGGGTAAAAGGTGACTTTTACGGGGCCAGGGGGTTGCAGCAGGGCGTGACGCATGTCAATACTCCCGGTGACGCAAGATTCGCAATATGTGAAGGAGCGTAGATCAACAAATGGACGCGATGCGAGCGCTAACATGAGTCGAACATGTGTGCGGTGTTTCAACCCGACATTTGCCGACAAGACAGTCACGTTCTGCCTCGGCAATGAGCATTTCACCCTGGACCTTTGCGTTGCACACGCCGACCTGTTCGAACTGGACATGCGGTCCTGGACGCTGGTCGCGCAACAGGGACCCGGCGTGCACGCCCCGGAACCGGTAGCAGCGCGGACGCAGCGTGCCGCCCCGCAGCCACGCCGCCAGCTCGCCATCGAAGACAAGAGCGACCTGCCCGTTATGTCGATGAGAGAAGCCCGGCGTGCCCTGATCGCGGCGCAAGCCGCCGCCGCCGAGGCTGCGGCAGCGCCGATCCTGGTCCGGGTAGAGCAGGGGCAGGTCGATGCTCGGATGTTGGAGTCCAAAACCATGGCCGACCGGGCTGCGTCCAGCGGCTACCACCTCAGTACACACGCCATCGAACGTGCGGTCGAACGCGAAATCCCAGTCGTTCAGGCAATGGAAGCCGCCTACGATCCGGTATTCACGAAGCCCGCTCGCAATGGCCTGCGTTGGCACTATCGCAACGGCATGCGGGTGTGCATCGACACCAACACCCTAACGATCGTTACCGTCTGTCGTCCCAATGAAGAAGATCCGAGCGTTTACAAGAGGAAGGTTGCCGCCTAAATGGCTACCAAATTGGCCGGTCGCCGGCTGCACAACAACGAGTACAGCAGCGCGTGGCCGGAGATCGAGAAGTGGCTGCGCGAGTGGAATGTGGACTACGCAATCCAACAGGTGAATCTTGATCGCGTTGACGTCGCCCGCTCAATGAAAAACCAGGCTCGCATCGGTGACGTCATCGACAAGGACGTGGTGGAGCGCTATCGGATCGCCATGCTGGACGGGGACGAGTTCCCGCCGCTGGTGTTCTGGCGCAACCAGACCGGCCAGTACGTCGTCATCGACGGTAATCACCGCCTGCACGCGGCCATCGAAGCCCACTTTGATGCGGTCGCCGGCTTCGTGGTGCAGGACGTCTCCGGCCTCGTAGTGACCGGCATGACCTTCCAGGCCAACGTCCGGCACGGTAAGAACGTCTCCGACGCGGAACGCCTGCACCACGCAATGTGGTTGGCGGACAACGGAATGCCGTTGGCCGAGGCGGCGAAGCGGCTGAGCCTGTCACCGGGCCTACTGCGCAAGGCGAAGGCGGAGATCGACGCAACCCGCCGTGCGGACGCGGCCGGCATCCGGCGGGCCGAATGGGAGTCGCTACCGACCACCATCCGCAACCGGCTGTACAACGTGTCCACCGACGAGGGTTTCATCGCCGCCACGAAGCTGTGTGTCGACGCCGGCCTCGGCGCCGAAGCGGCGTTCAAGATGGTGTCCGAAATGAACGACACCAAGTCTTCGGCGAAGCAACTGACCATTGTGGAGCTACACCGGGAGGAGTACGCGGACCGCATTGGCGCCCGCAAGGCCGGCGACATGTCCGGCACGAAAGGGCTCCGGGTCCGCAGTCCGAAGACGGCCTGGAAGGCGACGCTCGGCATGATCGGCGTGCTGCCACCGATGGCGTCGGTCATCGAACACACCTCCGACAGCGAGCGGGAGGAATTGGCTGGCAAGCTGAACGACATGCTGAACACACTGCAAAAGGCTCTGGCAGAGCTGGAGGGCGCACGATGACCACACCCGGACCCGACTTTTCGGTTCGGGCAGCCATCCGGGAGGTGTTGGCCGACGGGGAATGGCACCTCACTACCGAGATACACGACCTGGTCATGCGCAAGGTGCCGCCCGGAATTGCCGCGCGACACGCTCGCAAAAACCAGCCGGGTCTGTCGATGGATGACGCTGTCCGCAGTGGACAACGGACCATCGCCCGGGAGGGGTTGCTGTCCTGCCGGCAGGGCAACATCACCGAGACGGATCCGCCGTACGGGCCGATCGTCGCCCAAGGCGCCAAGGTGCGACTGTCGCCGATCACGCTGGAGATCATGCGGACGATCTCCATTGACGAAGTCGCCCGGCTTCTCGGCACCCACCACAACACGCTGCGCGGGCAGTTGGAGCGCGGCATAGTCGATGTCCGACTCATCGAGACGCGGATGGGTCTGCGGATGTACCCGGACGACATCCCGGCGTTGACCACGTTCATGGCCCGGTATCAGCGGGGACGCCTCACGATGCGGTGGGCGCGTTACAACGTCGACTTCGATGCCTTGTGGAACCGCAGGGCCAACACGTGGGAGCTGGTCGATGGGCAGCCGGTCACCCGTAAGCACGTCGATGCGTCAGATGTCGTCGCCGAGGATGAGGACGACGAATAGGCAGGGTGGGGGATGGTCCCAGCGCAAGGCTCCAACCGTCCCCCACCCACCCACCCCGAATGTTCATCACCCACGCAGGGACCACCATGACACCCCATGAACCGCCAACCAGTCCGCTCGGATTGCCGCTGGAGAGCCCAATCCCGCCCGACATCGACATCCTGCTGTTGGCATGCCGGCCGGTCGACATTTCCGGGCTGCCGCTCTCCGACCAGTACGACCTGACCGAGATCGTCACCATCGAACACATGCGGATCACCTGCGAGTGCTGCGAGCGGCCGTGTTGGATCGGTCCACGCCAACAGGCGGCCTGGGCGGCACACCGCGACCGGGCGCAACGGCTGTGCTACTGGTGCGTTTTCGCAACCGCGCGGGCCAACGGCGTCAGCGGGGCCGACCTATCGGTGATCAGTCTCGGCGGCGGCGATGCACCGAAGCGGGGTGTGTAGCGGTGAGGTACGCGATCCCCGGTAACCCGGAGAAGTACCGGAAAGCGCTGATCGAGATTGGCAATCAGCAGGGACGGTGGGAGCTGTGGGCAAGCATGGTCAATATCGGCCCCGTCCTCGTGCTCGCGGTCACCGTCGGCTTCGCCACCGGAAAGACCGGGCAGACCGCATTTCTGATCTTGTTCGCGATCTCGTTGATGATCCTGCTCGGACTGTTCCTGGTGTTTCAGCGGCACACCCGGCTTCTCCGGGAGCTGCACTACGAGGCGATCAAATGGATGCCGCAGCAGGGATACGACGACGAGGACGCGACCTGACCGGCCGCCGGGTCGTTGGTGATGGGGATCGATAGCGAGGAGTCGCGACCATGCCACGGTCAGAGGAAAAACAGCGCATCATCGATATCGCGCACAAAATGATCACAGCAAACGTCCGTAGGGACGACGATGGTGTCCAGGCGTTGTACAACGAGCTATTCGCCATTGATACCGGAAACGTTCTCCCGCTCACCATCATGGCGTGGGTCGACACCGGGGCGAATGAATGCGGCTGGCGTGAACCCGGCGTCGGGCTGGAAATCCAGTTCTACGACGATGAGGGCAACGATCGCGGGCTGGACGCGGCGGACCCGATCAACCAGTGGGTGGCGGCCATCATCATGGCCCGGATCATCTACGACGAAGAGGCGTTCGTGACGCTTCTCCGCCAGGTGAACTCCCCGGAGAGGTTGATGTGGGTGGACCAGATCCTGCAACTCATCACCGAGGCGATCATCCGCTCATCGCTGCTGCGCCGGCAGCGCCGGGCCACCCTCAACTAGACCGACAGCTACAGTGGCTGTCTGATATTCGCTACGGGCCGAGCAGGGGGCCGGGTTGCGTGCATACGGTTACGACAAGAACCAGGTAGTGGAACGGGAAGCGGCCATCATCCGCGAACTCGCCGACCGCATACTGCTCGGTGAAACGCTCTGGACCATCACCGCCGACCTTCACCGCCGGGCCGTGGCCACCGCGCAGGGCGGGCAATGGGCGCCCTCAACGGTCCGCCTAATTCTGCGTAACCCGCGTATCGCCGGCCTACCCACCGGCGTGCGGGAAACCCGCTATCCACCGATCCTGGCCGAGGCGACCTGGCGCAAAGTCAGCGCTGTTCTGGATGACCCGGCACGCCAAGCGCACCGCAGTACCGGCCGGCCACGGCATCTACTCAGTGGCGGATTCCTGACCTGCGGGCTGTGCGGCACGGCGTTGATGCCGAAAACCGTGCCGGCGCAGCATTCCCACACCTATGCCTGCGACCAGCGACCACCAGCCATGGGTTGTGGCCGGGTACGTATCGCGGCCAACGGTGTGGAGTTCGAGGTGACCGCACAGGCACTCGCCCGGATCGCGCTGCCGAGTACGCGGAAGGCCATTGTCCGTGGCCTGGAGCTGAAGCTGAATGGCCCTGCGCGGCTGCGCACGCTCGTTGCGGCAGTCACCGCCGCGAACCAAAATGGCGATGAACCGGAGACCATACGCAACCTTGTCTCCCAGCGCGATTTAGTGGAGGCCGAACTCGCGCGGGCCGCAGATATGAGCGACCATTTCAACGACATCGTGAACCTGACCCCGGTCGCCTTGGCCCGCTGGTGGGATGTCGCCCTGGTGGAGCAGCGGCGAGGAATCCTCGATTTTCTACTCGCCACCGTGACGGTGAAGCCGGCAGCGAAGTTGGGGCGCTACCCTGGCGGCGGTATAGATCCAGACAGGCTCGAATTCTCTTGGCGATGACCCACAGGCTGAACCGCACCCTGCGACACGACGCGCATGACGACTGCGCGTACGTGCACTGTTTCTGGCACCACGTAGACGAATACCCCCGCCATCGGGGTTTCCTGGCCTGCCGGGAATGTGGCCACCTCTATGACACCAAGGCGGCCCTGCGACGCGCCCACCGGGCAACTGAATGGCACTGCCTGCTGTACGGCCTGCGGCACGCTCCCTGGCTGCCGGCGCTCGGGGTCACCGGGAAAGTCGACAGCGTCATCGGGTGGGTGCGGAGCTGGTTCGTCCCCACCGGCCGGATCTACTCGTGCGTGTACTGCACCCACGATTTCTGACTAAGCTCGGATTCCTTACGAGATCGCCGATAAACGAAGCCCCCCACATCCACGCAGGTGAGGATGTGGGGGGCTTCGCCGTCGCACCGGGCGAGGCCGCTAACCGCAGTTAACAGGCAACCGGGCGCTGGTTGAGCGGCACGCACACCCCCGCGCTACCGCCCGGCAGATCGTATCTCAGGGGCATTCGTTGCCCCGCAGGGATGCCAGGAACAGTTCGAGCTTCTCGGCCGGCAGCATCCACCGCGTGCCGCACTTCACGCCGCCCGGGATCGCGCCGGTCTTGAGCTTGCGGGCCACCGTGACAGGCTGCCACCCCACGACGCGACCAACCCGGTCGGTATTCATGAGCTTCACTATCAACCCCCTCTGCCGCAGAACCGGACATCCCACTTGTTCGATCCCATCGCTGTCGAAACCACACCGTAACCTAGTTCACAGCGTGTGACAAGAGGACTACGGAGGGTGGGGCGGGAGGCGACCTCACTGTCACGTTGCAGATATGAACGACAGCATGCGAGACTTGTTCACATGGCGTGAATCAACGGCATTTGGCGGCAACACTTGGGTGTTGCTGCCGAAGCAACACTTGCTGGAGCCACACTTCTGAATGCGACAGAAGGACACTTCAAGTACATCTTGGCCGGTTGTGGCAACAGTGCGAGCCACACCAGAGCGGAACAAACCACATCGCCGCAGGTCAGAGACGCGACGGGCAGCTCATGTCCTAGCAGTTAGGCAAATCGCCCTGACCTGGGGAAACGTCAGCGCACGGCACGCAGAGCAACAGTCATAGCAACGGCCCGTCACTGTCACGCATCGACAAGCGTTACACGTTTCACAGAAAGGTATCAACCCACGATGGCGAGCAATCCCACGGAGATCGTCAACAAAGACGGCAGCAAGACATACAAGATCCAGTGGCGAGAAAAGGGCAAGCCGGGGCAACAAGCCCGGTCCTTCCACAATCGGGCCAAAGCGTTGCTGTTCAAGAAGTTGGTAGAGGTAGGCGGCCGGGGCAACAATATGTGCCCATCCGATGAAGAACTCATCCGGCGCGGTCTACTCGACCCTGCCGCCGCTGGTCCCCGTGCGGCCTCACCAAGTCCCAGCGTCGTGACCGTTGGCCAGGCCATGAAGATGTGGCTGACATGGCTGGAGACAGTGTCTGAACAGAGCCCCGAAGCTCGAACGATGGACGGGTATCGATCAACAGAACGCAACTACCTGGCTGGCACAGCGCTGGCCGAGGCTGACGTGGCCACGGTCATGCCCAACGCGATCCGAGAATGGCTGCGCGCGCAGGCAGATCGACCGCGTCGGGACCGGCGGCCCGGAACGGTATCTAATGCCAGCTTGAACCACGCCATCACCATAATGTCGACCCTGTTCAAATGGTGCACTTCTACGGCATCGGACCCCACCGGGGGCAACGAACCGCTCCGACGCTGGGCATCGCCCATGACCGAAATTAAGCGACGCGCGATACCAAGAAAGAACGAGGACGACGAAAAGGACGTGTTCTTCAATCAGGCCGAATACGAGCAATTCATCAAGGCAGCATATACGACCGACCCACAATGGGCCGACATGGTAGTGACGACAGCATTCAGCGGCTGCCGCTTTGGGGAGATCACCGCGCTCACGGTTGGCCAAGTGGACTTCAAGCGGGGCCGGATATTCTTGGATCGCCGTTACAGTGCTGACCAGCCGGTGCTGGGCCTGAAGGGTTCCAAGCCCGGTTCGCCAATTACCCGCTACACCCGTCTGCCACAACAGATCATGGATCTGCTGCGTATCCTCTGCAAGGACAAGCCAAAGAGTGCCCTAGTCTTCACTGGCCCACGATTTGGATTTCTCGGCCGATGGATTGCCAGTGTCGACAATGCGCGATGGAAAACACTTGTCGAGATGCTCCACGATACCGATCCGGTTTTTGCTGACCGAACCTATACCCACCACAACCTCCGGCACAGCTACGTAACGCTATTGCAGGCCAATGGGTTCGCTGCGAGTATCGCCGGCCTGGCTGTTGGACACATCGGGAAAGCGAGCCAGACATCGGAACCCGAAAATGAGGGTTCAAAGGTCACGCGGATTTATACCCACCTCACCGAAGAAACATGGTTGAAGATCCTGGCCGTGCTGGAGCCCATGCTGGTGGATCTTCCGGAAATCCGTCAACGCACCTACGAGTGGCAGGCGCGTAGACTCACCGCCTGAGCGCGTCTGGTTGGTCCCTTGCCGCTCGACACAGGAACGGCCCGAGCCTTTTGTTGTCAGGCTCGGGCCGTTCCGTGTTCCGGGGCGCCCTGTCATACGCCAGGCTACTGGAAACCCCGTTACCTGCCGGCTGGAGTGTCGTTAGGCTCGCTGGCGCCGAAAGGTGCGGGAAAAGTGAGGGACACCATGACGAAGCTCAATCAGCTCATCGCAGTGAGCAAGGGGGCGAAGGCGGACGCGCAGCGCGCGATCACCGACGCCTACCACCAGGTACAGAAGACGCCGCTGCTCAACGGGCTTGCCCGGGAGTACCAGCCGCGTGACGACGAAGGGGACCGACTCCCGTCGGAGTCGACCAAGGTGCAGTACACGGCGCAGGACGCCACCACCTACGTGGCGAAGGCATTGACGCGGCTGCTGGACGTCCAGGCCAGCCTGGACGCTGCCAACACCTACGCGAGCGCCAACGTCGTCGTGGACGGCGAAGTGGTGCTGACGGCCTTGCCGGTGCCGACGCTGCTGTTCCTGGAGAAGCAGCTCGCGGATCTGCACACGTTCGTCGGCAAGCTGCCGGTGCTGGACCCGGCCATCAACTGGAGCTATTCCGACGCGGCCGGGCATTACGCCTCGGACACGGTGCAGACGACCCGGACCACAAAGGTGCCGCGCAACCACGTGCTGGCCCCGGCAACGGAGAAGCACGCCGCGCAGGTGCAGGTCTACTACGAGGACGTCATCGTGGGCACCTGGAACACGACCCGCTTTTCCGGTGCCATGCCGGAGTCGGATCGCCGCGCCATGCTGGAGCGGGTGACGAAGCTGCGGGACGCGGTGAAGATGGCCCGCGAGTTGGCCAACGAAGCCGAGATCACCGACGTGCATATCGGCGCCGTCATCGCGGACTACCTGTTCGCCTGAGACTCCCCGCGACGAGCGCGGGGCGGCCGTCTGACTCCGAATCGGGAGGGCGGCCAAGCTGAAGTTGAAGGTGAGACTCAGTCGGCAAACGCGCAGTGTTGCGCCCGCGCCGATCAAGCTGAATTTCTCGCTCGAAGCTCAGTGTCACAACTGAATGCCAGATCGACCGGAACAGGCAATGTACATCGGGACGCGGGTTCAAATCCCGCCGGAGCCTCCAAACATGGCTCTGTAGCTCAGCGGCAGAGCACGATGCACTCTGAATCTGACCTGGACCTTAAACGTGCGCTGGCACCACGGATTGCAACGGTCTACTAAACCGTCCAGCAAAGGGCTCTGTACGCCCTCGTGGAATCACCTACTAAAGGCCCCCGCCGACTGGACATGTCGGCGGGGGCCGCCACATCTGAAGGCGGCAGGGCTATGGATGAACCGATGGTGGTGCGCTCAATGCGGCTGCCGGAGCGCATGGAGACCCGGATGCGCGCCGTCGCTGCGGCACGGCGCACGTCGGTGTCGACCCTGATCCGTGCCTGGATTCGCCAGGGGCTGGATGCGGCGGACGGCCTGGGCGAATCGCCGCTGACCGGGCTGCACCTGGCCGAGCTGCGCCGCAGCCTGGCCGAGGCTGCGCGGGCACTGGCCAACCTGGAGCACGAGCACAATCACCGCTGAACATGTCCGGCCGCCAGGTCCCGGGGGCTGAGAGGCGCGAGGTCCGACCTGATCCAGCCCTCAGCGTCACCGATCAGCTCGCGGACCGCCCACCAGGCCACGTGGCGGTCGCGGGTGCGGTAATGGCCGTCCCGGTCGCGCCAGTCGCCGCCGTGCCAGTGCACGTCGTAGCGGCCGTCGTCCAGCAGCTCCACCCACACGTCCTTGCGGACCATGCCGCCCCACGCGCCGTTCCACCAGTGCGCCAGCGTGCGCATCGCCATCCCGCCACAGTAGTCGAACATATGTGCGAAACGTGCGCGAGCCCCGTCGCGGCTACGGCGGGGCTCGCTGGGGGGCCGGGAGAAAGTACCAGGCTGCCATCCTTGCGGTCAGTGTGCGCCGGGGTGGAGATCGACGGTTGTTCACGTTCCGCTCATGGTGAACATAGGGACATTTGGATGGTTCATTGCAGGTACATGTTGGCCGAACTAGTGCTGACGAAAGGTACATCGCATGTAACTGTCTGAATTGATCGACCGAGTTTGCCCTGCTCAGAGGGCGTCACGACCCCCTACGGTCGGCGTTATGCCCCGCATGGACCACGAAGTACCACAGATCGAGCCGGATGCCGAGCAGGCATCCGCGCGCGCCGCACCAACCGACCTGGTCAACCTCGCCGCCGTCATGAACTCGATGCCGTCGTTCGCCTTGCTGAAGGTGTCAGAGGCGGCAGCGCTGCTGCGCATCACGCCGCGCACCCTGCGCCGCTACATCGGCGACGGGACGATCCCGGCGCACCTGGTGTCGCGCACCGGCGGCCGACCCAAGGGATCGTTCCGGTTCACGGCTGCGGCGTTGCAGACCATTGCCGAGACGCTGTGGCGCGCACCCGAGCCGCCGCCGCAGATCCCGCAGCAGCGCTTCGACGGCATGGTTCCCTACCGTCCACGTCGGAGGGTGCAGTGACGGACCGCAATCGCTTTGGTGCCAAGGATTTCTTCACACCGCGGATTGTGCTCGGCGAAGAGGAGTCCACCGAATTGGCCGCGCAACTGTCCTCCGAGGCGGAGGAGCGGGTCACCGAGCTGGCGGTACGCATCGAAGTCATCCTCACCGGCAAGCCGAACCTGCCACCGCTGACCGACGAGGTGGCCGCCGCCATCGCTTCCATGCTCTATCCGTACGGGAAAAGGGACCAGACATGAGTGACTTTCGGGGAATCGTGATGGGTCAGGACGCTGTGGACATCGAAAACGCGCACACACAACGGATGTACGCCATCTTCGACAAGCGCGCGGAGACCGTGAACAGCATCTACAGCCTGGCCATCGTATTCGTGTTCTTCATCGGCGTGTTCGCCGTGGTGACCGCTGCGGGGCTGTCGTACTGGGTGTGGCGGTGGGCGGCGTGACACCCGACGATCTGCGCACCCTGGCCATGGTGGACCAGGCGATGGCCGGCGCCATGCAGATCGCCGTCAACAACGCCATGTTGATGACGGCGCCCGGCTACGGCGACGACGTGACGCTGACCATGATGGAGATGCTCACCCCGCAGTTCGCGGCCCGCGACGATCTGCCGGAGCTGGCCGCCGTCCAGTCGATCGCCTGCGCCAAGGTGATGATCGGCCGGGAACAGGCCAACGTGGCGCTCGCCGTGCTGCACACCGCCGTTCTGGCTGTGGTGCGGGCGTTCGAGGCCGGCGTGCCGCTGTCCGGCAACCAGATCCGCACCATGGTTGCCAACCTGCACACCGCCGCCGAGGCGGCGGCCAAGCACCTCAACGAGGCGGTCATCATCACATGAGCGAATCCGTACGCAACGATGCCGCACTGCCGGAGGACTGGAGCTACCGGCGGGAAGCGGCGCTGAGCCTCGCGGTGGAGTATGCCAAAAGCCGCGACCACTACGACCACAGCCTGGTCCTCAAAACGGCAGAGAAGTTCCTCGAATGGCTGACGACGCCCACACCCGTGGAGCAGCCGCACACCGACCTGTCCCGGCCGCAGATTCCCCGGCCACGGCCGGCGTCGGGTGAGTTCGGGGACGAGTCGTCGGTCCACTAGGGAGTTTCTCCCTAGACTGGAAAGGTGCGGGGAAAGTCCAGTGTGGAGGTGGTGGGGTGGAACCGGAGCGGATCCTGAGAGCCCCCGCCCTGCTCACCGACACGGCCCTGGAGGCGGAGATCAAGGCGATCGGCTCCCACCAGGACGCCGAACGCTACGAGTGGACGAGGCACGCCCGAGCCTCCCAACTGGAGCCGGACAACTACCACGTGTGGACGATCCTTGCCGGGCGTGGCTACGGCAAGACGCGCACCGGCTCCGAGACGGTGCGTAAGTGGGCGACACAGGCTCCCGGTGGGCACTTCGCGGTTCTGGCCAAGTCGAACCGCGAAGTGCTCAACGTCTGTTTCGAGGCACCCCGGGCCGGCCTGATTTCCGTCTTTCCCGCCAACGAGATCCGCAGTTTCCAACGCGGATTCGGACTGATCACATTGCGACTGGCAAATGGATCGATCATCCGCGGTTTCTCATCTGAAGCTCCGGATGCCTTGCGCGGCTACGCTTTCGACGGCGTGTGGTGCGACGAGTTCTCCGCCTGGCACCCGGCCACCGCGCAGACCTGCTACGACATGTTGTGGTTCACGATGCGCGAGGCGACCACACCGAAGATGATCGTCACAACCACCCCGCGCAACGTGGCGCACCTGCGCAACCTGATCAACCGCTCCACCACCGACCCGTCGGTGATCGTGACGCGCGGCTCCACATCGGAGAATGCGGCCAACCTGTCTCAGGCGGCGCTGGCGGAGCTGAACGACCGCTACGGCGGTACCCGGCTGGGCCGGCAGGAGCTGGACGGCGAGCTGCTGCTGGACATCGACGGGGCGTTGTTCAACTTCGTGTGGATCGAGGCCGCGCGGGTGGACGTCCCGGCGGCCCTGGTACGCACCGTCGTGGCGGTGGACCCGGCCGGTACGGCCACGAAGACGTCCGACGAGACGGGCATCCTGGTGGTGGCTGCCGGCACGGACGGGCATGACTACGTGCTCGCGGACGCCTCGGCGAAGGTGGCGGGTGCGGCAGCGGCGGCTGCGGTGTGGCGCACGTTCATCGCCTACCAGGCGGATGAGGTGGTCATCGAGGGCACCAACTTGTGGATGCTGGACGTGTTGCAGGACGCCTACAACGAGGCCGCCGACGGGGACATCCTGCCGGCCGGGCAGGCGCCGGTGGTGACGGTCGGGACGATGAACCGCTCCAAGCACCTGCGGGCCGAACCGATCGCTGCCCGCTACGAGCAGGGCCGGGTCCATCACGTCGGCGAGTTCCCGATGTTGGAGGAGCAACTGTGCGCCTGGATGCCCAGCACCCGGGACTCGCCGGACCGCATGGACGCCTTGGTGCATGGGATCACGCGGCTGCGCCAGCGGATGAGCTACGGCGCGACGATCAGCTATCCGCCGCGTCTGCGCCGGGTGATGCCGCGTCCGGTGTCGACGGCGGCTCCACGTACGGGTCAGATCGTGGATCCCGGGGTGTTGGCCCGGTCGGCGTTTGCGCCTCCGACGCCGCAGCGAGGACTGTGGCAAGCAATTCCTCGACAGTGAGGATGGGGAGCGCTCGCCCACGTCGCGCGCTCCCCATCGGCCCCACCATGCCTTCTCACGGGCACCGCCAGTGTATCGCCGGTATGCCCGTTTACCGTTGAACTTCGCCGAAATGGAGTGCGACGAGGCAGACGAACGCGAGCACGACGAGGACGATGCCGGCGAAGATGATCGCACCGTACCGGCTGGGACGCCCGTTGTTCACCAGGTCAGCCCCCGAGCTGGATGCCGGTACAGGACGGATCGTAGGGCTCCACATTGGGCGGGCCGTGCGTGCCGACATACACCCCAGTCGTGCCCTGGCACCGGAAGTGGTACGTGGGCCGGCGCGTTTCGACCAGCACCCACGCCAGAATGGCCAACACGGTCAGCACCGCGATAAGAATTTTCACTGCGGCTGCACTCCGAAGTAGACCTGGAAGATGATCAGTCCCAGTGCGACGCCGACCAGTGCGGCTACGAAGTAGCGGCCGATGGCATCCCACCGCCTTCACGCAGCGCCTGCTGCGCGGCCTTCACGGTGTCGTCGTAGGACAGGCCGGTCTGCTCGCTGACCGCGTCGGCGACCTTGGTGGCGATGACGTCGATCTGCTCGTCGGTCATGGTGACGCCGAAGTTGCCGGCGTTGTCGGCGACGGCCGGGCCGAAGGTGGCGTTCCAGCCCATGCGCACGATGCCGTGCAGGTTGCCGAGGTAGGTCCACTCCGGGTTGTCTTTCCCGTCGGTGGCGCGACCGAACGTCAGGGCCGAACCGTAGGAGCTGGTGGCGATGTAGGCCAGCAGTGTGGCCCGGTCCTTGGTGATGGTCGCCGACCGGAAGCCGTCGCACAGGTAGTACTGGGTGGTGGTGCCGGGCGTGGATCCGGCCTGGGCAAGGAAAGGCACGTCTGTCTCCTTTGGTGTCGACGGGGACGGGGGAATCGGCGAGTTGCTGACCGCGCTCTGGGCTATCTGAGCGATGTAGTTCAACCCGGCGGAGCGGTTGCCTTCGGTGTCGCGGTACCACTCGATGTGGGTGTGGACATCGACGGTGTCCGAGGTGGACTGGTTGGCGAAGCCGTTCTGCCGGTCGATTCGAATTTTCGCTTTGCCGTCCGGCGAGTAGTTGATGGCCCGGACGGCAGCCAGGATGTTGTTGGTGCGTAGCTGCGCCGCGAGGGTGTTGTTGAACCGCAGCCAGGCGGGGCTGCCGCCCTTGGGCCACTTGTAGCCGATGTCCAGGGCGCTGGCGTATCCGCTCAGGCCGTTGCGGTCGCGGGTCAGGGTGGTGGAGTAGTCGGAGCCGGCCGAGACGTGTGGCTTGGCCATGTGGTAGCCGCCCCGGGCGGCGTGGGCAACGTCTCCGACGATGCCGAGCTGGACTGCGCTCAGGCCGGTGATGCCTTGGAGTTGGGAGCGGAGTCCGAGCAGGTCGGGTGGTGCGCTCGTCATAGTGGATCCCTCAACTTTCCCCGCACCTTTGTCAGTCACTGATCCGGAAGAATGTGGTCCAGGCGTATCCGCCGGTACCGTGCGCGCCGGTGTTGTTGAACAGGGTGTAGTCGTAGGTGCGGCCGGCGACCATCGACACCTGCTCGACGTAGTTCAGGTCGATCCAGCCGGCGTTGTAGGAGTTGACGATGGCGTCGAAGGTGCTGCCGGCGACATCGACGCGGTTGTAGTTGACCTGCATGTAGCCGCCGACGGTGGGGGCGGCGGGGGTGAGCAGGAACCGCAGCCGGAACAGCACGATGTAGGAGCCGGAGCGCTGGCAGGTGAACAGCGCGTTTGGTTGGCCTGCAACACTTCCGCCCACAACCATGAGGCTGCCGCCGTGGCCGCCGTACAGCGTCCAGTTGGGGATGGGGATGCTGGTGGCGCCGGTGACGATATCCAGGTTCTGTGCTTGGAACTTGCTCCATGGCAGCCCGGACCAGGCCAGTGTCAGTGGGGAGGTGGGGGTGCCGTTGCCGCTGGCGGTGATCTCCGGGTTGACGACGGCCATGTTGATGCCGCCCCAGTTGGCGTGCAGCGGTGCGGCCGGCGTTCCGTTGCCTTCGATGCGGACCCCGGTGTCGGGGGTGTTGGTGACGGTGTTGCCCAACCATGTTGCGGTGAGCGGGTTTCCGACCTGCCCGGCGCCGGACAGGTCCACGGTGGACGTGTCGCCGATCGCCACGGCGCCGGCCGCGCAGCCGGGAACGTAGAGGCCGCCGTCCGAGCCGGTGGTGAGTACCTGGTCGTCGTCCTCGGACACCTTGACGCCCAGCCGGCCGTTGGTGACGTCCAGCGGTTCGTCGGTGCGCCCGTTCAGGCATTCCATGGTGGCGTCACAGTTGGGCACCACCCGCAGCAGCCACGGCGACTGGCCGGAACCGTTGCCGGACAACGACAACGAGTTGTCGGTGGTGAGTACGCATGCGCAGGTGCCGGAGCATCCACAGCGTGCCATTGGGTGCCTCCCTTCAGATGACGGTGTAGCCGCAGCCGGTGAGCAGGTGCGCGACGGCGTTGAACGTGCCGCCGGCACCGTTGCCGGTGACGCGGACCTGCATGTCGATGTATGTGCTGCCGTGTGATTCCAGCCGGAACGGTTGGATGGGCCGGAACGTCGACGGGAACCAGCGCCACAAGCCGGGTGCGCCAGCCTGCGGGTAGTAGTTGGCGGAGGCGACCGTCCACCACCAGGGGGTGCCGGTGCCGACGCTGACTTGCGTCTCCATCACCATGTCGCCACCGACGAGGATGTCGGCCCAGATGTTGATGGTGGCGTTCAGGTTCATCACCACGGCCCAGCAGTTGGGGTTGGTGACGGTGAAGCGCACCGAGGCTGCGGTGATGACGGTGGAGTTGCCGGGAACGGTCGCCGACGGGTTGACGTTCAGTTCCTGAAAGACGGGAACTGCCAACTGGTCCGGGGTCCACACGCCGCCGCTCGGGTCGGTGTAGAGGCCGTTGGCATCCTTCAGGGCGCAGGGGGATGGGTTGGCCAGCCGCCGTTCCCCGGCGAGGATGAGGTTGCCCGCGTCGTCGGTGGCGAAGGCCGGTCCTGTGCAGATGGCTACCATGTCCAACCTTCCCTAGCTGAAATCCGCGACAACGCGGGTTGCCCCGTCACTGAGACGTGTGGCGATGAGGGTGTTGCCGGCGGCGGAAAGCGTGAAGCCGCCCAGCGTGATGCGTTGGCCCGAACCGATGGTGCGGCGCTCCAACTCTTGGACCCGCAGTTCCAGGCGGGACAGGTACAGCCCGAGCGCCTCGTGGTCGGCGGCCATCGCCACAAAATCGGGGGTTGGCATGTCATTGCCCCAACACTGCGGTGCGGCTGGAGCCGACGAACGGATCGAGGTTGACCCCGACGGTTTCGAACTGTCCGTCCCACGCCACGTTCACAGAGGTGAGGCGCATGGGTTGGCCGATGTCGCGGCAGAAGCTTTCCAGTGCCACGTCAATGCGGGCTCCGCAGACGAGCTGGTCGATACCGATGGGTGCGGTGTCGGCAAGGCTGGCGCCGGACGGGACGGTGATGACCACGGGCTGCGGGTAGGACACGTTGTATTCGGACTGGGCGTTGTAGAGGGCGTCCCATTCGGAGGTGATGGAGTCGGCCGACACCATCCGCTCGACCAGACCGTAGAACTTGTCGACCCCGCCGACGCAGGCGACGTTGGCGCCCTCCTGGCCGGATGCGCAGAACCGGGTGGCCAACTGGCCGCCGTCCATGATGACTTGCAGGTTGGCCAGGAACGCGGTGTCCGACAACGCCAGGTGCGGTGAGAGCGGGGACAGGTCCCCGCCGACGATGATGCGTCGCCCCACGGTGGTGTAGTCCAGATCCTGTTTGGCGAGGTCGTCGAGTGCCGCGCCCCACGTGGTGGTGTACGCATTGTGTTGCGGCGCCTGGTATGTGGCGCCGGTGGGTCGCGAGACGACGAACTCACGCACGTGCGGGTCGTCGGGGGCGAACGCCTGGTTGATGAAGTACAGGGCGATGTCGGTCTGGTCCATGCCGCTGTTGATGAAGTCGTAGGCGTCCCGGTTGTAGCGCACACCCATCCAGGCCACGACGTCAGCGGCGGTGATGGTGACGTAGTCCTTGTCCTCGGTGATGGTCTGGACGGGTCCCTGCCACATGAGGTCGTTGTCGCGGAAGATGCCCAGCTCGTGTGACCACGGTTGGGTCTGGCCGATCCCGGCGCAGCAGTCTGCGCCGGCCGACATTTTCGCGATGGTGACCTGGGCGGTGGAGATGGCGTCGAGCTTGCGGGACCAGTTGACTTGGGTGAGGCCGCGCAGGTTGTAGGTGGGGTGGTCGCCGCCGCGCCGGTAGACGACAGCCATGTAGCCCGACGGGCAGCCGAGCTGCGCCATGTGGGTCACGACGTCACCTCTTCGATGATGAGGGTGACCGCGCCGGTCGGGCCGTAACGCTTGCGGGGCAACGGTGCACCGCGTCGCAACTCCACACCCACGAGGTGGTCGGCGTTGTCGTTGGGCAGCAGGCCGTAGTCGCCGACGACGCCATCGATGAGGGCCTTGATGGTGCCGAAATAGTTGTGGTCATCGCGCTGGCGGGCGTCGGCGAAGTGCAGTTCGGCGACGATCCGGGCGCGTTGCAGCTTGGGCAGTTTCTGGCTGCGGGCGTATTGGGCGCCGGCCTGGCGCCAGTTACGGGTGCGGCTGGCCACACCGTAGCGGTGTTGGCGCTGGTTGGCGTTGATGAAATCATCCGGGGCCGGGATGTGGAGGGTGTAGACGCTCATGCCGCGTCCTCCCGGGCCACAACGGACACGTTGACCAACACGTCGTCGGGGAAGTCGCACGGCACCGTGAAAGTGACGCAGAAACCGTTGCAGTCAAAGACGGGCCACGTGTACGGGCGACCGTTGGGACCGAAAATGCCGGTGGAGTCATCGATGACGGCTGTGCCGCGTCCGCCGTCGCAGTCCAGCGAGGCGGTGAAGTCGCGGCCGTCCACGGTGAGGGTGGCGCCGGGCGGGACGTACGGGATGGCCATGGTGGCGCAGGCGGTGCACGGGTCGAGCAGATTGGGGTCGCACACGCCGGTTGCGCCGGTGGGGTTGCTGTAGAAGCGCAGCAGGATGGCCCGCGCCGGCTGTGTGCCGGTGGTGACTTCGATCAGGGGCACCTGGTCCAGCCACGCGGGGGTCGCGTTCGGTGGCACCGTGACCGACGCGGTTTTGGTGTTGGGGCCGTCGAAACAGACCGCGCACGGGTCGTAAGGGCGTGGCACGCTCGGCGGGGCCGGTGGCTCCGGGCAGTCGACGGGGCGTTCCGGGTCCTCAGCGCAGGAGTGCCCGGCCAGCCGGGAACAGCCGAACTGGTCGTATTCGCCGGGATCGTTGGGGCAGCCTTGCCCGTTCCACTGGACACATTCGGGCTCGTCGGCCAGCTCGTTCCAGTTGGCTACGCCAAAGTCGACGTCGTCCCACGTGGCGAAGGTGGCGGCCACGCTGTCCCAGCTCTGCCCGACGGCGCCGCAGTTCTGTCCGGGGGGTGGGGAGACGCCGGTGATGATGGGGATCGGGCTGCGGTACAGCCATGGCCGGCCGAGGATCAGCGTGAACTCGACTTCGGCGATGACCGGCTGGTCGGTGCCGCCGCATTTGCGGCCGAGTGCCGCAACGCGGTTGGTGATGGGGCCTTCCAGGACGCCGACCTGCGCCATCGTCCGGATGGTGCTCTCTTCGTTTTCCGGAGTGGGGCAGCAGGTGTAGGCGCAGGCTTCGACACCGCCGCAGGGATTGCAGGTGGAGCCGCGCAGGGCCGTTGAGAGCCACGCCAGGCCGTAGGACAGCGAACACTGGTCCACCGCCATGGCGACGCCGGTGTAGACCACCTCACGGTGGTTGTAGCGGGCGCGGGTGATGACTGCGCCGTCGCCGAGGCGCTCAATCGGGGTGCGGGTGATGGGTGAAGAGTTGAAGCCCCGCACCTGCAAGCCGAAGAAACCGGCGAAGCCGCCCGACTCGGGGGCGTACGGATCGAACCAGGGTGCCGCGTCGGCGGTGGGCGTGGTGTAGGGCGGTTCGTCTAGGGCCGGTGCGATCGTGCACGGCGGGCAGTTGATGGCGGTGATGCCCAGCGTGCGGGCGTAGGTGGCGGTCCGCTCGTTGTTGACCAACTCGACGCCGGCCATGCTCAGGTAGCCCTCGTACACGCCGATCACACCCCTGCCGTGGCGAGTCGGGCGATCTGCGCGCTCACCCGGAAGGCCACGTTTTCCGGGTTGACCTGCGGGGCGTTCACGGTGATCGGCGCATTGATGACGGTGGAACCCGCGGTGGCCGTCCCGCCGACCATTTGGCTGACGCCGTGGTCGCGGGCGAGCTGCATGACCCGGGCCGGCTGGGACAGGGGCAGCACCAGCTCGTTGGCGTGCAGCATCGCCAACTGGGCGGTGGGGATGTAGCCGCCCTGCGAGTAGCCCATCGGCGGCAGGTTCGCGTTGGCCTGCTGCACGTTGAAGATGGAGCCGTAGCGGGACAGGATGTAGCGGATGCCGGCGACGATGTTGGCTACCGGGTCGTAGATGTCGTCCACCAGCGTCCGCAGCCGGTACGCCTCGAACGTGGAGCCGATGGTCTGCATGAGGCCGCGCGACGGGTCACCCATGGCGGCGTTGGAGTCGGTCAGGTTGATGGCCCGGGGGTTGCCGCCGGACTCGCGTCCGATCAGGACGCTCAACGGTCCGGCCCAACTCGCGGGTACCCCGGTCAACGCGATGGCCTGGTTAATCCAGGCGCCGAGGCTGCCGCCGACGGTGGCCGCGCCACTGCCGTCGCCGCCACCGAACAGGCTGCGGACTCCGGAGAATGCCGATCCGAGGATGCCGCCGACTGTCTTCGCGGCAGCCTTGGCGTCGCCGACGATCGACTTGGCCTTGTCGACGGCCTTGTTCATGACGCCGACCGGGATGCTGCGCAGCGCGGCGCCGAAGTTGCCGGACAGCTTGCCCAGTTCGGAGTTGTTGATGACGTCGGTGAGCCAGCCGGACGGGTCGGACAGGAATCGGAGCACATCCTTGCCGAGCCCCAATGCTTTCTGCCACGCATCCGAGGCGGCGTCAGCGATCCCGCCGACGATGCCGCCGATGCCGTAGTGCTGCGGTGCCTTGATGTTGAGCGTGTTCGCCGCGTATGCGCCGCCGAGCCGGGCCACGGCGGCGCGGTTGAGGACCACTTCGCCGGGGGTGAGCATCGCTGGAACGATGTCGGTGGTGCCGGTGCCGGGAACGACGCCACCGGCGTTGAATCCGTAGTTGGCCCGCAGGTTGAGCGAGTCGGGGAAGACGTCGCCGCCGGGGAACTTGTGGATGATCGTGGAGAAGCCGCCGTACAGCTTGTCGAGGACGACGAGGACGGCGTTGACGGCTTCTTTGAAGGGGTGTGCGAGTTTGCCGCCCAGTTCGGACAGGGCGTTCATGATGGAGTCGGGCAGACCTCGGAAGAATCCGACGATATCATTGACGAAATTCGATACAGTGGTCTTCGTGTCGTTCCACAATCCAACGAAGAAGTTGTGCAGTGTGGTCGAGAGACTGACCACCGCGTTCCAGATGCGGCCCGGGAGTTTGACGAAAAAGTCGACTATAGCGTCGATCCAGGCTGTCACCAGCGAGACGGTGTCGTGCCACATGTCCACGAAGAATCCGTGCAGTGTGCCTGGCAGCGACGTGATGGCGGCCCAGATCCGGCCGGGGAGCTTGATAAAGAAGTCGGCGATGGCATCGAGCCATGCCGATACGATCCCGGTCGTATCCGTCCACAATCCGGTGAAGAAGTCGGTCAGCGTCTTGGACAGTGACACGATCGCGGCCCAGATTCGGCCTGGCAGTGCGGCAAAGAAGTCGGCAATGGCCTGAAGTCCTTGTGCCGCAAGGTCAATCATGGTGGTGAACATGTCCCACCACAGTTTGGCGACGAACACTGCGCCCGCGACGATGGCAGCGCCGAGCTTGACGAACAGGTCACCGATCCAAGCCAGTACCTGCGGTGTCACATCGATGAGAAGCGAAACCAGCTTGATGGGCAGCAGGATGAAAACGCCGACCACCAAAGCGATTCCGGCCCCGATGGAGAACAGCATGGCGTCAAACAAATCCTTCAGCGCTTGAACCGCAAGCCCCGGCAGCGATTCGAGGAACCCCTTGATGCCGTCCCACGCGGCCGACAGCAGCGACACGACAGCGCCGGGGATCGACTCCGCAAAATCGGCGACCGACTTGCCGATGCTGACAAAGAAGTCGGCGACGGCACCGGGGATGTCTTTCAGCCAGTCGACCACCGCATCGAAGGCGTTGGTGAACAGCGCGGGGATCGCGAGGACGAAGTTCTTCACCGCGTTGTAGGCGTCCACGAAGTAGCCGGGCAGCCGCTTGAAGAATGCGACCACCTGGTCCCAGTGCTTGACCAGCTCGATGATGCCGACAACCAGCGCGGCGATGATGGCGATGAGGGCAGCAATGCCCAAGACGATGAGGCCGATCGGGTTGGCGTCCATCGCAAGGTCGAGTTCGAGGAACGACGCTGTCGCTACGCCGAGCGACGTCACCAGTTCGGGAATTGTCTCCAGAATGAAGGTCTGCATTGCTAGACCCAAGAGTCCGATGCGCGTGCTCAAAAGAGCGATCTCGCCACTGATTCCGGCGAACGCAGTCTCCGCCGTCTGGAGTCCTGCCAGCTTCAGCACGGCAGCCGAGACCGCGTCGATCTTGGATAGCGCACCGGCAACGTCACCGACGAACTGAACCGTCTTGACGGTGGCTTTCAGCGTTTCATAGACGCCAATGAGGGCGAGAACGGAGATCACGACAGCGTCAAAGGCGGCCTTGTGATTGGCCAGCCAGCCGGCGAGAGTCGACAGCCAACCGACCAGAGTCTGGATGGCCGGGGTCAGGTTGATAATCGCGTCGGTGAAGTCCTGGGCGAGCAGTACGACGAGCGGTGTCAGCGCCGGAACCAGTGGCACGATCGCCAGAACCATGTTGGCGAACGCTGTGGCCAAGTCCGGCAGCACTGGCGCGATGGCGATCAGGGTGTCGGAGAGTGCCTTGAAAACCGGCGTGATCGCGGGGCCGAGGTTGGCCAGGGCATCACCGAGTGCGGAGACGAATGTGGCGATGCCGGGGGCGAGCGCGACGACGGCCTGGGCGAGCAGTGGAATGACCTTGCCGACCGATGTGGCGAGCGCGTCGATGATCGGGGACAGCGCGGCAGACACCTGCCGCAGGCCATCGAAGAATGCCGCGAGGGCTTTCTGGCCGGACGCGGTGGAGAAGAACGCGGTGAGGCTGCCAGTCAGGAGTCCGATGGTCTGCAACAGGCCGGTGGCGCTCTGCCCGGACTCGTCGAAGAGTTGCTTGAAGATGCGGGCCACGTTGGCGACGACTGTGCCGAGTGCTTTGAGGACGTCGAGCGCGGTCTGAAACCACTGCGCAGCCTTGCCGCTATCAGAGATGGCGATCAGCCAATTACCGAACTTCTGGCCGAGTAGAGCAGCCTGAATGATGAGTCCGTCGAGGGCAGGCTTCATCGCGGCGGTCAACCGGGCGATGCCAGGCAGGATCGAGCGCAGAGCCAGACTGAGTGCGTCAATGGATGTGACGCCACTGCTGATCCAGTCGTGCAGCAGCGTGAGGCCCTGCGCGGAACGAATGAAGGCCAGCACCTGATTGGTGAGCCGACCAAATTCTTCACCGACAACGGCGAGACCAGCCTTCAACGGCCCGGACACGACGGCCACTGTGGATCGGATGTTGCCGATGACCTGGGCGGCGAATGCCTCCTGGCTGGCATCTTTGATGGCGACGAACTGTGGACGCAGGTCACGCAGCACACCGGCGAGTGCCTTGGCGTTGGTACCCATGTCCTGTGTGGCCTTGTCGAACTGCGCCGAGGTGGTGGCTTTCAGCGCGTCGGAGAAGCCGGACACGGCGAACTTAACGCCGATGAACGCGGCGCCCAGCGCGCCGAGCGCTGCCGGCAGCGCGAGAGCCAGGCCGGAGAGGCTGACGACTGCGGCGCCGAGTGACAGCAGCGCGGGGGTGGCCAGGGAGGCGGCGCCGACGATGGCGCCGAGTCCGACCACGAGCAGGGAGGCCAGTCTGGTGACGTTGGCGAAGCCCTTGCCCAACGACGTCACCGGGTTGAGCAGCTTGGTGAACCCCTTGCCGATCTTGTCCAGGTCGTCTTCGAGATCCTTAGTCTGTTTGGTGAGGTTGGCACGCAACGACTTGCCGGCCTTGTCGCCGACTTTGCCGGCCTCGGTGGACACCTTGGATTCACCGTCTTTGATGCCCTTGGACATGCCGGTGGTGAATTCCTTGCCGCCCACTTCGCCGGCTTCGGCCCCGGCGTCTTTCGCTGCGGCGTTCAGCTCGGTGTTGAGTTGCTTCTCGACCTGTTCGCGCAGGCTGGTGCTGAAACCGCTGCCATCGGCGACGATTTCGATGTAGGCCCGACCGAGCGTGGTCACGGCTTTGATCGTAGGCGAAGAAAGGTGCGGGGAAAGTGACTAGTTGACCGCGCCGAGGACCGAACGGGAACTGCCCATGGTGGCGGTGAAGGATTCGAACGATTCGAACGTCTCTTCGTCGCTCCATCCGGGAGCGTTGGCGCCGAGTTCAGCGTCCACATCGGGCTCGTACAGTGCCTGGTCGAATTTCTGGAGAGACTCCGCCGTGGCGCCCTCCGTCATCCAGGCATAGATGGTGGAGAGCATCTGCGGCAGGATCAGCGTCAGCGGGTCGACGCCTTGCCGGAGGAGATGGCCTTCGTACGCCGGCCAACGACTGACGGCCGACGCGAGGAGCCGTTGGCAGACGTAGGGGGGCGTCCCGTCCATTCCTCCATGGCCCAGTTCATGATGTCCATGACCGCGTCCAGGTCCAGGGCGTCTTCCGGGTCCAACAGCCGCAGTCGGATCGCCTCATCGCCGGGCGGTGTCAGCGCGGCTTCGAGAAAGTCGAGCATCGCGGCGACCCGGTCAGAGGAGCTGCGGTGCAGCGAAGCGGAGGCGAACAGGAACGCCAACTGCGCTTGCTTGGGCGCCCGCAGCTCGTATGTGACACCGTCCAATGTGAACGGCAGGTTCTGGAGCTGCGGTTGCCCGTTGGTGCGCGCCTGTACTGACGAGGTGAATTCTTTCACGGCATGTCCTCTCCACACGTCTGTGCCGATCCTAGGCGGAAAGGTGCGGAGAAAGTGTTACCCGACGTGTTCGGACGTCACGATGAAGTTGAGTCGGTGCCCTACACGCTGTAGGGGCTCCGTGAGATACGGCGTTCCGCGCGTGCCGGGGTGGTGGACGTAGGTGGCGAAGCCGAGCGGGCCGAGGTAAAGCACTTCGCCGGGCGCGGCGTCAATCTCGTGTGGTCGGCTGCCGTTGTGGACGATCAGCGCGTAGTACTGGTCGGAGCCCACCTCGGTACTGACCCGCAGCCCACGGATGCTCAACGGTGTCATGTGGATGGACGCGGCGAGCAGCCCGGAACGCTTGGGCGCCAAGACTTTCGCGGCCACCATGACTTCTTCGCCGGTGGTGGTGACGAGCTGGCGTGCCTGCTCGGTGATATAGGTCTGGATGACGCCCTCGTAGAGGACGAGCCGGGTCGCCATATCAGGCGTTGATCCAGTTCCACCAGAATTGGCCGCCGGTAACCTGCCAGCCGGTGGCACCGGAAGAATTGGTGAAGGTGATGGTGATCCGGTCGGTAGTGGCGTTAACGCGGAACAGGCCGGAGAACCAAAAGTCGCACCACAGCAGGCCCGAGGCGCGCATCACCCAATTCTGAAGCAGCGCAGCGTTAATGCCGAGGGACAGCGTGTTCCAGCCGCCCGCGTTGGCGGTGCCGGTGAGAAGCCGGGTCCGGACGCCCATCTGGAAGCGGTACATGCCGGGGCGGTTGGTGGCGACGGAATTGCTGCCTGCGGTGCCGGCGAAGAAGACGCCGTGCGTGCTCTGCTGGCCGATGGAGATGGGGATCGGACCGCTGTTCGCGCCGTTGGCCACGGTGACGGCCGAGGTGACGGGGCAGAAACACCAGGGCGTGTTCGGGTCGCCGCGAACCTGACCGATCGCCGGCTCGATGGCCTGGGCCAGGTTTCTGAAGCCGGTCGGACCTTCGGCCGGGTTGGGACCGCCGGGCCACGGCAAGTGATAGATCGGCGTGGATCCTGCCGGTGGGTTGGCCATCAGTCCCCCAACCAGGTGAGGGAGAACCAACCGCCGTTGAGGGTCTGGTTCTGGGTCGAGCTGTTTTGAATGACACACGTCAGGCCACTGCCGGAGACGGGTGCGGCGTAGTGGAATGAGAAGCTGCCGATGATGTCGAGCCAGCCCGCGCCCCACAGGGGAGCAACGGTATCCAGCACTGCGGCGCCGGTACTGGACCAGTACGCCTGAAGCCACGTGCCGGAGGCTGGTGTGCCTGTGGCGAGTGTGCGGATGTTGCTGTCCAGGCTGTAGACGCCGGGTCGGGTGGTGAGCAGGTTCTGTGTGCCGCCCATGCTGAACCAGTTGGCCGCGTGCTGTGCCCGGATGGTGAAGGCAACCGCCGTGTTCGCGCTCGCCGCGAGGGTTCCGGCGGCGACGGTCATCATGACCCACGGCGCGCTGCTGGACAGGGGTAGTGCGCCGAGCATGGCTGTCTCGGTGTCGGTGGCCAGGTTCTGGTAGCCGGTCGGGCCTTCGGCCGGATTGGGGCCACCGGGCCAGCGCAGGTGGTAGGTGGGGGTGGACCCGGCGGGTGGGTTGGCCATTAGTCACCCACCCGGTAGAAGTGGGCGTAGCTGGTGTTGCCGAACGTCTGTCCCTGGCTGCTCTGGTTGAAGATGTCGCAGGTGAAGCCGACGCCGCTGACGGGCGCGAGGATCCGCACCACGCCCTGGCCGAACAGGTCGATGTTGCTGCTGCCGTAGATGGGCACCAGAAAGTCGAGCTGGCCGCCGACGCTCTGCCCCCAGAACGCCTGAAGGTAGACGCCGTTGACGATGGTGCCGGTATTGACGGTGCGGAATTTGAACATGAGCAGGTAGGCGCCGGGGCGGGTGGTGACGAGACTGGTTCCGCCGGTGCCGAGACTGTGGATGTTGTCGGCGGACTGGCCGGAGAGCGTCCAGGCGGCCCTGACGGTGGCGCCGGCACCCACTGTGCCGGGGATGTGAGCCAGGGTGACCCACGGGTAGGTGGGCAAATTCCGGGTGGCTTCCAGTGCTGTCTCGGTGTCGTTGGCCAGGTTCTGGAAGCCGGTGGGGCCTTCGGCAGGATCGGATCCGCCGGGCCAGCGCAGGTGGTAGGTGGGGGTGGACCCGGCGGGTGGGTTGGCCATTAGTAGGGCACCTCATCCCAGCTCGGGTTCGCTGCGGAGAGGGCATCCCAGCTCGCGTAGAGGGCCGCAACCTCGTCCCAGCTCATGGCGACGGGGCAGGTTACGGTGCCGCTGAACAGTTCGCCGGTGCGCTGGTTCCCAACGGTGATGTTGTGTGTGCCGCCGGTGGCGTACAGGTGGGTCGCCGGGGAAGACACGTGTTGGCTGGTGCTGAAATCGGGTGCGCCCCACGCGATGATCACCTGGTCGGTGCAGGTGTAGTGGACGACAACTTTGAACGCGCTCATGGTGAGGTCACCCGCTGCACGGACCAGATTTCAGCGCATTCGGGGTGGCCGGGAACGTAGGTCAGGATGTTCCAGAACGGCGCGAAGGCGCCGATGGTGCCGCCGGTGTAAGCATGGGTGAGAGTGCCGCCGGCCGGCAGCGTGACGACTGCGCTGCCGTCGCCCCAGTCGAGGGTGAAGTCTTGGACCGGCTGTACCGGGCCGAAGGTGATTGTGTTCCGGTTGCCGTCTCCGCCGGTGGTGCGCTGCCATGGTGAGACGGTGGTGATCTTCACGCACAGCGGGGCGAAATCACATGTGGTGTCGTTGATCCCGTCGCAGGAGACCGCGCCTTCGCCGGACAGGCCGTTGACCGTGTCGGTGAGGGTGATCGCCTTCGCGCCGGGGCCGGCGTAGAGGTGTGTGGCGGGCGAGCTGGTGGCGACAACGATCGTGCCGTCGCCCCAGTCGATACGGACCGGGTGTGATGCCTGGAACGAGAGCGTTGCCAAGTTCGCCATCACGCCACCGGGAAGGTGAACTGACGGTTGTCAATGCAGCTCGCGTTTCCGACCACCGTCCAGATGACGTTGTAGGTGCCCGGCGCGGCGTAGGTGTGGGTGGTGGCGTTGCCCGCTGTGACGGTGGCCGGTGCGGTGCCGTCGCCCCAGTCGACGGTGTAGGTGGCGGTGGTGGCGGTGCCTACCCAGTGCAGGTCCATCGGGTTGGCCACGGCGGTGGTGAAGTTGTCGGCGGGCAGCTTGTCGCAGTTGGCGACGAAGTTGCAGACCAGGCTGGTGACGATCGGCGCGATCTCGCACTGGCTGGTGACCGTGCCCACCCATGTGGTGGTGGCCTCGGTGACGGTAACGGTGCGCAGCAGGCCGGGCGGGCGGGCGTAGGTGTGGGTGAAGCTGCCGGACGGGTGTGTCTCGGTGGCGGTGCCGTCGCCCCAGTCGACGGTGTAGGCAGTGCCCGGCCCGGCGATGGTGAGGGTGACCACGTCGGAAAGCTGGGCGTCGCCGCCGACGCAGGTCAGCGTCAAGGTCGGGGTGACGATGACGCCTGGACCGTCGGGGGTGTGCGGGTCGTTGCCGCCGCTGACGCTGGCGGTGCAGCCCGGTACGGCCGGGTCGGTGACGGTGACGGTGAACGGGCCGGAACCCACTCCGGGCGCGTAGGTGTGGGTGCCGGTTGCGCCGGAGGTGACGGTGCTGGCGGCGGTGCCGTCACCCCAGTCGACGGAGACGTCGCCGCCGGTGCCGTTGACGATTGGTCCGATCGTCCAGGTGCCGGCGGTGGCGTCCGTAGTGGACAGTTCGGCGCCGGTGACGTCGCAGGTGGAGCAGGTGAGCTGTGTGGTGGTGGCCATGCCGTTGACGGTGTCGGTGAGGACCACTGTCCACGGGCCGGATGAACTGAAGGTGTGGTGCACGGTCTGGGTGGCTGGCGGTGGCGACGCCGGGTACGTCTCTGTCGTCCCGTCGCCCCAGTTGATGGTGACGGGATGGTTGGAGGAGTAGGTGAGCGTTGCTACCGATGCCACGGCTGTGCTCCCTACACGCAGGCCGGGTCAATGTTGACCCGGGCGCCATAGATGCCGCCGCAGTCGACGGTGATGGCGTAGGGCTGCTGGGCGACAGCCTTGGTGGTGTTGTGTTCCGTCTTCTGGATGGACGGCACGGTGATGTTGCCCCGGTACACGTCCACCTGTGGGGTGATGTACATCCAGAACGTGCAGTCGGTGGCGACCTCGTTGGGGCCGTTGCCGGTGTAGCCGCCGCCGAGGGCGAACCGGGTCCCGAGCCGGGTGTGCAGTGGGAACCCGGCGTCGTTGGAGAACTGCATGTACTGGGCGAGGTACGGTGCCGCCCATGCCGGTGCGTGGATGATGCCCTGCCCGTCGTAGCAGGAGGCCATCTGGCCTTCCAGTGCGGACACTGCGGCGACGATGCCGCACTGACAGGCGGCCGGGGTGATGTCGGTGGCGGCGGCCGGGAGGATGGCGGCGAAGATGCGTTCCACGCCGCGCCAGGCGCCCGCGTTGAGGGTGTTGCGGGCGCGGGCGGTGATGGTATCGAGTTCTTCGAGGGGGTTCACGCAGGCGGCTGCCCACAGCGTGAACGGGGCGCCGTAGGAGATGCGCTGGGCGCAGGTGCAGGTGATCTGTTCATCGAAGATGCTGCCGTCCAGGAACGGATCGATGGCAACCGCGTTCTGCAAGTCGTCGGTGTTGGCGCAGTCGACGGCCGCGATGACCGGCGGCGTGATTTGGGTGCAGGGGGCTGGGAACGCACCGACAGCGCTGTTGCAGGTGTCCGACAGGTACATGACGCCGGCACCCTGGCCGCCGAGGCGGCCCACGTCGTGGACCGCCTCGGGACCGATGGCGTCTCGCAGGCCACCGCGAAGGGGTTGCCGTGTCGGGGCGGCAACCTCAATCGCTGGTGTGGTGAGTACGGGCAGTGGCATTCGGTGTCCTTAGACGGTGGGTGCTGCGCCGACTAGGGGTTGGCTTACGGCGCGTTCCCGGTCGCCCATGCGGTGCCGGTCCAGTGGGCGTGGGAGTTGTCGCCCAGCACCACGTACTGCCCGGTGGTCCACGCGGTGGTCGGCGACGCCGTGACGGTGCTCATCGCGGCGAGGTTGGCTGGCGCGGTGGAACCGCCCGGCGTGAAGCTGCCCGGGGTGCCGGCAGAGCCGCCGGTGGCCGGGTTGCTGCCCCCGCCGCCACCACCCGTGGTGGAGCAGGCGTATTCGACCGGGGCCGAGGTGGCGCCGGACGGGCACAGACCCATCGTGTAGATGTAGGACGGGTAGCAGCGGTGCAGGAACAGCGAGCATTCCTCGCTGAACAGCCGGATGTACTCGTTCTGCTCCAACAGCGTCGAGTCGTAGACCGCGTCGAGCCGGATGATGTTGCGGGTGCCGAAGGCGAACGCGCCCGGTGCGTAGAGGATGAACTGCACCTGGTTGGGCCACTGGAGTGCCGGGTCCGGTCCGCCCATGCCGTTGCCGGAGCCGAAGTAGTCTTGCCAGCCGGTAATCCACTGCACCCGCACGTTCTGCGCGGCAAGCTGGGAGGCGATGCCGGCGCGGGTGTTGGCGACCGGGACGCAGCAAGCGCCGCGCCGCAGGGCGTCGGCGTTGGCCACGTCGGGCAGCCAGGACGGCAGTAGCACTTCCAGCGTCTGGTTGGACGAGGCGAGGGTGCGGCGCCGGTAGTCCGATGCGGCGAGGCTGATCATCGAGTACAGGCCGGACATGGTGTTGTCGGCGGCGATGTCGGAGCCGGCGCCCACGTTGACCGGGATGGATGCGGCGATGACACCGGCCATCTTCTGCCGGGCCAGCTTCAACTGGTGCAGCTTCAGCACGTCGCCGAGCAGCCGGTCGTAGTACTCCGGCCACGACGAGTCGTTGATGATGTCGCCCTTGATGCAGATGCCGTCACACGTCATCTGCGCGGTTTCCCACGTGGTACACGGCATCCGGTAGCACGTCTTCGGCGTGCCGTCGATCGAGTCCTGCTCTGTGTAGTGGAAGCCGATGTCGTCGATGTCCGGGATCAGGTCCGGGATCAGCGGGTAGGTGACGCCGGTCCGGGTGAACCCGAACGAGGGCAGGTCCAGGGTGCCTTCCACGCTGATCAGCGACGGACACAGGTCCCAGAGCTGTACCGGCGGCGGACACCAGCCACCGGCGGCCGTCAGTGACTTGCCGGCCAGACGGGTCTGGTCGCAGGCCGCTTCGATGATCTCGGTGTCGTTGCGTCCGTCGGCGACCAGGCCGTTGGGCTGCGGCAGCGTGATGGACGCGACGCCTTGGCGCAGGAACATCTTGGTGCGCGAAGACATCGGGATCTTCTCCTGGTTGGGGAAGCCGGTCAGCCGCGTACGCAGCGCCTCCCCTACCTCTTTCAGATCCTTGAAACGGTGCCCGTTGGCGTAGTTGGGCAGGTCCGCTGCGGCGGTGATGACCGCCCGGTTGCCGGCCCCGGTCAGGTCGGGCGTCTTGGTGCGGCCGGCTGCTGCCCGGGTCAGGGACACGTTGGGGCGTGTCGCGACCGCGTTGCTGGTGGATCCGGATGCGGCGACCGGCTGTGCGACACGCGCGGTGCGGGCTGGTGCCGGCGGAGCTGCGGGCGCGGCGGGAGCGGCCGGAGCTGCTGGAGCTGCCGGCGCGGCCGGAGCCTCATTCGGGTCCGGGACCTGCGGGTTGTCCTGCTCGTCGTCGTCCTCGTCGCCCTGGCCCTCGTCGCCCTGCTCGTCGTCACCGTCTTCCGGGTGGTCGACTTCATCCGCCGGGTCGTCGTTGGCCTCCGGCACGTGCACCGAGTTGACCATCGCCTCCAGTTCGGCGGCGGCGGCGGACTCGGCCGCGTCCAGGGCCGCCTGGGCGTCCCGGTTGGTGGTGATGAAGGTGGCGAGGGCACGCAGGTTCGCCATGCCGTCGGCGTTGAGCTTCGGGTCGTCGCGCTGCTCATCGAACGCGGCAACTGCCTGCGTTTCCAGCTCGACCAACTGCTCGCGGGTCAGCCCGTCGAGAGTCTGCGGAATCTTGAACTTAGCCACTGGATGCTCCGAGAAGCGCGGGAAGAAACGATTCGGTGCTCGTTTCGACCGGCCCGCAGCCAGCGTCGAGTTCGCTCGCCAGCATAACGGACTTTCCCCTCACCTATTCAGGTACTTGCTGCGGTAATCTGGCCGTGCAACTGCTGCTGGCTGCGGGCCGGGCTCAGGACTCTCCTTTTTGCGAGGAATCCAATGCCCACCGAGTGTTCAGCGCTCATGCGGGGCAAGGTCGCCCGAATCACGCGAGTGGACGGTTGCGGCAATCCCGTGATGTGCGACGACGGGGTCACGCCCCAGTACGTTGTTTCCGACGGTGTGATCTCGATGCAGATCGAGCCGGAGATCGATGCCGGTACCGACATCACGCAGGACAACTGGAACGGCGATTCGTGTATCGACGTTCCGGCCTGCCCGAAGATCCGCTGGATCAACCTGACGGCAACGTTCTGTCGGATGGACCCGGATCTGTTTTCCATGTGGACGGGTGTCCCGGTGGTTCGGGATCCGGCCGGCAACGCCACCGGCTTCCGGGTACGCAAAAGCGTGTCCTGTGAGGAAGGTGTGGCGCTGGAAATCTGGACCGGTTCGGCGGCGGCGAACCGTTGCACCACCGGCGGCGGGAAGGCGAAGTACGGCTACATCGTCATTCCGTGGGTGGTCAACGGCGTGCTCGGTTCGTACACCATCGAAAACGGCGCGGTCACGTTCCAGGTGACGGCGAAGGGCATCGACGGCGGCGGTTGGGGTGTTGGCCCGTACGACGTGTACGAGGGTGAGACGGCCGGCTCGACAGCACCGTTGCAGACCCCGTTCGGTGAAGGCGACCTGGAGCACATCGACACCACGACGCTGCCGCCTCCGACCGCGTTCTGTGGCGCCAATTGCGTGGTCACCCCGACCCCGCCGGTGGCCAGTGTCGCTGCTGACCCGGCGGATTCCACGGGCCACACGGCGATCGTGACTTACAACAACCAGCCGAACGGCCCGGTCACCATCGATTGGGGCGACGGTTCGGCGGTGGTCACCACGCCGACCGAGCAGGGTACGGCGAGCCACGTGTACGCGGCGGGAACCACCGGCGCGCAGAGCATCACGGTGGCCGACGCCAACAACACCGACGCGGTAACGACGCTGACGTTCACCATCACGCCGTAGCGCATGTGTGTCGGCGGGTGTCTCTCACCTCTCCGAGAGGCACCCGCCGACCTGTCACACTGACCCGGAGGGGGTGATTGGTGATGGCCTCACCTGACCTGATCACCGATCCGTTGCCGGCGCAGCGTTCCGGTGGTCCCTGCGACTGGCCGTTCGATATGGGCTGTTGCCAGGATTTGGATCTGGAGACGGTGCCGGACGCGATAGTGACACTGTCCAAGACGTGGGTGGCGGAGATTCTGTGGGCGGCGACAGGTCGACGGTTCGGGTTGTGCGAGAAGCTGGTGCGTCCGTGTAACCGTGGTTGCACGACGATGCCGGAGCCGTCGCCGACGTTGATTCAGGGCACCTGGTTCAACTCGTGTGGCTGCAACAACCGCAACTCGTGCTCGTGTGGGCCGGTGTGTGAGTTGTGTCTGCCCGGCCCGGTGTATGACGTCTGCGAGATCCTCATCGACGGTGAAGTCATCGATCCGGCCACCTACCGGGTGGACGATCACCGCTACCTGCTGCGTACCGGCGGCGAGGAGTGTTGGCCGCGCTGCCAACACTTGGACGCCGGCATCAACGAGTCGGGTTCGTTCGCGGTGCGTTACCGGCGTGGCGTGCCGGTGCCGGAGGGCGGCGCCTATGCGGCCGGCCAGTATCTGTGCGAAGTGATCAAGCAATGCATCGGTGACAAGTCGTGCCGGCTGCCGCGCAACATCACGCAGATCAACCGGGCCGGGGTGCAGGTGAGCTTCTCTGCCGGCTCCGGGAAGTTCGCCGGGCTGACGGGCATCCCCGAGGTGGACATGTGGGTGGGCCTGGTGAACCCTGCCGGGTTGACCTCGCCGTCGCAGGTGTGGTCGCCGGACACGTGCGCGAAGGTGCGCACCACCACGGCGCCACGGCCGTGGGCTGTGGGTAGCTGCAACCCGAGCGCTATCGTGCGGCCGGCCCCGTGACGACACCAACGCCGCCGCCCACCTGGTGGCCGCTGATCGCCTCGGTGGCCCACTGCCTGTGCGCGAACCTGGCCCAGACGGTCGGTGGTCCGCCGGGGCGCTGCTGCGCACTGCCCGGCGGGTCGGTGATCCTGGACGACTGCTGCCAGGGCACCGGGTGGGTGCGCCTGGACCGCATCGGCGAAACCACCATCACCGGCTCCCTACTGGCGCAGCCGCCGGTCGGGTGGGGTGACAAGCCGTGCGGGGACCGGCAGGTGCAGATCGTGTTGGGTATCGGGGCGATGCGCTGCGCGGCCAGCTCGGATGAGCGGGGCACCCCGCCGAGTTGTGAGGTGTTGGAGAACGAGGCGCTGGTGATGTTGTCCGACATCGACGCGCTGTATCGCACCGCCTCGTGCTGCGTGGCCGACCTGGGATCGCTCGGCGTCTATTCCGCGGAGCCCGCGTTGCTCACTCCGCAAGGTCCCGCCGGCGGATGCGTCGGCAGTGAACTGACCGTCGGCTACACAGTGGACCTGTGCCCTTGCGTGGATTGATGGGGGGTAAATGATGGCTCGCCCGAAAGGCACCCGGGGCCGGGGCAACGCCGAGACGCTGCGCCGCTACTGGGCCGAAGGCAAAGGCGCCGCAAAAATCCGGTGGGGTTCCGGCGGCGACTTCAACCGATGCACCCGCCAGTTGGCCAAGTACATGCCGGGACGGGAAAAAGGCTACTGCAACCTGCTGCACCGTCGAGCTACCGGCATGTGGCCGGCGACGCACGCGAAACTGCTGCACGGCGGTCGCAAGTAGACCGTTCATAGGTGCGGGGAAAGTATCACGCGACCGTATGCTGCTCGTGTGTCCTGGTTGGAGCTGCTGCTGTTGGCTTTGGCCGTCGCCCGACTGACGGTGTTGGTTCGCGCTGACCGCATTTCGCGGGCGTGGCGGTACTTCGTGGCCCATCGGGTGCGCAAAGACGGCTACGTCTGGTACCTCCTGGACTGTTCGTGGTGTATCGGCATGTGGCTGTCGGCGTTGGTCGCGATCACCGCGTATTTCTGGTGGATGCACCCGTGGTATCGGGTCGTCATCACCATTTTCGCGCTGTCCTATGTGGTTGGTGCGCTCGGCCATGCGCCATTTGAGCCCGACAGTGACCTGCCGGAGCGGGAGGACTAGCCGATGCCGGTTTTTTGGCGCAGTGCAGGCGATCTGGTGGGTGCGGAAGCCCTCGTCGCGTCCGCGACCCGGATCACCGGACCCGGTTTGCGATTCAACCGTTCCGGTTCGGACACGCAATGGCAGCGTGAGGCGTGGGAGTTCTACGATTCGGTGCCCGAATTCCGGTACGTGTGTGACTGGAAGTCCCAAGCCGCGTCCCGGGTGAAGTTGTTCATCACCACAGTGGACGACTCCGGCGAGCCCGACGCGGATGCGGCCGGCCCCATCCCGTTCGCCACCACATTCCTCGGCGGTCCGGCCATCCAGGGCCAGATCCTGGCGGCGATGGTGCTGCATCTGGAGATTGTCGGCATGTGTTTCCTCATCGGCCGGGTGCTGGACGCCGGTGGGGAACGCTGGGATGTGTATTCGCTGGACGATTTGCAGGACAACGGCGACGGCACAATCAGCATTGACGACGGTGTCGACGTGCCGTGCGTGTTGGACCCCACCACATCGGTCATTATCAAAATTTGGCGGCCACATCCACGTCGGCACTGCGAAGCCAACGCCCCGGCGCGGGCCGCGCGGGCACCACTGCGGGAAATCATTCGTGCCGACCAAAGCATTGCCGCGCAGATCGACTCCCGATTGACCGGCAACGGCATCCTGCTGCTGCCCAAAGAGTTGACGTTCACCATCGCCGGGGCCAACCAGGACGACGGGCCGGGCGACGACGGCGGCGCCGACACGTTCATGACCGCATTGACCGAGTCGATGATGACCGCCATCGGGGATCCCAACTCAGTCGAGGCCGTTGTGCCGATCATCATCCGGGGACCCGGCGAACAGCTCGACAAAGCGCGGCTGCTGTCGCTGTCCACGCCCGTCTCCGAGGCGGTGATGGGCATGCGCGACTCGGCGGTGGGCCGGTTGGCGCGCGGCCTGGACGTGGCGGCCGAGGTGCTGCTGGGTATGGGCGACACCAACCACCTGTCCGGCTGGCAGATCGAAGAATCCAACGCGAAAGTGCACCTGGCCTCGCCGGTGGAGCTGATCTGCGCCGCGCTCACCGAGCAGTATCTGTGGCCGGCGCTGCGGGTGGAGTTCCCGGGCGACTACCGCCGCTACGTCGTCTGGTATTCGCTGTCGGAGCTGGTGCAGCGTCCCGACCGGGCCGCCGACGCCCAGCAGGTCTACGACCGCAACGAGCTGTCCGGCAACAGCCTGCGGCGGGAAAACGGGTTCACCGAAAACGACGCCCCGACACCGGAGGAGCGCCGCTACCACACGCTGCTGGAGGTGGCCGGGAAAGTGCCGGTGGCCGCACCGGCAGTCGTGGCGGAGCTGCTGCACGAGATGGGGGTGCAGGTGCAGCAGCTTGTCCCCTCCACACCGGCCGCGCCGGCACCACCGGCCATCGCCACCCCGGCCGGGCCAGGTTCCCAAGGTCGCGGAACCGGGGTGAGTGCGCCGGCCGAGTCCCGGCCGCTGCCGGCGGCGCCGGCCATCACCGCCTCGATAGACGCCTCAATTATCGCGGCGGCGGAGGCGTTGACGTTGCGGGCGTTGGAGACGGCCGGGAAACGTCTCGTCGGCCGCAACCGGCACAAGCTCGGCCACCTGCAACCGTGGGAGTACCACACCGCGCCCGGCATGTGCTGCACACCCACCTCGGCGGAGCGCCTACTGGATGGCGCGTTCGCCACCTGCCCGAGTGTGGCCGCCGCTGCCGGGGTGGACGGGGACGCGCTCACCAAAGTGCTGCACACCTACGCCTGCGACCTGTTGTGCGCCGGCACGCCGCACACCCCGACGGCGCTGTATCACCTACTGGCCGACTGGTCGCTGATCTGAGGAGTACGACATGGCCTACATCGATGTCCTCGTGGCGCGGGCCAACGCGCTCAACCCGAGCCTGCCCCGGGGTGTGCTCTCCGACGTCGCCGCCATCACCGCAGCCGCGTACCCGCTGCCCGTGTATGGCGCCGACGGCAACCCCATCGGGCGGGTGCTGGGCCTGGGCGTCACCGGGGACGAGGTGCACGCTCAGGTCCAGTACTTCACCGCGCAGGCGCCCACCATCCTGCGGCCGACCTACGCCGAAGTGGACCTGGCGATCCGGGGCACCGGCCGGATGATCACCGCCGCCGTCCTGGACAGTCTCAGTGCTGCCGCGTTCACCCCCGACTCGACGGTGCCGGGCATCAACACGTTCAACCCGGATGGGGACGCCTCCACCAACCCGACCGGGGACGACGGCGAACCCAACGACGAGAACATCACCGTCGATGCGGACCTGCCGGTCGCACCTCTGGACACCGAATGGGATCCGCACACCGCCACCGCCCGGATGTTGGCCAATGCCACCGGCAACGACGGCCTGGTGGACACCGACATGTTGGGCTCCGGGTTCCTGTACCAGGATCCCGGCTCCGACGGCAACAGCGTGGACGACTACCAGTTCCCGGTCGCCGACGTCCTCGGCGGAGCGTTGACCATCATCCCGAATGCGCTGCTGGACGCGGCGGCCGTCATCGACGCGGGCGGTCCCCCCACCGCGCACATTGACGACAACGACATGCAGGCGCTCGCCGATGTGCTGGACGAGCTGTACAGCAACGTCGCCGCCAGCGCGCAGGCAGGCATGTCCGCCACCGACTCGGCGGAGGCTGCCGGCTCGCAGGCCGGGGTTGAGGCGGCCGGTGGCTGCGAATCGTGCGGCGGGGGACTGACCGCTGCCGCCACTGTGGATCTGCCGATCGCCGCCGACGCGACCACCTGGGATGGTTCGGCGGCGCAATCGCGGGTGTTGAAGTGGGCCACCAACGACGACGGCAGTGTCAACGCGACGAAGTTGGGCACCGCGTTCCTGTGGCGGGACCCGAAAGGCGACCCGACCACGCTTGCCGGCTACAAGCTGCCGGTCGCCGACGTCATCGGTGGGACATTGATGATCGTGCCGGCCGCGGTGCGTGCTGCCGCCGCTTCACTGGGCGGTGCGCGGACTGCGCTGAAAGGGTTGACCCCGGCGGCGAAAAAGACGGCACGCAACACTGTGGACCGACTCATGGGCCGCGTGCGGGGTGCTAGAAAGGGACCTGCATCTTCCGGTTCGACCTCTGGTGGCTCGGTGACGGCCGCCGCCACAAGCACCGCGACCGTCACCGCAGCGACCAGCTACCGCCGGCATCTGCGCCCGCCCGGCGCCTACTTCGACCCGATCGCCCTGCCGGGGCCGACACCGATCACCGTCACCGCTGACGGTGAGGTGTACGGGCACGTCGCCGACTGGGAAACCTGCCACCGCTCGTTCGTCGCCGCCGGCATCTGCGTGCCGCCGCCGCACAGCCGCTGCGACTACTGCCATTTCAAGCTGGGCACCACCATCACCGCCGAAGGCAACGCCATCAAGACGGGCGCCTACTCGGTCGGTGGCGGGCACGCCTCCACCGACGCGGGCGTCGGGATGGCGGCGGCCACCCGGCACTACGACGATGTTGCCTCCGTGCCGGCGGTCGGCATCACCGGCGAAGACGCGCACGGCATCTACTTCCACGGCGCGCTCACCCCGAGCGCCACCGACACGCAGATCTACAACATGCTCGCCTTCCCACCCTCCGGTGACTGGCGGGAGGAACGGCCCGGCACCGGCCTGGAAATGATCGCGGTCACCGCCGTCCCGGTACCCGGATACCCGGTGCAGGCGGGGCTGACCGCGTCCGGCGCGGTCGAGTCGCTGATCATCCCGAACCAGCGCGCCTATGTGGATAGTGCAGAAACGTCCACGGAAAGTGAACTGACGGATATTCTGGCTGCGGCAACGGCGCTGGCCGACGAGGCGGTCCAGGTGCTGGCAGCCAGCATCGGTCGTACCCGTACGGACGAGCTGACAGCCCTGGCAGCGCTGGTGCACCGCTAGGAGAGGAGCGGGCAACATGTCGCGGACACCGGACGAGGTGAAAGCGGACCAGGCGTTGGAAGTGGCCATCCAGGATGTGCTGGTCGCATCCGGCTGGGCAGACAACCGGCTGTTGACGGAGTACATCGTTGTCGGCGCGCAGGTCGGCTACGACGGCGACGGCGACCGGGTGTCCTCCTACTTCCACCTGCTGTCCAGTGGTGAACTGCCCTACCACCACATCATCGGTCTGCTGCACACCGGCCTGGAGCACTACACCGCCCGGAAAGAAGAGGACGACTGACATGGGTTGCAACTGTGGACAGACCGCCATCACCGTGTTCCGGCTGCACCGGCCGGACGGCACACACACCGACTTCCCGAGCCTGGACGAGGCGCGCACCGTCAACGACGCGGAACTGGGCGGAGCCGGCGTGATCCGCACCGCCCGGGTTGTCGCGGCCAAGAAATAGGTGCGGGGAAAATGACGCAGCCGTTTCTGGTCGAGGATGTACCAGCGTTGCGCCTGGCGTTACCGACCGGGCGTGGCGAGCATGCCCGGGGTCGGCCCACCTACCGGCGGCTGCGCTCGCGCGGGGAGTGCCGCACACCGTGCGACGACTGTGTGTTGATCCTGCACGAACACGGTTGGGTGGGGCCGGCGCCGCTGCCGGCACGGTGGATGCGAACCTCCCCGGCCGGGAAACTGCGGCTGTGCCACCCGCATGTGCAGGCGTGGATGTTGGCCGACAAGAAGGATGCCCGGACGTGAACGCATTGTGGAACACCCGCACCGCCTGCGACCCGGACCTGGGCCGGCGGCTACGTGCCGCCCGGCAGGCAGCCGGGATGACGCAGGCGGTGGTGGCCCGACAGATCGGGCGGACCACCTCGGCGGTGTGCATGTGGGAGAAAGGCCAACGCGGCATGGGCATCAACGATCTGGTGGCCTACGGCAGCGCCGTACACATCAGCCTGGCTGAATTGATCGGCGATGACCAACTGCCCGCAGCCATTGTCTGAACTACACGCGAATCGTTGGGAAGGTATGTCCCACAACGAAAACAGCCAAACCAGTGGGCCGGACGTCCAATGTGACTACTGCGGCACCCTCGGCTCACCGATTGGCTGCATGGCCCTGGTGACGCCGATCGACGCCGACGCCCTCGACGAGGCTTTCCGGGACGAGGCATGGAGCAAGCGGGACGCACCCGTGCGCATCGCCGGCATCGGTCGGTACATCGCCTGCTCCATTTTCTGCATGAACCGGCTCGTCACCCGACTGGTGCAGATGGAGCTGAGCGCCACCGAACCGACCATCGTCAACTGGTCCAAGGTTGACCCGAAGGTCAGCCGCGGCATCGATGAAGTCCTCAATCATCCGGAGCGGGCCGTGGGTCGCGCCCGACCGCGACGCATCGTGCTGCCGCCCGACAACATCCCCGAAGGTGGCGCCCCATGAACGAAGACGACGAGGATCCGCTGCTGCGCCTGGTGGTCACCGACCACGGCAACGTGCACTGCATGCACTGTGGACTGGTCATCCCGTGGCAGACCGCGCTGGTGGTGATCCGGCCCCGGGTCACCTACGCCGCCGACGCGCTCGGCGCCCCCTACATCGTGTCCTGCTCCATCGACTGTCTGGCCGGGACCTGCGCCTACGTCGCCGGCCGGCGCCTGGTCGACCCCAACGACGACGAGCTGCCACCGGCCGTTCCCCGGCCACGGCGGCGGCGCACCCTGTCCGACCTGCTCAGCCCGGAAGAGATGGCCGAACGACTCGGCATCGGCGCAGTAGCCCGGCAGGAACACACCCGCCTGTGAGTCGGCTCGTCGTCGTACTCGCCGGCCCCACCGGCGCCGGCAAAACCCACTGGGCACTGCACCAGGGGCTGGCCGTGTGGGACTGGGACGCCGCCGGGCGCAACCCGGCACGCTACGACGAGGGCCTGGCCGTCATCGCCGCCAACCCGGACGCGCTCGTTGCGGTGGAACGGCAGGCGCCGCTGATCGAACAGCGGGTACTGCTTGCGCTCAAATGCGAAGCCACCCACGTCTACGTGCTGGACCCCGGCGAAGACATCGTGCACGAACGCATCGAGGCGCGGGGACGGCCGGCCGCAGCACACGAACACGACGCGGCACAGCTCTGGTACAGCCGCTACGTGCCCCACCCGCAGCATCCGCAGCCACCAAGCCACCTGGAGCAGTGATGAGCCTGACCGAATGGCCTGACGGCACCCGCATCGAAGTGCCCGGCGATCCGGGTGTCAGCCTGTACTACCGCGACGACACCCACGCCGCCGACGAATTCCGCCACTGGTGGGGGATGGCGGCCTGTTCGGCGTCCACCTGGGCGGAGCTGGTGACACGTCACGGCGAAACCGCCGTTGCCGCCGCGATGCCGCTGTACCGGCCGGACGAAACCCGGCCCGCCTCCGTGCGCCCCGTCCACGTCGTGCTCGGCACCGAAAACGGGGAGCCCTACGTCTGGTGCTTCACCGACGCCGACGACGCCCGGGACGCCTACGCACGCGGCTGCGGCGAACGGATCCTCTCCGCCGTCATCCTCGGCCCCGGCGTGCCGCCGCAGGTGCTGTGCATCTACACCGGCTGGGCGCGTATCGGCCGGGACGACGAGGGCGACTACCCGCCGGGGATCGTGCGGCAGATGGACACCTGGCTCGCCCCCGGCGTGGAGGTGGAAACGGTAGCCACCGGCGGCGACCAACCGGGCAGTGTCGCCACCGTCGGCATCGACGTCCTTGACATCTTCGCCACCGGCCCATCCCGGGATGCGGTGCTGTTCAACCTGGACGCACGCTACGAGAGCCTGAAAGCGAGCCGGGCGAGTGCCGTGGAGTGGCACGCGGCGCCGACCGCCATCCTGCGGTAGTCGCACAACGACGCACAGGATCTGCCTTCAATTCGGCGCAATACGGGCACAGCCGCAGGTCAGAGTGCCAAATACATCGACGGGCCGTCACACCGCTGACGGCCCGTCGTTCTTTGTCGATAGTGGTAGCCACCCCGCCCCCGGGCGAGGTGTGCGAGGTGGTTGCCCTAAGCAGACGACGGCCCGGGGCTGTACTGCCGGAAGCGGGGATTGGCCCCGTGTTCGGGGGTTCCCACGACAGGTTCGGGCCGTCGTCGTCCCGCCGATAGAAGCGCTCCCAGAGGCGCTGGGCAAGCTGCCGGTCGGAAAAGCTTGACAACTCCAACGATCTCATCCAGCGATGAGCCTCGATGGATTGGCGTGTTGAGTCTGCAAACCTCGGCCGTAAGGGCCGACCTGCGGAAGTGCTGAGTGGTGCCAGGAATGCTGGCCTGCCAGCAAAGCTTCGGCGATGTCAGTTTGTATTGCGCCCGACCTGCGGAATGCTGAGAAGTGCTAGAAATTCATGGGCAGTACCCGGGAAGTCGTCGGCGGCGCATGCCCGCGCGCGTACGCGCGAGCGACGATGAGCGCCAGGAGCTGGTCGCGGAAACCATCGGCAGAAATGTGCGAATCGGCGCGGCGGCCGATGGGGACCGCCGCCGAACGCGGCCGGAAACGGCACTGAGAGCGCCGTGGAGCGATTTTCGGGTGGGATCGATGGTCCCGGTCACCTCGGGGGGGCTGGCTCTGCGTGGAGACGAGCTGGGCAGGGACTGGTCGGCGGAGCCGGCGCCCCCCGGCCCCCCCCGGAAACCGCCCGGTGTCAGGAAGTGTGTCGGTGTTGAGTTTTCCCTTATTCTCCCTCCTCTACTTTCTCCCATATACCTTCTCCCGTATTCTCATATACTTTCTCCATTTCCTCCTATACCTACTTACTATCTTTTCCTTACACTCTTTACATAAAAGGAAGAAAGATAAAGAGAATTAGGAGGTGATATCGATTTCGTTCACGTGCTGTGAACGTCACGACGCCTCAGCATTGGTGTTGGAATCCTGACACGACGTCGGAGCGGCGGATGAATACCGCCAGTGGCAGTTTGAAACGGATAACACGCGCCGTGAAAACGAGTGTGAGGACTTGACCCCCAAACTACTAGCCGGTCAACATAAATGAGGGAGGTAGCACGTCCGGTTCGTGCCTCGGTGTCCGTTTCGAAACGATGACCCCTACGGTGTCCGTTTCGAAAACGGACACCGGGCACGAACCGGACGGGCTAGGTGAACCTCGTCACGGCCGGCGGCGCGTGTGAGCTTGCTCACACGCGCCGCGCGCGGCGCATCGGCGCGAGCCGATGCACGCGCATCGGCGCAGGCCGATGGCCGGTCCGATGTGGAGCATCCACATCGGAGTCACTGGCAGCGTGTCAGTGACGGAGCGCTCGGATCGGCGCGAAAGCGTTGCGCAGCAACACTTTGCGGCAACACTGGCGCCCGGCTTGCCCCGCTTTGCCCGGCTGCGCATCGACGGGCGTCGACACTCCACATTGGCAACACGTTCCGTGTAGCCACTCCATTGTGGACACGCCCGCAAGCCGGCTACTTGCGAGCGTCCCGCTCCGCTCCCATGCACGTGCATGTGCACGTGCATCGCGCTCGCATGTGGACGGCGTCCGTCCACTTGCGAGCGCGCTACTTCGTGGTCGGCGCGCCGCCCGGTCCGACGCGGCATGGTGTCGGGGTTGGCCGTTGTCAAGCGGCTGGCTTGTGAGTTTCCCGACCTGCCCGTGGCTACACGCTTTCGGTAGCGCGCGCTACGGTTGCCGGACAGCGCCGAACGGGCGCACCGCGAGAGGTAGGGCCACCCATGAGCACCGTTTCAAATACCCCCCCGGGGTCTCCGGACGCACGTTTCCGCACGGCGGATGGGCGCACCATCACGGAGGGGCTCGCGTGCTGGGACAACAATTTGGATCTTGTGATCGTCAAGGTGTCCGAGTCGCGCGTTGACTCCGGATGGTGGGACGGATGGTTTGAGACTGTCCGCCCGGACGGACAGCGCGGTCCCGTGATGAATGGCGAGCGGCTAACCACGGTGCACCCGTTCGATCGCACCCGCGCGGCTGACGTCCTGGCGGAGCGTGCACCGCGCGGGTGGGACGTCATCGACGCGGGTACCGAGCCGGACGCGCCCGAGCCTGCCGTGTCGCGCTTCGACAGTCCCGGGCTGGCCGCTCTCCGGCATCACGTGTCCGGGGCGGTAGCGCGCGGCGAAGCGGAGCCGATCACTGCCGTGGTGGCCAACTACGTCGCACGGTTCAACGCGGGTGGCATCATCGCTGCCCTGCCGCAATTCAACGGCTCACCCGTGCCCGCGTCGTACGTGTGCGTGGTGGACCGTGGCGAGGGTACGCGCGACCGGTTCGTGGTTGTCCACTCCAACACGGTCGGGGCCGAATGGGACTGGTCTTACCTGTACACCGACGACGTCACGGAAGCGCTCGACCGGGCGTTGGCCGTGGCTGGCTTCCCTTCCCTGCCGGAGCGTGCCGCATGACCCGCGCTCGCATGCTCGCCGCTACCGCTGTCCTAGCCGCTGTGTCCGCTGTGGCGCTGCCCGCGTACGCGATGGGTACCACGGTGACCGTGCAGCGCCAGGGTGCCGCTGTGCAGCTTCTGGCGGACACGGATGGTGGGGCGTTCCTGGCGATCGGCGTGGCGGACTGGCACCCGTTTGTGGTGTCCGGCTGACCTGTGACGTACCCAACAATAGCGCGGCTACACGAGATTGTGTAGCCGCGCTATTGTTGTGCGTAGGCAGCAAGCGTTGCCGCACAACGGAAGGAACCAACCATGATGATCAGCGAAATCCGCGCACTGGCGAAAGCCACGCTTGGGCACAACGCTTACCTCAACCTGAACGAAATGACGTCCGAAGCGCTCGGTTACGCCCGTGGGCGGTTGGACGCGGCCAACGGTGGCCACCCTGCCCCCTCGGAGGATGCCTACCACTTCGCAAGGATCTACGCGCAAGCCGCGTATGACTGCCACACAGGCCAGACGTCAAGCCTGCCAGCGATTTACGCGCTGTGGGATGAGTGGGACGCGGCCGGACGTCCCACGGTCTGACCGGGCCGGCAGGGTGGCGCGCGGTACGCCGCGCGTTGCCCTGTCTGCCCGGACGGATGGCAGGCAGCACAACGGAAAGGGACCAACCATGAGCTACGCACTTGTCACGGATCTGCCGGAAGCGGTTCGCCGCGCGCTCACCGCTGTCAGCTACGGGCGCAAAGACATCGAAGTCAAGGCGAGCGCGACCGTTGTCCTTGGCGACAGCGGAGCGGGCAACGGTCGGCAGTCTTTCGCTGTGCTGGTCAACTTGACCACGGGCGAGCACACCGTGTCGCGCGGTTCGTGGGGTGGGGAAAACATGTTCGTCCGGGACAACGCTGTCGACTCTGACCGCAACGCTTACCCGTTGCCGGGCGATGGTGTGGCGATCACGGGCGTGCGCGGGGGAGGCCAGCCGGTATGGGCACAACTGCACATCCCTGCCAGCATGGTTGACCGCATGCTGCCCGGTCCCACGGTCGCGCTCTCCGATGTGCAGTTGACCGCGCTTTACTGCCACAAGGCGCTGAAGGGTGGCGCGTACCGGCGTGACGCGCTCTCGCGCGCCAACATCGGGCCGGACGTGATTGACGCGCTGGTGAGCGCTGGCCTGCTGAGCCGGAACCGCGCGGGGGCGGTGGCGATCACCACGGACGGGCGTAACGCGCTGGGAGACTTCCGGGCCTACGTCTGACCGGGCCGGCCGGATGGTGCGCGGTACGCCGCGCGCTGTCCAGTCTGCCCGGACGGCAGGAACCAACACGGAAGGGACCAACCATGAGCCAGCCACTAGCGGAGCGCGTACACCCTGCCCTGCCGGACGCGCCGTATACCGCGCTCCGGGACGGTATCGCTGCCCTACCAACGGAAGCGGACCGGGCGCGGGTCGAAAGCGCGTACGGGTGCGCCAACGGGTACGCATGGGGTCGCCAGGATGAGGCCGGAGTGACGGACACGGAGCAAGCTAGCCGTTTCGCGCTGGCCTACGCATGGCACGCGCTGTGCTACGTCAACGAGTCATGGCACATGTGCAGCAACCCCAAACGCGCATGGGTTGAATTCCTGGCGACTGGCACGGTGACCGGGGCATGAGCCATGTGCGCACCTGGTATCCCTACCGCACGACTAGGGATTGCCGTCCGTAGTGTGACCGGGCACACCCTGCGCTGGCTACACAATTGCGTGTATCCGAGCTACGGTTGAGCCTCACCGCACAGCACAGCGAAAGGCAGTCCCGTGGCACTCCACCAGGCAGGCAAATCGGCGATCGAGCAAGGCATGCGGGAGCGCGCGCCGTTCCGGCACGGCAACACTGCCGGCAGTGTCAGCCTGGATTCGTTCGGGCAGTTGCCGGAACCGTTCCGGACGGAGCTGTGCGACGCGCGCGACCGTGGCACCCTCGCCTACGTCGTCTATAGCTACGCAACGCCGATCGCATGGCTTGACCGGGGCGCGTGGACGGTACCGGGCGTGCGGTACTCCGTGACCACGACGAATCACCAGAGCGCGGTACGGATGGCCATCCATTGGATCATGGCTGCCGCGTAGGCGACCGGGTCGCGCTTTGGCTCGCGTGTCGTTTCGGAAAACGACACGCGAGCCTCGTTTGGTGTGACCGGGCTCACACCCGCCTGGCTACACAATCGCGTGTAGCCGGGCTAAGCTTGTGGCACAAGCACACGAACGAACGGAGTGGGTCATGTTGGCAGTCACGGTGAACGGCAAGGAATACCGCACGTGGGGCGAGGTCCGCGAGGGTGCCAACGGCCCGATGGTGTACTACCGGGGCACGCGCAACGGCGAGCCGTTCGGCCCGATCCGGTTCGCCCACGCCGGAAGCGGCGCGGTCGGCAAGGCGATCATCGCCGCCGCGCTCGCGGCGACTCCCACAGAGTGAGCCGGATGGGCGCCCCCAGCCCGGGGGCGCCTGCCGTGATCGCAGTGACGGGCGAAGCTAGCGAGTCGCCTACCGCCTACCGCCTGCCCCAGTCCCGGCCGCCGCCCCACGTACCGCCCAATGTGTGACCCGTCTGGCTACCGTTTCCGGGTAGCGCCGGGTACGCTTGACCAGCACAACAAACCGAGCGAGGGACCGAACATGATTACCACGGCTAGCGCGTTTGAGCTGCGCAACGTCACCCTAGGCCGCATCACCGGCGTAGGCATTTTGAAGGTCGACATGCAACTGCGCTGGGTTGATCGGCCAGCCATGACGATCGAGCACTGGCAGGTTGACGGGCACTGGCAGTTCAGCGCCTCCGGCACGATGTGGAAGCGCGTTGACTCGGACGACTGTTTCGAGGGTGGCCAGATCATCGGCCGCGCCCGGCAGTTGAAAACCCCGGCCGCGCTCCGATTGGCCCGGCTGTGGGATCGCTGGCACCTCAACGACATGCGCGCCGGTTGCGCCCACCAGACTCCGGTCGGCGATGACACGTCATCCCAACTGGCCAACACTCCGCCGTGCCCGCAGACGGGCTATCGCTGGGGTTCGGCGTGGCTCACGGAAGAAATCCCGGCCGACCAACTGACGGCGATTGTCGCGCTGGCCGACGAGCTGGCCCCGGGCCGGCTGTAAACATCACTGACCAAGATCAACTTCTCCAGGGTGCCGCCAGAGCACCATGATCAAGATCATCTTCGAGCAAGGGACCGCACACATGAGCAACACCAAGATCATCACCTACGCCTGCGGCTACTGCGGGCTGCCCGCCGTCGACACCCGCGACGGCCGGACCATCCACGGCGACGGCACGCCCGACGTCCCGGCCATCACCCCGGGCGACTACGTGACCGGCTCGCACCGGCCGGGTACCCGCGTGATGAGTTACGACCTGGTCGAGGTTGAGCCGGAGCCGGGCACCCCGTGTGGCTACTCGGCTGCGTGCCCCAACGAGGCCACCATGATCATCGACATGGCGCCGGTCAACCCGGCCCTGCCGGTCTGCCAGTCGTGCGCGGACCTGTACGCCCGGCTGAGCGCATGACCCACACCGTCCGTTGGCGGGAACACGGCGATGATCCGTGCTCCCGCCGGCTGGCCGAGTTTGCCAGCGCGGAGGACGCGGGCGCGTTCGCTGCCCGGTTGCGTGGCGAGCCGAGTGCGCAGGAATCCACGGGGATCCTGCGCGCCCAGGTCGACACGACCACCGTCAAGATCATCTAGGGAGTTCGATGTCTACGGAGTCACCAGCGGTCGCCGACATGCGTGAGCAGTTAGCCCGCCGCAAGGCCGCAATCCTCGGCGAGCTGTCCGAGTTGACGCAGCGGCGTACCACCGTGATGGAAGCGCACGCGGCGACAACCGAGCGGCACATCAAAGCGATGGACAAGATCAACAACCGCATGAAAGAACTACGCGACCAGGCGGAACACGTTGCGGCGCAATGGGATTCCCTCACGTCGAGCACTGACGACTGATCAAGATCAACTAGCACCAGGAGTACAGCAATGCCGTTCTTGGGTTTGACATTCGCCGGCCGTAAGCAGGCCAAGATCAGCAGGCGGGCGCGCGCCGCCGCGATACGTGAAGCGCTCGCCGCGAAACGCGCCAGCAAGGTCGAGGTGGATCCCGATGTCGCCGCCGCGCGGGCGCAGCGCGTACGTGAGCACGCGCAGGCGTGGGCCGCTGGCGACACGTCCAAGTTGAGCAGGCGTGAGGCGCGCAAGGTCGCCCGGCGGTTGGCCAACCCGCAGACGCCGGCTGACATCGCGGACGCGGCGAGGGCGGCCGGGATGAGCGTTGCCGACTACACCGCCGCGCAGACGCTGCTGGCGGCGAAGGAAACCGCACGCGCGACATCGGCCCACAACAGCCGTGACTCGCTGGACTGGTGGACTGGCCGCAAGCGCGGCAAGCGCTGATCAGTGCCACAAGTCACACCGCCCGGCTACACATTCTCGTGTAGCCGGGCTAAGCTGGTTACAGACATCGCGGCCACCCCGCCGCACCGGCAACCGCAGGGAGCAACAGGAAATGACTGAGACATACGACCAGAGGATCAGCCGGGAGCGCGCCGCGCGTACCGCCCGTGAGGTAGCCGAGCAGGACGCGGTGACGAACCTGCCGATCCTCGCGGCGCAGGTGGCGGCCGAGCTGGGCGACGGGTGGAGTGTGGACACCAGCCACGAGACGAACAGCCGCGCCGTCGCCATTGTCGGGCCGGACTCGGCGCGCATCGTGCTGCTGGTCGACTGGCGCAAGCCGGAGCGCACCAACGTCACGTCGGACCTGCCGAGCGGTTCGTACAAGGTGATGGCCAGCGACGACTACAAGGCCGGCAACGTCGATATCAGCGTGGCCACCGACCGGGGCGCGGCAGTGATCGCCCGGGAGATCACCCGCCGGGTGCTGCCCGTGTACACCCCGATCCTGGCCAAGGCGCAGGCTGCGATCAACCGGGACAACGACGCGGAGGCCAACCGTGCCGCGCTGGTGAAGCGGATCGGCGAGGAGTACGGCCTGTCTTTCGGCACCGACCGCGACCGTGGCCGCTCGACCGCCTCCGACTGGCGTACCCACCCCAACCTCACGGTGAGCCTGGAGCTGACCGGCGACGGCAACCGGGGTGAGCTGACGCTGCGGGGCGACACCACGGCGCTGCTGGCCGCGCTGTTCGCCGCCCGTAAGGGCGCCCGGTCGGTGGCCCCGTGAGCCCGTGCCCGTGGGCCGGGTCGCCGTGGGAATGCTCGCGCGGCTGCGCCGACTGCGGCGCCTAGGGACAACGACGGGGCAGCGTCTGCGAACCGCTGCCCCGTCATTGGACTCCCCGGCAAAAGGGACCTAGCCCGGCCACTGTAACCCGGCATCGAATTTCAGACATCACACGACGTAGACTGGCTACCGGAATTAGGCGGCCGTAAGGGAGCACAGATCATGAGCGACACCACAACGGATACCCCGCCCGCACGGCGGATGTGGCGCCCGGAAGGGCAGACGACGCTGACCCGCCGGTCGCCGCGCATCAATGACGACGTGTGGGGCATCGCCCTGCGGCACGCCGAGGCGGAAGGGTTCACCGTCTCGTCTTACATCCGCAAGGTCATCACCATGTACCTGGATCAGCCCAAGCGGGTCACGGTGGCGGAGACGCCCGGCGGCAAGCCGCGCGAGACGCTGCGCCCGCTGCGCACCTCTGACGCGCTGTGGGACCGGGTCGGTTCGCGGGCGCTGCGCGACCGCACCAGCCGCGAGGGTGTCATCGCTGCGGCCATCCTGTACGCCGACGCGCAGACCACCGATGGGGAGTGAAGCGATGACGACGGAAGTTTTCGGGGCCAGCCGCGAGCAGGCCGCCCGCATGTCTGACCTGTTTCCTGGCACGCGCATTGAGATCACGCCCGAGGGCGTCATGGAGGTAACGGTGACCCCGACGTTGGGCCGACACGGACGGTGGGTCATCGACCTGAGCGTGTGGCTGGTGAGCTGCTACGGGCGCGGCCGGGCCGCCTCCGAGGTGGGCATCGACACGGCCGGGCGCACCGGCGGGCAGCCCTACCGGCAGGCGGACCTGGCGCTGTTCTACGGCACTGTGCCCGATGACGTGCGCTACCACGACCCGTCGATGATCGCGCTGGTGATCGAGGTGGAGTCCGAGTCGACCCGGGCGGTGGACTGGGCGGGCAAGGTGGCCGACTACGCGGCGGCCGGGATCCGCCATTACTGGATCGTGGACCCGCTACGGGAAACGGTGGCGATCTTCCGGTTGGGCGACGCCGGCTACTACGTGTCCGTGCGTGCCAATCACCCGCTGGAAACCCTGCTGGACGAGGACCCGCAGTACTTCCTGGCGTTGCCGCGATGAACCACTTTGAGGCGCGCGTGTGGGACGACAACGCGCACCGGCTTGTCCGCCTGGAACACGACCAGGAGGCGGGCGGACTGTCCGTGATGGTGGACGAGGGCGACCGAGCGGCGTCGCTGCTGCTCACCGACCGGGGCGTACGCCAGCTCCGCCTGGCGCTGGCGCGCTACGAGCGTCAGCGGGCCGGTGCGGCATGAGCGGCGGCATCGGGCCGGAGCGGGCCGCCCTGGTCCGCGCGTTCGGCATGATGCCCCGGGTCAGTACGGAGGACCACTCCGACGAGCTGGCTCGGCAGCGGGCCACGTGGGCGGCGGCGCAGCACTTGTATGAGGCGGGCCGCTCCAACGACGACTCCCCGCCGTGGGATGAGGTGGACGCCGAAGTCATGATCAACTATCACGACCTGGCGGCAGGCATGATCGAGACCTACCGCGCGACGATGGTTGCCAGCTACCGCGCCACGCATCCGTAGCCGCCTATTCGCTGTCGGGTACAGACGCGGACGAACATTGGAAGTACATTGTGGCCACAGATGTGCGTATGCCAATGGATGATCTCGCCCGTGAAGTCGAGTTGCACTCTACCGTGAGGCTGTGACCCGGCAAATCAAGATCAACACTCATCAATTGGTATGGGCGCGCTGGGCTATCCGGTGCGCCCGTTGCCATAGGTGGGGCATCTGCGTTGACCAGTCGGTATGCGACGAAGCATTGTTCAAACGTCTCACCGATGAATGACCAAGATCAACTCCCCGGGGTGGTGACAGCGTGGCGCTGACAATGGTGCTTGCCGCTGACCGGGCCGGCACGATCGGCCGGGACGGCGCTCTGCCGTGGCCCCACATCCCGGCCGACATGGCGCACTTCAAGGCGGTCACCGAAGGCGCCCACGTCATCATGGGGCGCCGCACGTTCCAGTCGCTGCCGGGCGGCCGGCCGCTGCGGGGCCGGCACAACATCGTGCTCAGCCACGGTGAGCCGCCGGTGGCCCACAAGAACGTGACCGTCGTGCACAGCACCGGCGAAGCTTTGGCGGCCACCAACTACAGCGACGCTTTCGTGGTGGGCGGCGCGGAGGTTTACCGTCAGTTCCTGCCGATGGTGGGCATCATCTACTTGACCTTGGTGGCCGGCGAGTTCGAGGGTGACACCCGGATGGACTACCGAGAGCTGCTGGCCGGCTTCGCCGCCAACCCGCTCGTCATCCAAACCGCCGCGTCGGGCGACGTCCCATCCATCATGATCATCCGCTTCGAACGGCTGGAGCTGGCATGAGGGCGACGCTGCTCGCCATGGCCATTGCCGGCCTGCTCGCCGGCCTGGCCAGTCTCACCCTCAGCCTGATCCTGCGGCGCCGGATGGCGCGGCGCTACGAGCGCATCATCACCGGCCAGGATCATCTGATTGACGAGCTGATCCGCGCACTCCACATTGGGCGCAGTACGCACTGCCCAGCCTGCGGGGAGCCCATCACCGACGTGAAGACCGGCCGCGCGGTGTGCGGGAGCTGCGGCGTGGCGGTCACGATTTTTCCCAACGTCACCGTGTCGATGGCGTCGTTGCCCGAGGAGTCACCATGAACATCTTCGTCGTGATCGTCGGTGTGCTCGCCGGCCTGGCCGTCGCCGACATCGCCGTCAACCTGATCTGCAACTACCGACGCATCCTGGGCGCCAACCAGACCCTGGTGGACCAGCTCGCCCATGCGCTGGCCTGCGCCAACGAGGACAGCCGGTGAACGCATTCGAGGACGGGGTGGGCGCGGCGGCGGCCGATGCGCTCAGCGAGATGTTCCCCGACCTGTATGCGCAGCCCGGCCACTACGCGCAGCGTGGGTCCGCCACCTGCGTCTGTGGCGCTCGCTGGGTTGCGAAGTTCAGCGGCGGATACTGCTCTGGGCTGGCGACGGACGAGTACGAAGACGAGGTGAGTCTGGTCATGGCGATGCGTCGGTTCGGACGTCACGACGACGACTTGGACGCCCACCTGATCGAGCGACTGTCCAGCCCCGAATTCCGGGCTGCCTGGATTGCCGCCGCGCCGGAAGGCTGCTGCCCGTTCTGCCACGAGCGGCACGGCTTCCACGATCCGACGCTGCACGGCTGCTGGCCGATCAACCGCAAACACTTGGTGGATAAGGGATGGCAGCATGATGTGTGAGCAGCGCATCAAGATCCCATCGGCGATGGCGTTCAGCTCCGACGGTTGCCCGGCGGTCATCCTGGTGATGGCCGAGGATGAGGCGTTGACGTTGGTTCGCATGCTGAACTTCACCGCTGAGCTGTCGCACGCCTTCGCCGACCAGAATCCCGGCATGGACGTCAAGGCGCAGGAACGCAACCTGCGCCGCGTCCAGGGGGCACTGCTGGCGGCGGTGACGCTGCGATGAGCTGCCCACCGTGGCAGTACACCCCGGGCAGTGACGCCGCCCTGAGCGCCGGCTGCCGCTGCCCTGTCATGGACAACAACCACGGTCGCTACCCCCCGTACGAACCGAACGACTGGTGGATCAGCGAACTGTGCCCCATGCACTACCTGACCGAGGAGAGCACCAGTGGACGCGACGAGCGCCACCCCGACACCACCGGAGCCGGAGCCTGAACTGACCATCGGCGAGCTGGCCGAATCCCTGCCCGTGGACGTGTGGATGCCTCTGCCGGGTTACCCCGACTGGCGGATCAAGAGGTTGCCTTCGGGTGACGTGATCGCTGGCCGGTCATGAAGCGCCGCATCGGCAAGTGGGACGAGTGGGATGTGGTGAACAAGTATTGGCGCCAGCGCCTGACCTGTTTCAACCACGCCGGGAAGACGGACCGGATCAAGCGGCGGATGCGTCGCCGCGACCGGCACGATGCCAACCAGGAGGTGCGCCGTGGCGACCAGCATCACGATCGGTGACGGCGGCAAGCTGGGCCTGGCCGTGGCTCAGATCGTCGGCCATTCGCTCAGCCACCTGGACGGCTGGCCCAACGCCGACGATGACGGCGTGGCCCGCGAGTTCGGTTGCTGCGTCCAATGCTGCGCCGCCTGCGCTGGGCTGAGCCTGTTGTGGGAACGGGGCGTGCTGGATGACGTGGTGCGCCCCATCATCGAAGACGACTTCGATCTGCACTACGCCTGGTGGGTGGACGACAAGGTCAGTGAGGACTGGCTGGCGATCGGCTGGCGGGAAACCGCCTACCATCCGCACCACCATCTGCCCCGTCACGTGGACGGTGATGGTTGCGATGACGATTGAGCCGTTCCGCTGCTGGCATTGCGGCATGGCCAGCCTCAATCCGAGCGACGCCCGGGAACGCTACTGCGGCAACTGCCACCACTTCTGCGATGACGTGGACGACGAGTCGGTGGAGACACTGCTGGACGTCTTCGAGCGGGGCGCCAAGGGCCTCACGGCACCACCGGAGCCGTGGTGAAGCGCTGGCAGGACATCACCCCACGGGAGGCCGCAGAGCGCCGGCTGAACCTGGCTGTCGACCTGGACATCACTGCGCCGCTCAATGAGGAAGGCGAGCGGTGCCCGTGGCCGTGGGATCCGCAGCAGCTTGTCGGCGCCCCAATGGGTCAGTACCACTGCCCGTACTGCGGGGCGATGGTGATGGCCGGCCTGGAGCACCTGGACTACGCCGACGTGGTTGATCCCGAATGAGCGCCGCGAACGCTGAGGATCCGGAGCTGCACAAGGTCACCGTCAACCTCTCCAACTCAGCGTTCGCTGCGCTGCATTGGGTGACTGGCCACACGGGACACACGAGGACCGACGCGATCAACCGGGCGCTGATCATCATGGCGCACCTGGTGGACATCCAGCCGGGGGAGACGATGAACCTGGAGATGACCGAGGGTGTAGAGCAGCTTCCGGACCGCCGGTTCCTCGTGTATCGGCGTGGCGCGAAACGAGGACACCGCAATGGACCAACCGAACGATGACATCCCCGAGCTGATCCCGGCCCACCAGTTCATCACCGACCCGCATGCCGGACCGCAGGTGTTGTTCTTTGAGCAGCACACCGGCTTCATGTTGTGGCGGGAACGGTGGTGGGTGCAGTTGGACGGCTACTGGTTCCAGATCCACAGCGAGCCAATGGAAGGTGTCCTGACGGCCCGGTGGACGCACCTGCATTCGTTGCGCCCCAAGCCGAAAGAGCCCACCGCGGATTTGCCGCCGCAGCGCATGGCGCGGGAGGTGACCACTGTGGAGACGAGCGGCGATGCCCTGTGAGTAAGTGGAGCCATCTGCTGTGCTGGGATTGTTGGCGCAGTCTGGAGCCGCACCGGGTGGCGCACCGGGTGATCGACGCGAAGCCGGATCGGTGCTGCATGTGCGGGGCGTTGACGGACTCGGGGATCTTCCGCCGGGCTGACCCGGACGTGTTCCCGTGCCGGGGTTACCACACCTGGGACACGGACGACTGAAATGTTGCGGCCGACAACATTGGTCGATGTTTTGCGCTACAGTGGACACGCTCTGGTTGCGAGACGGTCGGGGCTCATCCAGACAGCGGCGCCGGGTTGCCTACCCGGCGCCGCTGTTGTGTGCACGGTCATCTTCGGCAGCCCGACGCGGACGGGGTGCCGGCGGATCCGCATCGGGCAGCCGGGCCAACCGTACGGCGGTGCCGTAGGCGCACAGCTCCACCCACGTGCTGGACAGTGGCCGGTGGTCGAAGCGCACGCCCAGTACGGCGTTGGCGCCGACCATCCGGGCGTTGGCCATCATCCGATCCACGGCGGCCAGCCGGGCGTTGGCCAACTTCACCGGGTAGTCGCGTTCGTGCTCGGGCAGCAGGCGCTTGACACCGTCGAGGAACGGGTTGATGGGTCGGGCCTCCGTGCCAGCAACGATGCCGAACACATTGATGATGGTCCACCCGGGGGGCACGGTGTCCATCGTGGAGGCCAGCAGTTCGTTCATATCCTGCACAACGAGCTTGCTACCAGACTAGCCACCAATTGGCACCAAATTAGCCGTTGGCACGCCGGCGCGGGATTACGCTGCGTCAATGGCTCAGACACGCAATGTTGGAGACGGTGCGCGGTGAGCGCGCGGGTGTTGGTCAGGATCCGCTGCGAAACGTGCCTGACCGACGAGCTGCTGCCGCAGGCCGGCGCCTCGGTGGACCGGGCACGCCGCATCCTGGCGGCCGAAGGGTGGCGGGTCAGCGCCGACGGGATGGCCGACGTGTGCGACCAATGCGTCCAGGTCAGGCTGGCTCGTCCACCGGCACCTCGCGGGGTGCGGCCAGCGAGCGCCGGGCGGTGATGCGCCGGTCCAGCTCAGCGCGCAGCGCTTCGAGCCGGGCGACCCGCTGACCCTCGTCCAGGTGGGCCAGGTCCACACCGTCGATGGTGGACGCGCCCCGGGCGCGGATGGCTGTCTCTTCGTTCCAGGACGCCCGTTCCATTTTCGCCGCGACTTCCAGCAGCCTGGACAGTTCGGTGGGGGTCAGCTCGTCAATGGGGATGGTCAGTAGCCGGGCTTCCACGATGGACATGATGTTGCGGGCCAGCTTGGCGTGCCGCAGGATCATTTCCCGCCGCTCGTCGGCGGCCTTCGCGGTGAACAGCCGGTGCATTTCGGTGTCGTAGGCGCTGGCCCGGTTGATCCACTGCCATTGCGTGGCCAGCCGGTGGAAGTGATCCCGGGATTTGTGGGCGCGGTCAGCGGCGCGGGCGATGGTGCGGTCCTGGCCGAGGTCCCGGTAGGACAGAAAGTGCGCGTAGGCGCTCTCCGACTCGCCCGGCATGCGGTCCCACGGTGTGTGGGGGAAGACTATCTCCCCCTCAATCGTCTCGTTGGCCGCCGAGTTGCGGGTGGTCAGGTCATCCAGATTGGACACCGCACCCCACCTCCGCCTGTGAACTGTGCCGACTTCGCCCGAGAGTACTGCGCACCGGGCCTAACCGATCGTGGGTGCCGTGAGGTGACGGCCCATTTCCTCATCGTGTCAACTTCGCTGATTGGCTCGGATTCTGTCGCCACCGCGTGTAAGAGTGTCCGTCATCGCTAACTTTCCCCGCACCTATCCGGGAGGTGTAGTCATGGCTGGTCCCCGAGTGGCGGCACTGTCCAACGACGAGATCCTGGCGCTGTACCGGCGCGGTGACTACAGCCGTACCCGGCTGGCCCGGCTGGCTCGGGTGAGCCGTACCCGGGTTGACCGGGTCCTCGCCGAGGCTGGCATCGATCTGGTGCCGTCCTACCTGGACGAAAGCGTCCGGCAGGGAATCCTCAACTCCTACGCCACCGGACTGTCCATCCCGGACGTGGCCCGCACCTACCGGGTTGCGGTCGGCACCGCCACGTTGGTGATCCTGCGGGCGGGTGTGCTGCGTACCCCGGGCCGGCCGCCGGGACGGCTACGGCTGCACCCCGGCATCGACGTGATGGAGCTGTACGCGGCCGGCGGGGTGGCGGCCATCGCCGAGATGGCGGGCGTGTCGACCAGCACCGCGTACCGCCTCGTGGCGGAGGCGAAGTCGTTGCCGCCCAACGACGATGCGCCGATCATCTTCACCGCGGATTTGCCATGCGAGGTACATGCTGGCCGCGATTGTGTCGAGTGTGGCCCGTGATTTCCTATGTGGGTTTCACCGGCTTGAAAGGCAACTTCGCCCGCACGCACGCCTCCGTCGCCACGGCGGCGGTCGCGTTCGCCGAGGCCGGCGGGGACCTGGTGGGCGGCATCAACCGGCTGCTCGGGGTAGCCGTCGGCAAGCCGTTGCCGCCGATGAAGCTGGTGACGCTGGAGGCCGGGTTGCCCTGCCTGCCGGTGGACGCCGGCCTGATCGTGGCCGGTGACTTCGAGACCTACCGGATGCGCTTTTTCGCCCCGATCCACTGGACCAGCGGGGAGCCGGTGTGGTGGCCGGTCGGCTCGCTCGCGCCGCACTTCACCTTGAACGACGTCGAATCGGTGGAGTCCAACGTGGCGTTGACGTCGCCGGTGCCGCGCCGCCGCCCGATCCGGCTGCTGGTGTCGCCATGAAACTCGACCCGACCCTGCCGCACTTCGCCTTCGATGCCGCCCTGGTGATGTGCCCGTGGTGTGAGCGTCCCGTCGCGGTGGCAGGCAACGGCCGGCCGATCCCGCACCGGCCCACCACCTATCCGACCGTGTTCAAGATGCGTCCCTGCATCGGGAGCTGGTGGCGGCAGTGACGCTCACGTCGGTGTCCACCCGCTGCCGCGTGTGCGGCGAGCAGCTCGACGCGGCGTCTCTGGACGCCGGTCGGGGTGTCCACGTGGCGGATCTGACTGATCTTGATTTGACCAACACACCGGACGGCGCACAGGCGATCATCGCTCGCCAGCGCGCCGCCTGCGCGGCCGGGCGGCAATCAGCCACCGCACCGGCCGGGGTATGGCTGGACGCGGGCACGTCGACCGCAGCGCCGTATCCGTGTCGGTGCGCCGACTACGACGACTGGCAGCACCAGCACAACCGCTGTGCCTGCCAGGGGCGCACCGACACCGCCAACCTTCCCGAAACGTGCTGCGCCTACGTGGCGCCGGTCGAGCCGGTGTCCACGGTGGATGAGCTGCGGGCGGTACTCATCGACTATGAGCTGGCCCGGCCCCGCACCATGCAGGTGGCGCTCGGCCCGTCCGAGCTGGGTACCCACTGTCTGGCGCAGATGGCCCGCAAGATTGCCGGCCTGCCGCAGCGGGAACTGACCTCCCCGAATTGGGCACCGCTGCAAGGCGTTGCGGTGCACGCCGAGATGGAAAAGGTTGTCGCGCACTGGAACGCGGTGATCGGTCGGGAACGGTGGATCGCCGAAGATGAACTCCAGGTGTCGCCGGAGATCGTGGGCCACGGTGACGCCTTCGATGTCGACAACGCGATGGTGGTCGACTGGAAACACGTCGGCACGACCGCGTTGAAGAAACTGCACTCCGCGCAGCGTGCCGGTAAACCACCGGCCGAGCAGGTCAGCCAGGAGTACCGGGTCCAGGCCCACCTCTACGGCCTGGGTCATGCGGCGAAAGGCCGCCACGTGCAGTGGGTTCGGCTGGTACTGCTGGCCCGCTCGTGGGATTACGACGACTCCGCCGAGTGGACCGAGGCGTACAACCCGCAGATCGCGCAGTGGGCGCTGGAGCGCTACCGCGAAACCGCCGGGATGGTCGACGCGCTGGACATCGCGACCTATCCGAGTCGTATCAACGCCCTTCCGATCGCACCGGGTGAGTGCGCCTGGTGCCCGTTCTACCGGCCGGGAGGCGCCAACGACGCGCTCGGCTGCCCCGGCGACGTCCATGCCCACGCGGCTGCGCGGGAACGCTTCAGCGCCGGCCTCGTCTCCTGACACGAAAGGCACAACGAACGTGACTATCCCAACTGCCAACGAACTTTTGATGGGATCCGGCGCCCGCGCCGCAGCGTTCCCGACGGTCGGCACCATCGTGCGTGGCGAGATCGTTGCCGAGCCGAAGGTGCAGCAGCAGACCGACCTGGACACGGGCGAGGCGAAGACGTTCGCCAACGGCGACCCGATGTGGCAGATCGTGGTGGTGTTGCAGACCGCCGAACGCGACGGCGCAGATGACGACGGCATCCGCAGCCTGTACGTCAAGGCCAACATGCAGAAAGCCGTCAAGGACGCCATCGCCGAGGCCGGCGCCGCCGACCGTGGACTACAAACAGGCGGACAGCTCGCCGTGCAGTACTCCGGTGATGGGGAGCCCAAAAAGCGTGGCTTCAACGCACCCAAGCTGTACCGGGCGCAGTACCAGCCGCCGGTCAATTCTGCCAATGCCCTGCTGGGGCTGACTTCCCCGCAGCCTGCGGCAGCACCGAACGCGGGGGCGGCGCCTGCGGGCACAGCGACGCCGCCCCCGCCACCCCCGAACACGCCGCTGCTGGGCGCACCGGCGGCGGCACCCCCACCGTTCCTGCCGACCCCCACCACCCCGGCACCAGCCGGGATGGACCCCGATGTCTGGGCGCGGCTCAGCCCCGCCCAGCAGGCGACACTGTCGGGCACGCCAGCCTCGACAGTGCCGTTCTGAGTGGCGGTGCCAGGTGGCCTTACTGCCACGTTGAACCCCACCCGGCGGGTGACTCCGATATCCCCGCCGGGTGGAGGGACAGTGAAGCTACCTGGCCCGCCACACCCCAACCCCTCGCGCGACGGAAGGCCTTCCGTCGCG
>Ga0210392_10000130_pt1 | contig 61589 bp, 64 predicted proteins | sample IncBWC30OmetaG_FD_161057 | JGI IMG/M metagenome (GOLD analysis project Ga0210392, IMG submission 161057) | Forest soil microbial communities from Barre Woods Harvard Forest LTER site, Petersham, Massachusetts, United States - Inc-BW-C-30-O ... | reverse complement strand
AATCGTGAGTGCATGCACGAAGCCTATCGGCTGGCGCGCAAAGGTGGGTCGCCCAGCGTCGACGGCATGTGGCGACGGATTATCAAGCGAACCTGAAGGCGTTCGGCCTTGCGAGCGGGGAGATAGACCGCAGCCGGCGGGTCTGGTCCGTTTCCACGGACGATCGTCACGGGCATAGACCCAGAGTCGGCCGCCAGGAGGCCATCGAGATTGGCCCTGTCTTCCAGTGCTGGAATGCCGAGTTGTCGTTCGGTCCCATCCGCCTTCGAGATGTAGTGCCGTCGCACCGGTCATCATGGGCGATGGTTTCGGTCGGAGCCATACGAGCATGGCAAGAAGTCCGTCTCGTAGATCGGCTCCAGCAGCAGGAGAATCGCCCGCTGTGCACCCTGGCGCGATGTAACGTCCGAATTTAATGCGTTCCTGCGTCCCATCTGGCCAAGTTCAAAGGCGTTCAAAGGCGTCGTGCAGGTTGACGGCTATCCCGCGGCACCGACATCCGACTCGCGGCCGAGCAGGCGGGGATGTTGTCATCCCAGCCACTCGCAGACCCGGACGAACGGATTTCCCGCATCCGGTTCTTCACGCGTAAGCTTCTGGCTGGCGGCAGCGGATGTCGCGCGACGTGTAGGGCCGCTCGCGGCCGGGATCCGCGGCCAGGATCAAGCACAGGTCGGGGGTGTCGTCGCCGAACAGCTTTTGCGAGGCGAAGATCTTTTCGGCAAGCCGTACAATTCATTGTTCAGGAAGAAAAAATCCCTGTTCTTGAGTGAATTTTCCCTGATCTTTAGGGTAGAGGATTTCAGCGCAAACCCTTCGAAATGCAGAACATTCTGGTCAATCTGTGTGTGCCATAAGGCCAAATATCGCACATTCCCTGTACTTTTCCCTGTTAGCAGGGAAGTTGGTCTTGGAGACGGGTTTCGGTCGACTGCATCCGCCACCACCCAGTCTCAGGGCTCAAGCTCCGTTAGTCCTTCTCGCACTTATTGCGCCGGAATGGCGGCTTTCCCGCATCCGTTTGAGTCTCTGCATTCGGTCTCAGTTGGCAAAGACGCGGCATTTTGGGCTCCGTCTCTGCAGCGTAAAATTCCGTTCCCGGCACCAGGCGGAGACCGGTTCGATGACTGAATGGGGGCTCTTCAGATTGAACCCTAAGCTATTCCGGATTGAGACCGAGGCTCTCGAATTGCTGGCTCCATTCGGCGGTCAGATCGCGGAGACGCTCGATGCCGATGCCGCGGGGCAGGCGGCCTTCGATGGCCGCTTTGACAAGGTTAGGCGCAAGGAATGCGAGCGAGATGGTCATGTTGACCTGACGGAGGCTGCATTTCTCGCGGGCGCAAAGCTCTGCGACGGTGGTCGTCCGACCTGAGACGACATCATCGAGCCACTGACGACCTCGCGCGATGGAGCAGACTAATTGTGCTCGGCGCTCGAAGTGTGGGGGTCGGACTTCACTTCGAGACTTGTTGCTGGGAAGCAGGATCCGGCGACGCCTTTTCGTTGGTGGTTTCTGCCTAGGGATTATGATCGAACGATCATTCGGGTTGTTCGACGGTTCGTCCTCAGCATCCGATTTTAGGCGAACGATCGTCTGTCCTTTTGCACTGTAATCGCGGCGACTAGCTGAGCGAAGGCTTTGATTCAGGCGACTAAGCGGCGGGAGTAGGCCAAGGTCGCGGAAAAGCCGGGGCGATGACCAGCTGTACTAACACTATTTATGCTCGCCCTTACCGGCTTCTTTCTGAATGCGGCCTCCCGTCTTGCCGGAAGCGAGCGGCCTTTAAACGCTCAACGCCGCCAGGCGGGAGTATTCGCTTGACGGCTTTTACCCTTGGCCTTTCAAAACGTACAATTCACGAAGCTGCTTCTGAAGCGCCTCTACCCGTCTCGCGCATCGGGGATGCTTGGCTCGTTGCTTTGGGCTTATCAACGCCGTCCATCCAACATCAGGCACCGGCACGATCGCGATCGACACGGAGGCAGGGCAATCGTCGAATTCCTTGAGCTCTTCGCGAAAAATCCAAATCAAATCCGTGCTTGAAATTGCCTTTTTGGCCATTTTTGCCTCGTGCGCAAACAGCTACAATACCAATGCTCCGGCTGGCCGGCGGAACATCCGGCCTTATATCAGCACCCCGCTTGCCGCAGGCCGGACGCGCTATTGAATCGTCCTCGACATTCTCTGGCAATACTGTTTGCAGCTTTGATCGACGGACGACTTCTGGCACGTCGCCACGCACTCACTCATTGAAAAACCGCTCTTTTGGGAAGTGCTTTGAACTAATGCTGGCGTGACGCTAATGGCGACGCTCAGCACGAGCGCGGCCACGATGATCGCTGAAATCCGATGCATTAAAATGCCCCGGCGTGAACGGACAAGCGCTAACAGCTATTTCGTCCAATGCAAAGTAAGCAGAAAAATCGGACGGCTGCATTGATACGCATCACACGGGAGCAAAAACGGCCCCCGCAAGGATGAGGCCGAATTTGGAATGGACTGAGCCCCCGCGCGAGCGATAAGGGTTTGCGAACTAAACGCCCCTCGCAAGAGGCAGAGAAAAGTATGGCGCCCCCCCGTCACCGAATACGGGGCCGATGAGTTGGACTACGCCTTCGCCGGCGCCGTCGGGACCATCGGGTGGGGCGCCCGATTTGCTCGCGGCACCATCAATCATCCAGACGGTTGATCCTTTCACGGGCACGTAGCAATGACCGCAGAGATCATCCCCGGTTAGTTCACCAACGTCCCCAATACGGGGGACCCATATTGTCATCGATGGAGCCCGGGTAATTGCCGTCCCCGTACAGGCCGCCCCAACCCGAGTGATACCTCGGATAAATATCAGTGCGGCCGAAACGCAGCGCATCTTGGGCTCGCAGGTCATGATAACCCCGGAAGGCTTGGGTATAGTGATCGTAACGAGTTTGCGCAAACGCGGGACCAGCGAGGGCAATCGAAAGTGCCGCAGCAATAGCAATCCTGAAAGTCGTCATGGGAATCCTCCATTGTCTTTCGAGGAACACGTAGTGTCCTGGAAGCGGAACACGAAGGGCTCCATTCCCAAAAAGCACGATTTAAAAAAACATTTAGGCGGAAGGTCCTCGACTTCAGCGATCCATGGCACAGTCGCCGCGCTCTCCTGTCTATTCATTCAAAAGTTTCTGGCGACATTAGCTTGCCGAGGGGCCTCCCTCGTGCTGAACCGACGGGTCGAAGCGATCAAACACTCGCGGGGTGGCATTGATCGGCCCGTCCACCTGATTGTAGGTTCCTCGATATTCCGGAAGATAACGACCGAAGTGGGCCTTGCTCCGGTGGTGATGCTCAGGCGCCGCTGCCAATTGAACCGCCCAACCTGAGATCAGCAGCGCGCCGAGGAGGGTAAGAGCTGTTCTTTGCAAGGTCGTCTCCGTTGCTTGAAAATTGGATAGGTATCGCGTCTTGATGCGACCAAAACCCACATCAATTCAGTTCAAGGTAACATGTGCGCTCGCGAGGGAATGTCACCCGTCTCACGAAGTCTTGACGGCCATTTATGGCGGACTGGGCTTCGTGCTTGTGGGAGAACTCGGAGGAAGCGGAAGTCAGCCTCAACCCGAGTCGAAGCGGAAATCAAGCTGCATCAAGGTTAGGCACACATGCGGCGGAACCGGAGCAGTGCCGGGCCGGCAGTCGCACGAGAAGGCCGTTCGGCGTAGCGCCCGGACGGCTTTTTTGTTCCGCCCGATAGGCCACACTCTTCACACAGAAGTTAATGGCGGCGGGGGATTGCGAACCCACATCAGAACCGTGCCGGTCGCTTCAGCCCCCGTCCGGCACTTTCTCGATGCGGCCCCAGCTTGCCCCCGAGCTGGGGCCGTATGCTTCTCCTTATCGGAACGACTCGGCCACCCGATCCATCGCCAGATGCTTGCGGTTCTTGACCTTGATCCAGTACTTTTGCCGGCCGCCGCGAAATCTTCAATGGACATCGCAGCCACGGGCTGGGCGTCGCGATACACACGATACCCTTTCGTGGAGCAACGAAAAGAGCCTGAAACGTAGGCTGTTTACGCTCTCCAAGAGCCGCAATGGAGGCAATGGAGCTCCACGGCATTTGCAATGAAGGAGCGATCATGCGTGCACGTTTCACTTTGACCCTCGGAGTTTTCCTGGTCGGCGGCGTCGCCGCAACCATGCTCGCAACTCCAGCTATGGCCCGCGAGAGCCATGTAAGCTCGCCGCACCTGTCAAAAACCGCCGACGCCAGTACCGCGAGCGAAGGCCGTTATATTGGCGAAGGTGACCGTTTTCGCGGGTACGAGAGCCACGATGTGTGGGGCCACTTGGGCACCTACTACGGACCTATGGTTTCCGTTCCATGATTTGAATTGGGACGCGGCTGGGCAGGAGCCTGTTGTTGGCACCTAGCTGCGCCGGACGTGCGTGCGACGGCACGTCCGCAGTGGCCGGAATAGGCGGGCTTGGCTCAATCCGCCGTAATCGGCTTCGTTGTTGCCAAAACGCTGAATGCCGATTTTGCGCTCACTAGTCCGCCAATGAAGCACGCCAATGAAGCGGCCACAGCTATAATTCCGATCCAGCGGGAAATTTCGCCTAAGAGCCGGTGACGTTTGGATGAATCGGTGTCTCTAAGGAAAGGCTCTTCGTACTCGCGTTTCTGCCTGTTAGCGGATCCTGCGATCATGAGATTTGTGAAATATGCCATCGCGGAGGCTATTGCTCCGCAAAGGACCCCACCTCCAAACCAAAGCAGTGGCGCGGTAATCTGGGAAATTTGGGTTGGCGAGAGTAAATCTCTTGACGCGATCGTACCTATAAACGCCAGCATTGCGACGGCGCTGCCACCGTTTATCAGGATAACGGCTTTAATTGCCTCCTCCGCGGCCTTTATCGCGGCTTCATTTGTTTTCGCCCCGAACTCCGACATTAAGTCGTGAGCTCTTTCAGCGGCCCGAACGCGCAGCCCTAATTGCTCCTTTGGATCGAGAATCATTCTGTCCCCATGATTAGGTTCATTTGCTTCAGCCCGATCTCGACCATGCGGCCGATAAGGATAGACCTGGCGCGTTCCGGTTAATCCAATCAGACGCAAGCCCGTAAGTCGGAAAAGTCCTACCGGAGTACAATCATAGAACAAACCGACCTATGTGAATTTGCGATGATACATGCGGCTGACAAACCAGCCGATCGCAAAACCATATAAAACCGCGAGGCCAGTATTGTGGGTCATCCAATCCGGCACGAACATGGCGCTAATGCACAGGGCCAAGACGATGATGCAATCTCGCAGGTCTGCTGCCATAGCTAATTTAAATTTCGTTTCGCGTGGCCTTTGCTTCATCTTTCATTACTTCTTCGCCTTCAGTGCTGGATGACGGCATACCAAATGATCACGGCCAAGCCGACAATGCCCCAGAATGCCCAAGACTGAAGGCTATCTTTTCTTCGTTGCTTCTTCTCCCATTCCCGGTCTCGTAAAGTCTCCGCCCTGACTTCCTCGTTGCCCAAGTCGATAAGCAAGTGGTCTCGCACTGCTTGGAGTTGTTTCCCAAGTCGATCAAGGCGCCAAATGATGAACACCAAACCGATCAGGACGTAAGGCATCAAATCGTGGCCGCTCATTTCTTCACCTTCAGCCCGAGCTCTGCGAGGCGGTTGTCAGCAGCCTCTGGTTCTTCCGCCGATACGCCATCCAATGATGGCCGCGCTACCCGATATCATCTTTGGGATCGCTTAGACGACTCTAGGGCAGTCCCCATTTCCGCTCGATGCGGCCAATTTCTTCAATGATCACCGTGCTCGGGAAGCTGCCGTCAGAAGCGACTAGGACTTGTTGTGCTTCTAGTCTCTCTACCAGATCGGGCTTGAGATGCTGCCGAAGGCTTGCATAGGATTTATGGCGCATAAAGGGATATTTCGCCTTGGGCCCGCCCAATGAAATGGGCTCGTCGAGCAGCGGGACCAAGTTTTCTCGCCAATCCGCGATCAAGTCTCGCCGCGCGGCACGGCGATCCAGCCACCACTTCACCAAACCCGCTATCGAGGCGCTGCCGAGGATCGCAGGCAGTACGTATTTCATCAAAGCTTCAGCCAAAGATGGTTCGGCCATGTCGTATTTCCCTCGAGGGAGCCATCTACTTTTTAGCCTTCAGCCCGATCGAGACCAGGCGGGCAATCGCGTCAGATCCGGGACGGATCGGCCATTGTCGCCGGAAGATCTGCACCTCGCTCATAGACGAGCTTCCATACCTCGCGGGCTACCTTGTCATTCACGTCTGCGATCTTACGGCCGACCGCCTCGGTGAAATCGCTTCCATGTGGCGGCCAGTCACGAATGAGGCGGTAGCCTTGAAGCGGCGTATGCGTTGGCGTTGCCATCGCACTGGATAGCCTGCGGCAAATGTTTGCAGCTAGGGCGTTCGCGTCTGCCGGCAATAGCTTCTTCTCGTCACGCATAATCTGCGCGATCATCCGCTCAGCCTTGCCGGAATCGATGTGGATATCTGCCATAGGAATCCTCCGCCGCTAGGATGGCCGCAACCTGAGGGCGCGCGCAAGCCGATTTCCCCAGCCTGGGGAATTGTTTTTAACCCCGGCGCTGATCGACTAGGGAGGGGTATGGTGAACGGGAGATTGAACGGCTCACACGGAAAGGCTGAGGACAGGTAACCGCAGATTAGAGCTTTAGGCCCATCCTAGTCCTGACCCCTCCTTGGTCACGAACAACAGGCCGTCGCTGATCTCAACCCAGCGGCGGCTTTTCTATTTCGATCCCGCGACCGCTTTATTCGCGACTTCGGCGAAACAGCCGCAGTCGCTCAATGCGGCCGCACAGTTTGCACCGATATTGGATGAGGTCATTGCCCCCATCATCCGGATCGATCCTCTCGAGTTTCATTGTTTGGTCACAGACAATACAATTCATCAGATCTAGGAGTGGGCTTCTGTCGTCGTTCATCGACACGGAAAGCTCCTTCGCCGACTGACGGGCTGGCTTACTCCGTCATCTTGGCCTAACAGCTTGCCGTTTTTTCGATTGAGAAAATGCAGCCTTGTGCAGGCGGGGCAGATAATCCCCTCATATTCGTTTTCTCGCACGTCATCGTTTTGGTCCGACCAATGTTGAACCTTCATCGATGTCGTCGGGCAGGTGAAGAGGAACGGGGCCATCGGTCAGGATATGACGACCTGTGACACCGGGGCCATGATCTAGCGCAAGGTTCCCCGCGCTTCGCAGTCAACGCCACGAAATGAAAGAGGCCGCCAGGCTTGAGGCGGCCTTCTTCTTGCTTCTCGCTGATTACCTTCCCCTTGGTTTTAACCATGAGAGGTAACGGCGACGGTTGTCGGATTGGCCCCGGGCCGCGTCCGGTGGACTCAGGCAATCGAGCAGGGTGACGAGCTGCGGCAGTTGCGGGCATTGCGGCGCGAGCATCCTCACGCTGACTTCGTGTTCCTGTCCGAGCGGAAGGCGCCTCTATCCGTCGACGGCGCCCAGAAGCTCATAGAACGGCTTGGCGCGGCCGCTAAGCTGCCATTCCCGATCCATGCTCACATGCTGCGCCATGCGGCTGGATACGCCCTGGCGGGCCGAGGGGTCGATACGCGAACGCTGCAGGCCTTCATGGGCCATCGCCCGATCGCGAACACGCTTGTCTACACCTCAGTGGCTGACAAGCGAATCCGCAATATCTGGGGCAAATGAACAGCCGATAGGTGGCGCGGCTTCCCGTCCATGTTAGAACCCGGTGGCAGAAATGCGGGAGATCAGCGCATGCGCGTATTGGCCATCATAGCCCTCGCAATGTGGCTGGCCGGCTGCGAGGGCGATCGTATCAAGCAGAGCCAGACTGCGCCCGTCATCGTCGCTACGGTACCGTGCTTGGTGATCTGGGCGCTGTCCACCTTGGTCGGTCGCCCGCGGGTGTAGCCGCGCGCATCGAACTGCTTCAGCAACTCGCCCATCCGCCACACCGCGCGGGGCATCGCGTTTAGTCTTTGCAATTTCTGTGGGATATGCGCCGCGATCCTAGTTGTGCTTTCCTGAGCTGGTCGCGTAGCCTGTTTAATTCGCTTAATTGAGCTTCTAGATTAGCTTCCATGTCGGTGATGGCTGCAAGGCGCGTCGCGGTGGCGCTTGCGAGGCGCTGCTTTGAGCTACTCATTTGAACTCCCAACTAACTAAAATGGGACGCTACGATCTCACTCGGTGATGGGGCAGTATGCTTTTCCTATTCGGGAGTTGCTGTTCAATATTGCTCACATTGTACAAAATAGGACACTCGCGGATTCTAATTGGGACACGCGGACCTAAATACGGACAGCACCCGACTGCCGCGCCGGCTTTCGATCCAGCGGTTTGAGAACAGCTGCCGCTCATATGCCGGGTGTGCTTTTTGAAAGGAGGATCGTCTATGACTCAAAGCTTTACCGAATATATAGGTCAACTTGCCCAAGCTGATTCCATCTCTTTCAAACTCATTGACGGCGACGGCCAAATATTATTTGCCCCGTTTTACCTCGGAGACGACTTCATAGTCGGGTATACGGCTAAAGGTGAAACGGGCGAGAGGGCCGCCGTACGTCATGCAGCAATTGCAAAGGCCGCGATAAAAGCGAACGCAATCCCCGAGCGCCGAGTCCGTCACCGCCAGCCCGGGTGATCATAGACAATCTTGCGGCGAAACCCCCGCTGCATCGCCAGCGTTTCGTTTGTTCAGCCTGCGGCAACCGTGGTGCTGACGTGCGACCCAATTGGGATTGGGACAAACCGGGCGCGCTTACGAGAGGTTATTGAACTTCGTCATTACCTTCGATCATCTTAAGTTTAGCATCTTCGCAGGTCTTGCGAACGCTCTCGGTAAACGCCGAACACGCCTCTATTTGGTTGAAAATCTTCTTGCCTTCCTGGCGATAAGCCTCCGCGGTTTCACGGACGATGTTCTGCACATCGGTACCTAGCGCCTCGCAACTTCTTCGCCGCACTGTCGGGAGCCTGCAAATGATAACAGAACCTATCTCTGCCCGTGCGCTGAAAATCACGGTGCCTGAAAAACTAAGGGCTGGCGATTTTGATCAGCTCGCGCGGCAAGTCGGTTCTCTCATCCAGCAGCAAGGCAGAATCAGATTGCTGATTGACGCCTCGAATTTTTCTGGTTGGGAAAACATCGCGGCTTTCGAAAGGCACATCGGCTTCGTAAAAAAGCACCAGCAGAAAGTGGAGCGCATATCCGTCATCACTGGCCATGACTGGCAGCACTGGGTCATAGGCACAATTCGGCTGTTCGTGCATCCCGAAGTGCGAGCCTATGACAAAGACGAAGAAAGCAAAGCGCTGGAATGGATCAAAAGCTAAAACGAATTTTTCTTGACAGGTCGTCTGTCGAGCGAGCCGTCAGTATTATCCTGAAGGCTGGCCGATCAATAACTGGATCACAGGAAGCACCCGGCAATAGATCGGGTGGCGGAAGCGTTCCGGTAAATGTAACGCACGCGAGAAGATTGTCTTGCTTACCGTGATGAAAAACTCAAAGGATCAAATAGACCACGATGAACGTCCTTAGCGCCAACAGCCAATCCTGTCTGGTCATTGCATCACCATCCACGCAATTGTCGTGACGAGGAGACGTGCCTAAGGTTAATAAATTATTGATATGGTATATCGAGCGGCAGCATGAAATTCGTCGAGGCCAACCCCTTCGCTGATCCTGATGCCACCGCGCGCAAGCACGTCGAGATCGCGAACGGCGTGGAAGCCGTGCAGGACGGGCGCATCTACATCGAGCGGCTGAATACCTTTCTTGCGGCAGGTGGCAGCGGCGAGCAGTTCCGCACCGTTATCGCAAGAGCCGTTGCGCTCGGCGACTATGATGACCGCATCATCGCGGAGGCTGGCAGTCAGCAACTTTCGGTCAGCGGCGCAGATACTCGCGCAGCATCTGCAGCGCCATCGCGCGGTCGTCGTCGGAGGCCCTCGCGATCGCCTTGTTGTAGCTGTCCCGGATCCAGGTCTCGTCCGCTGTCGCGCTGTCGCGCGCCAGCGTCAGCCACATCAAGCCGCGCGCCGCCTGACGCGGCAGGCAGTCGCCATCGAACAGCATCTGACCCAGCAAGGCCTGCGCCTGATGCTGACCCTTCTGGGCGGCCAGCCCAAGCCATCGCGCGCCATGGCGGAAATCGTCACGCGAGGTGCCCGCATTCTTCAGATAGAGGCGGGCGAGATCGTATTGCGCATCCGCATTGCCGAAATAAGAGGCCGCGTAGGAGAACATCTCCCTCGCCCGCTCCGGATCGGACGTAATCTTCGAATTCGGGATGCCGGTCAGGTAGTACCGTCCGAGCGCGACAAAGGCGTTGGCAACGATTTGCGCCTGAGGAGCAGACGGGCTGTCCTTGGAATGCGCGTTGGCGATGCGGCTGAAATAGTCGAAGGCAAGCAGGTCGTTTTGCGCCACACCGTTGCCTTCGGCGTACATCCGACCCAGCTTCCACTGCGCAATCGGGTCGCCGTCCTCGGCGGCATTTTGCAGCGCCGAAAGCGAACTGGCGGCGCTCTCCGAAACGGAGGCCGGTGGATTTTTCGGGGTGATGGAAGGCGCGGGCTGCACCGGAAGCGTCGGCTGATTGATCGGCGCGCAGTCGAAGGCGAGCGCCGGGGCGGCCAGCAGCGCTGTCCCCATCATCAATGCAACAATGGTATGCTCAGCTATCCGCATAGCACTGCTTCGAGGCATCGGATGAACGGCAAATTGAGTTACTGCAGCGACGGAAGATCGTCGTTGACGTTTGTCACAATCTCGCAAATTTTTGAGCCACCGCCTACGGGCGAGATGTTTCTGTTCAGCGCCGCGTCCCCTACGTGGCAGCATCCCGGTTCGGGTTGGCGCTCCCATGATTTTCGCAAGTGGGGCAAGGTCCAAACACTTCGCTTTGTGGAGTTGTGCGAGCAATATGGTTTCAAACGCGGGGTCGACACTCCAGTGAAGGCACAGATGCTTCCATTGCATGCTTGGTTGGATTGCGATCGGAGCGAACTGCAAGAGATGCTGGATATAGCGGCATCCTAATGCCGTGATTTATTTCAGGATCCCGGGGGCATAAACCGCCGTACCACTATTTCCGGGCGCAGATGCAGCACCCTTAGGGTAGGACCGATCAGCCCCGCGGCTTCAAAATAGAAGCGGCCCCAGCGGGGGGGCGTTGCTGGGGCCGCTATCAATGGGGTGCCGGCAGGGGGAACTAACGGCACGCCCCTACAACGCAGCCGATGCGGTGTTGTTCCTAAAAACGCGGGACCGATTAAAGCCCCGCGCGGGCCTGCGCGGCATTAAGGCGCTGGCAGCCAATCGCCCGCAACACACCAATCTGGAGTATTAATAGCGACCCAATCCCAAAATGGTTCCGGGGGCCAAAATGTTCGATCTAGCGATCACGGCTTTGATTGGTTTCCCCTTCGGTTTTCTTGTCGGATACCTTTGGCGGGATCGTATTTCCCGCGCACGCCGTGCAAGGTTTCGGGCCGAGCAAGAAAGGTATAGGGCCGTGCAAAAGTATGGGGCCGTGCAATAAATGCGGCGCGCGATCGCGATGGAAAATGAAAGATGAGAGCCTTCTTAGCCTTCATTGCCGCACTTGATGATAACGTTGATGTACTCTTGAACGAATGAAAAGAGCGCGGGACCAATCAAAGTCAGCCCCGCCGCGACAAGCTACCGACGCCGCACCGTTGCCAGCCCCGCTCCTTAGCGCAGGCACCCGAGATTGCGCAGCTTCTCTAGCGCGGCAGCTTGCAGGCCCGGCGTGATCCAAGGGTTCGCCATGCGATTGCATTGTTCTTGCAGCCGTTCCCGCTCCAAGGCTTGCCGCCCCTGCTCAGTATCTGCCAAGAACTCAGCCGCGCGGGCTTTTCCCTCGGCCATGTACTGCTCGCCCGTGATCTGCCCGGCCGCGAACTTCCTAGCCGATGCGATGTTGCGCGCCGCCATCTTGTCGAATGCGGGCAGCGTCGCCGGCGCATGTTCTGCCAGTACTGGCCTGGTTGCGTTCATGCGGCACATGGTTGCGCGAACTGCATTCTGGCGCGAGTCCACCTCGGGACAGTTGGCTTTAACCGCTGCCCTATTGAGCGCGGCCACGGTCACATCATCCGCCTTCGTCGGCGTGAGAAGCATCGCTCCAACGAGCAAGATCAGCAATCGACTGTGCCCTGGGAAACAGCAGCTTGTCATGGTCGCGCCAACGCTTAGAGCCATTCAAAATGACAGAAGCGCGGGACCGTTGCCAGCCCCGCGCCCTTCCAAAAAGAAAACCCCAGCTTTCGGGCTGGGGTCCAAAGCGCTCGCGTCCTGATCGGCTTCTCTAACAGACCGGAACCATCTGAACTTGCCATCCATTGGGGGTCATCACACGCTTGCGGAAGAGAGGGCAGTCATTGTGAACGGTAGAGATTCCGTACCAGTCGCCAAATCCTTTTGCGTTTCCCGAGCCGCTCCCGTTTCCAGAGCCACTCCCGTTTCCGTAGGCGCCCCCATTTCCGTAGGCGCCCCCGTTTCCGTAGCCGCCCCCGTAGCCGTCGACGCCCACAAACCCACCCGTAATCACAGAGGGCCTGGTCCTGTGGTGGCCTCGTTCGTGGAACCTGCCATCCCAGAAACTTCGATCTTCGGCCGAAGCCGAGTCGGTACAGGCTGTCGCGAAGGCGGATAGGATGAGTAACGTCGCAATTGTTTTCGGTGTCATGGGAACGTTCTCGCAGGTGACAGCTCGCGACGAAGCACTGAGTTTTTACGGCTGTTACCCATGCATGATCGTTCCTCGATCATTGCGGGCCAATTATGACCATCGCTGGCCGAACGAGGGGGGACCGAAGCCCCGCGCCCTGATCTCGGCACCGCCTCAACCTCCTGGCATGTGTTGCCAGCCGGCTAACAGGCGCCAAATATTCTTCGCGGCGCGTAGGGCTTCGATTGACGCGCCGAGATGTCCGCCTTTTGATTGCAATAGCGCGGCACCGCCGCCACCCGCCGCCGCCTGCTCGCCGAGGCACTGGCGCCGGCCGTTGCGCGCGAGATGGAGGCGGCGGAATGAGCGCGCTACTCGAAAACGCGGTTCTCACGATTCAGCTCGGGCTTGGCAGCTGGCCAACATTTCGCCGAGAGCTTAATCGATCATCGGCCAACCCTCTGGGGTGGCCAGGAAGCAGACACGGCCCGTCGCCGATCCCTTTGTCCCCCCAAGGCCAATCGTTGGGGCGCCGCGATGCGACGACGAATCCTTGTGGCCTACCGATTCCGTTGGGTTGACTCAAGATTGCAGGTTTGATTGCCTGATCGTCCAAGTATGGGGGGGTGATCATGCTTAAATGCTTGCGTCTACCACGAGCCGCCGTTTTGAGTACGGCGATCGGTTTGTCTGTTCTCGCCGCGGTGCCAGCGGGAGCCTTGGCCGACGAAATATTCACCTACACAGGCAATTCGCTGTCTGCGATAGGCCGTGTGGGGGATTACATCACTGCCTCAGTTACATTGAGTTGCACCACATGCTCGGCCGGAACCCAATACAACTATGGGACGGGCAACGACACCATCTCTGTTTTTACGTTGTCCGTCTTTGACGCCTCTAATATTTTACTATTGTCACTAACATCCACTCAGACACCGGATATTCATTCGCAAGGATTTATATCGTTAGATGCGGCAGGGCAGATAGCGACTTGGGATCTATCAATTCAACAAACAGTTCCAAATGCATCTCCCACGCTTCTTTATGGGCTTTTCACCAACGGGGCGGTCCAGGGTGGGGCGCAGGACCAGTTCGCTTGCTTTAACAATGTGACGTGCCATTTTGACGAGTTAAGTAATACGCCTGGATCGTGGTCATCGCCCGCGATAATTCCCGTTCCCGGTCCAAGCGTGGGTACTGGCCTGCCCGGGCTAATTATTGCAGGCGGCGTCGTTCTCGGCTGGTGGCGACGCAAGCGGAAGACTGCGGCGGCGACTTGAGCGCGTAGTGACGCCAGCGAAATCAGAACTCCCGGTTCATAGCGAGATGCTTCCGGCGAAGCCAGACCCTTCAAGACCCATCCGAACGGATATCCCGGCTTAGACTACCTTTTGTGCTTCGGGATTTTCGCATATTTCGAAATGGCGCGAGATTGCCTATCCGGCAGGTCGCACGGTCGTGGGCCGCCTCACGAGAGGCCGTGCATTGCTTTTGTTGATTGCAACGATCTCATTGGGCCAAGTTTCCAACGGGGCAGGTAAGCCACTCCCATTTGCCGTTTCGAACGTTCGTGGCGAACTGGCAAAAGATGGTGCAGTGCGTTTCCTCGAATGTCTGATAGACGAGACATCCCCGAGCGATCAGCAGATGCGTACCGGCCTGTATGCCAGTCTTATCAATTGGGATAGTTGGTCCCGCGACCGCATTAGAGCCGATATTACTAGCATTTGGATAAATAGTGGCCCCGCCCATGATCGACTGATTCAAGAGGCACGAGGTCCGCAATTCTATGTCAACAGCGGGCCACTGCTTACTTTCCGGCCAAACGTGCGGGCCAGTGATTTTTTTGTCCAACTCTATCGATGTGAGAGACAGGGTTGTTTTGGAGTTGAGGGCCGGGAATCTTCCAACGTTTTGGTATGTCGCGATAACGAGGGGGCCATCGTCAGCGTCAATCGGCTTAAGGAAATCGACGGACATTGGACCCAGCCACGCGCGGTTGGAAGCCTCCATTGTTGCACGGTAAATTTTATTGGCATCAACAGCCGCATTGGCCTGTCGCTGAGTTTCTTTGAAGGCACAAAAAGCAGTGTAAGCGCCAAGTACAACAAATAGGAGCGTGGCAACGGCTATTCCAACGCTGCTCCAGAGTGCCCAAACTTGATGGCGCCAATAGCGGCGCTCATCAGCCTGATAATCGCTATTGTTTGCATAGCAGTGTGGATACTGGGATTGAGAAGGGACGATCGAATTCTTATCGTCCCATCCGTAGTCGGGTTCATTTTCGGGAACGGAATTTTCTTCGCTTGGCTCCTTTTTTGGTTCTTCAGCCAACGTCATTGCTCCGAATATCGCGAGGCCTATCAAGAATTTCCGTATGTCACGTTGTCTGAGAACGTCTTCGCCGCCCCGGGGATCGACGTCTCAGCAACGCGCTATCGCTGCTCCAAAGATATCAGCGTTCTCCCTGTTGTTGTGCCGGAATTGAAACTCCGCAACATATATAACGGCATGTACTTCTTGCTGACCTTGTGGAAGGTGCCGACAACGCCGCGCGAACCAGACACCTGGTGATCGGGTTCTCCCGCTGCGTACTTCAACATGCGGCATCAATACCGTCCGACTCGGGGATCGGAAGCCGCCCCCACCGACTGCGTTGGTCGCTTGCTGAAAGCTGTCAATCAGTCTTGGCGGGTTTTCGGGTCTGGTGAGCCTGATTTGGGGACTTACTTGGGGACCAAACGTTACTCGCCTTCACAATGTTCTATAAAATCAGATGCTTGGCAAGATGACTGGCGGAGCCGGAGGGATTCGAACCCTCGATAGGGCTTTACAACCCTATAACGGTTTAGCAAACCGCCGCCTTCAGCCACTCGGCCACAGCTCCGTTGCGGCGGATATGCCCGAGGAGGGCGCAAGCCGCAAGCAGCAGATTCCAGATCGCCCGATTCCGACGCTGTTCGACTTTGTCGGTGCGTCGGATTTCGGCTTCAGGTGAGGTTTGCGTGCCTTTTGTGCAACAGCTTTTGGAAATCATCCCTTCGGAACCCTGCCGGAGGCCGCCTTTATATTGCGCGCGCCGGGAGCTTCGGTAATTTCCTCGTCGCGACGGAGGGGGGCACCTGAAGTCGTCCCGTTCTTAGGTGGTTCGCTGGAATTTTCCGCTTTCGAGCGGAAGGGGCGAGGGCGCTAAGATGCTGAGCAGTGTCCCGGGGGGACATATCTGGGGACATGGGGGACCTGCTCAGCACCCACGGGCACAGGCGCCAGCGGACCTCGCTTGAGAAGCCCCTTCTCTTCATCACCATGAAGTTCCTTAACGTCACGCCTCGCTCGATGCGGCGTACGATCTCACTTCAGGATGATCAGTTCCCTAACCGCGGCGGCAGATTCCACGAAGTTTGGGGGGCATTCGTCGGCTGCAAGCTTGAGTAGGCGCTGGGCCTCCTTCCGGTTTTTATTCAAGAGCGCAAATTCGCCGGTATAGAAATTGGCCTCGCAGGTCTGTGCCTGCTTGGTCTTCGGATCGGTGTCGAAGGCCGCGGCGAAGGTCTGTTCGGCGTTGGCTTCGCCGAGGAAGTGGTGGATCACCGGCGCCGGCCACACCGTCATATCCAACTGCTTGGCCGCCTCCGCCAGATGGCTAGGCGCGCCGTTGCGCCGCTCGGCGAGATCGCGCCAGAGCGCGGCATAGGCATCCTTCGGGTTGATTTCGAGAGCCTTCCTGAAATCGGCCGCAGCGTCCGCAGTACGGCCGCCAACGACGTAATACGCAACACCCCGATTGAAGTAGGCCGCACCATTTTCGGCATCGAGACGGATCGATTTCGTGAAGTCTTCGATTGCCGCCGGACTATTGCCGAGAATGTTGGACAGACGGCCGCGGGTGAAGTAAGCCGGGGCATAGTTGGGATCGAGCCGAAGCGACTCGTTCATGTCGGCCATAGCCCCGCTCAAATCGCCTTTGCTCCTGTACAAGTCGCCGCGCGAGAACAGTGCCAGCGCATAAGTTGGGTCGAGACTGATCGCCTCATTCAGATCGGCAAGGGCACGATCGAGGTCGCCCTTGTTCCTGTAGAGGTTGCCTCGGGCCGCATAGGCCCAGGCGCTTTTGGGATCGAGGCGAAGGGCGGCATCGAAATCGCCAAGAGCGTGCTCGGGATCGGATTTGCTCAAATAGGCATTGCCTCGATTAAGGTAAGCGCCGAGGTTGCCGCTGTAGAGACGGATGGCTTCGCTGCAGTCCGACAAGGCACGGTCGAAATCCTGCTTGGTCCACCACCATCCGCATCGGCTGCTCAGCGCGGCCGAGCGGTCCTGTGCGTTCGCCTTGGGATCCTTGATCACACGGTCACAAGCCGCGATGCTTTCGCTGGCCTTTCCCAACTGCCCAACAAATTTGCAAGCTTCGAGATCATTTTGGCTGTCGGCCCGCGCCGGACCCGACAGGGCTATCAGTACGGCGAAACTTGCGAGGAGCACCGAAATACGCATCTTCCCTCCAGTCCTGGCCCCCGCCAGTTGGTTACGGTCCTGACTACCTACGTCGTCAGGCAAGCGATCGGCAATATCCTTGAAGAGAGCCGGCGAGGACCATCAAACATCACTTCGGCGTCGGCGTGTGCATGCCGAAGATGGCGTCATTTTGCATTTGCAGAGGAGGCAGACCCTGGCTGGCGTGAAATCCGCCACCTGCAGGGATGCGCTTGCTTCAATTCGAGGCAGGGCTGGGGAAGCTTGGAATTTTGGTCGACGACGCAAACGTTACGGCAAGTAGTGGTTCTCGCGATGCATGGATTTCTCACTCGCGAGTTTTATCGCCTCTACCATACATTGTAACATAGTATTTTTTCCCTCATTATAAGAAAAAAATATTCGCCCACTTTGCGCAGCGGTAATTATGTAGTGAAATATTTTGGGAGTCAGAGGCATAGATACTATTTCGGCTTGACCGAAGGTATTTTTGATCAGCCGTATTTGCAGATTTGCAACACCTTTAAGAAAAAGGACCATCACAGCTTTTTACAAGCCAAGTTTAAATTGCCTTTGCTTGGTTAACCGGCAACTCTCGCGACATGAATAGGCATTGGATTCGCCGCGCGGGGACGTAGCCGGCGAGACTTTGCGGCGAATTTTTGGGGGGCCCGGAAGGACAAGACGGGCTCGAATTTCACAGGACTTGTTAGGGGGACCACATGAGATCGAACATCAAGGCTCTTCTTGCAGCAGCAGGTGTGGCCGCCTTCGCGTTCTCGCCGGCAAACGCGTATGAAGCATTATACCCGGGCTGGTCTCAGAAGCCGGGCGCACTGATTGGCTCCAGCGCCGGCGTGCCGCCGCCGGGCATCTACATGATCAACCAGGTGTTCACCTATCAGACCAACCTGTCAGGTCCCGGCACCCAGAACATCCCGCTTGGTAACCATAACGCCGTCCAGGCTGCAGTCGACGTGCAGGCCTTCCTTTTCGTTCCCGGTTGGACCTTCCTCGGTGGGAACTACGACTTTATCATCGGGCAGCCGTTCGAAATGTTTAGCATAGGCGGGCCGCTCAGCGTCATCAACCCGGCCGTTCCAAGCGCCAATAGTGGGGTTGTACGCACCTTCATCATCAATGAATTGAGCTGGACCAAGATAGCGGGTACCGGCTTTGGGGTGAAGACCGGCTTGAATATGTATGTTCCGACCGGCACCATTCAGGGCCCGACTGGCCTCGCCAACGTCGGCGCACCTTTCACGACTTTCAACCCCGAATTGTTCCTTTCATATTTAGGGGGCGGCTGGAATCTCACCTCTGCTATGTTTCTTGAGATCAACACCGCGAACACCCGAACCAACTACACCACCGGTGACATTTTCCATGCAGACCTAACCGCCACCTATACCCTCGGAAAGTGGACGTTCGGGCCTGTCGGCTATTACGTCGCGCAGGTTTCAAACGACAAGTGCCCGATCGGCGTCTGCACCGCCTTCTATCCGGCGGGCACTTTGGGGAATGCCTCGAGGTTCCAACTGTTCGCCGTCGGCGGCCTGATCGAATACAACTTCGGTCCGGCGAGCTTTTCGGTGTGGGCGACGCAGGAGGTCTTTGCGAAGGCCTCTAACTCGGCCGCCGCGGCGCTGGGGGCCACGACCGACGTCTCTCTGATCACCCGGGGTATGACGGTCTTTGGAACGCTGAGCTATGCACTGTGGAATCCGACGCCGCCGGCGGCGGCGCCAATGATCCACAAGTAGGAACTGACGCATAAGTTCTAAAGCAACGAAAAGCCCCCTTTCGACACGATGTCGGAAGGGGGATTTTATTTGGCCAGATCGTCACCTAAGTCGGAAGCAGCGCAACGGCAGGTCGATAGTGAAACAACTCTTTTCGATTGAGGCACTTGTTACCGACCGCCCCGCCAGAGTCCCGCCCAAGGTTTCCGTCGCTCGAGACACTGCAAGATGAATAGGATCTGACAAGCTTGCCGCCACAGCGTGGCCTCATAGCGGCTCAACCGATCGAGCGGATAGGTCGGCAGGTTTGACAGATGGACAAAGGAGCGCGTGACCTTGTCAAATTGATCAGCCGGCACCGTGGTCGATTGTAAGCCAATATCGACACCGCCCGCGCGGTCAATCTCATTCTGTCGCGTTTCGTCTTCGGTCCCGACCGTATCCCGGTACATGCCGTCGACGACATTAGGGCGCTTTTGATACGCCTTTCTTTGCTGCCGGCATTGCAGCAGTTGTCGGGCCTGGATCTTGAACAGGCCGCTCTCGATCGCGGTAGCGCGACGCAGCCGCCATAACATGCTCGCCAATCTGAGCACCAGTTCTCTCTCGACCGCCGATTGCGCGTCATAGTCGGCCGTAATGGCCATTTCGAAGGCCGCATAGTCTTCGGCATCTTCCAGCGCATCGATCACCGTTTCCGCGGTGAGCCCATGACGAACGGCATTTTGTCGCGACGTTCCCTTGCCTTCCTCGGTCACAGGTCCGGTGCTGTGCTGCGCATTGCGGCGGTTGGCTTGGATTTGCCGGAACGATGTCATTCTGCGTCCGGGCCAAGAATTGGCTTCGTTTCGTCAATTTGAAGCCGGACGACCGCGCCGGAATTGCTTCCGTTGACGTTGGCCGGCCGTTCGATGTCGGCTGCGAGCCCTGTCGTTGGCGTTGCCGCATGCGTCATTGCCCACAGGCTCGCGGCAATGACCAGAGGATCGATTCCCTGTTTCTGCCACCAGGCGCGCTCGTTGCCCCGCCGGTGAAGTTCGCGATGGTGCAGCCTGCAGATAGGAACGGTGAAGCGGTCGCTGACCTTCCGCCCCATCGCGCGCTGCTCGGCAAACTTGATGTGGTGGGGATCCGACGGGGTGCGGCCGCAGACGAGGCAAGGCTGAGCGGCTACGAGCCTCAGATGCTCGCGATCGCGTTCGCGCACGGGCTTGCTGATGACCGTGACCGTCTGCTCGGCAGGATCGACCTGTGATGGCTGGTTGCCCTGCCCATTGGCATCCTGATGTTTGGGTGCGGTCAGCCCAAATTTCTCGAGCTGGTTCAGCCTGGTGGTGAAGGCATCCTCGATCGCTTGGGCGTCCGCCTTTGAAAGCTGGTTTTTCAGGGGCAGGCCATTGTGGGCCCAGCTGGCGAGAACCCCGGTGTCTTCGAGCTGCTCAATCTCTGAGGCCAGCCGCCGACGTAGATCAGCCGATGCTTCAGCCGACAAAGTTGGTGGCCTCGACCTTTCCGATCGGGCTCGCTTTTCCGCAGCGTGCAGCGGCCGGCCAGCGGCTTGCGTGCCTCCACCTTCCTGACAGGGCCTCAGCGGTCGATCTTGGGAGCCGGATAGGCCACCTGCTGGCAAAATGTCGGGCGCATCGAGGTCATCCTCGCCGGCAATCCCCACCAGGGTGAACAGGGCATAGCGGCGGGCGTAGGTGAGGGCGGCCCCTAACCGATGCGGCGCGGCCGTTTCGCTGACCGGGCAGACCGGCCAGTCGGAGGAGACCCATTCGCCGGAGGCGTGGACCAGCGTGGTGGTCAGCCGGATCAGGCCGCTCTTGCCGTCGATGGCGGTGGCCTGCACGGTGGCGATCTCGTGCTGGCCCAGACATTTGCGGACCAAATCGAGCCCCGACGACAGCGACGCATAGCGAAAGCTCCGCACCGCCTCGCGTGGGAAGGGGGAGACGATGGTTGCGGTCAAGGATTTTTCCGGGTTTTGGATCTCGGCTTGCGCCTTGGCCAGCGCTGCCGCGAGCGCTCCGATGCTTTCACTAGAGCGTTGCATGGCTGGCCTCCGCTGCTAGAACCTCGAAACTGATGGCGCCGGATTTTGATCGTTTGGCCCGCAGCCCATGACCTGAGGCCTCTCTGGCGTCCTCAGGCACTAAGGCCTTCAGTTCAGCCTTGGCGCGGCCATGGTCAACCGCCGCGTCGTGGGTCACCCGGTAGAGGTTTGCAAACTCCGCCCACGCGTTCGACCCGCTCATGTCGACGGTCCTCACAGCTTCAACCCTCGGCCGAGGTGGTTCGACGCCGAAGAGGTGAGGGGGCTCACCGCTTTCGACACAACGCCAGAATTTCCGTTCTGCGGTCAGCAGCAGGTGCTGGTAGAGCGGATCGGCTGAAATCGCGATCTCCACCCATTTGCCGCCGCCGGTGATGATGGACAGCACCGCCGTCCGCGACGCCGTGACCCACATATTGTGCTGCAACTGCGCCATGTGTTTTTCGGCAGCCGCTTCCTCCGAAAAATTCCACGGCAGCATGAACTTGGCTTCGAACACGGCGCCGGTGGCCTCAATCCTGCCGTCGAGGGTTGCTGCCATCCAGCGGTGTACGGCATGAAACACCTGCCGCTGTACCTCCGTGACGGCGTGGCCGGTGTTCTTTTCGTACCAGCGCCGGTTCAGATGCTCGGTAACGCTGCCGAGCTGGACCAGGAGGTCGCCCGAAAGGTCCTCGGGTTCGACCTCGCCGCGCTTCTCCCGCCAAAGACGGACCAGCGCCGCCTCGTCCTCGCCCATGATGGTCCGGGCGTCGGAGCCGCCAATAAAAGAGCGACGATTGCGGGAATCGGGTATCTCATCTGCCGAAGTCATTTTTTTGCAAACACCCTAAAGTAACACGCCCTTCGTCATCAACAATAATTATTGATACTCGAATGGTTAGGCCATGTCAACAATATTTGTTGATATTCCGATGACGCCGGCCCAGTCACGAGCCGCTCGAGCTTTATTGGAGATCAATCAGTCAATCCTCGCCCAAAACGCGGGATTAGGCCTTTCTACAGTTGTCGATTTTGAAAGGGAGCGGCGACAGGTTTCGGAGGATGCGGTACTCGCAATGAAGGCCGCACTTGAACGAGCGGGAGTTATTTTTATCGAAAAAAACGGGGGTGGGGAGGGCGTCCGGCTTCGAAGGCCAAGTCGAAGTCATGGCATGAAACGGAAATAGGTTCCGCTGCGATTCCGCCGCAGTCCAGAACACCGACGTGCTCGTTGAGTTAAGCTGCGATACCTGCTTGTGGCCCCTGCAAATAATCCTGCCGCTCCTTAAGCCAGTGAAGCGATTGAGCATTTGCACGCGCAGCAAAAAAGCGCCCCTCCTGCAAATGGCTAAAAGCCCGCTGCCAAAGAGAAATAGAGGAGCACCGGCTTCATTGCCCTATAGAAAGCTATTTTTGCAAAACGAAGCCAATTTTCTGCTTTGGAATCATGTTGGTAGGTTTTTCAGCCCGCTGATACATTGACGAGACTCGGCCATGTCGGGTCCGGGCAACTTAAAGCTCTCAGGTGACTCCCGTACGAAACGGGATCATCCGACTTCCGGTTTCTTTGCGATCCCGCCACGGCAATGACCGGCTGAAAGAGGCTGCACAATCCTCGGCAAGCGCTGGCCACCGGTCACGCGACTGTTCGCTACGGGCGAACAAGACCGCATAGCATGCATGCCTGCTGATGTCGGCTGCGTGAACTCAAGCTACCCGCTCAGACAGGTGCTGGTACCGCGAAGTCGATGACCGGTCCGAGCGGCACCACACCTGTCGGATTGATGTTCGTATGGCTCTCGTAGTAGTGCCGCCGAATGTGGTCGAGGTTAACCGTCTCCGCAACTTTTGGCAGGCTGTAGATATCTCGGGTAAAGCGCCAGAGCGCCGGATAATCGGCGATGCGCCTCAGGTTGCACTTGAAATGCCCATGGTACACGGCATCGAACCGCACCAGCGTGGTGAACAGCCGTATATCGGCTTCGGTGAGCCGGTCGCCAGTCAGGAAGCGTGTTTTTGAGAGCCGCCCCTCCAGCCAATCGAGCGCCTCAAACAGCGTCACGGCGGCTTCTTCATAGGCGGTCTGCGTGGTGGCAAAGCCAGCGCGGTATACGCCATTGTTGACTTCCCTGTAGATGCGCTCATTGAGCGCGTCTATCTCCGCTCGCAAGGGCGCAGGGTAGTAGTCGTCCGATGCCGCCCCAATGCCGTTGAAGGCGCTGTTGAACATTCGGATGATCTCGGAGGATTCGTTGTTGACGATGGTGCGACGCACCTTGTCCCAAAGGACCGGCACCGTAACGCGACCGGTGTAGTGCGGATCCGCCGCAACATAGATCTGGCTCAGTGTTTCCGCGCCGTTGATCGGATCGCCCGTCACGCATGGGCCAGGAGTGAAGGTCCAGCCGCGCTCGCGCATGTGCCAGTGCACCACCGAAAGCGAGATGGCGCTTTCCAGTCCCTTCAGCCGCCGCATGATCAGCGTCCGGTGCGCCCAGGGACAGGCCAAGCTGACATAGAGGTGATAGCGTCCCGGTTCGGCCGGAAAGCCACCCGCCCCGGTCGGACCTGCCGCGCCATCGTTTGTCACCCAATTGCGAAAGGTGCTGGGTTTGCGCTCAAAGCGGCCGCCAGTACCCGTTGTATCGTACCAGACGTCGCGCCACTCGCCGTCGACCAGCATTCCCATCTCAAGTCTCTTGCTTCGTCAGGTTGCCGCCGGGGAAAATCCACCGCTCGAGCCCATTCTAGATCATGATGCGATTGGTTGCATCATGATCTCATCTCTTTGTTCAAGCATGATCTCCACGCAAGCGCCTTCCGCGTTTGTTGGCTAAGGGAAAACCGGTTTCCAAAGCGCTGACGCATAGCTTTTAACACGACAAGATTCCCCCTTTCGAGGATGTCGGAAGGGGGATTTTTCGTGGCCAAAGCTGTGCAATCATTTCGCCCGAATTAATGCTGAGCACATGGACGCCCCGCCGGCTAATTTCCGGTGACAGGACCGCATCGAGCCCCCATCTATTTCCTCGGGATTTCAGCACCCATGTAGCCGAACAGAAATCCCGCCACCTTTCGCATCTGGATCTCCTCGCTGCCCTCGGTGATGCGGTAGCGGCGGTGGTGGCGATAGATGTGCTCGAACGGCTTGTGACGTGAATAGCCCATGCCGCCATGGACCTGCATGGCGCGATCGGCGGCTTCACAGCACAGGCGGTTTGCCCAATAATTGCACATTGAGACCTTATCGGAGAGCGTTCGCTCGATCTGCTGTTCGCTGAGCTCGTCCATCTCGCAGGCCGTCTTGCGGATCAAAAGGCGCAACATTTCGGCTTGGGTCGCGAGCTCGACCAGCGGGAACTGGATCGCCTGGTTTTCAGCCAGCGGCCGGCCGAAGGGTTTGCGCTCGCGTGCGTATTTGACACTTTCCTTGATACAATAGACCGCAGCACCCAGCGAACTCGCCGCCTGGCGAATCCGGTTCTCATGGACGAAGCACTGTGCGAGCGACAGTCCACTTCCAACCTCGCCGAATAGGGCATCCTCTGCCACGAACACGTCGGTAAAGCTGACGCGCGGATGATCGGTTGGCATGTTGAAGGTCCACAGATACTCCTCGACCCTGACGCCGGCGCTATTCGCCGGCACCAGAAAACAGGTGATGCCGCGCGCATCGCCGTCCTTGCCTGAGGTGCGCGCGAATAGTGCGCAATGCGTGGCGGTGTGCATGCCGGTCGTCCACATCTTCTCTCCGTTGATGAGCCAGCCTTTGAAGTTGCCGCGCGTGGCCGGAATTGCCCGCGTCTCCATATGAGTGGCGTCCGAGCCGTGATATGGCTCGGTTAAGCCGAACGTTATGCGGTACTTTCCGGTAATCGAGCCGTTGATCATCTCCTTCTGGTCCTCGCGGCCGTAGCGGTCGAGCATAGTCACGATGGGAAAATTGCCGACGATGGAATGCTCGTTCTGCAGATCGTTGTGCAGGCCCAGGCCCTTGGATGCAAAATGCTCGCGGATCACGGCCATCCAGAGGTTGGAGCCGTCCTTGCCGCCATAACGCTTGGACAAAGCAAAGCGCAGATGACCGGCGGCATCGGCGAGGTCCTTGGCCTTGCGCAGCAGCGCTTCCCATTCGGGTCGGGGCAGTCCGCCGCCCTCGTAATCCGTGCGAGCCCATTCGCGCCGATAGTCGAAGAACCGAATGTTGTCGTCGGTTTCCTCCAGCGGCTTGATTTCGCGCTCGATAAATCGGTCGAGTTCCTCGAGATAGGCGGCAAGACTGGGCGGCAGCGAAAAATCCAAGGCGGTCTCCCACGAAGCATGAGAAGGGGTTTTCGTTCAGATTAATTTTAGGCGAGAAGCCGACGCGTGAGTCAAGTAGTGTCCCGGTTCTGACATTCGTATCCTATCGCGGCGAGTTCGTTTACGAATGTCAGAACCAAAGGGACGCTAGAGCTCCGATTCCGAAGTTCGCAAGCTAACGCGGCGACCTCTGATGCGAACTTCGGAATCAAAGGAGCTCTAGCAACTTTTTAATTCTAGTGCGGCTCTGAATTTGAAGTTCCTATCACGAACTTGCCGCGATACCGATAGCAAGTTCAAATTCGCCGCACTAGCAAATATTGGATTCTAGTGTGGCTCTGACTCTGACGTTCCTTTGACGAGGTCGCAGCAAAAATGAAAGGAACGTCAGAGTCGCCACACTGGCGCCTTGCGCGTTTCGATGATACCGGGTGGTCGTAGCGGATAAAGTGCCGATTTTCCTCGTTGCGGTTGCGGAAACCGGGGCGGGAGCAAAATGGAGCTGAAATTTACCCGAATGAAGCGTAAGGGCGCTATCACCATGGTGATGCCATCGGCCCGCTCTGCCGGCGGCCCGCCGCCAGTCGAGAGAGGATGATGGAGGAAAAACTCGCACGTGGCGTTGGCTCCTGGTTTCCCGGTGCGATTGGAGTCGCCGATGCAGAGAAACTTTCCGGCGGGGCCAGTCAGGAAACCTGGCGCTTCGACATCGTGCATCCGGAAGGGAACTTCGGTGCGATTCTGCGTCGGGCGCCCAAGGGCTATGGCGCGGCACCGTCCCGCGCGGCGGGACTCAATGCTGAAGCCAAACTTATGCAGCTGGCGTTCGACGCTGGCTTACCGTCACCACGAGTGCTGCATGTGCTGACGACCGAGGATAACCTCGGTACGGGCTTCATCATGCAGCGGGTGGATGGCGAGACCATCGCGCGCAAGATTTTGCGCGAGGAGGAATTTGCCGACGCGAGGCCGAGAATAGCCCATCAGCTCGGCCGTGTGCTCGCCGGCATTCACAGTTTGCCGGACACGCAATTGCCTGAGCTGCGCCGCATGACTGCCGCGAAGGAGCTCGATGAATTCGAGCGCGACTATCGAAGCCTGAACTGGCCGAAGCCCGTGTTCGAACTGGCGCTACGCTGGCTACGCGACAACGATCCCGGGGTGTCCACGGAGGTGACCTTGGTGCATGGCGATTTCCGAAACGGCAATCTCGTCATCGACCGCGACGGAGTTCGGGCGGTGCTGGATTGGGAGCTCGCGCACCTTGGCGATCCCATGGAGGATCTCGGCTGGGTCTGCGTCAACTCCTGGCGTTTCGGCGAGATCGACAAGCCGGTCGGCGGCTTCGGCTCGCGCGAGGAGCTGTTCGCGGGCTACGAGGCGGCCGGTCGCCGCGTCTATCCTGCGCGGGTGAGTTTTTGGGAAGTTATGGGCACGCTGCGCTGGGGCCTGATGTGCGGCGGTATGATGCAGCGTTTCCGCGAGGGTCCGGATCATTCCATGGAACGCGCGATGATCGGACGCCGCGCGTCCGAAACAGAAATCGATTTGCTGAGGCTATTGGCTTCGCGCGGACATTGACCATGCAGGATGAACCGACACCGATCGAGCTGACCAGGGCAGTCGCCGATTTCCTACGCAACGAAATCACTCCGATTATTTCAGGCCACCATGCTTTCAAGCTGCGGGTCGCGATCAATATCCTCGATCTTGCGACGCGGCAATTGATGTTGGAAAAGGACAGCGACAGGGAGGAAGTGGAGCGGTTGACCAATCTGCTGGGAATGAAGGGCACGGTGATGGAACTCAACCGCGTGCTGGCCGAGCGGATTGCGAAGGGCGAGTTAGATCTCAGGACCTCCGGGCTCGCCGCGCATCTTTGGCAGACGACGATGGAGAAGCTTGCTGTCGATCAGCCGAACTACGCATCTTACAAGCGGGAGCTCGCAAGGGACAAGGGCGCATAGTGTCTTTCTCCGGGTGCTGGTTTTTCCGCCGTGCGTAAGACTTTTCGTACCCGAACCGAAGAGCCTTACTCGATCTTGCCGCGATGCAGGTCGGCCTCGATCTGCAGCCGCGTTCCGCCGCCGAAGCGCGCACGATAGACCTGCAGATTCTCCATGATCCGCTGCACGTAATTTCGTGTTTCGGAGAAGGGGATCAGTTCGACCCAGTCGACCACGTCGACTTCTGGATCGCGCGGATCGCCGTAACGGTCGATCCATTTCTTCACGCTGCCGCGCCCGGCATTGTAGGCGGCAAAGGTCATGACGTAGGAGCCGCGGTAATCCTCGATCAAACCGCCAAGCTCGGCCGCTCCCAGTGCTGCGTTGTAGACCGGATCGGTTTTCAGTCGGCGGAGATCGAAGGTGGCGCCATATTTCTTGCAGACATATTGGCCGGCGTCCGGCGTCACCTGCATCAAGCCGTAAGCCTGCGCCGGCGACACCACGGACGGATTGAAGGCGCTCTCCTGGCGCGCGATGGCATAGATGATGCTCTGCTCGACCTCGGGACCAATCGATCTGAACGGCGGAATTCCGGTCACCGGATAGGCATAAAAATCGAATGGCAACCCGCGATTGAGCGCGGCCTTGCCCAACAACAGCATGGCACGCGCATCGCTATTGCGTGACGCCAGCTGGCCCAGTCCCACCAGTGCATCGGGATCGCCGTTTTCGCCCATGTCGGCAAAAATGGGAATCGCGATTTCACCTTCGTCGAGTTCATAGAGCAGTTGCACTGCGCGGACGATCTCGAGCCGTTCCACCGCGCGGCCGCGCGCTGTCGGCGCGTCGTTCAATTCGAGCTGCGGCAAGCCGAGTTTTGCTCGCGCCAATTGGCCGTAGTAACTGGTCGATTGTTCCGCGGCCGCAGCGTAGGCGGCGCGCGCTTCCTGCGAACGGCCCGCGGCTTGGGCGGCGCGGCCCTGCCAATAACCGGCGCGTGCCAGCGTGGTAGGGTTGGCGCTGCCTACGCCGATGCGCGCGAAATGCTGCGCCGCGGTCGAGGGGTCATTGAGCAGGCGCAGCGCGATCCAGCCGGCGGTGAACTCCTGTTCGGTCTTGTAGATGTCGCGGCTCGGCAGTGCGGCGTCGCGTGCAACGAGATAGGCGGTGCGATGATCGCCGACATCGATCAGCTTGCGCGAGATCAGCCGTCGCTCGATCCACCATTCATCGAGGTTGTAAAGGCGGTTGGGGTCCTTCGGCACGCTCATCATGAGCTGCGCGGACTCGGCGGTTTTTTCTTCGCGACGCAGCAGCTGGATCTTGCTGAAGATGTAGCCGGGATCGCTGTGCAGCTCGTGCGGAACCGCCTCGAGCAGGGCACGGGTGTTGGGCGCCTTGCGGTACGCCGCGATACGCGCTCTGGCGAGCGCAACATAGGCGCCGCCGAGCCGCTTGGCGGCCCGCATCGCCGCGTCATGCTCGCTGCCGTAAAGCAGAGAATCCATCCGCGCCTTATGATCGCCCGCCGTGATCAAGGCCCCAAACTGATCGAGGGCGGCATTCTCGGTATCTTCCGACATGGAATCGTTGCGCCAGGCATCCCGCACCAGGCGCTCTGCATTGGCCTTGTCGCCACGCGCGATCATGACGCGCGCCAGCGAAAACTTTCCCTTGCCCGATATCGGGGATTCGTTCTCGAACCACGCCCATACCGTTGCATCGTCGCGATGGTCATCCCACAGCGCAGCCTCGAGGCGCCGACGCAGGAAAGTCTGCGAAGGCCAGCTCGGATTGGCGGAGAGGAAGGCGCGATAGCGCTCGACGGAAGCGCCGTTATCGTCGCTGCGCAGGATAATCCACTCCGCAAGCTTTCGCGCCACCGGATCGGAAATGGACGCCTCGACCTGCGAGGCGTCGGAGGGCTTGTGCTTGCGCACGAGTTCGATGACGTTTTCGAGCGTGTCCTTGTCGGCCTGGGAGGTCGACGAGGTCGCGGCGACCGCAGCGGGAATAGCCGGCTTTTGCGCCGCTGGCGAAGCATGGCGCCGGGTTGCCGCAGCGAGCGGGACGGCTGGCGCGGCAGGCACGGCGGCATTCGTCACGGCTGCGGTTCTTGCGACTATTTTCGCCGGGTTCCTCTCTGCGCTTTTCTCCGTATTCCCGTCCGCATGCCTGTCCGCACCCTTGGCGACACTCTTGTCCGCGCTCTTTTCTGCGTTCTTGGCGGCGTTCTTGGGCACGACATTGCGTGCGATCGGCCGCGGCTTCGGCAGCGGAATTTTGGATTTGTCGGAGGCCTCGGTTTTCCACGCCGAAGAAAGCAGGGCGATCGCCAGCGTTGTGACGATGGCAGTCGATCGCAACGAGGCTGCGCGGGTAGATTGGATCACGGCATTCCTTTGCGGCGAATCACGGGACAGCAGTCGTCCTTAGGTCTATTTGATTGAATTTGTGGAAAAAATGCGAAATTACGCCGCCAACCTGCCGGGTCCGAAGGTCACCTTATTGTGCGGCGTGCTCGTGGCCGGTTCTGCTCTTTCGCGAGCGCGCCATACCCGTTATGAATCACCAGATTGGTCAATCATGTAGCGGCAGAGCCGTAAACCTTGCGCGTTTGGAGAGAAGTCCATGGCAGCCAAGACGAATTTCCGGGGTTCCTTTACCGCCTTGGTGACGCCGTTCAAGAACGGCTCCCTTGACGAGGCGGCGTTCCGTTCCCTCGTGAGCTGGCAAATCGCCGAGGGCACCCATGGTCTGGTGCCGGTCGGAACTACCGGTGAGAGCCCGACGCTAAGTCACGACGAGCACAAGCGTGTCGTCGAATGGTGCATCGACGAGGTGGCCGGCCGCATTCCCGTGATCGCGGGCGCAGGCTCCAATTCGACGAAGGAGGCGATCGAACTCGCCGAGCACGCCGAGAGAGCCGGCGCCGATGCGGTGCTGGTGGTGACGCCCTATTACAACAAGCCGACCCAGGAGGGCATGTACCAGCATTTCAAGGCGATCAACGACGCCATCGGAATTCCGATCATCATCTACAATATCCCGCCGCGCTCGGTGATCGACATGAGTGTGGACACCATGGCGCGGCTGTTCGAGCTCAAGAACATTGCCGGCGTCAAGGATGCGACCGCGAGCATGGTGCGCGTTTCGCAGCAGCGCGCGAGGCTGGGCGAGGATTTCAACCAGCTCTCCGGTGAGGATGCCACCGTGATCGGTTACATGGCCCACGGCGGCCACGGCTGCATTTCGGTCACCTCCAACGTCGCGCCGCGGCTGTGTTCGGAGTTTCACCTCGCCTGGCAGAGGGGCGACCTGGCGACCGCACTCAAGCTGCACGACAAGCTGATGCCGCTGCATATGAATCTTTTCATCGAGTCCAACCCGGCGCCGGTGAAATACGCGCTGTCGCTGCTCGGCAAGATCGAAGAGAAGCTGCGCCTGCCAATGGTGCCGGTCAGCGAGCCCACCCGCGTGGCCGTGCGCGGCGCGATGGTGCATGCGGGGCTGATCAACTGAAGTCCAGATCGTTCCCCCTTGAGGAGTGCTCCGGCTCGCGAGGTTGAACAGAAGGGCGTTCAAGATGCTGAAGGAATTTCGCGACTTCGCGATGAAGGGCAATGTGGTCGACCTCGCCGTCGGCGTCATTATCGGCGCGGCCTTCGGCGCTATCGTGAATTCGCTGGTTGCTGACATCATCATGCCGATCGTTGGCGCGATCACGGGCGGCCTCGACTTTTCGAACTATTTCACCGGCCTGTCGAAATCGGTGACGCAAGGCAACCTGGCGGATGCAAAAAAACAGGGCGCGGTGCTTGCGTGGGGCAATTTCCTCACCATTACGCTGAACTTCATCATCATCGCGTTCGTGCTGTTTCTGGTGATCCGCGCCATGAACCAGCTCAAGCGCAGGGATGAAGCGCCGCTGAAGCTCAGCCGGGAGGAAGAGCTTTTGACCGAAATTCGCGACCTCCTGAAGAAGGGATAAAGTGGCCGAAAAGAACGAGCGCGCAATCAAGGTCGTTGCCGAAAATCGCAAGGCGCGGTTCAACTATGCCGTCGAGGACACGGTCGAGGCGGGGATTGCGCTCACCGGCACCGAGGTCAAGTCGCTGCGCAGCGGCAAAAGCACGATCGCCGAATCCTATGCCGATTCCAAAAATGGCGAGATCTGGCTGCTCAATGCCAACATTCCGGAATATCTGCAGGCCAACCGCTTCAACCACGAGCCGAAGCGGCCTCGCAAACTCCTGTTGCACAAGAAGCAGATCAGCCGCCTGATGGGCGCGGTCGATCGCGAAGGCATGACGCTGATCCCGCTCAAGCTCTATTTCAACGAGCGCGGCCGGGCCAAGCTCCTGCTCGCGGTGGCCAAGGGCAAGAAGCTGCACGACAAGCGCGAGAGCGAGAAAAAGCGCGATTGGGGCAGGGAGAAGGGTCGCTTGCTGCGGGCCCGGGGATAGGACGTCACAGCAATGACGACCAACGGAGAGTGCACAGATGAACCAGAAAAACCTGTTGGACGTCGACTGGAGCAAGATTCCCGCGCCGATCGACGATGGCGCCGCCACCCATCTGGTCGGTCTGAAGATCCCGCCGGTCAGCCTGGTTGCAACCGACGATACTTCGGTAACGCTGTCAGCGCTGCGGGGGCGCAGCGTGGTGTTCGCGTATCCCAGGACCGGCGAGCCCGGCAAGATAGCTTTGGTCGATGACTGGGATATGATTCCGGGCGCCCGCGGCTGCACGCCGCAAACCTGCTCCTTCCGCGACTTGTTCGCGGAACTTAAGGCCGTCGGCGCTGCTCACGTCTTTGGCCTCTCGACGCAGAGCAACGCCTATCAGGCCGAGATGGCCTCACGGCTGCATTTGCCGTTTCCAGTGCTGTCGGATGAGAAGTTGGCGCTGACGCGCGCGTTGGGCCTGCCGACCATGGAGGTGGCCGGCCTGACCCTGATCAAGCGGCTGGCGCTGATCATCGACGGCGGGCGCATCACACAGGTGTTTTATCCGGTGTTTCCACCCGACCGGAATGCCAGCGATGTGCTGGAATGGCTGAAGGAAAATCGGATTTGAACGCGCCGGCCGGACCGACCTTGCTCATTTGAGGTCGGCGCGGACCTTCGCGAAAACATCCCGAAACATTTTTGGGGTCAGCACACCCGTATTGGTGTTGTATCGGGAGCAATGATAGCTGTCGTAGAGCTTCAGCCGGCCTGCCTGATGAATCGCCCCATGGGCAAAGGGCGCCGCAGAGCCGCGGAGACCTAACGCCTTCACGGTCGATTCGTGCGCGACCCGGCCGAGTGTCACAATCGAGCGCAGCCTGGGCATGGCTTCGATCGTCGCCAACAGGAAGGGCCGGCAATTGTTGATTTCGGCTGGCAGCGGCTTGTTCTGCGGCGGCACACAGCGCACCGCGTTGGAGATCAGGCAATCGACCAATGTCAGCCCATCATCGGGCCGGGCCTGATAGACGCCCCTGGCAAAGCCATATTCGATCAGCGTTGCGTAGAGCAGGTCGCCTGCGTAGTCGCCGGTAAACGGCCTCCCGGTACGGTTGGCGCCCTGCAGTCCCGGCGCAAGCCCGATGATCAGCAGCCGCGCATCGGCGTCACCGAAAGAGGGTACCGGCGAATTGAACCACTCGGCTTCGCGGGCCCGCGTAGCCGCCCGGAAGCTCGCAAGCCGCGGACAGAGCTGACAATTGCGATCGGGTTCGGCGCGCAGGCTGGCGGCGGAGGGTTTGGTCGAGCCGGAAGCCGCCCCCATCTCAATCGTCGAAATCTTCACCGCCCCTTGGCGCCATGGTGGTCGCCCGCTGCAGGAATTGTGGCGCGTGGTGTCGCGGTTCGCGCGGCGCCGGACGCTCCGACGGGTCGCGGCCGAGCTTGGGTTGCAGCTCCACGAGATCAGTAAAAACGTCGGCCTGGCGCCGTAATTCGTCAGCAATCATCGGCGGTTGACTTGAGATGGTCGATACCACCGTCACGCGCACCCCCCGCCGCTGGACGGCTTCGACCAGGGAGCGGAAGTCGCCATCGCCGGAGAACAGTACGATCTGGTCGACATGTTCAGCCAGTTCCATCGCATCCACCGCCAACTCAATATCCATATTGCCCTTCACCTTGCGCCTTCCGCTGGCGTCGATGAATTCCTTGGTGGCCTTGGTAACGACGGTATAGCCATTGTAGTCGAGCCAGTCGATCAAGGGCCTGATCGATGAATACTCCTGATCCTCAATGATGGCCGTGTAGTAGAACGCCCGGACCAGGGTTCCCCGGCTTTGAAATTCCTTGAGGAGGCGCTTGTAATCGATGTCGAAGCCTAGCGTTTTCGCCGTCGCGTATAGATTGGCGCCATCGATAAACAGGGCGATCTTATTGGAAGAAGGGGACATTCAGAGTTCTCACGTGGTTATTCTCGATGGACTCTAAGGCTTGGCGGCAGCGGCACGAATAATTCGAGGTGCTGCCAAAAGCCCAGCGGGTTCGAACGGGCGGACTCGCCGCTAGAAATAAGGAAGGTCACTGCTATCGAAGGTAGATTTTGATGACGCCATAAAGCGTCTTCGTGTCCGGGCAGCCGATTGTTACGGCTTAAATGCTGCTGTGCCCCCCAAAACGCGTTATCAGAGCAAATCATCAAGGCCAAATCACAATTTAGTCTTGCGAAAAGAGCCCCATAGTTATAACTACCCCGGACCAATCACCATATTCCGTCCCATTTAGCGGAGCGACAATTAATGGCGCGCGTCACCGTAGAAGATTGTATTGATAAGGTCGACAATCGGTTCGATCTGGTTCTGTTGGCGGCACATCGCGCACGCATGATCTCCTCTGGATCGCAACTTACGGTTGATCGTGACAATGACAAGAACCCGGTCGTGTCATTGCGCGAAATCGCTGAATCGACGATTTCGCCGGAGGATCTGCGGGAGGAACTGGTGCATTCGCTGCAGAAATTCGTCGAAGTGGACGAGCCGGAGCCCGATACGGTTCCCTTGATCGGATCCGATGGCGCCAGCGTGGACGCCGACGACACCGAGGTCGCTGTCGAGCGCATGACCGAAGAAGAGCTCCTCAAGGGCCTCGAGGGCCTCGCCCCGCCCGAGGAGCAGCCGGAGGAAGACGAGTAGTCTTTACGCCTTGCATCCAGTGGTTTAGTTAGGTGCTGCCATTTGAATCGGCAGGGGGCCCGGACATTGGTCCGGGCCTTTTGCATTCCATGTCTTCATCGCTACCAGGCACGTACGGGGCGAATTCTGCCGAGCTGGCTCCAATTTGATCGGAAGATCGGCGGTTTTCGCGTTAGACTGAGTATGGTCCCGAAATCGAGTGTTCCCGGTCTGGAATGGTGACGTTCCGGCTGAAAACACTAGATTATCTAAATCCTGCTAGAAGGCGGGCGAGCCCCCAGCTCGCGAAGGCATGGTTTCATGGCGTATTGGCGCCGCAACTCGGAGCAGATGCAAGCCGCGACCGATTCGGTCGCCGTGGCGCCGCAATCGGCCGTGTCGGCGCAGACCAGATCGGGCAAGTCGCCCCGCGCGCGAATGATGCGCCAGTACGATCTGGTCGAACGCGTCAGGTCATATAATCCCGACACCAACGAGGACCTGCTCAACCGCGCCTACGTCTACGCGATGAGGGCGCATGGTTCGCAGACCCGCGCCTCAGGCGACCCGTTTTTTTCCCATCCGCTCGAAGTTGCCGCCATCCTGACCGGTCTGAAGCTCGACGATGCGACCATCGTCGCGGCGCTCCTCCACGACACCATCGAGGATACCGAGGCCACCCGCGCCGAAATTGACCTCGTGTTCGGAAAGGAAATCGGCGCGCTGGTCGAAGGTCTCACCAAGTTGAAGCGGCTTGAGCTGGTGTCGCGCGAGGCCAAGCAGGCCGAAAACCTGCGCAAGCTGTTGCTGGCGATATCGGACGACGTTCGGGTTCTCCTGATCAAGCTCGCCGATCGCTTGCACAACATGCGCACGCTCGAATTCGTATCGCCCGCGGCGCGCCAGCGCGTCGCCGAGGAGACGCTCGACATCTACGCGCCGCTCGCCGGCCGCATGGGCATGCAGGAGATGCGGGAAGAACTCGAGGATCTTTCCTTCCGCACGCTCGATCCGGACGCCTATTCGGTGGTTCGGCAGCGGCTGGATTCGCTGGCTGAGCGCAACCGCAACCTGATTGGCGAAATCGAAAGCCAGCTCTCGAAAAACCTTCAGAAGAACGGCATGACCGCGCATGTCTTCGGGAGGCGGAAGCAGCCGTTTTCGATCTGGACCAAAATGCAGCGTAAGTCGGTCGGCTTCGAGCAACTGTCCGACATTTTCGCCTTCCGGATCGTGATGAACAACGTCGAATCCTGCTATCGGGCGCTCGGCATCGTGCACACGACCTGGCCGGTGGTGCCCGGCCGGTTCAAGGACTACATCTCGACGCCCAAACAGAATGATTACCGGTCGATCCACACGACCGTGATCGGTCCCGGCAAACAGCGGGTCGAACTGCAGATCCGTACCGAGGAAATGGACGAGATTGCCGAACTCGGCATTGCCGCGCACGCCTTTTACAAGGACGGCGTGGGTTCGCCGACCGAACTTCTGAAACGCGAATCCAACGCCTTCGCGTGGCTTCGCCACACCATCGCCATCCTCTCCGACAGCGCCAATCCCGAGGAATTTCTCGAGCACACCAAGCTCGAATTGTTCCACGACCAGGTGTTCTGCTTCACGCCCAAGGGCAAGCTGATCGCGCTGCCGCGGCATGCCAACGTGATCGACTTCGCCTATGCGGTGCACACCGATGTCGGCAACAGCGCGGTCGGGTGCAAGATCAACGGCAAGTTCTCGCCGTTGTCGTCCGAACTTCAGAACGGCGACGAGGTCGAGGTGTTGACTTCGGAAGCCCAGTCTTCGCCGCCCTCGGCGTGGGAATCGCTGGCCGTCACCGGCAAGGCGCGTGCCGCGATCCGGCGCGCCACGCGCACGGCGGTGAGGGATCAATATGCCGGGCTTGGCCGGCGCATCGTGGAGCGGCTGTTTGCCCGTGCCAAGATCGACTATGCCGACGACAAATTGAAGGGTGCATTGCCGAGGCTGGCGCGGGGCTCGGTCGACGACGTGATGGCGGCCGTCGGACGCGGCGAAATGAAGGCTTCCGACGTCGCCCGAGCCATGTATCCCGATTACAAGGAGGAGCGGGTCGCCCGCTATGGCGCGAAGAAGGGGCTTGCGGCCAAGCTGAAGCTGAAGTCGCCGCCCGAGCCCGTACGAAGCCCTTCCGCCATTCCGATTCGGGGCATCAATTCGGATTTGCCGGTCAAGTTCGCGCCCAATGGCGGCGCCGTGCCCGGCGACCGCATTGTGGGCATCGTATCTCCGGGCAAGGGAATTACGATTTATCCAATTCAATCGCCGGCATTGAAGGATTTCGAGGAGGAGCCGGAGCGGTGGCTCGACGTGCGCTGGGACGTCGACGACTCAACGCCGCAGCGTTTTCCGGCCCGCATTCTCGTCGACAATGTCAACGAGCCCGGAAGCCTCGCTCAGGTCGCCACTGTGATTGCTGAGCACGACGGCAATATCGACAATATCAGCATGTTCCGTCGCTCGCCCGACTTCACCGAGCTCACCATCGATCTCGAGGTCTATGACTTAAAGCATCTCAGCGCTATCATCGCGCAGTTGCGTGCCAAGGCCGTGGTCGCCCGGGTGGAGCGTGTCAACGGCTAGTTTCTTGCGTCGCTGTCCGTTCAGCGTGAACGGCACTCTTGCGCCGTCCTGAACGATGACCAGAATGTAACTCCTTTCCGTCCGGCGAGCTTTTCCATGGCCACTCCTGCGCTCCGTCTCGGGGTTAACGTCGATCACGTGGCGACCCTCCGCAACGCGCGGGCAGGCGCGCGGCCCGATCCGGTGCGGGCCGCGCTGCTGGCGATCGAGGCCGGCGCCGACGGCATCACCGCGCACCTGCGCGAGGATCGCCGCCACATCCGGGACGAGGACATGGCGCGGCTGAAGGCCGAAATCTCAAAGCCTCTGAACTTCGAAATGGCGGCGACTTCGGACATGCTGCGCATTGCGCTCGCTACCAAGCCTCACGCCGCCTGCCTCGTGCCCGAGCGGCGCGAGGAACTTACGACGGAGGGAGGACTCGACGTGGTCGGGCAGCACGATGCGCTTGCGCCGTTCATTGCCCGCCTGGGCGAGGCCGGCGTGCGGGTGTCGCTGTTCATCGCCGCCGATCCGCGGCAGATCGAAATGGCGGCGAAGCTGCGCGCCCCTGTCATCGAGATTCACACCGGCGCATGGTGCGACGCGGTGGTCGATGGCCATGCGGCGAAAGCGGAATCCGAATGGCGGCGCATCGTGGAGGGCGCAAGGCTTGCACGGTCGATTGGTCTGGAGGTGCATGCCGGGCACGGTCTCGACTATGCAACTGCCGAGAAGATCGCCTCGCTCTCCGAGATCGTCGAGCTGAATATCGGATACTTCATGATCGGGGAGGCACTGTTTACGGGTCTTGCCGAAACGGTTCGGGCGATGCGGGCGGCGATGGATCGCGGCCGCAAGAGCGCTGGTTCCGCGTCTTCGGGCAAGACACAGGCGGGCAGGGCATGATCCTTGGCATCGGCTCCGACCTGATCGACATCCGTCGCGTCGCGAAGGTCATCGAACGGCACGGCGATCGTTTTATCGACCGGATTTTTACCGAAGCCGAGCGCACCAGGGCCGAACGCCGGGCCAAAAACGAAAAGATGGTGGTGGCGACCTACGCCAAGCGTTTTGCCGCCAAGGAGGCCTGCTCCAAGGCGCTCGGTACTGGTATCCGGCGCGGGGTCTGGTGGCGGGATATGGGGGTCGTCAATCTGCCGGGGGGGCGCCCGACCATGCAACTGACGGGCGGGGCGCTTGCGCGTCTGGACGCGCTGACGCCCGAGGGCTTTGTGGCCAGCATCGACCTCAGCATCACCGACGACTGGCCGTTGGCGCAGGCCTTCGTCATAATTTCGGCCGTCGAAGCCCGCAAAGCCTGAGCTTATGCGGCTGGCAGGCTCGCGCCAAGCGCGGCAAACCAAAGTCTGTGACTTTTCAGTATCTTGCGAACTTTTGATGCGGCCGTTGATTGCGTGGTTGCGAACAACCGTCTAAAAGCCGCAGGGAACAGCGAAAAGGGCGAATTCGGCTTGCGCCGGAGCTCGCCGCAACATCAGAACCAGGCATTTTTCCTGACGCGAAGCGAAGAACGATTCGCGAAGAAAAATGTTCTGTCACGGCGCAGGCACCAAGAGACCGCTGGCGAAAACAGATTTGGTAGTGGAGTTTTGGATTTGACATCCGCTGGGCGAGTTCGGACTGGGTCGGGAGCGAATGCCAGATCCGCTCCACCAATCGGCGGGGAAGTAGGAAAGCAATGAGCGTGACCTCCGGTACGAAATCTGAAAGCGGCTTAGGTGAAACGATCCGCGTCGTCATCCATGCTCTCCTGATCGCGCTCGTGATACGCACCTTTCTCTTCCAGCCTTTCAACATCCCCTCGGGATCGATGAAGGCGACGCTTCTGGTCGGCGATTATCTTTTCGTCTCGAAATATTCGTACGGCTACAGCCATTACTCGTTGCCGCTGTCGCCGCCGCTGTTTTCGGGCCGCATCCTCGGCTCCGAGCCGTCGCGCGGTGACATCGTGGTTTTTCGCCTGCCCAAGGATGACTCCACCGATTATATCAAGCGCGTGATCGGGCTGCCCGGAGACCGCATCCAGGTAAAGGAAGGGCTCCTCCATATCAACGACGTTGCGGTCAAGCGTGAGCGGCTGAGCGATTTCATCGGCGAGGATCCGTGTGGGTCGGAGGCAACCGCAAGGGTCAAGCGCTGGAAGGAGACGCTGCCGAACGGCGTCAGCTATGAGACGCTCGACTGCGTCGACAACGGCTTCTACGACAACACGATCGTCTATACCGTGCCGCCGGGCCATTTTTTCATGATGGGCGACAACCGCGACAACTCGACCGACAGCCGGGTGTTGTCGGCGGTGGGTTACGTGCCGTTCGAGAATATCATCGGCCGGGCGCAGATGATCTTCTTCTCGATCGCCGAGGGCGAGCACGCCTGGATGTTCTGGCGCTGGCCGGTCGCGGTGCGCTGGAATCGCCTATTCACCATTGTGCGATGAACGAAGACGCACCGGATATCCACACCTCCTCATCGCCAGGCGAAGCGAGCCTTCAGCCTGACCCAGCGCGCGAGTCTGTACCGCGCAGGAAAAAACGCTCCAGGGCCGGCGCCAAGGCGGCCACCGCCGCGCTGGAGGCGCGTATCGGCCACAAGTTCGCCGACCCCGCCCTGCTCGCCACCGCCTTCACCCACGTTTCCGCCCTGAAATCCGCGCGCAAGCGCGGCGAAAGCTATCAGCGATTAGAATTCCTCGGCGATCACGTTCTGGGCTTGATCGTCTCGGACATGCTGTATCGTGCGTTCCCGGGCGCCGATGAAGGCGAGTTGTCGAAACGGCTGGCCGACCTCGTGCGCAAGGAAAGCTGCGCGGATGTGGCGAAGTCGCTCGGATTGCTCGACGACATCAAGCTTGGCGCGGTCGGGGCCGGCGCAGGTGCCCGCCTGCGCAAATCCGTGCTTGGCGACATCTGTGAGGCGGTGATCGGCGCGGTGTTCCTCGACGGCGGCTACCAGGCGGCCGCGCAATTCGTCCTGCGAAACTGGACGGAGCGGATGCACAAGCCGCGCCGTCCGCTGCGCGATCCCAAGACCGTGCTGCAGGAATGGGCGCAAGGCAAGGGATTGCCGACACCGGTCTATCGAGAGATCGAACGCACCGGACCGCATCACGACCCGCAATTTCGGGTGGCGGTGGAATTGCCGGGCCTGGCACCCGCGGAGGGCGTCGGCGGCAGCAAGCGCGCCGCCGAAAAGCTCGCAGCCTCGGTGATGATCGAGCGCGAAGGCGTCGGTGGCGCCGGCAATGATTGACGCCTCGCCCGCCGTAACGGCGAATGAGCCGAGGCGTTGCGGCTTTGTGGCGCTGATCGGTGCGCCCAATGTCGGCAAGTCGACGCTGGTCAACGCGCTTGTCGGCTCCAAGGTGACGATCGTCTCGCGCAAGGTGCAGACCACGCGCGCGCTGATCCGCGGCATCGTGGTGGAGAACAACGCGCAGATCATCCTGGTCGATACGCCCGGCATCTTTTCGCCCAGACGCCGGCTCGACCGTGCCATGGTGTCGACCGCCTGGAGCGGGGCCCATGACGCCGATCTCGTCTGTGTGCTCATCGATGCCCGCGAAGGCATTGACGAGGAGGCCGACGCCATCCTCACCAGGCTCGCCACGGTCCGGCACGACAGGATACTGGTGCTGAACAAGATCGATCTGGTGGCGCGCGAAAAATTGCTGGCGCTCGCGAAGGCTGCCAATGATCGCCTCAAATTTGCCGGGACGTTCATGATTTCGGCGCTGTCCGGCGACGGCGTCGACGATTTGCGTCGCACGCTTGCCGAGATGGTTCCGCGGGGGCCGTTTCACTATCCGGAAGACCAGATGTCGGATGCACCGTTGCGGCATCTGGCGGCCGAGATCACGCGGGAGAAGATCTTCCGGCAGCTGCATCAGGAATTGCCCTACCAGTCCACGGTCGAGACCGACAGCTGGACCGAGCGCAAGGACAAATCGATCCGGATCGAACAGACGATCTTTGTGGAGCGCGAAAGCCAGCGCAAGATCGTGCTCGGCAAGGGCGGCGCCACCATCAAGTCGATCGGCGCGGAAGCGCGCAAGGAGATTGCGGAAATCCTCGGTCAGCCCGTGCACTTGTTTCTTTTCGTGAAGGTGCGCGAAGATTGGGGGGACGATCCCGACCGCTACCGCGAAATGGGACTTGAGTTCCCCAAGGAATAAACAACTAAATCCAGCAATTACCGGCGTCGAATGAAAATTCCCAAAAACGTGTTGCGCTTCGAGGTGCTGTTGTATTCGTCGCTGATTCTCGACGCGCTGTCGGTTGCCTTCCAGGACCGCACGCCGAGCGCCGACATGACGGAATCGACGATCGCCGCTGCGACCGTGCTTGCGGCCGGCCTGATCCTGCTGCTGTTCTACTTCGTCTGGCTTGCCGCGCGGCGGCGGAAAAACTGGCCGCGCTGGGTGCTGCTCGCCACATTGGTGCTTTCGGTGATCTCGTTGTTCCAGATCGTCGACGAGAGCGGTCTGCAGCTCGACACCGCCATCGAAGTCGTCTCCTGCGCGCTCACGGCGGCCGGGCTGTATTGTTCCTTCACCGGTGATGCGCGGGGCTGGTTCAACGCGTAGCTGCGCGCTGCAGCGGAATCCTGTAAACTCGAAGCCATGGAATGGACCGACGAAGGCATTGTGCTGGGCGTGCGGCGGCATGGCGAATCCTCCGCCATTGTCGAGCTTTTGACCCGCAGCCATGGCCGCCACCTTGGTCTGGTGCGCGGGGCTGCGAGTTCGAGGATGCGGCCGCTGTTGCAGCCCGGCAACGGCGTCAGCGCGGTGTGGCGGGCGCGGCTCGACGAGCATCTCGGCACCTTTCAGATCGAAGGCACGCGGCTGCGCGCGGCCGCGCTGCTGGGGTCATCGCACGGGGTCTATGGCGTGACCCAGCTCGCCGCACTGGCGCGGCTTCTGCCCGAACGCGATCCGCATGAAGAGATTTTCGAGATGCTCGAGCGGACGCTGGACGATTTCGACGATGCGAGGGGCGCGGCTGCCCATCTGATCAGGTTCGAGCTGGCGATGCTTGCCGAACTCGGTTTTGGGCTCGATCTGGAAACCTGCGCCGCGACCGGGGCGACCGCCGACCTGATCTACGTTTCGCCCAAATCCGGCGGTGCGGTGTCGCGCACGGCTGGCGCGCCCTTTCACGATCGGCTGTTGCGGCTGCCGACATTCCTGCGCCAGGACGAGGGGGCGAACGGCTGGTCGGACCAGGACCTGAGCGATGGTTTTGCGCTCACGGGCTTTTTCCTGTTGCGCCATGTGCTGGAGCCGCGCGGGCAGGGTCATTCCGACGCCCGCGAAGGTTTTGTCAATGCGGTGATGCGAGCCCGTGCGAAAATCGGCTCCGCGGTTTGAGGGGACGGGCCTCGTCGAAGTTGGTCTCTGCCCGCGGCCATCGACGGGCTCGCTTGGGCGCCTCATCCACGGTCGTCGGGTGATCTTCATGACGATGGCCTTGGTCGGCTGCTATATACTGGCGCGAATCATCGCCAATCGAGGGCAGCTGCAACCGTCCTGGGAAAGCCCCACCGCAAACCTTTGAGAGCCAACGGCTATGGGCAAAACACTGATTCCGCCGGATCCCGCCGAAGTCCACGAGGTCATGCTGCGTGACGCGCTCGAAGAGCGCTATCTCGCCTATGCCCTCTCGACCATCATGCACCGCGCGCTACCGGACGCGCGCGACGGACTGAAGCCGGTGCATCGGCGCATTCTCTACGGCATGCGGCTTTTGCGGCTTGATCCGGGCGCGGCATTCAAGAAATCCGCCAAGATCGTCGGCGACGTGATGGGTTCGTTCCATCCCCATGGCGACCAGGCGATCTACGACGCCATGGTGCGCCTGGCGCAGGATTTCTCCTCGCGCTATCCGCTGGTCGACGGCCAGGGCAATTTCGGCAATATCGACGGCGATAATCCGGCCGCCTACCGCTACACCGAAGCGCGCATGACCGATGTCGCGCGGCTTCTTCTCGACGGCATCGACGAAGACGGCGTCGAGTTCCGGCCCAATTATGACGGCCAGTCGAAAGAGCCGGTGGTGCTGCCGGGTGGCTTCCCGAACCTGCTCGCCAACGGCGCGCAGGGCATTGCGGTCGGCATGGCCACTTCGATCCCGCCGCACAACGCCGCCGAACTCTGCGACGCCGCGCTGCACCTGATCGACAAGCCGGAGGCGAGATCGAAGACGCTTCTGAAATGGGTCAAGGGCCCGGATTTTCCGACCGGCGGTGTCATCGTCGATTCCAAGGAAAGCATCGCCGAAGCCTATGTGACCGGCAAAGGCTCGTTCCGTGTCCGCGCCAAATGGAAACAGGAAGAAGGCGCGCGCGGCACCTGGGTCATTGTCATCAGCGAAATTCCCTGGCTGGTGCAGAAATCGCGTCTGGTCGAGAAGATTGCCGAATTGCTCAATGAGAAGAAGCTGCCGCTGGTCGGTGACGTCAGGGATGAATCCGCCGAGGACATCCGCCTCGTCATCGAGCCGAAATCGCGCAGCGTCGATCCCGAATTGCTGATGGAATCCCTGTTCCGGCTGACCGAGCTGGAAAGCCGGATTCCGCTAAATCTCAACGTGCTGGTGAAAGGCCGCATCCCGAAGGTCGTGGGTCTGGCCGAGTGCCTCAAGGAGTGGCTCGATCACCTGCGCGACGTGCTGATCCGCCGGTCCAACTACCGCAAGGCGCAGATCGAGCACCGGCTGGAGGTGCTCGGTGGCTACCTGATCGCCTACCTCAACATCGACAGGGTGATCAAAATCATCCGCACCGAGGACGAGCCGAAGCCGGCCCTGATCAAGGCATTCAAGCTGACGGAAATCCAGGCCGAGGCCATCCTTAACATGCGCCTGCGCAACTTGCGCAAGCTCGAGGAAATGGAAATCCGCACCGAGGACAAGGACCTTCGCACCGAGCTCAAGGGCATCAAGGCGATCCTTGCCTCCGAATCCGAGCAATGGTCGAAGGTCGGCGAGCAGGTGCGCAAGGTGCGCGACATGTTCGGGCCGAAGACCCCGCTCGGCAAGCGGCGGACGCAGTTTGCCGACGCGCCCGAGCACGATTTGGCCGCGATCGAGGAGGCCTTTGTCGAGCGCGAGCCGGTGACGGTGGTGGTTTCCGAAAAGGGCTGGGTGCGCACGCTCAAGGGCCACGTCGCCGATCTCTCGGGGCTTGCTTTCAAGACCGACGACAAGCTCGATCACGCGTTCTTCGCGGAGACGACTTCAAAACTGCTATTGCTCGGCACTAACGGCAAATTCTATTCGCTCGAAGTGGCAAAGCTCCCGGGCGGGCGCGGCCATGGCGAGCCGATCCGGATGTTTGTGGATCTGGATCAGGACGCAGCGATCGTCTCGCTGTTCGTCAACAAGGCTGGCCGCAAATTCCTGGTCGCAAGCCACGAGGGCCAGGGTTTTATCGTCAACGAGGACGATTGCGTCAGCAACACGCGCAAGGGCAAACAGGTCCTCAACGTCGAACTGCCGAACGAGGCCCGCGCGATCGCGACCGTTGCCGGCGATATGGTCGCCGTAATCGGCACCAACCACAAGATGGTGGTCTTCCCCATCGACCAGGTGCCGGAAATGGCGCGCGGCCGCGGTGTGAGGTTGCAGAAATACAAGAGCGCGGCGCTGTCGGATGTCGTCACCTTCGATTCGAAAAGCGGCCTGACCTGGAAGGATTCGGCCGGGCGCGAGCAGAGCATGAGTTTCAAGGAATTGTCCGATTGGCGCGGCAACCGCGCCGATGCCGGGCGCCTGGCGCATGGCCTGCCGAAGTCGAACAAGTTCGGGCTCGCGATCGAGTAGGGTCCTCCCGCCAAGGCACTCGGACTCAACGTGTCCTTCACTGCTCGCCCGCGTCGATGAGGTGATCGAATGAGGCGGCGGGAGTTCGTGGCAGGAATGGAGACGTAGGGTGGGCAAAGGCGCACCTGCGCCGTGCCCACCATGATGGGGTAAAAGCTGATGGTGGGCACGCTTCGCTTTGCCCACCCTACGACTGCTCGATTACCCGGCATTAGGGAGTAACGCGCAGTTGATCTCGGAACATTCTCGGGAGACGGTATAGCCGATCCGAAGCGAAAAATTTGCGCGCCGTAACGGAGGAAGAAAATGAAAAGAGCGATTGCCGTGGTGATGACAGTTTCGTCCCTTGCTTTGTCAGCCACCGTGGCTCACGCGCAATCCGAAAAGCCGGGCGTGGAAAGACTCTACATTCTCAACTGCGGCGAGGGAGTCGCCGGCGACATTTCGCGGTGGTCACCCGGCGTCAACGAAGGCAAATCGATGGATTTCGTCGACAACTGCTATCTCATCAAGCATGCGCAGGGCTGGTTCCTGTGGGACACCGGCATCGCGGATGCGGTAGCGGACATGCCGAATGGCCTGGCGCCGGCCGACCCGAGAGCCACGACCTGGCGCCGCCCGAAGACGTTGGCCGCCCAGCTCGAGCAGCTTGGGGTGAAACCATCCGACCTCAAGGCAATGGCCGTCTCGCACACCCATCCCGATCATATCGGCAATGTCGAGATGTTCCCGAACACGATGCTTTACGTCCAGAAGGCCGAATATGAATGGCCGGGCACCAACAACGCACCTCGATTCAAGCCGGAGCATCCCGTCACCAAGCTCGAAGGGGACAAGGATATCTTTGGCGATGGCAGCATCGTCATTCTCTTCACGCCCGGCCACACGCCGGGTCACCAGTCCCTGGTGGTGAAACTGCCCAAGACCGGCGAGGTCGTGCTGTCCGGCGATGCCGTCCACTTCAAGAGCAACTGGGAAAATCGCGGCGTGCCTTCCAACAACGTCAGCAAGGAACAGACGCTGGCCTCGATGCAAAGGATCGCGGATACGCTGACCAGGGACAAGGCGCAGCTCTGGATCAATCACGACAAGGCGCAGCGCGACACCTTGAAAATGTCGCCCGAATTCTACGATTGAGCAGGCTGGCTTCATCTTGGGCCGGATCGTTGCAGCCGTCGCTTCGGCATTGATGGCCTTGAGCACGGCGGCGCGGGCTGAGCCGGCCCGACAAATCGTCGCTTACGAAGACGTGCGTATCGAAGTCATCGTGCAAGGCAGCGGACCCCTGGTCGTCATGCTGCCGTCGCGCGGCCGCGGGGCCGAGGACTTCGATGCCGTCGCAACAGGATTGGCCAAAGCGGGCTTTCGCGTTTTGCGCCCGCAGCCGCGCGGCGTAGGTGGCAGCCGCGGATCGATGACGGGGCTCTCGCTCCACGATTTTGCCCGCGATACGGCGGCGGTTATCCGGCACGAAAAACGCGGCCCCGCTGTCCTGGTCGGCCACGCCTTCGGCAGTTGGGTCGCGCGCGCCACCGCCGTCGATCATCCAGAGCTCGTTCGCGGCGTGGTGCTGGTCGCCGCGGCGGCCAAGGGCTATCCGTCCGGGTTTTCCGGCGCGAAAGAACTGTCGGAAGCGGTGAGGAAGTCGGGCGACCCTTTGCTTCCCGAGCGCGAGCGGCTGAAATACCTGCAACTGGCTTTCTTTGCGCCGGGTAACGACGCCGGCGTGTGGCTGAAGGGCTGGCATGGGGAAGCGGACGAGGCGCAATCAGCGGCAGGCCGTGCGACCAAACAATCGGAATGGTGGTCCGCCGGCAGCGTGCCGCTGCTCGACCTCCAGGGAGCGCTTGATCCCTTCAAGCCTCGCAGCGCCAGCAACGAGCTGGTTGAAGAGTTCGGCGACCGGGCGACGATCGTCGTGATCGAAAACGCCAGCCACGCGCTGCTGCCCGAGCAGCCGGCGGCGGTCGTCGAGGCAATCGTTGCCTGGATCGGCAGGTTGCCGTCCGCCGAACCGCGATGAGGCGACCGGCTATCTTTTCGGTCACGCCGCCGCGATGGCCTCGATCTCGATCAGGAAATCCGGACCATAAAGTCTGGATACCTCGATCAGAGTCACAGCCGGAGCCGCCCGTGGTGTGACGGATGCGAAGAACTGGTTTCGCGCTTCGCGATAGGAACTGAGGTTATTCATGTCGGTGAGGAACACCGTCATTTTCACCAGATTGGATGCGTTGCATCCGCGCGCCTCAAGTGCGCTGGCAAGGTTGCGAAACACCTGAGCCGCCTGTGCGGCGAAATCGCTCTTGCCGACCAGATTGCCGTCGCGATCGAGCGCGGTCTGGCCCGATATGAAGATGATGCGGTTCGCTGTGACGTCGACGATCTGGGAGTAGCCCGGAGGCGTACCGAGTTCGGGCGGATTGCTGCGGACGATCGACGAATTTGTGTTGTGCGTCATCTATGCCCCTTTTCGTGAACGCGATTGACTGAATCTCTTGCTGCCATCTGCCGCCGCCTGCTGACACTTGCCGCCACTCGCGCGCGGCGATGTGGAGCAAACATCCACCATGGATGCTCGGGCCTTGCCTGCGTTTTCTTTCCTGTACCAATATCTGAGAACGATGATCCGGAAAGCAAGGGAGCAAAACGTGGGCGAATGGATCGGTGTATCGATCGCGCTGCTGTCGAGTTCGCTCGGCGGCACAGCGGCGGCAATCACCCGCTATCTCGTGTCCGGCGCCGATCCCGTCGCGCTTGCGATCCTGCGCTGGGGTATCGGTTTTCTCTGCGTGCTGCCGGCAGCACTCTTGATAGGGGTGCGCTGGCCCGAGCGTGGTGACTGGCTGCAGGTCGCTGCCCTCGGGCTCAGCTTCTTCGGATTGTTCTTCATCCTCTACAACATCGCCATCAGCTATACCACGGCGGCGCGCGCAAGCCTGGCACTGGCGACGCTTCCGTTGCACACCATGGTGGTTGCGGCCCTTCTCGGCGTCGAGCCCCTGACCATGCGCAAGACGGCTGGCGTCTGCATCGCGGTCGCAGGCGCAAGCGCAGCGCTTGCCGCAGGATTGGGGTCGGCGCCGGCAGGCGCGTGGCGCGGCGAACTGATCATGACGGCCGCCGTATTCTGCATGGCGTTCTACAATGTGCTGTCGCGGCCGATCATTCGGCGTTCCAGCGCGCTCGGCTTCCTCACCGTCGGCATGGGCACCGGCGCGGTGGCGCTGGTGGCGGTCGGACTGTTCACCGGCAGCGCCGAGGCCTTGAAGGATTTCGGAGCGGGGCAATGGCTCGCCGGAATCTATCTCGGCGTCGGCGGCGGGGCGGCCGCCTTTATTCTCTGGGTGATGGCGCTCGAGCGGGCGACGCCGACCCGGGTCGCCAACACCATGACGGTCAACCCGATTGCCGCGGCGCTGCTGGCGGCATGGCTGATCGGAGAGCCGATCACGCCTGACCTTGTCGTCGGATTGATCGCCGTGTTTGCCGGGATCTGGCTCGCCACCTCGGATGTGCGCAAGACTTGAATCAGTGAATTTCGAATAGAAGTAGTCCCGCCTATTGCGGCCTGGGCCGTTGCCGCAGCAGGCAAAGCGCCAGGAGCGCCGAAAGGCTGAGCGCAGAGGAGACGATCAGCACGCCGCGTCCCAGCACGTCGATCAATAAACCGAACACCAGCGGCGCGAACGCCTGCGCCATTCGCGCCGGTGCGCCGATCAGGCCAAGGCGGTAGCCATAATTCTTCGGGCCGAAGATCGCGAGCGGCAACGTGCCGCGCGCAATGGTCAGGATGCCGTTGCCGAGGCCGAAAGTGATCGCAAAGACGCTTGAAGCGGCGCCACCCGCCACGGCGAAGATTGCAGCGCCGATCGGGTGTGTCACGCATGCAAGCCGGGTCGAGAACAGCGGATGATAGCGGCTGAAGAAACTCGCCTCGATGATCCGCGCCACCACTTGCGATGGACCGAACAGGGCGCCGGCGGCCACGGCCTGAACGGCGCTCGCCCCGCCAGCCTCGAGGATGCGCGGCATGTGCGCCGCCATCGCGCCGGTGACGCTCCAGGCCGCGGCGAAGGCAAAGGCGAGCAGGATCATCGTCCGGTCGATCGGGATATGCGGCTTGACCGGTGTCGCCGCCAGAACCTTCGCTTCGCTGACCGCGGGCAACATGAAGAAATTGAGCGGCAGGCCGATCAGGAGATGCGCCAAGGCCCATGCGAAGCAGGTGTCGCGCCAGCCGATGGTCTCAAGACCCAAGGCAGTGAGCGGCCACCCGACCGTGCTGGCAAAACCTGCGAGCAGGGTAATGCCTGTGATCGACTTGCGGGCATTGTCACCGTAGATCCGGCCCAGCGCGCCGAAAGCGGCGTCGTACAGGCCGCACCCCATGCCGATGCCGAGCAGGATCCAGGCGAGGACCAATACGGGGATCGAGGTGCTGATGCCAAGCAGTGCAAGGCCGGCGGCCAGCGTCAGATTGGACGCGGTCAGCACCGGCCTGCCACCAAAGTGATCGATCTGGCGCCCCACGCGCGGACCGATGATCGCCGCGATCACAAGCGAAGCGGAAAAGGCGGCGAAGATCCAGTTCGAGGATACCCCGAGGTCGCGCCCGATCGGATCGGCCAGGATTGCCGGCAGATAATAACTCGAGGCCCACGCCAGTGTCTGCGTCGTGCCGAGCGCCAATATGATCGGCAACTGGTGAATGGTCTTTTCAGGCGCCATCAACATTCCCTAACCGGCGCCGTTCGCACCCGAAGGTTTTCCTTCTAGTTTCTCTCCTTGACGAATAGGAGGAATTGGCGTTTGAGGCAATCGCCATCACAAGAGGCCAGCCATGAGCGTGACGATCTATCACAATCCTGCGTGCGGCACCTCGCGCAACACGCTGGCGATGATCCGCCAGAGCGGTGAGGAGCCGGAAATTATCGAATATCTGAAAAACCCGCCGGATCGCGCGCGGTTGCTTGAACTGATCGAGGCGATGGGAATTTCGGCTCGCGCACTGCTGCGGCAGAAGGGTACGCCTTACGCGGAACTGGGGCTTTCCGATCCGAAATGGAGCGATGACGAACTGATCGATTTCATGCTCGCGAACCCGATTCTGATCAACCGGCCGATCGTGGTGACGGCGAAGGGAACGCGGCTGTGTCGGCCGTCGGAAACGGTGCTCGATCTGCTCGAGCATCCCCTCGAGCGTTTCGTCAAGGAAGATGGCGAGGTCGTCGCGCGGAAGAAACCTTGAGAAACCCCGGCGGCCTTTCGCCGCTCGCTATTGCGCGGCATAATGGCGTATGGATCTTGAACCGCGCCTGCGCCTGATGAACTGGCTGGTCAGCCAGGGCCTGACCGGCTTGTCCGAAAACGACCTCATCCGCGGTTTCTGCGAGCGCTGCCGCGCCGAAGGTCTCGAACTGTCGCGCGGCATCGTCTTCATCGATACGCTGCACCCGATCTTCGAGGGGCGTGGCTTTCGCTGGAACGATACCGAGACCAACGAAAGCGAGAGTTTCGAATATGGGTCGACGAGTGCGGGCGATGCCGCACAGAACTGGCGTCGCTCGGTCTTCTACCACATGCTCGAACACGGCCATCAGGAACTGCGGATCGATCTTGCCGAGACCGCTTCGCTTGGCTTCTCGATTCTGCCGGAGCTTGCCGAGAAAGGCCACCGGGATTCTCTGGTTTTCGTGCACCGGTTCGGCGAAAGTGGCAGCATCGGTCAGATGGACTGCGTTTATTCCTATTGGCTGACCCGTCGGCCGGAGGGTTTTGGCGAGCAGGAATTGTCGGCACTGCGCGATCTGGTCCCAGTGCTGGGGCTGGCGATCAAGTCTTTGGCGCAAGCCGATATCGCCCGGACCCTTGGCCGCGTCTATCTCGGGCGCGACGCCGCCGGACAGGTGCTGCGCGGGCGCATCTTCCGCGGCGTGACCGAGCGCATCAATGCGGTGCTGTGGTTTTCCGATCTGCGCGGCTCGACCGCGATCAGTGAAAGCATGGCGCCCGGCGAGATCATCCCGTTCCTCAATGACTACGCGCAGGCCGCGATCGACGCCATTCACGACGCCGACGGCGACGTGCTCAAGCTGATCGGGGACGGCGTGCTCGCGATGTTCACAAATGCGGACCTGGCGGTCGCCCGGCGCGCGGCGCTGCGGGCCGAACATGGCTTTCGAAAAAATATCGCCTCGCTCAGCGCTCGCCGCGCCGCCTACGACCGGCCGACGACCTCGGCCTATGTCGGCCTGCATGTCGGCGAGGTGTTCTATGGCAATATCGGCAGCGAGGACCGGCTCGATTTCACCGTGGTGGGGCCTGCGGTCAACGAGGTCAGCCGGATCGCCTCGATGTGCCGGTCGGTCGACCGCGAACTTTTGGCATCGTCTGCGTTTCGCAGCGGTCTGGATGCGGCAGGGCAGCGCTATCTCGTTTCCACCGGCCGCTTTGCGCTGCGCGGCATCGGCCATGCGCAGGATCTCTTCACCCTCGATCCCGACATTGCCGCGAACGAAGCGCTGGGTGGCGGCTACGCGCGTTATCTGGCGGGCTAAAATCCTTTTGCCCTGCCTTATGCCTTCGCAGCCTCGCTGCTCGTCATCTCGGGCTGGCGCGCCAGCGCGACCGCCGGCGAGATCAGGATTACCAGCGCCTGCGCGGCGAAAATGATGACCGCGAGGCAGAGACAGGCTTCCGCGCCAAAGACCCCGCCAACCAGCGCGCCGAGCGAGGCTCCAAGCGGGCGGGCGCCATAGCTCATGATGTTGATCGCGGAAACCCGTCCCAGAAGCTGCGGCGGCGTCACCGATTGCCGCAGCGTCGTGGTCGAGATCACCCAAAGGATCGGGCCTGCGCCGAGCAGGAAAAAGCTTAAGGCGGCAAGCCAGGGCGAGGCAACAAGGATGGTCAGCGCCATGAAGGCGGCGGCGACAAAGCCCGCAATGGGGCCGAGCGCAATGACGACGCCGAAGGCGAGGTGCCGCATCACGCGCGTGGCCAGCAGCGCACCGCCGACCATCCCGACGCCGTACATCGCCATCGTCGTGCCGACGCCAGGCGCCGACAGGCCGAGATGGCGCACGGCATAGGGCACGAACACGGCGAGCATCAAAAACCATGCGGTGTTGAAGATGAACTGGGTGGCGAAGACCGGCCGCAGCAGTGGGTGATGCAGCACGAAAGCGGCGCCCTCGCGGATCTCCTGCAGCGGATGACGGCGCGGCGCCGGCTGGCGCGCGGGCTCGGAAATTCCCGAAAGCAGCACCACCGCAATGGCCGACAACGCGGCGGCGCATCCAAAGGCCGGCTCCGCGCCAAGCCATCCCACCAGAAATCCGCCGATCGCAGGCCCGCTGGCAAAGGCAATGGTGCGCGCGAGTTCGATTCGGGCATTGGCCGCGGGGAGATCTTTCGGCGCCACCAGCGAAGGCACCAGCGCCGGCGCGGCCACGCTGAAGGCGACCGTCCCGCACACGGCGATGAAGCCCAATAGCGCGAGCAGGGGCAGCGAGAGCAGGTCGAACCAGATCAGGAGGAGGATTTCGAACAGGGCGAGCGCCCGCACGGCCTCGGCGCCCGCCATCAGCCAGCGCCGGGGGATACGGTCGGCCAACAGGCCGGCCGGAATTGCGAATACCACGAAGGGCAGTGTCAGCGCCGTCTGCAACAGCCCGCTCTCACCTTCCCCGATGCCGAGCCAGAGCACGGCCACGATCGGGGCTGCGGCCAGCGCGACTTGTTCGGCGGATTGCGCGGCAAGATTGGACCAGGCCAATCGGTTGAAGGTCGAGGGAAGGTGCGGTGTTCGGTCGGCGGACATGGCGGCTCTCTGAAACAACTCGGCTTTCTCGATGTCGTCCGGATGCACCTTCGACGGCCCGGGGATGCCAGAGCCACCCGCTTTCCGAGTTCCACACGCTGCGGTGATCCAGATGCTCTTGCAAATGAGTTGCAATAAAAGAAAGAGTCAGCCATCTTTTGGCAATGGACGCTCAATCCCCTGATTTGCCGCCCCGCTCGCCTTCGGGGGAAAAACCACCGGGAACAGGCGGCTGGCGCAGCGTGCGGGGCGAGCCATCGCTCGCGGACGTGTTCGGGACCGTGGCGACGGCAAAGCGGGGGCCGTTCTGGCGCAAGCTGCTGGCCTTCTTCGGCCCCGGCTATCTGGTGGCCGTCGGCTATATGGACCCCGGCAACTGGGCGACCTCGCTCGCCGGCGGATCCAAGTTCGGCTACGCGCTGCTCACGGTGGCACTGTTTTCCAACCTCATGGCGATCGTGCTGCAATCGCTGTGCATCCGGCTTGGCGTCGGCGCCGGCCGCGACCTCGCGCAGGCTTGCCGCGATTCCTTTCCGCGCTTCGTCTCGCTTCCCCTCTGGCTGTCGGCCGAAGTCGCGATCACCGCGACCGATCTCGCCGAAGTCATCGGCACGGCCATCGGCCTCAATCTCCTGTTTCATATTCCGCTCGAGATTGGCGTGATCATCACGGGCGCTGACGTGCTCCTGATCCTGGCGCTGCAGGCGTTCGGCTTTCGCTGGATCGAGGCTTTCGTGGTGGCGATGCTGGGCGTGATCGCGGCGTGCTTTGCGGTGCAGATCGCACTTGCCGATCCCGACTGGGGCGCGGTGATCCGCGGCTTTGCGCCGACAACGGAAATCTTCGCCAACCGCGAGATGCTGTACCTGGCGCTCGGCATTCTCGGTGCCACGGTGATGCCGCACAACCTCTATCTGCACTCAGGTCTGGTGCAGACCCGCGGCTTCGGCGAGGAGATCGATGAAAGGCGTGAGGCGATCAAGCTTGCGACCATCGATTCCTCGATCGCGCTCTGTTTTGCGCTGACCATCAATGCCTCGATCCTGATCCTGGCTGCGGCGACATTTCATCACTCGGGCCGGACCGACGTCGCCGAACTGGATCAGGCGCACGCGTTTCTGTCGCCGCTGCTCGGTTCGACATTGGCGCCGACGCTGTTTGCGATTGCCCTGTTGTGCTGCGGGCTTAACTCCACCATCACCGCAACCCTGTCGGGCCAGATCGTGATGGAGGGATTTCTGCGTTGGCGGATCGCGCCGTGGCTGCGACGCCTGGTGACGCGGGCCATCGCCATAGTGCCGGCGGTGCTGGTGACGATCTGGGCCGGCGCAAAAGGGACCGGCCAGCTTTTGATCCTGAGCCAGGTGGTGCTCAGCCTGCAATTGCCGTTCGCAGTCGTGCCGCTGGTGATGTTCACCTCAAGCCGCCGCAAGATGGGACCGTTTGTGGCGCCGCGCTGGCTGACCGCGCTCGCCACCGCAACGGCGGTGCTCATCATCGCGCTTAACGCGAAACTGGTGTGGGATTATGTGAGCGGGTGACAGGGCTGCCGTCATGGTGAGGAACGCGGGCTGCGCGTCTCGAACCATGCAGCGCTCATCCTTCGAGACGCCGCTTCGCGTCCCTCGGGATGAGGTTCAATCCTGCGGCTCGGTCAGCGCCTCGCCCGTGGCCTCCACGCGCATCCACCCCGACGGCGCCAGCCGCTGCTGGGGCAGGAAGCGGCCCTTGTAGTCCATCTTTTTCGAGCCCTCGATCCAGTAGCCCAGGTAGACGTAAGGAAGTCCCAGTCTCCTGGCGCGATGGATGTGGTCGAGGATCATGAAAGTGCCGAGCGAGCGGCCTTCCTCCGACGGCTCGAAGAACGAGTAAACCATCGAAAGGCCATCGCTGAGCACGTCCGTCAGCGCAACCGCCACGAGTTCGTTGCCGCGGCCGGTGATGCTCGCCTCGCCTTGGCGGCGGCGGTATTCGATGATGCGGGTTTCGACGTGGCTGTCCTCGACCATCATGGCGTAGTCGAGCACCGTCATGTCGGCCATGCCGCCGTGGCGATGCCGATGGTCCAGGTAGGCACGGAATACCGAATATTGCTCGGAGGTCGGCACCGCGCTGCGCTGCTCGCCGACGATGTCGGCGTTGCGGGCGAGAACCTTTCGAAAATTGCGGGAGGGGCGGAATTCGTTGGCGATCACGCGCACCGAAACGCACGCACGACACTGGTCGCACGCCGGGCGGTAGGCGATCGACTGGCTGCGGCGGAAACCGCCATGGGTCAGAAGATCGTTGAGATCGCCCGCTTTGTCGCCGACCAGATGCGTGAACACCTTGCGCTCGTGCCGGCCGGGCAGATAGGGGCAGGGCGAGGGCGCCGTCAGGTAAAACTGGGGAGTATCACGCGAATGCTGGGTCACGGGTTCACAGGATTTCGAAAGCTACAGATAAGCGAGCCGGCCTCAAGCATCGCGCCGACCAGCCTAACGGTCAATTGGTTTGCAAACCGTTTGCTGCCAAGGCCGCGAGGTCAGAAAGTTCGGGCCGGCTGCGCAACCGGGTTTCGGACGGAACTGTTAATGATCACGGTTCCCAGCACAAAATCGTGCAACAGGCGCCGCCGGCTGTTGAACACCCCGACCAGCAGCACCAGCGGCGACAGGAATGAGATCGAAACCCAGAACAGCACCGCGTGCATGGCGCCCAGTACAAAATAGCCGGGGGCGCCGTACCAGGTGCGCAATTCCAGGTCCATCACGCGCATGCCCAGCGTTGCCGAATGCGGACCGCCAAGGGAGGCGCCGTAATAGACGACGGCCCAGAGCACCGAAGCCGGCCACGCCAGCCAGAACAACGCCCAGCCGAGCCCAAGCGTCAACAGGCCGAACAGCGCAATGAACAAATAGCCAAGGATCACCGGTACTGAAAGCACCACAAGGTCAATCAGGAATGCGAACACCCGGCGCGTCAGCACGCCGCGAAACAATTCGGGTTGCGACAGCGGATCGAAAGCATGCGGCGGAACTCCGCCATCGCTGCGCCAGGCATCACCGGTATTTCCATAGCCGCTGTTGGACATCTCGTTTCTCCCAATGTCCGGATTCCCAATTGGTCGCCGAAAGCGCCTCCGGCGAAACATGGGAACCGCGAAGGCGCTTGCAAGGCCTCGCTTGGTCATGACGGAACGGCAATCGAGGCCGAGGGTTTGTTCCGTCAGCTCTCGTTTTTCAGCTTCTCGGCGGCGTGCGGCGCGAAATAGGTGAGGATGCCGTTGGCGCCCGCACGCTTGAACGCGAGCAGGCTTTCCATCATCGCCCGCTCGCCGTCGATCCAGTTGTTGTGGCTCGCCGCCATGATCATCGCGTATTCGCCGGACACCTGGTAGACGAAGGTCGGCATTCCGAACGTGTCTTTGACCCGCCGCACAATGTCGAGATAGGGCATGCCCGGCTTCACCATCACCATGTCGGCGCCCTCGGCGATGTCGAGTTCGACCTCGCGCAGCGCCTCGTCCGAATTGGCGTTGTCCATCTGATAGGTGCGCTTGTCGCCGGTCAGCGTCTTGGCCGAGCCGACCGCATCGCGGAACGGGCCGTAGAAGGCGGAGGCATATTTCGCCGCATAGGACATGATTTGCACGTCGAGGAATCCGGCAGCGTCCAGCCCTTCGCGGATCGCACCGACCCGGCCATCCATCATGTCCGATGGCGCGATGATGTCGCAACCGGCTTCCGCCTGTACCAGCGCCTGCCGCACCAGGACTGTCACCGTCGCATCGTTGAGGATCTTGCCATCCTCGATCAGGCCGTCATGGCCATGGCTTGTGAAGGGATCGAGCGCCACGTCGCAGAGCACGCCGAGCTCCGGAAATTCCTTCTTGATCGCGCGCACCGACTGGCACACGAGATTGTCGGGATTGACCGCCTCGGAGCCGCGCTCGTCGCGCAAGCCTGGGTCGGTATAGGGGAAAAGCGCGATGCAGGGGATGTTGAGCTTGACGGCCCGCTCGGCCTCGCGCACCGCCTGATCGACGCTGAGCCGGTCCACGCCGGGCATCGAGACAACGGGTGTGCGCTTGTCGTGGCCGTCGGCCACGAACAGGGGCCAGATCAGGTCGTCGGTGGTGAGGACGTTTTCGCGCACCATGCGGCGCGCCCATTCTGCCTTGCGGTTGCGGCGGGGACGAACGACCAGGTCAAGGCTTGGGGCGGAGAGGGCTGTTTCACGGCGCGGCGTATCGCGCATTTCGATCGGACGCCCGAATTTGATCGCCATTTGGTATTCTCTCCCGGGATTGCAGGCTGGTGGCCCGATTTGGACGATTTTTAGCACTTTGGGGGGCTTTCGTCACTTCAGCCTTACGAATGTTGATTTTGCCGCGCCGAGCGGTCATGAGTGACGCAAACCGGTTGTTTCTTCAGCTTGGCATTTTCTGATGTCTGAAACCCCAACGCGCGACCCCTCGCAGGACCACGCCATGTCGGTGGCGGCAATCTGGTCGGAACGGATCGAATCCGAGGACAATGTGTGGACCCGCCGGCTGGTGCTGTTTCTGCGCATCATGGCCGTCATCTCCGTCCTCAAGGGTCTCTACCACTGGGCGCAGGTCACGGGCTTCATCGGCGGCGAGGAGGAGGCCTTCGAGAACCAGCCGCTCGCCTGGCAAACCGCGACTGTGTATTTCGCGGTCATCGAGCTTGTCGCCGGGGTCGGGCTCTGGCTTGCGACGCCGTGGGGAGCAGTGGTGTGGCTGACCACCGTGGTGTCGATGGCGGTGATCGAACTGATGTTTCCGGCGATCTACGGTGGCAGCATGGTGGTGGTGACGTTCGAGGCCTTGATGCTGGCCGCCTACCTCATACTGGCGTGGCTGGCAGCGCGCGAACGGCCGCCATAGCGCGGACATCGTGAGGCGGCCTGGTGTCCCGAATCCGAAGTTCGTACTCCCTTGCAGCGCCCTCTTTTACGAACTTCGGATTCGAGAGGACACTGGCAATCTATGATTCTGGTGTGGTTTTGGTTCAGAAGTTCTCTTGGTGGATTCGTCGCACCAATGAAGAGAACTTCTAAACCACCACACCAGCGCAAAACCGGTTTTGGATTTGCGAGAGTTTCACGGTAACCTTTCAGTCACCTTCAGCGCCGGTCACACCTGTTACGCAGGCGTTTCGAATTTTAACGACACTGTTCCCATATGCGACAGCGCTTTTAGACGAAGCGTGAACAGCGTCGTGCGAGCGTCAATGAAAGGTTGCGAAAAGCCCTTGTCTTGCAGGCTTAATCGGCGATTCACTCTCTTAAATTCATGATCTCTTTATTGTCTTATTTAAGCTGATCTTCAAACGATCCCCTTAAGTTGCAGCTTACAGGCGGGACAAAAGTTTCGTCGAATAAGTCGATAAAACGACAACAAGGGAAGTGTCATGATGAAAGCCGTTGCAACGGCGGTGGAAACCGCTGAGCGCGCTCCCGGCCAGGCATCCGTGCAGCCGCTCTATCTGGAAGCGTTGACGTTGGTCGAGCGGCTGCATCGCCGCCTTCTCGACGTCATCAAGGATGAGTTCGATCGCCGCGGCCGCTCGGATATCAATTCGGTGCAGGCGCTCTTGCTCTACAACATCGGCGACAAGGAGTTGACCGCGGGCGAGCTGCGCACGCGCGGCTACTACCTCGGCTCCAACGTCTCCTACAATCTGAAGAAGCTGGTCGAACTCGGCTTCCTCGACCATCAGCGTTCGCGCGTCGATCGCCGCTCGGTCCGCATTCGCCTGACCACGCAGGGCCAGGAGATCCGCCGCGTCGTGGACGCGCTCTATCAGAAGCACGTCAAGACCGTGGAGCAGGTTGGCGGCATTTCGAACGAGGAGTTCGCAACGCTGAACAAGTCGCTGCATCGCCTCGAGCGCTTCTGGACCGACCAGATCCTGTATCGGCTCTGAGGTTGTTTCGGCCAAGCCGGCCTCGACAAGACCGGCGGCCAGTTACATACCAAGCCTTGCAAACGCATCGACCCGGCACTTTCCGGATCGGTGCGTTTGTCTTTTCGAAAAACGTTCCTCCCGCAAAAGCAAAAATGCATTTGGCCGGATGGAACTTTTTGGGCGCAAAAACGCTTGTCCGTCTGTGTTGGAGGATGGTCATGCTGGTTGAGCGCGGATTGCGGGTGATGAACGTGGGGGTGGTGGGCGAAGCCTATGCCATTGCCGCGCATTACCTGTGTCGCTCGGGCGCCATCGCCGACGACTTTGTGACGAACGAACGGCTGCTCGCCATCATCATTCAGATGTTCGAGCACGGCGAATTCAACAAGATCAAGCTCGCCAACAAGGCAATCGCGCAGTTCGAAGCCGAAGAGCTGGTCTAACCCGAGAGGAAGATATGGAAGCCGCCATCGACCGCATCATGATGACTTACGATCTCCTGCTCAATCGCTCTGCCGCGGCGAGCGCTGAGGCACGCATAAAGGTGACCAAGTATGTCACGAAGCTGTTCGAGGCCGGCGAAACGGACATGCATCGGCTCACGGTGTGCGGGCTCACCTATTTGCGCGAGCTCGACGGCTCGAACGATCCGGTCAAGGCCGGGTATACCGGGCTCTAGCGCTCGGCTTTCGCCAGCAGGCCGGCGCGTGCATCCATGAAACCGTCAACCGGTGGCATGGAGATGTCGTGCAACGGCGGCTGACGTCTGCGGTGGCGCATGTTGTCGGTAATTCCGTCAAAGCACTGGCTCAGGATGTTTCTGGCTCAATTTCCAGGCAGTTGCTTGTAAAACATCAGCTACCCAAGCGAGGTTGTTGGCTCAAACGACAATAACCGACGTTTCCCGCAACGCGGCGCAATGCAAATGTCCGACGTATGGTCATTTTGCAGACATTTGGCGAGTCGAGGCTGATGTCCGCCCTTGCGCGGAAAGCCGACGTTTGAGGCATGCACCATACATTTCATCACCCTTTATCCGCATGTATGCTGCGTGCGACACCCGCCTCGGATTTTCGGCTTCGAATGCCTGAATGCCGCGTCTTGCGAGAGAGGTCACACTTTGCCACCATACCGTTCAAGGGGGAGAAACGATGACCAGAACTCTGGACCATACTCGCTGCCGGCATCGGCCTTTTCGCTGGTCTTTCGGTGCCCGCGCAAGCGGCTGACGTGTCACTGGCGCGCCTCGACTGCGGCACGCCACAGGCGCCCACAGCCGTCAATCAGCGCTTCTCGGATACATATGCCTACGGCGAGCTGAAGCTCCAGTTCGTCTACAGTTGCTATCTCGTCAAACATGGCGACGATTATCTGCTGTGGGACACGGGCCATGCCATGACCATGCCCAATGTCGCGCCAAAGGTGAGCCTGGTCGATCTGCTGGCAAAGATCGACGTCAAACCCGATCAAATCAAATATGTCGGCATCAGCCATTATCACGCCGATCACACCGGCCAGATCGCCTCCTTTCCGAAAGCAACCCTGCTGATCGGCACCCGGGAATGGGACGCGATCTCCGCCCCCGAGCCTGCCCAGGGCGTGAACTTCAAGCCGTTCGAGAGCTGGCTCAAAGGTGACAGCGCGGTCGACGCGCTGGCACTGGGCCCCGACAAGGACGTCTTCGGCGACGGGACGGTGATCGTGCTGCGCACGCCAGGGCACACGCCGGGTCATTCCAGCCTGCTGGTCAAGCTGGCGCAGATGGGGCCGGTCATTCTCAGCGGCGATGCCGTCCACTTCCGCGAGAATTACGATTCGGATGGCGTGCCAATATTCAACTACGATCGGGCGCAGACGATTGCTTCGATCCAGCGCATGAAGCAGATCGTATCGAATTTGAAGGCGACGCTGATCATCCAGCACGATGCGCGCGACGTCGGCAAATTGCCGGAGTTCCCTGCATTCGCGAAGTAATTGCCGGCTCAGCGATTGAATGCGAGGAGCGGCCCCCGAAGCGTGATCGAGCCCCCGCGGCCGGTCCCGGACGAACCGTCGCGGGCGGCCGAAGCGCTCTTCGTCGGGATACGGATTCGTCCATCGTGCTGCCTTTTTCCGAATGCCTCTGATAAACATCTGCGATCGAAAACCTCCGGGAAACCCTCCATGCTCGTCCTGCATCATCTCAACGACTCCCGCTCGCAGCGGATCTTGTGGCTTCTCGAAGAGCTCGGAACTCCCTACGAAATGAAGCGATACCAGCGCGATGCAAAGACAAGGCTGGCGCCGGTCGAATTGACCGCCGTTCATCCGCTCGGCAAGTCGCCCGTGATTATCGATCGCGATATCAGAATTGCGGAATCCGCGGCGATCGTCGATTACCTCATTCGAACCTACGGCAAGGGCGCCATGATGCCCGCTATCGGTACGGGCGAATACGAGGCCTACAATGAATGGCTGCACTATGCCGAAGGCTCAGCTATGCTGCCATTGATGCTCAACCTCTATGTCTCGAGATTGAAGGAGGCAGGCAAGCCGTTGCATCCGCGGATCGACAGCGAGATCGCCAACCATCTCGGTTATGTCGAGGGCGCACTTAAGGGCAGGGAGTTTCTCGTCGGCAACGCGCTCACGGGAGCCGATATCCAGATGAGCTTCGTCGCCGAAATGGCCAAAATATTCGAGAAGCTCGCACCGTATCCGAACCTTGCCGGCTGGCTCGCGCGCATGCATGCCCGTCCGGCGTTCCGCCGCTCGGTCGAAAAAGGTGGCGCCTATCGCTTCGCGGATTAGGACTAGTGCGGCGAATTTGAAGTTCCTATCGGTATCGCGGCAAGTTGGTGATAGGAACTTCAAATTCAAAGCCGCACTAGAATTAAGGAGTTGCTAGAGCTCCTTTGATTCCGAAGTTCGCATCAGAGGTCGCCGCGATAGCTTGCGAACTTCGGAATCGGAGCTCTAGTGCGGCGAATTTGAAGTTCCTATCGGTATCGCGGCAAGTTGGTGATAGGAACTTCAAATTCAAAGCCGCACTAGCATTAAAAAGTTGGTAG
>Ga0210392_10000129_pt1 | contig 61939 bp, 90 predicted proteins | sample IncBWC30OmetaG_FD_161057 | JGI IMG/M metagenome (GOLD analysis project Ga0210392, IMG submission 161057) | Forest soil microbial communities from Barre Woods Harvard Forest LTER site, Petersham, Massachusetts, United States - Inc-BW-C-30-O ... | reverse complement strand
ATTATCAGCTTTGGGCGCCTAGCCAGCCATTAACTGTGTACAACAACGGAGTAGCAGTCGCATCAAGTAACTATACGATTGACTATCCGAATGGCATTGTGACGTTTACCAACATGTATTTATCGCTCGGGACAATCACGATTGCAGTGACCTCTAATGAGACGATTCCGTTCGACATAAAACAAGCGACTATGCTTCTAACGGCTGAGTCGCTTGGACAAGGCGCAAGCAATCCGACAGGTGCTAAAAGCCTCGGTATGCAGACGTTCAATGTTAGCTACGGAGATAAGACCATGCTTCGTGATATGGCTCTTTCACTTCTTGAGCCATATCAGAATAATCTGATGACGATAATTAGTTAATATGCCTCCCAATTTTTTTAACATCTTAGTAAACGTAGAGAGACGTTCTTCTACAGGTACGGACATTTTGGGAAATCCGACGTACGGAGCACCGACATCGGGAGCGGGATGGTCGGCGGTATACATAGGAATGCCATGCAAGCTCGCATTCTCGTCAAAGGCGATTCAGTTCGCACAAACGGCAGAGCGGCCGCTTCCATCAGGCATCGTATATTACGGACCTCAATATGCGCTTCAAACGGAAGATCGTATCATCACACCCGATGGAATTGAGTATGTGGTTACGAGCATCGTACCTGGATACAATGCGGCGAACGTAGTAGATCATTTTGAATGTGTGGTAGAATTGCCTTAACAAAATATATATGTCAAGACCTGATGTTATAGAAAAAAATAAAAGTTTAGAACAAAGGAAAAAAGTTTCCGATTCTTGGAAAGACCCGATAATCAGAGAAAAGAGAATGTCTAAATTGAGAGGTGCGACATGGGGGTTTAAGAAAGGGGAACCAAGTAAATGGAGAGGTAGTAAACATTCCAAAGAATCAATAGAAAAGATGAGGCAATCACATAAGGGTCAGAAAGCTTGGAATAAGGGACTTCATAAAGATGATCCTAGAGTAAAAAAATACACGTCTAATTCAGCAAAGACTCGTAAAGAAAAGGGTTCACAAAGGGGTGAAAAACACTTTTGGTTCGGTAAAAAAAGACCAGATGCGGCAAAGAAAATCATAGAGACTATGCAATCAGGAAAAATGAAACGTGTCTTTAATACAAAACCAGAGTTGAAAATGAAGTCTATTCTTAATGACTGGGGAATCGTCTTTGAGTTTCAAAAAAATATCAAAGGTTACATGGTTGATTTCTACATACCAAAGTTCAACGCAATAATCGAAGTTGATGGTGAATATTGGCACAATTTTCCTTTTGGTCGAGAAAAGGATAGAGCAAGAGACGAGATCCTTTCGGGGTTTGGATACCGAGTAATTCGTTTCTGGGCGAACGATGTGTTGAAAGACAATATTTATTTCCCTTTTTCTTAATGCAATGAAATTCAAAGAATACTGGAAATTGGCACAAGCTACGGAAGAAGAATACTTGATAAAGTCATCAGATAAATTGTCTATGGCAGAGCTTTTGGATATTCAAAAGACAATCAGTCGATTGCAGAAGAAAGGATATAGTGCGAACCGTATGATCAAGTATATTCAGGATCACAATGCGAAACTTTCCGAGAGATACAAAGCAGAGAGAGTGTACTATACTGAGATTAAGGGCATGGAGACTCAGGAAGTCATAGATGCGGGAGAGTTTCTAGAAATACCAGAGTATCGAGTATTACTTTCACCGAATGCGTGTGAGCATTGCGTGAAAGCGTTTAAGGGTAAAACTTTCAAACAGAAAGAATTGCAGAAAGGTGGCGTACCGATCATTCCACTACATCCGAATTGTTACTGTGCATTGGTGCCTCGTTAGAATAAATCAAATGGCGAAATCAACATTTTCATTCAAAACACCAGATGCGGTCAGGAGATTCAATTCAAATTTCGTCAGGGAGATTAATCGAATTGACGATCAGATTCTTAAGAAGGTGAGTACTATAACGCAGGTGATATACAACACAGCTCGCGCGCGAAGACCGAAGATCAGTAAGACTGAACAAAAAGCCATGGGTAGAGACCCTAAGGGATACAGGGTATCGGATCCAAATGCTTCATTCGGTGTACCTGTCGACACGGGCGACCTTCAATCTTCTATAAAAAAAGAGATAACAAGGTCATTCAAAAAGGTCATCGGCAGGGTGTATGTTAACGGCCCTGGCAATAAATATGCGGCTTATATTGAGTATGGAACGTCTAAAATACAGGCTAGGCCGTTCATGAGACAGGCTCTCTCAGAAAACAAGGAATGGGCGCAAAGGGAGCTTCAAAAGAGCATCAAATGATAAAACAGGGTTTCAGTGGATATAATAAACTAAGATGTTAGAAATTTTACAAAACCTTATAGCAGTTTTTAAGGCGAATGCACCGCTTACAGCAATCGTGCCAACGGCCAACATTTTGGTTGGTCCTGTTGACATTGTTACAGAGACACAAGCAGGTCTCATTCTTCCGCAAATAAACCTGCGTGTGGTAAGTGAATTTTCTAGATCAGTGCCTTCAAATACTAGGGATACATCGGTTCAAATAGATATTTGGAGCAGAAATTCCCAGCTTGAGATAGAGCAGATATACGAAATCATCGTACCTCTACTCAACTACACATCACCGACTCAGGGGACTGCAAAGGTTTTCTGGGAAAGACTGGGTGGGGCGGTCGATCAATACGAAGGTGATCGTCGTATATGGCACAGGGCGACCACATTCGTATTCTGGTCGCAGAAACCATAATTTATAAGTTAATAAATAATTATTATGTCAGGATTCACATCAGCAGGTAATAACATCAAACAGAGGATCACGTTCAACTCGGGTACCCTTGACTTTGGTAGTAGTCGCGCAGTTGAGGTCGATAATATTACGATAGACGTTGAGTACACACTCTTGCCTCTATACGTTCTCAATTCCATCAAGCCTCAGGACTACACTCGTGCATCGCAAAAAGTTGCAATGACTGGAAAGATAAAGTCTTTTGCTCCTGAGCTATATGATCTTGCACTCGGTTCTTCGACAATCGGCACGCCGCAAGAAATCGATACTCTCGATGGACAGCCGACTCTCGTTAATCCAGTTCTTACATTCTTTGATAGGAATAACAACCAGTATCAGTATCAGTTCTCTGGAGCATTGTTCAAGAGTTACAAGATGAATGCGAAGATGGAAGATTATGCAGAATGGGATATCGAATTGGAAGCTAAGGATATTACTCTCATCTACACTGCTTAATTATGAGCGAAACACTCTACACATTGGTAAATAGTGAATTCGATTTCTCGTGGAATGGTCAGGTATATCGGATCAGAAAGGCCAATCTAGATAAAGCGGTTCAGTACCAAAAGAAAGCAAAAGAGCTTGGAGATGCAAAAGACCCATCAGCAGACATTAAGTTGGCGGCGTATTGCATCTATATAGTTCTAAAAGATAAGGACGCGAGCATCACTGAGCAGAGCGTGATTGAAAACACGCCTGCCGATATTGATGTCATCGAGTGCCTTACCAATCTGGGTTTTATTTCCCCGAAGAGGATGGAAGCAGTAAACAAGATTCGGGAAGTGATAGAAAAGAAAGCGACGAGTTAGATCTCTTTATATTGTTTGCGGAAAAGACTGGATGGACACCCGCTCAGGTCAGAGACCTGACAATTCCTCAGATACAGGAATATATAAAAGGGTGGACTAGGATGAATAAAAAGTCATCTGAAACCAAAGAAGGAATGGATGCAGACGATATAAAGATGTTCAATCTTGCTTCGGGAATAAAAACCATACAGAGGGCTAAAAAACCATGAACGCACTAGAAACTCTACAAATTCTGGTTACTGCAGACACGGCGGCCGCCACGGCCGCTATTCGTAGTTTCATAGACTCTTCAGCGAGTTTGGTTGCGAGCATGAATAGGAAGCAGATCGATTGGAGTCAGATTCTTACCAAGAGCTTGAATCCAGCGATCATAGCTACATTCGCGGCTGGATTCGCGCAAGCGATAACTCAAGCACTTACGTTCCAGCAAGCGGTTCAGGGTGCGAGTTTGAATGCCGCTACATCGTTTCAGGGCACGAGTGGAAAAATGACGGATGCGGCGTATAATATTTCTGCTTCGACTGGCCAGTCAGCAAATGACGTGGCTACTGCAATCGGTCAGGTTTCTACTGTCTACAAAAATTACAATGATGCTCTGGCTGTTACGAATGACCTAGCACAGTACGCAACCGTTGAGCATCTAAGTCTTGGTGATGCAGTCAGTCAGGTTCTTCCACTTCTTCAATCTTGGAATGTTGCGGCGGGTGATGCATCAGATACGATAGCTACTCTTGGAGAATCAACGTCATATGGAAAAATACCGATTCAGGATTTGGTATCTGCTTTGACTAATGCTGGACCTGCACTTAGAAACCTGCAATCTCTATCTAAGTCCATTGCTCAAGTTCAAGAGGCGTCTGCTACACCTGGAGCAAACCCAAGTGAAGTACTTGATCTTCTCAATAAGACCGCTACGGCGGCCGCAAATCCTTTTGACTCATTTAATGCAGAGTTCGGAAGCGCGACTACCATTGTAAAGAATAGCGGACTTGGAGAGTATTTTGATGGTATTCAGACAAAAATAAAAGCATTGGGACCTGCCGCTCAGGCGGTTGGAACTCAATTTGGAATTCAGGCAAATACTATATCTACTCTTCAGGATCAGGGTTCAAAAGCTTTTGCTGATGTTGACAAGGCCGCACAGGATGCATTAAAAGCTTTGGAACCGCTCGGCCAATGGTTTAAGGATAATCAGACCACTATGGATTTGTTGAACGAAGGATGGCAGACGCTCAATGCCGCTCTTCAAAAGTTTATCGTTCCTGCCGCTCTAACGACATTTCAGAATATATTGGACGCAATAACTGGAGGTGTTGAGATTATAAATAAACTTCTTTCAGGTGGACCTAGTGCTATACCTGGAATTCTTGCACAGATAGGTAACGGAGCATCCCAAGTGTTAGGACCTACGGGAGGTATCATAGGTGATTTCATGAAACTGCTCGGTGGCGGTAGTAACAATCAGAATTCGGGGAATGGTAATGCAAGCACCAGTTCGACGAATGCCGTCAGTAATAATGCGACGACCGTAAATATAAGCATAGGTGGTGGATCGTCGACAAAGGCTAGTGCCGCGACATCGGCGGCGGCAGAACACCTTGTCAGTACGACGAGTGTGAAACAGGGACAAGCCCCTGGAGGAATATAAAAACATGAGTTACGGAACACCAACATCAGTAGTGAAAATAAACGGATTCTGGTACGCAGTGCAACAGGGCACGTATGTTCGAAAGTGGCAGAGGCAATTCACCGCTACTCTGGCGGCGAACATCGTGGAATTGAACTGGGTCGATCGGGGACCTGGTATCAAGACTTTCGATTTTACGCTTCACATCGTCACGTGGGATCCGTCTTCGATTCCTTATAAGCTTGGAGTGACTCAGACATGGGACGTTCAGATGGCCAACCTTGAGACAGCATATTTGGCTGTAAACACATCGCTTGCGTTCATAGATGTCTTCGGTAATTCACCGATCATTCCAAACACGTCAACGCCTGGTGGTGTATACTTTACTAATCTTAACCAGAACGTTCCAAATTATTCAACGCCTGAAAAGCCTTATGTCTTGGTCGACATAGAGGTCATAGAGGCTCTTAAAACTGTTAATTAATAATAAATATATGAACATGCAATTAGGACAGATAGCGAAATATCAGAGTATCAAGAAGTGGCTTTTGCACACGAGATGGGGTGCGTATTTCGGATTCATCATGGGAGATTCTCGGTACAAGAAAATATCACCGATCGTGAATCGTTTCCAGAGAGTTTATCGTGAAGGTGAGAAACTTCGCAGGAAAGAGATTATTAGTATGATCGGAGATACTGGAGTTTATGGAGTGTATAAATCGTACAAGATTCGACCTTCGTACAACTCTCGTGTGAATGTGGGAGCTGGACTCTGTGCATTTCTTCTCTCAGGTTCGAATCTTGCTTCTCTCACTTCTCCTGCGGTCTTCAAGTACATCGCTCTCTCGACGAGCTCGCTTACACCTGCGGCAGGAGATACGACGCTTACTGGAGAGACTTCAGCAACTGGTCTTGGTAGGGTACTTGGAACGATCGGAACATACACAGGACCTGCATCTCTCGATGGAGCGGCTAGTTACGTCATCTCAAACACTTTCACCAATACTTCTGGCGGCACTGTCACGATAGTATCGTCCGCTCTATTCGATGCGGTTTCCACTGGAAATATGTGTTGCGAGGCAAACCTTTCTTCTTCCGTCGCTCTCGCAAACAACGACCAAGTCATCATTCAGTGGACTAATAATTTCTAAATGGCAACTATTGCTTTTGATTCAAGTGCACAAGGTACTACAGGAGGTGCGACTCTAACATTCTCTCATACCTGTACTGGCAGTAATCTAAAGCTTTTTGTTTCCGTTACTGATGGTAGTGGTGCTCCAGCGACATCTGTGACCTATAACGGTGTTAGTATGATTAAAGTTGCTACAGACCAAAGAAGTGTAAATCTTTGGTATTTAGATAATCCTGCTACTGGAGCACATAATGTTGTGGTTAACGGAAATGGTCCGTTGTCAGCATGCTCCTCATCTTTCACAGGATGCGGATCGGGTATTGATAATAGCAATGTAAGCTCACCAAGTAGTACGAATGTGGTGTCCAATGCTGTCACTCCGATTGCGACAAATTGCTGGATAGTTTTTGCGGCAGGTATCGGTGCTGGTCAGGCTATAAGTTCAAATAATGGAAATACTGATGTAAGGCAAAACGCTAATACTTTGGGTGCTTCTGATATTATTGCTGATACAAATGGTACAGCTTCTGGTTCGACAACTATGTCGGTGAAAACCACTGGAGGCAGTACTCAAAACTGGGGTAGTATTGCCGCTTCATTTGCTCCTTTTGTTCAAATCAGAACAGCGTCAATCACGATGATGAATGCTTCAAGTCGTCTTTTGACTGTCTCAAGGTTAGCGAAGTTCACTAGGTCGGTTTCTCTTTCGATGATGAATGCGGTATCGAGACTTCTCACTCTTTTCGGGAGAGGACTATTTGACGCACCGACCATCACGATCAGACAGAATGTCGCTCCGTATGGAATTCTTTCGAGTCTTAATTACTATACATTAAGCCCAGCTGGCACACAGATTCCCGTTCTCGATAGCACTGATTCTGAGCCTATGTATTTCAGGATATACAATAACTATGGTCTTGTGAATAATATCGCTGATGTGGTCAATGTCATGGTAACGACATGGGACGGGGTTGGACACTCGGCTTCTATGCCCGTCGCATCGCATCAATGGTTGCATGTACTACAGAATGGCTGGGGAGAGGGTTCTATGGCACTTGCGTGGTCATATACTCGGTATATGGGATCAACGGCAGTAGTCGGAGGAAGTACGATGTTTTCGTTTGACTATGCTTCAAACGGATCGCCTGGATTATCCGAAATACGCGCAGGATCGAATCATAACGGATCGGGATTCCTTGAGGCGAAAACCTATATAAATCCAAGAGCGGGAGAACCCGCGTCCAGCCAAAACTTCGTCATATCAGTTATTTATCAATGGTCACCATAAATATATGCACGGAGAATACATAGTTACACACAAAAATGGAAAGACATTTCACTCGTCAAAGACAAGGTGGACTGACCATGCGGAAAAAATCGTAGCTTCTCTCAATGGACAGGCTAAATATGTGTATGCAAGCAAGGATTCAGTAAAAAAAATCCACGTTAAGTACAAAGGGATGGAACATGAAATTGAAGTGCCCGAGGGGCATAGGGTGTATCAGGCGATCCTTTCAGAGACTCTTGTAAAGAACGATGTCAGCGATCCGCCGAGAGTTTTGGGTATAATTATGGGGCTCGTGAAAGACAATGAGGTTGTCGAGGAGTATTTCATGGACGGGATGATGAATCAGATGGTCGGTTTCAAGTATAAATAAAAATATGAACAACGGAGAAGTAGACATCAACTCATGCTCGGTAAGGAATTCAGACTACAAATGGTTGTCTGATACTCTAAAGACCGCACAATTAGGACCTGGATATCGTCCGTACTTCACATGCAAAATCGTGAATGATACGATTACGCCGAATGCGATTTTGACTCAACCGAATATACCTATCAATGGAAAGTCGGTTCAGGCACCAGACGGGAATATACTTAGCGTTGGTGCGGATGCGAGCAATAATTTGGCGTTTTGGAATACTCCAAACATGGCTACGGGTCTCGGAACAAAAACAATCCTCACTTCCACATATCGAAACGATCTCAATGCTTCTGTGTCAGTCTCAGATTGGATAAATGGATACTACGTTATCGATGTGTACGCGTTCTTCAATAATAGCGGGAATCTCAATGTCATACATTATCGTTCGGTAAATAGCGGCGCGAGTTTTTCATCTTCGATATCACCGACAGATATAGTCATATCAAATGCAACGACGAATAACGTATATGTTGCGGCAGGTACTCCGCTTCTGAATATTGACGGATCGACTATCGGAGGATCATTCTTTTATATTAAAGCAGTGAGCACTGGATTCTCACCTCCGTTTATTTCTACTTTCTACCAAATAAATTATCAGACATACTCGGGAACGGGGTCATCGTTCTCAAGTCCAATTACTTGGAATTTAGATGTAGACCCTGAAGATTGGATCATGCAGAGTTTGGATGTGATTTATTACAATGGGTATCACTATATCGTTTTCGCGGGATACCATCAGTATCTTGAGACTGTCCCTGATGCAAACTTCGGTATTTATATTATGAGAACCAATGCGGCGGCATTAGTCTCACCTCTCCTATCTCAATACTTTTGGAGTATTCCAACGACCATAATTGAGTCGACAGCGAACACTACATTCAATGGAAATATATTTACGTATCCGAGAATCAGTGCGGTAAATGGATCATTCACTCTTTTGTTCAAAGGCGATGTTATCGTGGGATTGAAAACAGGGACACAATCAAATCCACTGACTACGCAACATAACTACTATATGAGTACGTCGGTAGACCTTAATTTTTTCTCTTATCCGACACCAGTCTATTTCACTGACGGAACGATATTCTTCCCTGGACCGAATGGAACGACGTACACGAAGGGATATGACTTTGTTCAGCAAGGATCGTACTGCTATATCGTCAGTGCGGGACTTCTTTGGCAATATATCGTAAATAATATCGTAGCGGATATCACAAACAGCATCATAAATTATGATGTAGACGATACGGCTGGTCAGGCGTCTCAGATCACAATCACGCTCGCTAACGCGAATAATCAATGGTATGGACCTAGTCCGACAAGAACTGGCGCGGCCGCCATCGCTCAGAATATGAAGATTTATCTCGAGCAGGGATATTACAATGCCAGTGGAGTTGGGGAAGTTGTACCGAAGAGCATATTTTTCATCAGCAATATAACTCAAAACGTAACATCGAATAGCAATGATGTTCAGATAATTGGGCTGGATTTGAATAAGAAATTGACTGTCTTGAGTACTGAGTTTTCATTTACGTCAGATGGACCTGGTGTGTACGTTGATTTGTTTGATGGATCAACCACGAATAATTGGACTGTTCAGGCTGGATCATGGAGTCAGCAAAATAATACTTATACTATAACTAGTCCAGGTGGTGGTGACGATATAATCACTCTTAATAATTTTATTAATAATACTGAATCATCGATAATTTCTTGTGTTATGAATGTTCCAACTCCAACTACAAACCTAGAACCGCCAGCACGATATACTGCTATATATTTATACTACATCGATCCAACCAATTTCATAAGGATAAAATTTGAGTATAAAACTAATGGTCATGGTGGATGGACTGGTACTTCTGGATTTTATGCATTTTACGAAATAAATCTTTCTGGATCACTAACCAGTAGTAACCCAGCATTACTTTCTTCACAATCTACATACGGTACTTTTCCATTCCTTATAAGGAAATACAATTACGTTAATTTTGACCTTATCATAGGAAATCCTAGTGGACCCAATGGAGCATATTCTGTCGGATGTTTCGATCCAACAGCATATAGTGGAACCTTTGCAAATTATCCAGTAGTAATTTCTTACCCCAATAACTTACTTACTGGACTATCTCCGTACGCATTCTTAAATGGAGTTATTGGATTAGGTGCATCAAATTTTACTACATCTTTTAGTAATTTCCAATTCATGAGATTCAATAATAGCCAATCAATCAATGATGGAGTCCGTCGTTTGGCCGCTCTTGCAGGTGTGACAAAATTCAATACGATAAATATATTCAACGATCAAATATTTCTTCCATCAAATTATTCTGGAACACCGTTCTCGTACTATAAGGGCATGATGAAGATAGGACCGTCTTCTGAGGTTATCAACACTTCATACCAAATCTCTAACGGAGATTTGGTGTTCAAGGCTTTCGCTCAACCTACGAATCCAGCAGTTAATTATGGGTTCGAGATATTTTTTCAAGGAAATTCATCGACACCAACAAAATCATATGCGATGAATATTCAGTATATTGCTTCATCTGGTAATAGCCTAATATCTCTAGGCGCAATACTTACGGATCAAACACCTAATGCAAATACGTTTACTCAAACATCCTTGTTGGGATACAGTGGAGGATCTGCTACAAATAGTACGCCATTCGACATATCTCGATTGAATACATATAAAATCGTATCGAATAAAAATACGATTATGGTATTTGTGAATGATCGATGTATGCTCATGTGGAATGATTCAAACTCATCAGAGCAGGCGTATTTGACTTCAAATGGATACTGGGGATTCCTTACCGATGCGAACTCTACAGCATATGTGTCTCAGATATCTTCTGAGCTCGTATGGAATCAGATTGCTCAGTTTGCACTCAATGCAGGTGATGATACAACATCCACGGCTCAAAATGTCATATTGACCATTAATGGTTGGTACTACGCAGATCTTATGGGTCGTTTGAATACAATCGTGATCAATGCAAATGATCCGAGTACGTATACGTATCAAAATACTTTAGTGGGACAAAATCAGAATGCGTCAGATACGGGTTATGTTAATCAGGTAACCGTTCAAGGAAGCGGTGTCATGGCTGTTGTACAGAACACTCAGTCGATTGCAACGACTGGATATGTCAGAGATCTGAACGTGGTTGATTATACGATTCTGACATATGCTGATGCGCTTGTTCGAGCTAACGCTGAGCTAACATTAGCGCAGAGATTCAATGTTCAGAACACGCCAGCAAATCCAAATAACGTCGGATCTGAAATGTTTGATGTCATCACGATTGTTAATACGGGAAATAATTCCACGAATGTAAATGGCACGAGTCGGGTATATAATCAAACCATAAAAAATGACGGGTCGAAGGGTCAGTATTCAATTAATATCGAGACAGGTAACCCAAGCTAATATGAAAATACCAGCATCAAGATCGTTTCAAAAGTCTACGGCGAAACTCACGGGAGCGACTTTCAAAAAGGCATTTATTTCATCGTACAATGAAAGTGCTCGCACTGTAGATGTCTATTTTGCGAATAATTTACAGACTGTCATAAAAGGTATTCCTATTGCCGATCCCGAAATAGAAGCGTTGCAAACAATTATTAATGAGCTCGGATCTGATTTTCTTATCGGTAAGAAATGCAGAATTGATATTTTCGATGAAAAGAACCCTAAGGATATGGTGATGGCGTACACGTGGAATTAACGCGGGTGGAGGGCTGGTGTCCTCTGTGTTCCATAAGCACAGATAGCTAAGTTCGATTCTTGGACCCGCAAATGTCTTTTTGTGAAAAATACGCTATACTATAGTAGTCTGGTAGGCTAATAACTTACCAGCATCACAAGTGAAATAAAAATCCTTTCCTGGATGCACCATTTGAAAGGCAGAGATACCGCTCAACCGAGCGGTATTTTTGATGAAATAAATCTTCTTATGGAATCGGCAGATCCGTGGTGTTTTTGACACAACCAAGTAATTTCAAGAGGTTTTGAATAATCATCGTGATGCGCCTCGACTTTTGTATCTCCACAAAAACATGGTTGCTTTTTTAGCGATCCATTTCTTACGGCCACAAATACTTTTCTATGGGCGATTACTTTTTCAGGGTTATCTTTTCTCCATTTTCTGATACGTTCTTTAGCATCTTCGTTATATTCTTTTTTACCTCCAAGTCTAGTAATCCTTGCTAATCGATATTTTCTTTGGAGCATCCTTGATTCTTGAGGATGTTCTAAGCGCCACTTTCTATTCCAATTACGCTTATATTCTTTGAGTTTTTCGCTTGATTTCATATCCACATCTTACAACACTATGAGATTTTGGTTGTCCACACCCGTGCATATAAATGCACAGATTTTCTATGGTATTGTAATCTGGTAGTTTGGTATTCGCCAAATGAGTGGGAGGGATCGGACGACTGTTTGGATAGTTCTTTGATTGATGTGGTTGGCGGAAAAAGGTAGACGCGCGAATTGCAGGGAAGTGTTATGACTTCACATATTTTTCGTGGCGACTGCTCCTGCAAGCTGATGGTCGCTTTGCGAGGTGACTTAACGATGTATGGGGAGGGGTACCCCATGTTGGATTTTTATCCATAAATCCAAATATCGTCAAATCCTCGCCCACATCGATCAAAGAATTACTCTGAGCATATCGCGAGGATCGCTCTCATTAATTTGGTCGATAACAATTAATAATAACAACTAATAATAACGATGAGAAAAGAAATCAGAGAAGTAGATAATGAAAGGGGCATTGTTCGAATTACGACCCCTGATGAACGATGGTATATGAAACCATCTGAGGATCCTGTCACAAAGTTGCCGATATACTTGCCAGTTCCGTCATCGACGTGGATTGCAGAATACTGGCCGAAAGGAATTTATTTCTACAAATGGCTCGCAGATAAGGGATGGAATGAGGCAGAGGCCATCAAAGTTGCCGCAGGCGATAAAGGATCGAAAGTCCACTTGGCCATATCGGCTATTTTGGAAGGAAAAGAAGTTCGTATTGATTCCAAGTTCGTGAACCCGTCAACGGGTAATGAGGAGGAATTAACGACGGAAGAAGTCGACTGTATCATGTCTTTCGTAAATTGGAGGAAGGACATAGAAGTTGATTATATCGTCGAATCGATCGTGTGGGATAAGGTGGTATTCTCGGATCAGCATAATTACGCGGGAACTCTTGACTGGGTCATTCGAGTGACACTGCGCGAAGGCGGTAAGAACCATCTCAAGATCGATAGGCCGACGATTTACATCGTCGACTTTAAGACATCTGCGAACCTATGGACTTCATTTGAGATTCAGTTGGCAGAGTATGCCCACACTGTTGAGAATGGTGAAAATCCAATCATGAAAGATGGTCAACAGATTAATGTTGCTGGATTACGCCGCGCTATCTTGCAGGTCGGTTACAAGCGAAACAAGGACGGATATAAGTGGAATGAAATTGCGGATGCTTGGGACAAGTTCTTAGTCGCTCAGAAGATATGGAAATCGGAGACTGAAGGTCAAGCACCAAAACAGCGTGACTATCCGATAGTCATATCGCCAGCAGTGGTAAAAATGGTTCAGGAAGGTAAGACGGAAATATCAACTGAACCAGTGAATGTAGTCGAAACTATTAAAAAAACAAAGAAAAAATAACATGGAGGACGTTTCAGACAAGACAGGAGAGAATATCAATCGATACCCGAAATCGATTGTTCTCAACGAAGTTCGCTTTAATGGCAAGGACGGAAGATTCGTTTATGTGAACATGATTGATCGCAAGAAAGGCGAGAAATCCACTAAGGAGGATTTGGGAGAAAGTGTTGATGTTATCTTCCTTAAGATTCGTAGACGCATTGTTGGGTACGTAAAGAGGCTAGAAATGTACTACACGTCGACCGAACACAACGTAAAGACGGACAATGTCTACCTTTTCGGTGCTCAGGAGAAAGGCACTGCAGATGCTTTGCATGGTAAATACAAAGACGTAATGTGGGCAGAACGTGTCGTCTACGCTTTCCTGCTTCGCGCAGGGCATGAGAAAGAGCTCGTACGTGTGATTATCAAGGGATCGACGCTTAATAACAAGCGTGAGGGCAAGGTAGAGGGCACCGTCGACTTCTTCGACTACATAGCCAATAAGAAGTCTAAGGGCGAACATAGCTATATGTTCGTGACGAAATTGTCCGCGCTGAAAGAATCTGGTCCTTTGGGATCATACTTCACGATTAATTTCGTCAGAGGACAGAAACTCGATGATGTGAAATTGTCAGTCGTCGTCGATAAGATCAATGAGCTTCACGCTATGACATCTGAGCAAGACGAGTATTACAAAGACGGAACGGCCGAGGCACCGAAAGAGGATCTGCCATCGATTGATTATAGCAAAGAACCGATGGCTCCAGCAGATTATCCTGAGGACAAGATTGATCCTGCTGATATTCCCTTCTAGCCATGTCAAAACTTACTATCAACCACGAATCGATAGATGAGCATGACCTAGCGGACTTCGTGAGGCACATAGCGTCTCAAATCGAGAAAGGGTTCACGTCAGGGTATGAGAGTTCAGGTACATGGGATTTGACGGACACAGACTTCGACGAGCCATTAGACGAGGATGATGCGGCAGGTGTCGCTGTACCAGCATGAGCGAATCAAGTTCACAGGCGGAGGTATATCTTCCTATCGAAACGATAGAGGATAGGGAGATGATGATCAGTATTCTTAATCGGTATGACGATGACTTTGTCCAACCAGAAAGGGTTGAAGGTCAGGCGTTTCCGAAAACTGGCAAGAAGTCGAAAGACTAATTGTCCACCTATTGTCCAGTCGCCTTGCATCTACACGTTGGATGCAAGCGAGTGTACAATAGGAAAAATTAAAAGTTAATTATAAAAAAGTGAAATTCACAAAATATCACCAGATCGTTTCCAAATTTACTTCTTTAGTAGAGACAAGACCAGAGATAGCTCGCGTCCGATTCGACGGACATACGGCTGTAGCCAGCGATTCATTTCGCCTTGTGGAAGTTAAGAACATAAAAAAGGGCATAGACCCGAAGCAGAAACCGATTCTGATTTCAAGGAGAGCGTTCATGGAAATGACCATAAAGAAAGAAGCTACCATCGAAGACCTTGGTGACGAGAAAGTAAAGATTTCTGAGGATTCTAGGACACTCGTTGCCATGGCCAAGAAAGAAAGTAAGGCTTTCAGATTTCCTGAATATGAAAAAATCTTCGACGAAGTCGGACCTACGATAGACATAAAGCTGAATCCAGAATATCTTGAAGAGATTTTGGGCGCACTCAAAAAGATCAACAAGACGAAAGTAACCCTCAGGATTTCAAAGAAGGATCCGTTGAAACCAATCACTCTTCTTTCAGAAGGAAATGATCATCAGGCTCGAGCATTACTAATGCCCATGACATCGTAAATTTATGGCACAACGAAGAATGTTCAGTCCGACGATAGTGAAGAGTGAGGAATTTCTTTCTATGCCATCGTCTTCGCAGTTGCTTTATTTTCATCTCGGAATGGATGCAGATGATGATGGATTCATACAACCGAAGATGGTAATGAAGATCATCGGATCGGCCGATGATGACCTAAGGATGTTGATCGGTAGGCGTTTTATACTTCCTTTTGATAGCGGAGTAGTGGTCATAAAACATTGGCTTATTCACAATCTGATTCAAAAAGATAGGTATCATCCAACAAGGTTTCAGGAAGAGAAAAACAAACTTTTTATCAAGCAGGATAAGGGTTATACGGAAAACCCTGATTCTGTTAACAAAATGTTAACTCAGGTTAGGTTAGGTAAGGATAGTAAGAAGTCGGATTCCGAAGCGGAATCCGAGTCTTTCTCAGTCCGACCGACATTCGTTTCACGTGAAACAGAGGCGGTGGACGACGTGGTAGTTGAGACCAATATCGACGAGGACGGAAACGTCAGGACACATGATTCGTTCGGTAATCCGCTCAAAAAGGGTCCTAAGATCGTTAAGGAGGGCAAGAACAAGATAGCCGTCCGTATCCAGCAGAAATTTGTCCACATGTGCAAGAAAGAAATAGGGACTCTTCCTATCGCAAATATGGCAGGATATACCATGGTTCTTCGAGCATTGAATACTGGCGGTCTCACGGAGACGCAGATTTACGATTTGTTTGAGGAATGGTTTTCTCTCGGCAAGCCCGATGAGGAGGCAGTTCAGATCACCCGTGCGTTGTCGGACGTGCAGGTGAATGCTTATAAAGTAAGAAACGAAATATGAGTTTTAGAAACACATTTGTGACGGAGTTTTTGTATAAAGCTGATCTTCCAGAGGAAATAAGAAAGATAGAAAATGCCCTTTCTCAGTATGGATCTGTTACTTGGACAGGACATGATGGTCTTGGATATTTTCACGGGGTGATAAAAGATTTGGACGGATTTCAAACTAAGAGTGAGGAAAAAGAAATAGTCGAAGCACTTGAAAAAGTTGGATGTAGAATAAAAATTGTACTAGAATGACAAAACAATTTTCCCAACCGCCGCAGTCAATGGAAGCTGAGCGCGCATTGCTCGGGGCGATTCTTATCAAGCCTGGTGTTATTAGAGAAGTATTAGTTGAAGACAAGCATTTCTATTCCAAGAAGCATACGATCATTTGGCACGCTCTTAAGGTTCTTAATGACAGGTCTATCCCTATAGATTTGATTTCAGTCACCAATTATTTACTTGAAAGTGGTGAATTGGAATCCGTTGGCGGATCAACATATGTCGGGGAACTATTGGCCGCCGTTCCTGCTACTTCAAATGTTCGTCACTATGCAGAGATCATTCACAAGAAAGCACTTCTCCGTAGGCTCATAGAAGCAGGAGAGAATATCAAGGATGTTTCAGGAAAGGAGGATTGGGAGATCGAACGGATCATAGATTACACCAGCAAGCTCGTTTCTGGCGTCCTAGACGTAGCACCAGCTCAAAAGGAATCAGATGAAGAGATAGAGTCTTACGCAGGCGTAGACCGAATCGTAACATCAAGAGAGATGGCTCTAGAGCTCGATAAGACCGATGAGTCAGTATTTAACGTGAAGACGGGATTTCCGATGATAGACAGGCTATTGAACGGCGTAGAGGCAGGAGAATTGATTGTGGTGACGGGACCTACGGGCGAAGGTAAGACGACGTGGCTCATGTCGGTTACGACGAACATGGCTCGCTCAGGGGTCGATTCAGTATGGTTCACGCTCGAAGTCACGCCGCGTCAGTTCATCAAGAAGATCACAAAGGCGAACGGAGGGGATAAGGATAAGCTTCCAGCGTTCTACCTGCCACATGCGGGATTCGATGATATAGATCCATCGATGGTTCGGAAGTTCAAGCAGTCAAGGAAGCGTGATTTGCAGATGATTGACTGGATCGAGATGAAGATCATTGAGGCGAAGCTCAAGGCGGCGAAAGCGGGAGGTGCGGTCAAGGCCATTTTCATAGACCATATGCATCAGATTTTTAGTCTTGAGCGCATAGAGCGAAATGTGTCGTTGGAGCTGGGCGACATGGTGGCGAAGATCAAGCAAATCGCGGTCGATCAGAACCTCATCATTTTTCTCATCGCTCACAGCAAGGACGATCCGAACGGCACGAACCGAGAACCGCGCAAAGAGGACATCCGAGATTCAGGTTTGATTTCAAGATTAGCTGATACGATCGTCGGCGTGTGGCGTATTCCGAACGATGATGATGGATCGAGTACGCGTCGCAAGGCGCTTGAGGATGGGGACAACAAGTCGAAAATCCGCATCTTCAAGAACCGCCGCGAGGGAACGATGGGATATGTCACGGCGTATCACAATGATCATATGCTGGTCGAGATAGATAAGAATCGTGAGGATTTTAGAGGGTTTGAGAGGGATGGGAATCAGGGACAGAATTAATAAAAAATCACATGTCAAAATCAAAAGAATTGTCGGTAGATTTCAAAGAGACAGCATGGTTCAAAAATATGCTCGAGGAAGCGAAGTATGCCGTCGATGAGTTCAAGACGGCCATGGTCGAATTGAAGTATCAGTTGGAATGGCACAAGATCGTATTTCGCCACAAGATCGGAGAATTACTTCTCAAGAATGAGGACAAGGTCGAATCGTTCCCCGAGTTGATCAAGTACATCGCGGATGAATTGGATATGTCCGAGAGATGGATCCAGTATGCGGTGAAACTTTACAAAGTGTTTCCCAACGTCGATAAAATTCCAGAGGGTAAGAGCATCACGATAACTCGCTTGATAAAGAATTATCTCACCGACGGCGCGATGATTGATCCGAAAGGATGCGATCATCCTACATGGAAAGAAATCAAAATCCGCATCTGTACGAAGTGTGGCAAGCAGGAACGAATAGAAAAATGAAACAACCAATGAGATCTATAAAAGAATCGTATGAACGTCCACTTCTCTAGTAAAACTCCCGAATGGTTCACGCCTCAAGAGCTTTTCGACAAGCTTGAAGCAGAGTTTCATTTTACTCTCGATCCAGCCGCAACGAAAGAAAACGCGAAATGCTTGAGGTTCTACACGAAGGAAGACGATGGTCTTTCGAAAGACTGGTCTGGTGAGAGGGTATTTTGTAATCCTCCTTACGGACGTGAAATAGGTAAATGGATTGAAAAAGCGGCAATGGGGGGGGCAGAAATTGTTGTGGCCTTACTTCCCGCGCGCACCGACACGAAATACTTCCACGAGTATATTTACCAGAAACCAAACGTAGAGATTCGTTTTCTCAAAGGTCGTCTCAAGTTTGGCGGATCAAAGAACTCAGCACCATTTCCGAGTATGCTTGTAATTTTTACTTAGTATGAAAGACATTTTTTTCTATCAACAGGCCGCCCATGAAGTCATCGAGAGTATCATCCCGTTGGGGTATGACAGGAGCAAAATGTATAGAGAGCTCGCGCGCCGACTTAAAGTTCCAGAACGAGAAGCTCACATAGGTGCCATGTCAACGATCGGCCAAGTTCAGGCCGCACTCGTTATTCTTGGTAAGATTTATTACCGATCAAAGTGTCAGTGGATCGAAAGACATGAAAAGGCTGAGCGCATTCACGAGGATGATGTTAAGAGGGAACGTCTTGAGCAAGGACATTTTACCAAAAAGGAATATAAGCGTATGTACAAAAATGAAGTTTTGCCGATGAGTAGGTTTCGGGAAGCGATTGCGGAAGTAACCAGACTAAACAATGATTCTCTCAAATCCATTTCCGCTTAAAGTTCGGGTCCTGTTTATGGACTGCTATGCGTGTTGGGTTTGCGGTGGTAATGGAAATAACGCAGGTGGAACTGAAATGCACCATATTTTCGGACGTGTGAGCGGATCGGCGTGCAATTGTGCTGTGGTTTGTGGGCGATGTCATTCGCACATGGGACATGGTATTGAGGAGCGATTATTTCTGTTCAAAAAGACGTTGGTTTTTCTTTACGAGAAGTTCAAACAGGGATTATTTAAGATGGGTAAAGATGATTTCGATTTTTTGGAATACATCAAAAACGACATCCGTGGCGTGGATATTGGGCATTTATTGGGTTGAGTTGTCCACACTCGGCTATGTTATATTCCTGTAGTATGGTAGTATATTAACTGTAGGTTTATTAACGGATAATTATAAAAATATATGCAACAAGCACTTATGTCGGTACTACAAATAGTTTTGTTCCTGATCGGGATGATTAATTCAAACCCGAGTCGTGTGACGGAACTTCAGCATATTCAGGCGGTCGTTGTTCAGGACCTCAGTCAGCAGACTACAAGTGCAACGTCTAGCCCAGAATTGAGTTCATCAAGCTCGGCGTCTGCGGGCGCACCGATTGCTCCGATAGAAACTTCTTCTGATTCTGTTGGTTGTGCTACAGCGATTCAAGACAATTTATGCGCCACTGGATCTGGAGAAATCATGAGTGTTGGATATAATGGCGTGTTAACTCCAGCACCAGAAGGTAGCACTTTGCATGACAATAATGCATCGTCGACACCAGTTCAGTCGAATATTATTCCATTCAACATCAATCAATAATATGAACAAGATCATTAACGGATGCGTATTCATCGTGTTTCTTGCTGTGGTTGTTTATTGGATAGGTGTTTGGGCACCAGCTCATGACAAGGCGGTTCAGGTGTCAGGTGATGCGTATAAGGCGTGTATAGCGCGTGAGTACCACACGACGCCAGAGGCGTGCGCCGAGATGGCTGGTGGGATCGGTTGTGTGTGTCAGTAATTATGGAAAAGTATTTCGACAAAGATTTAGCATTGAAAAAGTCGATGGAGCAGTTTCCGAACGTCTTTTCAATTGAGACCTTGTCTAGGGAAGTCGATCTCACAGGTATGTCTCGATTCGAGATCGGCGTGGTCAAAAGCAATTTTCGGGATGACAGGACTAAGGCGCGAGAGGACAGAGTCAGTGCGAGAATCATATTCTATAGGGATATGTTGGCAGTTAGAAAGGATTACAGAAAGGCTGGTGCCGAGTATTCTCGTCTCATGCGTATTTTTCAGTTGAAGCGAGACAGGTGGTCGCTCGAGAGGATCGGTAAGGAGCTGGGTATCACTCGTGAGCGTGTCAGGCAGATTCTTGCGAAGCATATGGATAAGCACGAGTACCTAACGCTTCGTGGCCACGTCGTTTTGCCGATCAAGATGGTCAAGGTCAATTGTATTTGGTGCGGCGCAGAAGTTGAGGTAACCGAAAAGTCTTTTAATAATCGAAAGTTTAGATTTTATACTTGTTCGGCGTGCCGTATACATAACTCGCTTCCGTATGAGGAGCGTAGGAAACGCATTAACGACAGATCAAGACAGCGATATGCTTTGAATCTCAATAGCAGGAAAGAGCGCGCGGCGATGTATGCAAAGCGATGGAAAGCAAAGGTCATGGCAGACCCAGTTAAGAAAGCTCATTTTATGGAGCTTCAAGCAAAAAATACAAAGGCTTGGCATATGAGAAATCCTGAACGTACTAGGGAGAATCTGAAAAGGAAGTACCGAGAGATGATGGCCGACCCAGTTCGTAGAGCGGCTCATAGGATCAAAGAGAGGGCAAGAATGGAGAGGTATTACGCCGCGCATCCCGAAGCCAGAAAGAGAGCAAATATGCTTACCAAAAAGCGATACCAGCTTCTTAAAAAAGACCCAGTGAAGTGGGCGGCACTCAAGGAAAGGCAAAGGATATATGCACACGAAAGATATCAGAGACTTAAAAAAATCAAAAATGAAATTCTCAAATGAAATACCACCTGTTTACGATCGTCTCCGCGCACGATTTGGGGTTGATTGGGATAGTGGCCTTATTATTACTTATGGCGATTCTGTCTACTCTAAGCGGCCTGTAGCGCCAGATTTCGTCGTCCACGAAAGCGTACACGTTCGACAGCAAAGAGATATCGGCGGTCCCGACATTTGGTACGATCGGTACATCAAGGACGACAAGTTCCGTCTTTCGCAGGAATTGGAGGCGTATAGGGCGCAGATCAAGTGGATCAGGGATAACGTCCGCGATCGGAACGAGTCTTTTCGTATGCAAAGGAACATAGCTATGCTTTTGAGTTCGGACATGTACGGCAATCTAGTGACACGCAGTGAGGCAATGAGGCTCCTACAGGGGCCTTAGATAGCCATATTTCTCCACATGACATTGTGGGCATTATGGGGCTATAATTATTAGGTAGAGGATTGATGCTGGGAATATGGTGTAGTGACAGCACGCCACATTGTCGATGTAGAAGCGAGGGTTTGATTCCCTTTATTCCCGCCACCAGTCCTCTACGATCGGTTTATCAAATAGCAAAAAACATTATGAAATCAATAGGATCATTTTTCGACAAGGTTTGGAATTGGGTTGTCGTATCATCGGCAAATCCCAGCCAGACATCTTTGACTGTTAAGGGCGCATTGGCCACCGCTACCGCTACGATTCTCGGTGTCCTTGGCGCAGCTCATTTTCAGGTAGCAGGACTTCCCGACTTCCTCAACATGTTCGATGTGAACGCCGTCCTCGTTGTCCAGTACGCTCTTGGTATCGTTGGTGCGGTCTCGCTTGTTGTGGGCGCGATTCGCAAGCTTTACCTTTCGTTCACAGGAAGCAATCCTGTTTTGACTAGCACTAATCCAACCACCACCCCATAGTTTTCCCACAAAAACATAAACCTGAACTTCTATGTTCTGGTTTCTCACAGCGGCATGGACTGTCGTTAACGCGACAACCACGCCTATAAATACCGCTATCACGAACACGTCGACTTCATCGATCGTCGAAGAGATTGATCAGGTGTTCGGTACGTCTTCTCCGATCATGGTTCAGGTCGCATCATGCGAATCAGGATTGCGCGAGTATGACGAAAACACAGGCAAGATTTTGAGAGGCATCGTCAATCACGATGATGTCGGAGTGTTTCAGATCAACATTGATCATCATCAGGATGAGGTGTTGGCCACCACGACAAACATCTACACTGCTCACGGCAACATTCTGTTTGCGAAATATCTCTTTGATCAGTCAGGTCTTCAACCTTGGGCGTCTAGCAAGTCTTGTTGGAGTAAGGCCGCGAATAGCGGCTAATAGGATTAGTTATTTCGACTAACCAATCCTTTTCGCACTCACAAAGTGCGGCGATCACTAGCCCTGCAAGGTCGATTGCGGGGCTTTTGATTTGTGGTAAAGTTTCTGTATTCGTAGGCGTCACCAGCCACGGAGGTCCTATGGAGGATCGGGTAAGGGGAAACCCGCCCGTGGTGAAGTCAGAATATCGCGTAGCGGTAGCGCACGCCGTTTGGGGCGGTGAAGTCTGGGTTCGACTCCCAGTTTTCTGATCATAAGTTGTCCACAGGGGGTCTTGATGTAGTCCTGTAGTTTGGTAAGATTATTGACGTGCAGGTACCTGCGGAAAGTACCCACAAAATTAACATCAAATCAATAACATATGGGCATTACAATTCATTATCGTCTTGGGCAGGAGAAGAAGTACGTACCTGCAATGATTGATAGAGTGGAGGCACTGGGAAAGACTATCAAGACCGAACAGGCCGACAAGGTCGGTATAGATTTTAAGATCGTCCGAGAGCATCCATATCGACTTCATTTTGAGATCGGCGGATGTGAGTGGTTGGAGCTGGGGTTTGGAAGTATGAAGCACTGGCAAGAAGAGGCCGCTAAAAACAAGAGCGGATGGAGTTATGAAAACGAGACGTTAAAGGATCAGTTTCCGAGCAAGGTTTTGGATGATGGAAGCACGATGTTTGCGTCTGGGTTTTGTAAAACACAATTCGCCAGTTCGGTCGTTGAGCATAAGTGGGTATGTGACATTCTTAGATTCTGTGCTTCTTATTGCGAGTCCGTTTATGTGCATGACGAGGGAGACTACTATCACTCGGGCAAAATAGATGACGCGCGCGAGTCGATTGCGGCGAACGGAAAGATGATCGACAGCATCGGTAGCATGCTCGACAAGAGTTTCGAGGGAGCCGACATCATTAAGGGTGGTGAGACGGCGATCAAATCGAAAGTCGTAAGAGGCATAGCGAAAGAGTGGATCATTTGGAGCAACGAGCATGATGGTTGGTGGGGTCCCAATCACAGCGGGTACGTCAAGGATCGCGCGGAAGCAGGTCGGTATTCTTTTGAGGAAGCGAAGAGGATAGTGAACGATGCGAACAGGTTCGTCGACGGCACACCGAACGAGGCGATGATATTTGATGAAACACTATGACCGACGAAACACTCATTGCGCGGCTCAAATGGTTGGATGAGTTCAGCCACACGGAAAAGGACGTGATGGAGGATGACGGCGGAGAGTTCATCATCATTGAGCAGGACTTCACAGATTCATCAGGCGGAGAAGTGACCAAGAAGAAGATTTATTTACCAAAGGAATTTCAATACAATGTCTAAGCTACATAAATCATTCGATGAGTTCATAGAGGACGCATTCTTCAAAACGTACGATGGTATAAAAGACGATTTTGAGGATAGTCTTGCTCAATGGCGTGAGACACTTGATGTTGATCAGGTTATCGAACTGGCGGATTTGTATGGTATGTATGTTTGGACGGAGGCGGTCAAGAGAATAGCATGAGCAATATCAATCAAATCGTTAAAAGTTATCTTGAAGAAAATCCTTTCTTTAGGGAGAGGAGAAACAGGGCGCGCGGGATAGCTCGCATGCTCATCGAGAAACACAACCTTTTGAATATGTCGGAGAATATACTTGAAGTGGCAATCATAGAAGCGGACTCGTATTCAAGGGCATGGCGAAAGATTTTGAGCGAGAATACGGAGCTTCGTGGTGCGGACTATGATGCGAAGTACCACCTCGAGGATGAGCATTTACAAGCGTTAGGGTATGCACCAAAACATAATTAAAAACATATGAACGAACAAAATCCAACACAGACTCAAGCGACCACTGCGGTCAATCACTACATCATAAATCAGCCGATCACTGCATGGGATACGGGTGCAACTAATGTGACGACTATGATGGGACAGCTCAACTACATTTCTGATCAGGTGGAGATGAAGCTTTCAAAGGTAGAGACGCGCATTCATCCCGAGCTGTATTTCAAGTTCATAAAGAGCAAGTTTGGCACGCTCGAGGGTATGCGTATGAAGAGCCGACTGGCAAAGCTGGAGAAAGCTTTCAACAAGGCTGTAGAGAACGGGCAGGAGGTTCTCGGTCGCAAGTTTATGACGGAGTTCGTCCGTGAGACGCGCGAGAGCGTTCTATATGCGAAAGGTATTCGTCATTTTATAGAGCGCGAAGACCTACAAAAATACAAGAACAAGATCAGAGATGGTCATATTTCGGACACGCTTCTCAAAGAGTACACGCGTGTCGTTCCCGAGGACGTCTTGGCTAAGAAAAATAAGTTTGACGGATGTTTCGATGGATATGTGGTCTATCACTATTGGGAGGGTAAGGTTGAAGAGAAGCGCGCGAAAGAACAGAAGCTCACGCCAGAGGAAAAACAGAAAATGCGCGACCCAGTATTGTTCGGCATCATCCGCGAGAGCGATCGGTTGTATTTCATAGCGGATTGGGAGGACGAGTTCTGCGACCTCAAGTTCGATGAGATAGTCGACAGGCTCGGCAAGGATGACAAGGATTTCGAGCTTACAAGTATTCCAAAACTCAATGTATAAAATTAACGACAAAGCAATATCGTGGGTGCCGATCGAGGAGATCGAGGTGGACGCACTCAAGCAGATTGAGAACACATCAAAGATGCCGTTTCTCTTTAAGCATGTGGCTGTCATGCCCGACTGTCATTTCGGAAAGGGTGCGACTGTCGGCACTGTTCTTGCCACCAAGGGCGCAATCATACCTGCGGCCGTCGGTGTCGATATCGGGTGCGGCATGATCGCGGTCAAGACGAACAAGAAGATCGGGGACTTGAAAGACCTTGCAAAAATGCGCGAGGGTATAGAGCGTCGCATTCCTATGTCGGCTGGAAAGTTCAATACGACGATCACGGAGAGCGCCGCGGCTCGCATTAAGATTCTTGATGAAAAGTTTAGGGATACTGACCCCGACAAACACAAAGAGTCTGTTGAATCGTCTGGTAACGGCATGTTTTGGTATGATTCATTCTCAAAAAATTGGCGTGAACAACTTGGTACGCTCGGAGGAGGTAATCATTTCATTGAGATTTGCGTTGATGAGGAGGACACTGTTTGGGCAACGCTTCATAGCGGATCTCGTGGCATAGGAAACAAGATCGGCAACTGGTACATCGAGGCCGCTAAAGACATCATGCGTAAGTATTTCATTGAGCTTACGGATTTGGATTTGGCTTACATACCAGAGCATGAGGCATTGTTTTCCGAGTACATCAGGGACGTAGCGTGGGCGCAACACTTCGCTTTGCTCAACCGCGAGGAGATGATGGATCGCGTCATGACAGAGCTTTCCTACCATTTCTACGGAGAGAATGGACATCAGGCAGAGATCGAAGTTGAGCGCATAAATTGTCATCACAATTTCGCGCAGTTCGAGGAGCATTTCGGACAGAAAGTATGGGTCACGCGCAAAGGTGCTATCCATGCTGGTGAGGGCATGCGCGGCATGATACCTGGCTCTATGGGCGCGCGTAGCTACATTATCGAGGGATTGGCTAACAAGATGGCGTTTGAGTCGTCGCCGCACGGAGCTGGTCGCAGGATGTCGCGCGGTGCGGCTAAAAAGGCGTTCAATATGGACGACTTGGCCAAGGCTATGGTCGGCATCGAGTATCGCGTTTCGGATGTTCTGATCGACGAAATCCCTGGAGCGTATAAGGACATCGACAAGGTCATGGAGTACGCCAAGGATCTCGTAAAGATTACACACACGCTTAGGCAGTTGGTTAACGTAAAAGGAGACTAATATGGCAAAATGTTTCAAATGTCAGAGGGAAATGATCGATGTCTCATCATCCACTCACGAAATGGGAGTGACTTTTTACCTGGATCACAAGAAGAAAGTTAATCTTGCTGTATGCCGAGAAGCTGATTGTGAAATGAGAGGCCTTGTAAAGGTTTTATCAGAGTGTCCTGTTCATTTGGATGGACATCATTTCGTTGCATGTGACGAGTGGTCACCGACGTGCGTATGCGGATCAACACAAAAAATATGAAAAAACTTCACTACACCGAGTATAACGATTTGGTTCACGCGATCAAAGCCGACTATGGATGGTTCAGGAAGTTCATTGCTTTGGTCAAGGAATATTATTCGGAGAATGGCGCGGGTGGAAGTCTTCATATCGTTCTTGATGACGGCAATCTTGAGGATAGCCATGTCGATTGGTGTTCGGGATATGCTTCGGGAGCAAACGACGAGGCAGGTAGTCAGATCGGAGAGCTTATGCGAAGTATGACTATGGAACAGCGCCAAAAGGTTTATGAAAATTATAAATTGTACTCATGAAAAGGATCACTAAAAAACAAAAAATAGAGTTCCTGCGCGAGAGTAACGCGATCGAGGGAGTGTATGATGATGTGTCGCTTCATCAGGCCGAGATTGCTTTCGACTACCTTTTGAAGCAAAAGACGATGTCGACTGGTGTTGTGTTGAAGCTTCATAAGATCCTTATGCTTCATCAAAATCTACAGCCCAATGAGAAAGGATATTTTAGAAAGTGTGCCGTATGGATCGGCGGCCGAGAGGGTATGAATTGGGTCAAGATACCAGAGGCAATGGTTGCGTGGGTCAAGTTGGTCAATGCGACTCTCAAGGTTTTTCCTGTTGACGGCACAAGTCGCCAGATGGTCTTGGAGGCGAAGTTCCAGCACGTTGAGTATGAGAGGATTCATCCTTTCGTAGACGGCAATGGGCGCACTGGCAGGATGTTGTTGAATTGGACTCTCGCGAGAGCGGGACTTCCGATAGTTACCATTCGTGCTGGTGGGCAAGAACAGCAGGATTATTACAAGTGGTTTAAGTAAAATATCATGTATAGACAAGGAGATTTGTTGTTCATAAAGACGGACGAAGAGGTTAGAGGAAAAGAGAAAAATGACCGTATCGTTCTCGGTAGTTCGGTCACTGGCCACGATCACAAGATATCGGCGGGTAAGGTGTTCGTGGTTAACAGGGATGACTTCGATAGATGGCAGAGGGGTATTCCGAACTTCTACGTGGTCATTCCTGCTGGCGGCGCGAAGCTTACGCACAACGAGCATAAGACGATTCCCTTGTCGGAGGGGACGTATAAGGTTATTAGACAACGTGAAGTAAACGGCTATGTCATCGATTAAATTCAAAAAAGAGATAGAAACTCTTATCAAAAACAAAGACAGGATTCCCGAAGAGTTTTGGGTTAGGACTGATGGGCAAAAGTATCAGGTCATCTGGTTCATGAGTAGGCAGAAGCCGTCAGTATCAAAGTCTTACGATTTTGACGAGGAAAGGTTCGGACTCACGAAAGACGGCAGGGTCATTTGGGGATTCCATTCGGGATGTTCTTGTCCGAGTCCGTGGTCCCAGAGTGATCATGGCGATGAGAAATACATGGTGAGCGAATGGAAAGAGTTCACTGTTCCCGTGGATCAGCCATTCGATGCTGGTTGGGAAGATGAGTGCTACAGCAATCTACAGGACTACCTTATGCTCATCACGAAGAAGCTTGACCCAGCTCGGGTTGTGAACGCCAAGAACGCGGAGGTCAGGAGATTCCTTCCATTAATAGAAACATAATAAAAATATGTCAAAAGAAACAAACAATTTCATAGACAAGTTGATAGAGGTTCTCAAGGGATTTAAGACTCCCGATGCAAAGCCGCCAGTGCGGGTTAAGCTTGAAAGCAATATGATCAGTTGTGGTGCGGAGATAGATGTCGATAAGCACAGGATATCCATGTTTGAAATCCCTGGGGGTACAAAAATGGACTTCCAAAATCGAAAGGTCGAGACGATCGAGGGATTCGCTAAGTGTTTTCTTCAAGCGGTCGATATCGCGCGAAAATCGCAACCATAATGAAAGACACCTGCATCGTATGCGGAAAGGAAATAACGGACGGCACGGCCGCCACAGGATCGGGTACGGGTCATCACTTTCATAAGGGCATCTGTGCGTCGGTCCTGTTGAAAGGGTATTACGAAAAAGGGGATTTCAGGATCATGAGGCCGACACTAGAAACGATGCGAGCCATAGTCGCTAAACATAATTACAACGTATGAGAAAATATCTTACGACAATTCCATTGTGCTTTGTATGGTCAGTACCCGATATCGGTCGGTATATACTCGGGTGCGGTTTCATCCTGCCGTATATAATCTTTGCGATCAGCCAGCTATGTATGGCGTGTGCGCTTGGTATAGTGCTTGGCCAGTGGTCAGCTCATCGGGACATATCCGAGGAGGATTTGTATTGCGCGATTGATCATCTTCCAAAACCATGAGCTTAGACTTTGGACTTCAATACGAAATGGACGGAAATGAGATCGGTGTCTTTAGTGCAAACATGACTCATAACCTCACCGAGATGGCCGACAAGGCTGGTATCTACTACGCGTTGTGGAGGCCAGAAGAGATTGCCGCGGTGTATGGGAAAGACGTAGTGGATATTTTGGAGGAGGGATTGAAGAAACTAAAAAATAAGCCGAAGTATTTTGAGAAATTCAATGCTGAAAACGGATGGGGTTTGTACGTCCATTTCGTTCCATTCGTTGAAGAGGTTTTGACTGCGTGCAAGAAATATCCTAGCGCAAAAATATATGTCTCAAGATAAAAACATCACTGACCCGAACTATGTAAAAACACAGCTACGTGTTGCGTTTGATATGGATGACACGCTCATCGTTCCGTGTGTGGTCACGGGGTTCGATCGTGAAACGCCCAACTACGACACTGTAGCACTTTACAAGTGGTTTCAAGCGCAAGGTGTATACATGATCATTTGGAGCGGTAGTGGGCAGGATTGGGCGCGTACGTGGGCAGATAAGCTTGGTTTGAGGGCTGATGAGTTCCCAGTCAAAGAGGCGCGCGGCGACATCGATATCGCGTTTGACGATTGCGATGTTCAGCTGGCCAAAGTGAATGTAAAAGTAAAGCGCATCAACAACAAGGTCGACCGATCGGACTGGAATAAAAATAAAAGACAAACAGAATGAAAGAAGCAATCACGATTCTAAATATATTCATTCATCCGACCACAAAGGTCGCGTTCTACGAAGCTTTGTTTATCGGGGTGTTCTGTATTGTGGTATTTTTATCTGAATGAATATGAAAATCACGCACACACCAACCGAAATAACATTCACTTTCCCGCGCTTTGCGAAGCGGTGGAATCCGTATGACGAAGACGGCGATCATGGAGAGTATCCTGTCTTCACTGGTTTGATTATAAGACACAAAAAGAACGGCAGTGATTGGGATGAGATTGGATTTGCTGGCACGATCGATATGGACTACAAGGAAAAGCCCGATCAAGTTGCGGACATAATCGTTGCATGGCACGGAAAGGAGGAGGACTTTATAAATAAGTGTGAGGAGCTTGGTATCGGTGTTATGATAATGGAAATATGACAAGTAACGCCGCACGGGGAAACCGATACAAGGTAAAAACCAAGCAATGGTTCGAGAAGCAGGGATATCATTGCGAGTATCTTGAGCGGTATATCAGTCGGTTCATTCCTGGACGCGGCATGTTCTATTCCAAGAAAGACATCCTCGGATCGGACGGGTTGGCGATGAAAGAGGACGAGTTCATTTTTTGGAACAGCAAGGCCACGGAGGATTTGCCACGCAGAAGGAATGAGATAGTCAAAAAGGCCGCCGAAGAGTTCGCTGTGTATAAGTTCCCTAGCTTCGTGAGATGTATTGTTGTAATATGGGAGCTACGAGCTAGGGAGCCGTTACTCATTGAGATAAAATAAATGGAAATCGTAAACGTACCAGTAGAAAATCTAAAAGAAGCGGAATACAACCCGCGCAGATTGACCGACAAGCAATACGCGGACCTAACCGCATCAATGAAAGAGTTCGGATTGGTTGACCCAATCATCGTAAATAAGCATAAAGATCGACATAACGTCATTGTCGGCGGTCATATGCGCTACAAGATAGCGTGCTCGTTAGGGTTTAAGGAGATACCAGTTGTATATGTAGATTTAGACTTAGAGAATGAGAAACGTCTCAATATTAGATTGAACCGAAATACTGGGGAATGGGACTTTTCTACCATGGCGAACAACTTCGATGTGGAGGAGCTGATTGACTTGGGTTTTGATAAAGCGGATCTGAATTTCTTCGAGACGAAAGAGGATGATTTCAATGAAGAGGAAGAATTGGCCAAGATCACGGAGGTCAAAGCAAAGACAGGAGAGCTTTATATTCTAGGCAATCATAGGATTTTGTGCGGCGATTCAACCAAGCAGGATGATTGGACTAAGCTAATGGACGGAGACAAAGCTAGATTGGTTTTCACCGATCCGCCGTACTCCATAGACTACAAGAGCCGAACGGGAAATTCGTACTCGAGCGGCAAGTTCAAAGGGAAGAAAGTATTCGATGACGATAAGACAGAGGAAGAGGCATTCAATTTCTATAACGCAATTCTCATACATCTGTATGCATTCTCAACGGATGATGCGTCAATCTACTGGTGGTATGCGGACAAACAGGAGATAGCCAATAGGATGGCACTCATTGAGAATGGATTCTCCATATCGCAGATCATATTGTGGGTTAAGACGCCCATGCTGAAATTCGGACTAGACTATCTACGTACGTATGAGCCATGCATGTTCGGCTGGAAGAAAGGAAATTCTCACTACAAGAACACCAAGTACTCCAACTTCCAAGACATGAATAGCTTGGATCAGACCGATTGGCCGCAAATGATCGATTTATGGTACGAGAAGCGAGACGCTACGAGAGGATATATCCACCCGACGCAAAAGCCCGTGAGACTGGCCGAACGCGCATTGAAGAAGAACAGCCAGCATGGGGACATTGTGGTCGATGCGTTTGGCGGCTCGGGTAGCACTCTTATGGCGTGCGAACAGGCCAATAGGAAGGCTCGACTCATGGAAATGGACCCGAAGTACGTTCATGCAATACTTAACCGATGGGCTAAGTACACAGGTAAAGACCCAGTGAGGGAGGATGGCGTATCGTGGGGAGAGATAAATAAATAGATAATGAGTTCAGATACATTCAAAAACGTACCATTTGAGGGAGTAGAGACACCTGGCGGCCGACCAGTATTGATTTGCCCACGATGTGATAGTGAAGTCATAGAAAGCGATTATTCTTGTGCTGTATGTGGATTGATTTTTATAAAAGATAATGAACGATCAAGAAAAAACGGCTCAGAATAAGGACTCAACGGAATCCGTGCAGTTAAATGCACAAGATACGGCAGAAGTCATGCCAAGCATAGTTGATCCTATTCCTAATACAGCAGTAGTTATACCGCCTGCACAGGCCGTGCAGGAAAATGTCAGAGAGATTGCATATGTCATTCCAGACAAGGGTTTCGGTAAGTTTGAAGTGCTAAGGGGGAAATCTGGGACTTGGTGGAACGAAAGGGGAAAAGTAGAGAATCTGATAACTGGGTTCAAGAACGGGTACAATATCAAACAATCCTGTATTTATGCGGGTATTTCAATAGATCAATGGGATTACTTTGTGGAGCTTCACCCAGACTTCTACCGAGTGAAAGAGATATGTGAAAATATAGGAGATATGCTTATCGAGAGTGGTATCGTCAGTCATCTGAAAAAGGAGACAGCAAGCGTTCTGATGTGGGCGGCGGAACGACGTAATCCATCTAAATGGGGTAAGCAAGATCCGTTACCGCCAGTCAATCCGATGATAGGCACCGTCATTCAGAATAATAACTATATGGTTGACAGCTCGGTCTTCAGTCCCGAGGTCTTGGCGTCTATAGATGCAGAAGAAAAACAAGATGGAAACCCAGAAAAGTAATCTGTTCGAGCAAAAAGTCTTTGAGCGAGCAAAGACTGACTTTAAGGTTTTCGTGGAGTACATTCGCGGGTTCAAGAACGCGCCATTTCAAAACGAACTCGACAATATCATTTCAGACTCAGCGTACAAGCGCATAGTCATCTCGTATCCGCGTAATCATGGAAAGTCCCAGCACATCAGCGTTTCGTATGTCATGTGGCTCATGGCTATGGATCACAACGTAACGATTCTTTTGGTGTGTAATACGGAAAGCATGGCAAAAGACTTCTTGGCTCAGGTCATCAGTAACATTGAGGCGAACGATAGGTATCAGCGTTTTGCGTGTTATGTCGATAAGGATACGATCAAAGATCCAGCAGATCGTGGTGTCATACCGCAGATGAAAGGTTATTCAAAAGCCAAGAAGAATTGGTCAGGACGTTCGATTTCCATCAGGCGTACCGATCTTAATGTGAAAGAGCCGACTGTCACGGCCGTCGGTTTGTTCGGTTCGATTCTTTCTAAGCGCGCGAAGGTCATCATCTGCGACGACATAGTCGATCAGGAGAACTCCGAGACAGAGGATCAGCGCAAGAAGGTCGTGGAGTGGGTAGATACGACGATTCGACCAGTGCTTTTGGCGAGCGGCAGCCGTTTCTTATATCTCGGTAACACATGGCATATGGACGACTTGGTGTCTCGACTCTTGAAGAACCCGTTTTATGACTATCGAAACAAAGTCAAAGCGATCATTCAGGATCCAATCAACATAAATCTATGGGATGAATGGGCTAAGATTCTTTACAATGAGGATATAGAATTCAAGGATCGTCAGACGATGGCGCAAGCGTTTTACGAAAAGAATAAGGAAGCAATGGACGAAGGCATTCAGTTGCTCTGGCCTGATAGGTTCGAAGGGTCAGGACACGGATATGGATGGTTTTATTTGGAGCGGAAGAATAACCCATATGCCTTTGCGCGCATGTATCAGTGCGACCCATCGCTTCGCCCCGATCAGAAGTTCGAAGAATCATGGCTTCAGGAAGCGATTAATAAAGGTTCTAAGTATAGTTTGCAACTCGGCAAACGAGACGGATTTGAAATGGAATTAACTACGGAAGGATTGGACTTGGCGATTTCGGAAGAAAAGAAATCTGATGATACCGTATTGCTTACGCTAGATAGGGTTAAGTACTCTACTGATCCTAATATCAAACGTGGAGATATTTTCGTAAGAAACATTTGGCGCGGCAAGTTCTCACCAGCGACCGTGCGTAATACAGTGAAAGAACATTATGACAAACTTCAACCTGATGGTATCAGAGTGGAAAGCGTAGGGTTCCAAGAATCCATGGTTAGGGACTTAGATGATATGGGTGTTCCTGTTCGAGGATATAAAACTGGCAAAGAAAAGAAAGATCCTTACGCTGGAGTGAACTCACTGGCTATTTTTGCCGAAGATAAGAAATTGATTCTTCCTTATGATATACATGATCCAGCAACAACACGCCTGATTTCTCAGTTGATGAACGAGATGCGCGCATTTCCTGATGGACATACAGGAGACTCGCTTATGGCCATGTGGTTCGCATTTTCGGAGATGCGAGATCTTGATAGTGGTAGACTTGTCGTTCCGTCCATCGACAATGGTCCTTTGCTTAGAGAACCAGTGAATATCAAAGACCCAGTCATTCTGAAGGAGGAGAATAAGAAAGCGGATCAGGCTATCATCGCCGAGCAGAACTACGAGAAGGAAGTTTTCATGCAGATGATGAGGCATAGATAAGGGTGTGGATAACTCTTTGCATATAGGATGGGAGTATGGTAATAATGTAGGTATTAACTGGTCGGTAGTTCCTTTCGCCGAGCTGGTATCGTGAGCGGATCATTGTGCGAACAATCCTGCAAACAGGTGAAGCCCGCGCGCACGTAGTGGCTACGAGCAATGCTTAACTCCTGGAAGACGACGGCTCGGCAAAGGGAATTACTTTTATAAGAATAAATACACACATGACTACAGAAGAAAACAAGAAATTCAAGACGATTCATATTCCGTATACCCTGCACACGCAACAGCGTCAGGAGATCATCGACTCGGGACTCGACATCAATCTGCGCGACATAGTTCGAATCAAGCTCGAGCGTCCGCTCAGCAAGCAGGATATCGCAGATCTAAAGAAATAATTATGGCCAGACTATCACACGAGAAGAAAGTTAAGATGGCACGAAAGATGTTGACTAATCAGGAGAAATCGCTTCACGTTCCCATGTTTCAGTCGGCCGCATGGGATGCACGTAGGACTGGCATAGAGATTCGGATTCAGCGCAACATAGAGAAGAAGTTCATCGAAGAGGCGCGGGAGGTATTAGGAGTTTAACAAAAACATATGCTATACATTTTTATTTTCATCGCGGTGTTCGTGGTAGGGTTCTACATTCAGTATCGATTTGATGTTAATAGAACTGATAGAGCTCTTAGGTGGAGATGGGAGGAGTGTCAGGAATTACATGCACTCAAGGCGAACAAGAAAGATTTCGAGGATTTGAAGAGTGATTTCGAATCTTTAACTGAATGGTTTGATGTGGAGTTCAAGAACATCGATGTTAAGAAGCGTGTGATTGTTTCAAAAGGTACACCACAGAAACAAAATAAGAAATCAAAATAATATGAAGCTTAGCGTTTGCATACCAGTACTCAACCAACACCCACTCTTTCGTTCAGTCTACAAGCAGTTGTTCGCAGTCTCAGAGAAAGACATCACCACGGCCAAAGGGATCGTCAAAGGATGCGATGTGGAGTTAGTGATCATCGATAATGGGTCAACCATACCGCTCGAGGACAAAGACGCACCTGGTGCCAACATCGTTCGCAATCAGAAGTCCATAGGCGTATATCCGACGTTCAAGCAGGGTATGGATAACACCACGGGCGACATAGTGGCGTTCTTTCACTCGGACTTGGTGGTGTGGGAGCAAGGATGGCAGGATCGTGTGCTCGAGGCGTTTAACAAGTACCCAGACTTAGGACTTATAGGTTTCGTGGGATCGAATGAGATGGATAGCAATAGCGGCCGTGGCGGAGGCACTACGTCGAACTTCATGGGCAACACCATGGTTACGGGCGAGGGAGTGTGGAAAGGTTCGCCAGCTCGAGCTCATGGCATGGTAGGTAATGATATTTCACCTGCGGCTGTGGTTGATGGATGCGCGATGATCATTAGACGCACTGCATGGGAGAAGATCGGATTCAGGCAGGACTTCCCGTTGCATCATTTTTACGATCGTTTGATTTCGGCACAGATGCTCGAGTCAGGATTCAAGGTTGCAGTCCTTGGTATCGCGTGTGATCACATCAGTGGTCAGACTGTTAACCAAGAGCAGAGCTATCAAGATATGGCAAAGGATTGGTGTGTTGCGCGAGGTATAGGGCTTATGCCTGAGGATAATGGTAATTGGGACGCGGCGATGTATAAGACCGCAGAGCGTGTGTTTTTGCAGGAGTATCGTAATCAGAAGCACATAGTGCCTCACAAAGCTATATGGTAAAAATCCTAAAGATATACAAAGAACTCATCGATGTAGTTATCTTGCAAGAAGATAACGGAGACCTTAAGATTAGAGCACGCATCACCGATGATGGTACTCCAGAGGAGCAGGAGCAGATTCGACAGCTCGTGAGCGGAACGGGATTTCAAGCAAATTTTAAGGAAGAGATAAAAGGACAAAATAAATAATATGCCCGATTTCAAAATAGCCATCGTTGCGCCCGTACACGTTCCTCTTACTAAGGAATGGATCGAATCATTAAAAGCCATCACTGTGGGCAAGGAGAACGTCAGTGTGATCATTGTCGACGACTCGAATGGCAAAGTTGAGCTTCCAAGTAATTGGCGAGTATATGATTACGCACGACAGCTAGAAGAACTCGGACCTGAACTATACGCACGATTCGAGAAGTTTCATAAGTCATCAGCCTGCAAGAACTTCGGTCATTGGCTAGCGTGGAAGGAAGGATACGACATCGTCATGGGACTAGATTCTGATTGTGTCGTACCGCCTAACTTCATTTCAGAGCACCTAGAGGCACTCATGATGAAGTCTCACGGATGGACTAACGTCATAAAGAACACGGGATGGTTCTCACGCGGATATCCGTATGTGGAGCGCGAGCGACCGACGATATTGAGTCTTGGTCTATGGGAAGGAGAATTGGACTTGTATGGCACCGATCGCGTGGCCAACCCGACGAAGCAGGTCAAAGACCCTATGATAACGGCTTCGCATGAAGTAGCAGACGGCATCGTACCGCTCTCGGGCATGAACTGGGCCGCATGGACGCAAGCTATACCTGCATTTCTTCTTCTACCTAATTTTGAGTATACGCATGGAGAACAGAAGAAAGTGTATGAGTTCAGAAGACATGATGATATTTGGGGCGGATACATCTTCCAGCGTCTCATGGCAATCAGGAACGAACGTATCGTGTATGGTAAACCGATCGTGTGGCATCAGACTGTCGTGAAGCCAGAGGAAGATGCTAAGGAAGAAGAGGCGATGATCGCGTTTGAGAACAGCTTCTACAGAGAAGTGGACTATCTCGTGATGACGATTGAATGGGGAATGTATGACGATATGTTCGAGGCGTTCAGCGAAGCGGCCGCGAAGCGTTGGAAAGGTACGGAGTTCGAGCCACTCATTGAAGCATTGGACTTATGGGTCGAATTATTCAAAGTAGCACCTGCTGAAGAAGAGGAGGAAGAAGAATTGGGTGGCGATAAAGAAATATAAATATGAAATTGAATGAACGACAAGTGAAGATAACGTTGGATGCTAAACGAGATATGGAGATCATATTAGCTAGGGAGTTTCGTAGATTACTTAATATAGAAGATACTGAGGTTTTGAATTCCGAACACTTTTTTAGGGTGAGTCGAGAGATTTACGAAGTCTTTTTTAAGAAGATTGAGCAACTGTAGATATGGAACCACTGACGACGATTGTAGTGACGTACAATAGACTGGAGTATTCAAAGAGAACGATCGATTCGTTGAGGAAGACTACGCCGAATGCAGAAATTATTGTTTACGATAATCATTCTACGGAGGCAGGATTTTACGAATGGCTTTTACAAGATGGCTTTAAGCACCCTCATCAAGTCATTATGAATGACAAGAATGACGGATGGGGCAAAGCGGTGAACGATGCGCTAAGATTTTCGAATACAGAGTACATTCTAGTTTCCAATAACGATGTCATCTATCACGATGGATGGTATGAGAAATGCTTGCAGGCGTATAAGGATAATCTAAAGCTAGGCATCCTCGGCGTGTGGAAGCATCCAGCGCATGGAGTTCTTGAGACGAGAGGTAACCTTGTTATCAAGGATCAGATGCCTGCGGTTGGATGGTTGCTCAAGCGATCGGTAATCAATGACATCGGTGCATTCAAAGAGAACGGACCTGCAAATATGAAAGGTGGCAATGGCGAAGATGTTGATTATTGCATTCGAACTCGTGAGAAAGGTTACATGGTTGCGGGGCTTTTAGAGGATGTTGGTAAGCATATCGACGGAGAGTAAAGGCATGGGGATAACTAATCCCTTTACGTATTTCTGTAGTTTGATATATTTGGATGGACTATTAATTTCTAATAAATAAATACATGATTGCAGATGCAACAGGTAAGCAGTGGAAGATCGTGATAGTGACCCCAGCAGGTCGAGAAAAGTATCTAGCTATTTTCAAGAAGCGCATTTACGCGGAGATGGAGAAAGGGTTGATCGACGGATGGCAGTTGTGGCAGAACACGATTAAGGAGAGCGATATTGCATATTTGGCCAGCATGGAGGCAGAGAATCCAAAGGTCAAAAGATTTTTCATAGACAACATTGTGCCGACGTATAAGACCTGCGACCCGATGAGGAGCTGTGAGTTCTTCAAGAATTGTCATGACGACGATACGATTTACATAAGGTTCGATGATGACGTTGTGTGGTATGAGGAGGGAGCGATTGAGAAGATCGCCCGCGCGCGCATAGAGCACCCTGACGCATTTCTCATCTATCCGAACGTAATCAATAGCACCATCATCACTCGTTGGCATCAGGACAATGGTGCGCTCGGTAAAGAAGCAGGAGAGTGCAATGGTCAGTATCTTCACGAGTTCGCGTACGCGGATAGCGGTCTCATTGATTTGATTCATAAGACGTTCAAGAAACGCTATGAGGAAGGAACGCTCAATGCATATTACATTCCAAGTTTCTCGTTCGATGATTTCCGCCAGTTCTCGATTTGTAGCATCGCATTCTGGGGAAAGGACAAAGTAACTCCAAGCACGCTCGAGGAAGCATCGCTTGCGTGGGAATTGCCACGAGAGAAGAATAGGCCAGTATGGTTTTGTGGAGATGCTGTGATCATGCATTATTCGTATCATACTCAGAGAGATCACTTGGAGACGTTGAATCCAGAGCCGTTGGAGTTTTACAAGGATCTAACAAAATAATTATGCTAAAAGCTAGCGAAGAACTTCGACTGGATGCAGATGCTCACGAGCAAGAAGTGATTACCAATGATTCATATGGTCTGAAATCATTTGCAGAGACACACAAGGATGTTGAGTACGTTGTCGACATAGGTGCGAACATAGGGGCATTCAGTGTTCATGCCCATAATATCTTTCCGAATGCGAAGATTATCTCTTGCGAGCCAGAGAGTTCCATGATGGATTACTTGAGAGAGAACACGGACAATAAGCTTATCTACATTGAGGCGGCGATCGTAGGTGATCCAAACTTGAGGGATGTAGAATTTAGCATATGCAAGTGGCAGGGCAACCATCATGTTAAAGGAAAGTTTGATATGGAAACATTTGGAAGACCTGAAATTGGGTCGGAGATTCTTTACTCGAGGACTGTACCAGCGATAACGCTTGAAGCGGTTGTAGATCTGGCTATGTTTCCAAGGATTGACCTTCTCAAGATCGATACCGAAGGTAGCGAGCCAGATATTCTTGAGGGGGCTAAGGACTGGTTGAAGAACATCAAGTACATCATGGGCGAGTGGCATAGCCAGAAAGACTTGATCAGGATCAAGGAGGTACTGAAAGATACACACGACACCGTGTATACGGATGGGGTTCACTTTAAGGATGTAAGGGGAGAAGTCGCTAACGGCGGTTTCACGGCCGTATTAAAAGTTTTAACGTAGAGGACGATGTCAAAATTAAATCCAACGCTAGGAGAGAAAAGAGTTGGCTGGTACTTCATAGCCAGTGGTAACGATGTCGCCGACGGCGTAAAGACGCAGTGCGCGGCGCTCATTGACCTTATGTCAGCGTACATAGACTTGGATCCAGCGATTGCTGTCGAGACTATGAAGAAGTTTGAGGAAGGGTGCGCATTGGCACAGCAAATGCTTTTTAAGATAAAGAAGTAATAGTATAATAATTTTATGACTAGATACTGGCTAGGAAAAAAAATGTCTCTTGAAACAAGAAAGAAGATGTCCGAATCACACAAAGGTTTGGTTGTTGGATATAAATTCAAGAAAGGTAATAAGGTAAATCTTGGTAGAGTTCAACCAATTGAAGAGAGAGAAAAGAGAGGATTGATCCTAAAAGGAAAAAAACGTAATAAAGATACAAAAGAAAAAATGAGTAAGGCTCGGATAGAGTATATGGCCACGCATCAAGCAAAGTTTAGCAATACTGACATTGAGATCCTTGTCGAAAAAATGTTGATTGAAAATAAGATAGCATTTTTGAAGCAAGTACCTATAAAGGGAATAGCATTGGTAGATTTTTATTTGCCACAATCAAAAACTATTATTGAATGCGACGGAGATTATTGGCACTCCAAGCCAGAGGTTCAGGAAAAGGATGAGAAAAAGAATAAATTATTTACTGATTTTGGTTATAGAGTTATTCGGTTAAAAGGTAGTGTGATAAAAAGCATGAAATTAGAGGACTTTAATAAAGCAATCCAATGAGCAAAGTCCAAATAATTGTGCCTGTAATTAATTTGTGGGACAAATACACTAAGGCGGCCATAGAGTCGATCAAGACGAAGCATGAGTATCGGGTTCTTCTTATCGACAATGCTTCGACGGACAATACGAGTGTTGAGGCAGGCAAGTTGGTGTCGTCGACATTCGCGCATCAGAGGAATGAGGAACGATGGGCATTCTCGAAGTCGGCCAACTTCGGTATCAAGGACGCGTTTGAGCGCGGATATGACTATGCCTTTGTGATCAACAACGACGTACTACTTCATCCCGAGGCGATAGATAGGTTGGTTGAGAGATTTGAGAAGGCTAAAAATAATCTTGTACTGGATAAAAGTGTAGACCTTCAGGGAGAGGAACCGACAGCGACAGCTTGTTATTCAGAGACTAATGTTCTCGCTATGGTCACATCAATGGATGTACGCGGAGAGTGTGCGGCACCAACTGATATCCTTACAAAGGACTTGAAAGAAAAGGAGTCGGTACCAGAGGCAGAGCATCCGTGCTTCTCTGCGTTCATGGTCAATCGATTGTGCTGGGATAAGATAGGACCCATGGATGAGGAGTTCAAGCCAGCTTATTACGAGGACAATGATTATCACTATCGTATTAACCTTGCGGGAATGAAAGCGATTGTATTGCCTACATCTTTGTTCTATCATTATGCATCGAAGACACAGACGGAGGCGTTGGATAAGCCTGCGACGAGTCATGAGCAGTTTCGGGCGAACCAATTTTATTATGTAAAGAAGTGGGGAGGGATGCCAGGGAAAGAAAATTATAAGAGTGCGTTTAACAAATAACATATGAGCAAGAAAGTTTTAATCACAGGAGGGGCGGGTTTTATAGGATCGCAGTTGATCGAGCATCTGTTGAAAAATACGGATTGGTCAATCGTAACTGTTGACAGGCTTGACACGTCGGGCAACATCGAGCGACTGACCGATATGGAAATATGGAAGACAGAGAAACATAGAGTTAAGTTTTTTTATTGGGATTTAAGAGCTGAGATAAATGATTCGTTCGCGCGTATGCTTATTCTTGGTTCGAGTGATTGGGATCCAGCAAAGGTAAAACCATTTGATTACATCGTTCATATGGCCGCAGGATCGCACGTCGACAGGTCGATAACGGACCCGCTTGGTTTCGTTCAGGACAACGTGGTTGGTACGGCAAATCTTCTTAATGCGATTCGTTTGTTTCCGATGCTTGCCGAGAATGGAAAGTTTCTTTACTTCTCGACGGATGAAGTGTTTGGACCCGCACCAGAGGGAGTGTTGTACAAGGAATGGGATAGGTTCAATGGAAACAATCCGTATGCCGCAACTAAGGCGGCCGCCGAGGACTTGGCTGTGGCGTTCGCGCACACATACAGGATTCCTACGCTCATTACTCACTGCATGAACGTCTTTGGAGAGAGACAGCTTGCGGAGAAGTTTGTGCCGATGTGCATAAAAAAGATTCTTAATGGCGAGACGATCAGCATCCACTCGAATAAGAATAAGACAAAGGCAGGCACAAGGTTCTATCTTCATACCCGCAACGTGTGCGATGCAGTGCTTTATTTGCTCAAAAATGGGGCAACGCTCGACGGAAGTGGCACTAAGGGCAAATACAACATAGTGGGCGACAAGGAGGTATCTAACCTCGAAATGGCGCAAATCATCGCCGACATCCTTGGCAAGGATTTGAAGTATGAAATGGTCGATTTTCATAGCTCGCGACCTGGGCACGACCTCAGATATGGTCTTGATGGATCTCTTATGCGAGAGATCGGATGGGTGCCACCAGTTGGATTCGAGGATAGCTTGCGACGTACTGTGTTGTGGACTGTCGAAAATAAACATAAATGGCTTATATGAATTTCCTAAAAAGATACATACAGAAATATATTGATAAAGAGATGCTTGGCATCGAGCTTAAGTTTGCAAAGCCTATGAGTGATGCGACTGCAAGTGCGGATTTCTACCATAGGTTTCTAAAAGACTTCGCTGTATATCAGTTGATTTTTGTTAACAAGAAAGACTTCATGACTGTCATAGCTGTGCAGGTAGTTGCAGAGGGTAGTATGAAAGCGTACGAGGGAAGTGTTAATGTCATGAATAAAATGGGAACGAATCCAAGTGATTGGACGCTTATGTCTAATCAGGCCATTTACATGAAAGGTGAGGGACAATACACTCTTTCTCAAATCGATATAGGATCGGCGCCTACGATATCGGCCGTTACATCTAAAGTATTGGATGATATAGCGATGAACGATAAAGTCTTGGGAAAAAAATTAGTTGATAAAGCAGTAGAGGTTGTTCAGACTGTGCCTATAGTTTCGATTGATAAATACATAAACGAACTCTCATACGCTCGGGACAGGTACGCAGAGACGCCATCCGAAAAGGATGCATTAGATAGGATTATTAATAACATAAAAAACAAACATGGCAGGAAGTAATTTGGATGATACGTTGAATAAGTTTGTAAGTGTTACCACCAAGAGCAAGGTGGCAGTTATTGTTCCTTTGTTTGGGTATTGGGATGATGTGGTCAATAAACAATTGGACCTTGAGGTTATTAAGATTGCCATCGATCGTGTGTACTCATCGGTTCATCAGTTGTATATAATTTTTGTTGCGGAGGCACGTAGGTTACCAAGACCAGTCAGTAATTATATTATGTCTAGGCAGAAAGCGGGAAATGTATTCGGTGTGCCGATTGATAAGAGAGGTGCTACGTATGTAGATTATTTCAAGAAGGGCGTTGATTTTGCTTTGAGTGAAACAGATGCTCAGTTCATAATCAATATCAATCCTTGGATCATGACTCAAGAGCATTCTATCGACATCATGATTGATCGTGTGAACGTGGATGATGCGAAGATGATATGCGGGTTTGATTTGAAAGGTGTTATAGACGCAAAGTTCTTCGATACATACAGACAGAACGCACCTGTTGAAGAGAGAGATATCAATCTTGACTTCTTCGGATGTCGTAGACTTACGGCCGAAATGATCACTGTTGATGAGAATTACAAGACCCACTATTTCATGGCACGCGATATGTGGCAGAGTTTGTACTCGAAAGGGTTTGAGGCTATCACAACCCAGCGTGTACCAATCTTTTCTTTCAACGTAAGGTGGGATGACTTGGAGAGCGTCAATGACTTCAATTCTGATAAGCAAGTGTTTATCAACAAGTGGAAGTTCGCGCCAAATATTGAGTACATCGTTTCTCCACCGTTGGAGGTTGTAAAAGAAAAAGAAGATGAGCAAGGAGCTTAAAAGGAGAAGTATACTTGGTAGCGGTCTTTTCAGAAGAGGTTCGCCAGATTATTCCCCAGAAGCTACGGCGGCGGAACTAAAGGATAAGGGTCTAGCGGCGACGGAGACGATTGAGGTTGAGAATCCTGTCACGGGAAAGCGCGCAATGGTAGTCATTACGCGTGACGGGACGCGCGAGGATAAGGTCATCATGGCCTTGGCCGATAAGAATATGTCGCAGGACGCAAAGGATCACGTTCTTGGCATGTATCTCTTCGAGCGCGGTAAGGACAACGCATCGTTTCTTATGGACATTTACAGGTACAAGGGAGAGCATACGAAAGAGACTCGCGCGTTCAAGAGTCAGGTACGTTTCGATTTCGAGGTGTTCGTTGAGATGTTTGCTTCGTATTTGAAGTCTACGGCGATCGGCATGGCGGAGTCTTTAGGACTCGGTAATCTTGAAGAGTTTGCTAGTGGGTACTTGAGCTTCATAGCGGAGGCGGATAATAAGGGTAAGCAGGTCGAGGACTACTGTGTGTTCAAGGGAATACAACTTACGAAAGAAAAGGCGGCAATGATTTACCTGTGTATGACCAATTACTTGGAGGCGGGTAAGTTCAAGCAGAACGTGAGGAAAATGGCGGAGTCGCGCGAGAGGGATAAAGGTAAGGGAATATATATCGATAAGGAAGGTAGGACGTACTCCATTGATGATGAGTCGGTAAACATGGAAGATGTCATCAAGCGCGACAAAGAGCGCATGGCGGATTTACAAGATAACTAAAATATCATGGAACTAGAAATCTTGAACAAGAACGTAGGCGGTCTCACGATCAAGGAAATGACTGCTATTACGTTCTTTACGTGGGTGGCACGAAAGCTCAATGACGTTAAGGCATACGACGTGCGTGTAGTTGAGTTGACGCGGTTAGTTACTTCACCGATAGGATCGCGCACGTTGCCCGACGATTATAAGCTCGAAATAATCGCCAAGCTTAAAAGTCTTAATATAGAAATATAATGTCAATAGAAATACCAACCGTTGAGATGGCGAAGTGCGAGGGATGCGGGCAGTATCATCCTGTTGAGGAATGTGAAATTGTTGTTATCAGAATGGTCAAGGGAAAAAATTGCCCGATCAATCAACCGCAGAAGCAGGTGTTTACGGATGTTGTTCGTGAACGTGATCATACACCCACTCTGCCTGTCATGAGAGATGTTGTGGATACATTACCGCCATCTCCACCACAGCAAAAGAGACGGAGTATAGTTCCTCGTGATATTCTTTCTATGATGGTTGACCCGAACGATCCTAAACATGCATCAGTAGCGCATCTGGCGGCGACAGAGACACGCAGAGCAGGTTAATAAGATTATAATGCTTAAAAATAGTCCACCACGAAAGAGACTCCCTATAGAACAACTCAAAAATGCCGCGAGAGTGGCCAATGAATTGCTCGTCAAGAAGCATATAATGCACAAGGACAATATGCTCGAGCGCATAGCTCGCGACCCGCGCGCGCCACTTTTACCTGGACTGCCTCCGTATCTACCGCACAAATTTACAATCGATGCGGCTCGGCAGGCCATATTCATTATTCTTAGGGAGTGGGCGGATAAGCATAAGGGAGATGAAGATAAACAGGAAAATGCTAGTCTATTCTTTTATTTCGTAGTGAAACGAATGAGTTTGGAGGAAAGAAAGTTTAAGAGCCAGATGAAGCAAGTGAAAAGAAACGCTCAGGCAAAGAAAGATGAGGGGTTGACCCTGTATCAGATATTCTCGCCGATGAAAAGATATCAGCACACTATCGCACTCAATAAGTTCTTCGTTGATTCATTCGCTGTGTTTGTTATAGTTAAGGGAAAGAGTTCAACGACGGAGTATGCGGAATGGTTCTTAGGAGAGTGGACACCGTCGCTCATGCTTTTGTGGAAAACACCAGATGCTAAACCAGATATCAAAGGAGTATAGAATATACGAGGCACAGAAAAAATGGATTTCATCTCTTTGCGCCCCGCGAAAAGGATTCAAGTATTACGTCAAACCAATAGTGAGGTCATATCAATCAGAGTATGAGGGAGAAGATTTTATCAATCTTGTCGCTCCGTCTTTTGAAGAGTCTATAAATACTTTTGATGTCGAAGATTTCATTTATCGATTGCCGATGCATGAGTCGATAGTTCTACTGTTCATTTCACTCGGGTATAAGCGCAAGGATATACAGGAGATGCTCGGGTACAAATACGTGTCGAGTATCAATCAGATTGTCCTTAAAATGCGGAAGATACACGCCAATAACAATCTGGCTTAAAATCGTTATAATTACAACATATGTCAGAAGAAACTATCAAAGCTCCGTCGGTGACTGTCGAATCATTTACCAAGGCGGATCGCATGATCACTCCGCAACGTGGATTAGTATTTGAAAGCGACAGACAGAGGAACGTATCTTTCATTGAAAAGGGCATCACGAAGCCTGGACGCATTTCGTTTGACGTGCTTCGTCGCGCGGCGCAGTCGGTTCACATCGCCCGCATTTGTATAAACACGCTCAAGGAAAAGGTTACCAAGACTAAGTGGGTTGTGAAGCCGATTGATTCGACTGACACTGTGTCGGACAAAAAGGATCCGCGTATCAAGGAGGTCACAGACCTATTCAGGCATCCCAATAAGAACGATGAGACCATGCGTACGCTTCTCGATAAGATGGTCGAGGACTTACTAGTACTTGACTCGGTATCTGTAGAAAAGACACGCTTTCCAGACGGAAAGCTTGCGGAGCTTCATTTCGTAGATTCATCAACCATTCGTCCTGTGTTTGACGAGCATGGCAATCAAGATGTTCAAATCCCACTTGATACGAAAGATGGTATGGATGACCTGCCTGTTTCGTATGTTCAGATTCTAAATAATTCCCAATACGGCGGACCCGAGTCGGGTGAGATTATCGCGGCGTGGCCAAAGCGCGACTTCCTAAATTTCCACATGCATCCGCAAGGATCGATGGAGGGTATTGGTTACGGACTTTCCCCGCTTGAGGGTGTTATTTCAGTCGTAGCCAATCTATTGAACATTGATAACTACAACGGCACATATTTCGAGGACGGGGCTTTCCCGCCGATCATTCTTCAAATCATGGGTCAGGTCAACCAGCGAGACGTGGAAGCGTATCGCCAATACCTTACGTCGGAGCTTATGGGAAACTTCCACCGCCCAGCGATCATGGCTGGAGGTACGGATGCAAAGGTTTTGAATCTCAAAGACGCGACGAACAATGATATGCAGATGATGGAGTACAATAAGTTTCTCGCGAGACTATTGGCTGCCGCATATGGTCTTGGCGGACAGGACATAGGACTGACAGATGATGTCGGTTCAAAGAACGTCTCTGAGACTCAGAAAGATATTTCGGATCAGAAAGGATATAGCTCTATTTTGCATTTGATCAAGGAGGTCTTCAATCAGGAGATCATTTGGAAGGACTTTGGTTACGAAGATTTGGAGTTCGACTGGGTAGGTACAGACATTGTCGATCCTAAGGATGGAGCAGATATAGCGACTAAGAATCTTCAAGCAGGTGTATGGACTGTTAATGAAGCCCGTCGAGCGGCAGGTAAAGAGCCGTATGAGGATGATACGTTCAATCAACCGATGGTGCTCACGGCAAGCGGATATGTGCCTATGATTTCAACGCAACAGGATGAGGAGGGTGATGGTGAAGCGAAAGGCGATGAAGAAAAAACTGATCAGCCAGAGAAAAAAGAAGCAGACACGAAAGAAGAAGGTGAGAGACCTGACGAGGTCGGTAAAGAAAAGCCGTATCGAGATCAAAGCGATACACCGAAAAAGAAGTCTATGGCATCAAGAATTCTTGCGGCCATATCAAGTAAGAACAAAAACAAGAGATAGTTTATATAATTAATACATAAATCAATATGCAAATAACAGTACCAACCATTGCGACGCTCACGATGACCAGTGCGAACACGGAATACGTCTATAACGTACCCGCAAACGTCCACTACATACTCTTCAAGCTCCGCGACCCTGGCACGAACCTTTTCATGTCGTACGCAAAAGGTGTCGTAGCCAGCCAGACCAATCCCTATATGACGATTCCCGCAGGTTCATCGAAGGAAATCAATTCGACGAATCTGCCTGCTGGCCTTCCAATCTACTTCGCAACAGGCTCTTCTTCTATGACTCTAGAGATAGAGACGTGGCAGTAAAAATATAATATGGACGACGGAATAGACCAAACAACTCCCCTATACCTTTCAGGTATAAATATAATTCCTAGAAGCTCAGCATGGAAACTGGGTAATTCTTCGATGGATATCACAGCTAGAAATGTCACTGTGACTGGCAGTATAACTGGAACGACATCTGTCAACTATTATGTTGATTCTGTTCATGGAAACGATGCGAATAGCGGTACTTCTATTTCGTCTCCAATACAAACACTTACGCAGTTGAACTCTATAAACCCGCCATCGGGTTCCATCATATATCTCGCTCGTGGTTCAAACTGGAACTCATCCGCTATGGGTGTATTGAATCTAAATTCAACTGACAATATATCTGTTATCGCTTATGGACAAGGACCTGCACCTATCATTGATTGCTCTGATGCTTTTACATCTGGTTGGACTCTAACGTCTGGAAAGACATTCACTTTTCAAAAGACTATCGTCATTCCAGAAGGTGTAGATGAACAAATAGGTATCTGGGATAATGCCGCGACTGGTTCTTCACAGATAACTCATCTTTCTTGGCAGGATGCTCACTCTTTTAACGGAGCAACGACTATATCTAAAGTCGAATCAACTCCTGGAAGTTTCGCATACGATGGAGTAAATAACATTCTCTACGTCCAAACGTGGGCTGGAACGATACCTCCAGCGACGGCTAATTCGACGCAAGGTATATATTCTGCGATGCGTGATAGAGGCGTATGGCTCGGAAATAACGCTTTTGTTCAAGGAATTCAGACTCAGAGAAATCTCTATAATGATGGTTCTTTGGTCGTGAACAGGAACTCAATCGTAGATGGATGTTTCGTCTACGATGGTTCGAAACATAGTATGTTGATCGGTAGCGGCACTGTGAAGAATAGCACCTTCATAGGTCAAGGAGTTGCTGGAGATTACGGCGGATACTCCTCAATCGGATTTTATTTCAATGGCACAGGAATGGATACCGTCAACATAGTAAATTGTATCGGGGCTTATGGTATCGCGGCAGATGGTATTTCCTACGCACGAACGGCAGGCGGAAGTTTGTTGACGGCTCATGCCGACGGTGGTGGTGGATTTTCTATGATTACCGTTTCAAATTGTCCTTCTCTTAGGAACTACACGAATATATTCGGTAACGGAGCATTGATTCAGAATTTTTGGAACAATGTTTGCTACGATGTCGTATATATCACTGAAGGGGGCGATACCGTAAATTCCCAAGACAATCAATTCATAATGACAGAGATTACGAATGCCACGCCTTATATTCAACCTTACCAATTCCTCGGAGTTGGCATACTCAATTCTTATAACGACACGTTCATCGGTTCAGCACAGGCTTCTACAGGATTCATATATGTGACAAATAGCGGAAACGGAACCGTGATAAATATGGTGAATGCGACCGTTATCACGAAAGTGTCAGCCAATCCAGGTGGTTCAAACTTTCTTATCATATTCAATAATAATATGGGAGGTGCGATAAATCTTTCTGGTACATCCTATAGGACAAATATAGGAGGAAATCAAATTATCAAAGTAACACCTGGAGTTCAGCCTTTTACATATACGGGAGATTTCAATCATGTGCCTCCAGGCACTATCTGGACGATTGCGGGTACTGATTACACTCTTTCGAGTATGCAACAGACACTCAATCAAGAAAATAATTCGACTCTGATTGGAAATGTAGACACGAATCTTGTGACTACGAGTACTTTCAATAAAACCACGGATACGACTATCGCCGTTATTCCAGGTCTTTCAGCATATCTCCTTGCGGGTAAAAAATACTGGTGCGAGATACATCTCTTTATTTATTCTGACACTGTCGGAGGATTCAAATTGGGAGTGAACGGTACTGCTGTTTTGGATGGAAATTCTCGATGGCAATTCACATTCCTGGATAACAGCAGTAAACTCATAACAAATGCTGGAAATCCTGGTGGATTGAATAGTAATTTCAATATAGCTGGAACATCTGATACGGATTATTATGTTACGATTACAGGAAACGTACTTGTCAATTCTTCAGGAACGTATTTCCCTCAATTCGCACAGAATAGTTCAAGTGGTACTTCCCGCGTGTGGATAGGAAGTCACATGAAAATTACTCAGATAGTGTAGAATATATGAAAACAAAAATCAAAACTCTATTGGCGGTCATAGCGGGAATGATTCTCTTTGCAAACCCTGTTTTCGCGGGTATCAACGGAGGTATCACGCCAGCCAGCCTTTTCTATCTCTCTGGAACAAGTATTTTGCCTCAAAGCAATCTGTGGACGATCGGAAATTCAACATCGAATGCTTCATTCAACAATCTCACTGTCTCGGGCACCTGTACTGGGTGTGGAGGCGGAGGTTCTTCAAACTGGTCAACGACCTCGCAGAATTACTGGGCATCGCAGTTCGAGCCGTGGGCACAGGTAGGAAACTATATCACTCCGACGACGACCATCGGAGTGCTTTTCAATTCTTCCACTACGCTACAGAACTTCACAGGTCTCAATAGCACTACCACGAACGCTACCACGACTAATATAGACGTATCGAATACGGCGACTGTCGGTGCGGGAAATAGTCTCGCTACCCTCACGGTGAGTGTCGCAAGCTCTACTCCTGCAATAAACGTCCAAGCACTCGGAAGCTCTAGCCCTGCGTTTTATATTGGTTCTGCGAACAATCAATCGTACGTCGGATTAGGAACGAATAATCCAATCAGTAGCAATAACGTGAATCTTTTCAAACCTAGTGCAACGACACCTGGAGGCGGTCTAGGACCTTGTTATTTTACTTGCAAAAGTTTTCTTGATGTTGAAGGAATCATCACGGGTGGAGGGGTCAATTCAAATCTATATAATGATTGGATCAATCTCTCTTATGGTGCTGGTGCAGGGACAGTGGCTATTGGTCTAGGTACTGGTAGTCTTTTTTCTCTTTCCGACCAAACAGTATTCGGAACAAATGATGAATTTTTCCAATTCATACCAGCCTCACAGAATTCAAATACTGTCTTTGAGGGATATTCAGATGCAAACTTTATATTTTCAGAATTAAGTAATGGTTCAATTCCCACAAATGGAAATATAGAGTTCTATGCGAACAATCGTCAAAAAGAATCCATGAGGATTACACCTCAATTCAAAATCGGAATAGCTTCGACTTCTCCGTTTGCCGAATTATCAGTTCAAGCGACTTCATCAACTCCCGTAGGAACATATCTTGTAGACTTCGCATCAACGACAGGCACTGATTTTCTGATAGACAACAAAGACCACACAGGTTTCTCAACTACTAGTCCCGTCACTGTCATAGACGACTACACCTCCGCCTCATCTACCGCCAATCTTCTCCTCGAATCGGGAAGCGGCGGCGGATGCCTCATAGTCAAAGACGCAGGAGCAGGCGGAGGGTATACGGAGCTGTACACAGTCGCAGGTACGCTCTTTTCGAAGGTGGCATCCAATTATTCTCAATGTAACTAACATGTCAGACGCATCAACAAACAACCCTACGACCTTCGCAAAGGCACCTATCCTCCAGTACACGACGCCTGCGGCCGCTTCTACCGTGAATATAAACGCGGGACAGACGGTCAACCTCATCGTCAATCCGTCTGGCACAATCGCATCTCTTACTATGACGATGAACGGCAGTCCGACCGATGGAGACGTGGTCAATATCTGCTCTTCTCAAATCGTCACGCTCCTCACGATGAACGGCGGCACAATCATCGGTGCACTCACCTCCCTCGCGGTGGCAAGCTTCGCTTCTTATATTTATTCGGGCACCGCATTACAATGGTTCAAAATATGAAAGAAGAACAACCATACAGCAATAGGGAGATTCAAGAGTTTCTTGCGACGATAAACGAGACTCTTCATCGTATCGAGGCTCAGACGGCGAAAACCAACGGACGAGTATCTATGCTCGAAAGATGGAGGACGGGCATCGGCATGTCCATAGGTATATTCATAGTCATCGTCATGCCTCTGGCGGTCTACGCCTACAACGTATCGAATGAAAACAACCGCTCGACGATAGAGAATGAGATACTCACGAGCTTGCAGAACCAGATTAACGTACTGCAAACTAACAAAGTTTCAAAATGAAAGATTACCCAATCGTAGCTGGCGGCGCATCACCATCGCCAATACAGGTCATAATGACTAGACCAGCAATTACATCGTATTCAGCCCCTGTGGATTCGTACAGCTCAGACATAAGTGCTTTGGTGGTTAAAATGCAGGGACCTCGAGGTATATGCACGATGGAGGTTGTTGTCTCGTATCTTGAAAAGCTTATTTGGAAAAGTACAGGCGTGTATGTGGAGCTGTCAGTTGCGGACTTGGCGATCAAAACAAAACTTCTTGTTGATAAGGATCAGATTGAAGGATCGTCAATTTGGGCGGCATTCACGGCCGCAAAGTTATATGGCGTGTGCAAAGAGTCTACATTTCCTACGAATGTTAATCTTTCGTGGATAGAGTTCATAAATCAAACAATACCAGAATCGGCCGCGCGTGAGGCTTTAAACTACAAGATTGGATGGTTCGAGCAGGTACCAGTCGATCCAGTGATATTTGCGGGGTGTATTCGATTATATGATCTAGTCGCAGTTAGATTTGAATTAGGCAAGGAATGGTATACGGCAGTTGACGGGCGTACATCATGGGAAGCGCAAGATATCTTTCCGCTTCGACCACCAGCATCGATCATTGATGGTCATGCAAACCTTGTATATGCATATGGCGATGGACCTGCGGGGGCGTTCGATTTGAATAACAATAAAAACTCATGGTCTAAGTTATGGGGCAGTAAGGATTATCAGTACGATGCGGGCAATGGATTTTTCTATCATTCTCAGTACAAACCAACGGAGGCATGGATCGCTGGACTCGTAGCACCGACAGATAATTCACCACAAGTGACATTTCAAGAGGTCGAGGAAATCATACAGGTAATGAGAAACATAGGAATCATAAAATGACACACGACGAGATTAACGATTTCATAAAAGATCATTACAAAGTAATGTCTGACCCTGAAATCGCTCGTGAGCTTGGATTGAGTCTCAAGCAAGTAGAACACCGAAGGAGAAGACTTGGATTGAGTAAGAATGGATTGTATAGCGTACCGATATTTCTTTCTAAGGCGCGCACAGAGAAAGAGGTTTTGTATCGTTTGAAAAGTCTTGCACCCCTTAAAAAGAAGTACGAAGGATTAAATCTGTTCAAGCAGATAAATGAAAAAGGAGAGAACGTATACATTCTTCTCCCTGAACCGAGGAAAGATTTTGATATAAAAAAGAGAGACTGGAGTTACCATATCGGCAAAGATACCGACGGTACGACACAGCCATATATCGTGGTGCAACTTAACGACTTCGAAAAGAAGATGAATATAGCACCACTATTTGATGTTCACTATGGCAATGTGGCACATCGAAAGGATAAGTTTCTATCGTATCTGAAGTGGATAAAGAACACTGATAACGTGTACGTCATTCTCGGCGGTGATTTAGTTGAGAATGCAATCGACGATGGACGTGGTATGACGTACGATCAGAACGTTAATCCGCAATCACAGCTCGACGAGATGGTAGAGATGTTGGTGCCTATCGCTCACAAGATTTTAGTTGCAACAAGCGGTAATCACGAATGGCGTACGTACAAAAAGACAGGCATAGATTTTATGAAGATACTTTGTGATCGTCTTTCCATTCCATACTTTGCGGGACCTGTTCTCATGTCAGTATTGGCCAATAATCACAAGTGGTCATTTTATATACAGCACGGATTCGGAAACTCTCAGACTAAGGGCGGTAAGCTTAACATGGCATCAAAGCCGAAAAACTTCACATCGGACATTCAGTTCTTCGTTCAAGGACATGTCCATGACGCGATAGCGGAAGCGGAGACCTGCTTGGTGGAGGACTCGATGAATTGTCGGTTGAAATACATGACACAGTGGATCGTCATATGCCCCTCATTCTTGAGGTGGGCGAATACGTATGCGTATAGAGCGGGGTACAAGCCACCGTCAAAAGGTGGTGTAGCACTTGAGTTAGATGAGGATGGGGATTATCGTGCACGATTGGTATAGGAAAGGGGTATAATTATATTAGGAGGTGTACCTTGAAACACAAAGTTTTCGTCGTCCATGATGGACAGACTTTCTTGCTTGAAATTGTCATCGAATATTCCAACGGAGCGATAATCGCCCGCGTTGTTTCTGTAACTAAAACGTCCATATTCCAACCACTACAATGTGTAAGATAATCTGCGGAACTTGCAAAAAGTTCCTTCGTCATGAAGAGCCATTCGTTCTTTTCTCGACGGACACCGAAGCGTGTCCGACTCCAATGGAGTGTGAAGCGTCGCAAAAACGCCAAGCACTGCAGGATCATCCAGACCAGTTTCTTATTACGTCGGTGCTTGTACCGACGGGAGAGGAGGTGGTCTAAATCTACGCGAGGTTAATACCCTCGTTCCTAGCCCCTCGCACGCGCGTGGGGCTAGTTTTAACAAATCGGTATATAAGTGGATATAATTCAAGTATGAGTAAATTCAAAGATACATGGTTGGAAAAGAATACCGTTCACGTCACATATGACAAGAATGGTGTACCTATTAGTTCGTATGTGGATGAGGAAGCGGAGAAGACATACACACCTGCAACAGATGAGGAAGTTTCAAAACTACCAGTGTGTCCGAAGTGTGGAGCTAAAGTTACCAACATGGCATTACATAATCAAGAAAATCATAAAGCAGACAGCAAGAAGTCTTTCAAAGATACATGGAAGGCAAAAGCTGTATCTACCGCCGACGCAGGACCCGTGCCTAATTCTCTTTTAGCCGATCAGGATTTGGAAGGAGAGAAGTGCCCGCCCGAGGATTATGAGCTTTCTGATGAAGTAAATAGGAAAGCGGGTGAGTATTCAAGGGTAGGAAAGAACGCTACGTATGGGCCAGCAGAAGACAAGAAGATAATGGATTTACATCGTCAAGGTATGAATGCTCGAGATATAGCAGAGCGACTGGGATTAGAAACGGATGAAGACTACGATGAGGCGACTGTACAGAGAGTTCTGGATCAAAATAAGACCAAGTCGGTCGTTGGTAATCTCAAAGACCTTAAAGACGATGCAAAGGACGCTGATACTAAGAAAGAAAAGGCTGAAATAAAGTCTGATATCATCAGTGAACAAAAGAAGGGTCTGAAAGATACAATTAAGGAGCGTATGGGGAAATCATTCAAAGATTTTTGGAAGGGAGAAATCGTACAGAAATCTGTAGACGATAAGGATGGCGCGGCTGTCAGAAATGAAGCCGAATCACTCATGCGTACAGATTCACGCATCTGGGATAAGAATGGATACTCTGACGGCGGAGATGTAAAAGAGGATTGGAAGAATTACGTCAAGCAGGTCGGCGAGGCGGTCGGTAGGAAGGTATCAAAGGGCGCATACGACATTTTGGAGGATCAAAATCATCATTCAATGTGCAAAGCGTTGGGTGAGTTGGGTAAAATTAAAAATTAATTATAAAAATATGAGTGCATTTTTAAGTACGATAGTAGCAGGAGATGTGGTAGCACATGGCGGTAAGAATTACACCGTTCAGAGTGTTGTTACGGCGTTTGATTCAACAAATCAGAATCAATACTACACGATAACGCCGACAAGCGGCGCGGTCTTTTCTAAGTTTGCGGCATCACTTGTACTTTCGTACAAGGATAATCAGGGTATTCAGTATTGGGTTGCAACAAATGGTGTCGGTAACCAAACATAGTCATGAGTAAGATCACTTTAGAAGCAAAAGGTGAGTTTCCATTCGAGTTCTACATAGAAAAAGCTATGGCTACGGAGGAAGACGGAAAGCTGATCGTTGAGGGTATTGCGAGCACTGTTAATGTGGATCATGACAACGAAAGAATGGCTATGGATGCGCTTAAATCTATGGCAAGTATGGTCAATGATCAAGGCGTACCTCTCAGGTATGAACATAATGCAGAGAAAGCCGCTATAATTGGTAATGTATATAAAGCGTGGGTGGATTCACGTAACCAGCTATGGATCCGCGCCGCGATTGATGCTTCACATCCAGCTGGTCCAATGTTGCACGAGAACCTCAAGAAAGGATCAAAGTACGGACTTTCGGTCGGCGGTCGCGTGAGAAACGCAGTCCGTGAAATGGTCGAGTCGACGGGTAAGATGGTAAAAACATTTTATGATGTCGTCCTTGATGAGGTGTCGGTCACAAGGAAGCCCGCCAATTATGATGCGTGGCTCTTTGCGAAGAGTATCAAGGCAAAGGATGCAGACGTGAGTCCATATTATGACTCGCCGATGTATAACAAGTTTTTGTTTGAAAATCCCAAGCTTGATTATTTGGTGCAATTTGCGAAGTCTGTTCCAGACAATAAATGGGAAAAAATTAGTAATTTAGTTAATAAAGATATGTCAAAAGAAGACAACAAAGAAGAGAAGAAGGATGAAATGAAAGAGACTGAGAAATCTTTCGTTACGAAAGGTCAGTTTGATAAACTTGCTGATCTTGTTGCAAAGGGATTTTCTGGTATCGGTAATCTTATCAAGGCTATGGGTGATTCTCCGAAGGAGACCGTAAATCCTAATAAGGATAAGGCGGAAGATGATACACAGCAGACTGCCAAGGCTCGCGAGGGTCAGGAAGATGATGGCGGTAATGGTACTAAGGATGCTGAGGGTAAGAAGACTGCGGCAAATAATGCTCGTGAGACGGAGAATCCTAGCAAGGACAAGCCGAAGGAAGAGGAACAGCAGACCGCTAAGGCAGAAGACAAGAAAGATGACAAAGAGGAAGACACGGAAAAAGCCGCTGACGATGATAAAAAAGACGAGGAAAAGGATACTGAGAAAGCGGCAGACGATGAAGACAAGAAAGACGAAAAGGATTATGAGATGAAAAGCATCTCTGATGCGATCGCTCATATCGACGGACTTACTAAGGGTATGAAGTCAGTCAAGGTCACTAAGTCTGAAAAGACAGACAAGGTAGAGAAATCTGCTGAGTCAAAGGTGTCCAGCATCGACCGCTTTGCGGTTTCCGTCGCAATGTTTGCTGATACGATGGCGGAAAAGTTTGAGAAGTCGGGTACGCGAGTACCTGGGCTTGCTCAGATGATCGCGGATGCAATCCGTACCGATTCTGGATTGCAGTCGGACTTGATGGGTATGCTTAAAGAAGCAGGCTTCAAGAAATCGGTTTCAATGGGAGTTCCTTACATGGTCACGAAAGATGGAAAGAAATACGCACTGACCGCCAAAGCCGTGGAGGAAGTCCAAAAGAGCGACAAAGGTCCTCAGGACTTTAAGTCGGTCTTCAAATCCAAATTCTCTTCGATTGCTCCACAAGAGCAGTCTTAGTGGAAGAACCCAGAGGACTATCGTCGATAGTCTCAATGCTTGCAGGATATAGCTCGAAAGACCTATTACTTGTGAGATGAGTTGTTGGGTATTATTAGTTAAGGCAAAAATATATGAGTTCAGATTTTTCAAGACTCGAAAATGCTTTGAGTAAGTTCGAGAAATCGGTGAACATTTCGTTCGCTGGTCCTACTCCGAACTCCCTCTTGGCTCGTCAAGACCTTGAGAGCGCCATTGTTGTTCTGTCGGATCGCCAGACGCCTTTCCGTGATCGCGTTTCACGCATGAAGGGAGAGGGTCTCGCGCACCTTTGGAACCAGCGCACTCGTTTGGACACTACGGCAGATGGTCCCTCTGGTTTGGTTTCGCTGTTCTATGCGGACGGCAACCTTCCACCGTCGACTGATCCTGCGTACACCCAAAAGACGGCGGCCTACGTGTACCTCGGTACTACGGCTGTCATCACTGGTCCTATGATTGCTTCTGGTCGTTCTTACATCGATATTGAGGCAGAAGTTGCAGAAGCCGCACTCCGCAGAATTGTTCAGGCGGAAGAGTGGGCTGACTTCAACGGTGACGCATCGGTTAACACCCTTTCTTTCAACGGATTGGCTGTATCGATCGTCACTAACGTGTACAACAACGCGGCCGCGGCACTTACCGCGACGGGTACTACGATCCCTGTGTTCGACAAAATCATTAAATTGATTCGTCTTCAGGGCGGCTCCAAAATCGATGGCATCTACTGTTCGTTCGGGATTCAGACCGTGGTTAATCAAATAATCGCGCCTGCCGCCCGCTATCTCGTTCAGCTAGATTCTCGTGAAGTTAATCTCACGGCTGGTCTCAATGCGGTCTCTTATCAGACGGCACTTGGACCGATTCCGATTGTAGGTGACTTCTTCGTTAACCCAGCTCTTCCGTATCCGATCAACCAAGCAGGTTCGTCGGGTGCTACGGGAAACACTGTAAGCTCGGCTTACTTCCTCAGACATGATGAGCAGGGAGTCCAGATGGTTGACCTTGTACCGCTGGGTCGCACAGAGCTTGCGAAGATTGCAGATACTGTGCGTTTTTACCTCAACGAATATTTGGTCCTCGCCCTCAAGGCCGAGCCGTGGGTTGGTCAGGTGACCAACATCTCGGATCCTGCTTAAAAACAGGCCAGATTCGTTCGGTAATCAAAAGACTCACTCTAACGAGTGGGTTTTTTGTTTATACCTTTTTCCCTTTGATGACAATTAATGCAAAGAGTAATGAGATTCGACGGAGAATTATCATGAGTTTTTCTCCATGGAACTATGTGATGGACCTGCAAGCGTTTTGTTTTTGGACACTTTTGGCATTTGTATCCATCCCTTTTCTTTATTTCTTCCCTTATTTTCTTCCATTCAGGACCCCGCCAGTCAGGATTATCTTCATGGGGTATAGATTTGTAATTTTTATATCCATGAGATCGAGCAATTCCATCAAGGATATTTTGGTATGCTTTTCCAGTTCTTTTCTGACCTCTATTGGCATTCGCTCGTTTGAGTATAGTGCTTTTCTTCCATTTCCAATTACCATTTGATCGTATAGATGCAATTCTTTTTTCGACTAATTCTCTAGGTTGTTTTTTACCTAACTTAGCCATCCTCATCTTCAATTTATGAGCTTTAGACAGTTTTTTGCCTTTCAAGGCATGTCTATTTATACGTGCCTTTTCAGGTGATCTAGCCCAGCATTTAGACGAGCAATACACACCCCGTGCACCCCTGCATGGTTGAAATAATATTTTACATAGTTTACACTTATGCATAAATACCACCCTATCATTTTATTAGTTTTATGTAAATGAGTACATAACAAAGTTACCCACATCTATGAAAGCACGAATCAACGACGCTAAATCAAGAGGTATTTTCTATAATGGAAAGTTCTACGATACGAATGTAGATGTAGATTTAGATTTATCTACCGCGCTTCGTCTTGGAAAGATATGTCCTGTCGATTTTTCAACGGAGACACAACCGTACGATCCAGATTCTTTTAGGACTGGAAGGGAGTTCCTTTTTGTAAGCGATATCGATAATGTGAGCGGATGGGGAAATGTGAGCCTGAATCTCATAAAAAACAGCTCTTCTGAATACAATGTTTCACAGCTCGGGAAGATTTTGAATTTGAATAATAGGGAAGTCATTGAGGCGTCTACGCGCGCGATTAATCCGAGGGGAGCGGCAATCATTCATGAACAACCGAAGCATCAATGGGCAAAATTGCCGTTCCAAAAGAAAATAGCGATTGTGCCGTTTGAGACAACGATTATTCCTGCGTCATGGATATCAAGAATCAATGCGTGCGACGCACTTCTAGTCCCTTGTAAGCAGAACATCGATGCGTTTAAGGAGTCAGGCGTTACTGTGCCGATTGAGCTCATTCATTGGGGTGTTGATCCTGAGAAGTTTTATGAAGTTGAGCGTACGCCGTATCGTCCGTTCACGTTCGGAACTATGGGATCGCTTTCAAAGCGCAAGGGTACGGATATTCTTGTAGATGCGTTCCTCAAAGCATTTCCGACTGAGAAGGACGTGCAACTTATTTGCAAGACAAGCACCTATGGTTTTTTCTATGCTACGAAGGATAAACGGGTAAAAGTCGATATGACACCTGTGGATCATCACGATCTAGTTGAGAATTTCTTTAAGAAAGTGGATTGTTTCGTTTTTCCCACTAGGGGCGAGGGCTTCGGGCTCACACCGCTTGAAGCAATGGCTACAGGCATTCCTGCGATCGTCACGAATTGGTCTGGTCCTTGCGAGTATATGAATACGGAAGTCGGTTGGCCGTTAGATTTCGTATTGGCACCCGCCAAAGAATTTACGGATACTGTTTACAAAGAAGAGTGTGGCAAATGGGCTGAACCATCATTGGATCACTTGGTTGAGTTGATGAAGTATGCATATAACAACAGAGATGAAGTTAAGAAGAAAGGCAAAGCGGCCGCTAAGTACGTCAGGGAGAATTGGCTATGGGAACACAAGATAAAAATGTTCCACGATGCACTAGAAAAGCACCTATAAAGTCATTTTGAGGTGGTTGTTGGTATAATAGGTAAGAGCTGAAGAATCCAAATATGCCGTTTACAAAAGGTCATAAAATACGTGTTGGAAAAGTAGCGAGTGAAGAGACAAGAAGAAAGTTAAGTCTTGCAGGCTTTGCAAGAACTCACTCTAAGAAAACACGTATGATTTTGAGCAAAAATGCTAGTAAAAGAAAGGGAGAAAATGCGGCAAATTGGAAAGGGGGTATAAGTAAAACATCTGCAAAGAGGTGGAGAGAGAGGAATATGGAAAAAGCTATATTCTATGCCTTAAGAAGAAGGGCTAGAAGAATAGGAAATGGAGGATCTCACACTGTTTCAGAATGGGAAAATTTGAAAGCACAATACAACTGGACCTGCCTAGGATGCGGTAAAAAAGAGCCAGAGATAAAATTGAACCAAGACCATATCATACCTCTTTCAAAGGGTGGTTCAGATAATATTGAGAACATACAGCCGTTGTGTCGAAGCTGTAATTCAAGAAAACACACAAAGGTAATAAAATACAAATAAAATGACCAGATTCACACAACTTTACAAGAGCATGAATAAGGACGATAGAGGTCGATCTAAAGAAATTGCCGAGAATCCGATTATGGCCTATATAAAAGGCGTATCGGAATCTGATATAAGAAAAGCATTGAGTGAGGAAGATTGGACGGAAAAAGAAATCGTCGAAATGATGATATTAGCCGAGCGCGCTAAGAGTAGAATATCGTAATGCAACCGCAAACATCAGGTTATTTTTCAACGCCAAACAATACACCATCAGGAAAGCCGATGGTTATTGCTGTCGACAATCCGTATATGTCCGTCGCGGAGTTTTTGACGACAGAATACGCTGTGGGTCTTGGACTCACGACATCATCACCGATTGTCACTTCGGGCCGTCTACAGAATCTACTCAAAACAAAATCATCTGAGGTCAATCGTATTTGTCGTAGGTGGTTTGATACGCAGACTATCGATGAGACGAAGTCGAACATACAGATTCGACCGCTCAATCCTCAGCTTGTTACCATGGTCATGCAAAATCGTCCATATCAGCAAATAAATACGCTTTATATTCAGGTGCTCAAGTGGTTTATCCAGATTGATACTGGACCTACGGGTTATTTGCAGGATTTCCCAGATAAGGGCTATTTTCGTATCGTTCCATTGCTTTCTAACTCTGGTGCGGGCGCAGGATCACCTATGCCTGCAGAAATCGTCGATAAGACGCCTCTAGGCGTTCTTTGGGCGAATTACACGTTCGGATACGGGACTGCGTATACAAATCTTGCCTTGGCGCAGGTAGGGTCAACGCGAGCGTATCAAGCACCTCTTTATTATCAGCTTTGGGCGCCTAGCCAGCCATTAACTGTGTACAACAACGGAGTAGCAGTCGCATCAAGTAACTATACGATTGACTATCCGAATGGCATTGTGACGTTTACCAACATGTATTTATCGCT
>Ga0210392_10000128_pt1 | contig 61948 bp, 50 predicted proteins | sample IncBWC30OmetaG_FD_161057 | JGI IMG/M metagenome (GOLD analysis project Ga0210392, IMG submission 161057) | Forest soil microbial communities from Barre Woods Harvard Forest LTER site, Petersham, Massachusetts, United States - Inc-BW-C-30-O ... | reverse complement strand
GAACGGAAGCGATCGGCGATGGCGCATTCCCCATCCGGGAGGCGACAGGCACGGCAATCGCGAAGGAAATTCGAGATAAAGTCGTCGATAAAGCGCACTGTCACCCGCGCCCCGCCCTGTTCCGCGCCCCGCTGAACAGCGCTGGCCAGCGTGGCAGAGTTGCCGGCCCGACGGGGACTGCCGACCAAAACAAGCAGGCTTTTTGAATCACTCATTTTGGGAAGTTATCCGAACTCACACAAAGACGAGGTGCTGATCCCGCTCATCGGAAGTAACGGCATAGAAATCCGCATCCCATTCCTTCCGTTTTTGTGCGACAAAAATGTCAACAAACTCATCACCGAGCTTGGATCGGGCAAACGAACTGGCATCCAATGCGTCGGTCGCCTGAAGCAAGGTGCGCGGCAGCCTTTGCCGGCGCGGTTTGCCAGAGGGGAGTCCTGGATCCAGGTAAAGATTTTCGTTCAGCGGCTCGCCCGGATCCAGTTGCCGTTCAAGTCCGTCCAGCCCCGCATGGAGACTCAGCGCGGCCGAAAGGTAGAAGTTCGCGCTCATGTCCGGGGTGCGGTTCTCGATGCAGGGCCGGTTCATGGGGAGACGCAACATGGCCGAGCGATTGTTTTGCCCGTAAGCCTGGAGCACGGGAGCCCAGGACGTGTCGGGCATGTCACCCTGGGCCAAAAGGCCTTTGTAGGAATTGTAGGTGGGGCAAGTCACCGCGCACAGCGCCTCCGCATGGTCCAGGAGGCCGCCGATAAAATGCAACGCCGTGTCCGTGGCTTCGAGGCCATAGCGCCGGGCGGTCTCGCCGATCGGAAATGACCCGATGTCAAAAAGGTTCTTTTTGGTTTCCGTGTTGGTTAGCGACATATTGTGATGTGCGCCCGAACGGAAATCATTGCTGTAAGGCTTGGGCATGAAGCTCGCGACGGCGTCGAGCGAGTGAGCGATGTTTTTCACCATGAAACGGAAAAACGTCAGCCGATCGGCCGTTTTAAGTGCCTCGGCGTAGGCGAAATCGATCTCGAACTGTCCGTGGCCACCCTCGTTGTCGAAGGAGTAGAGGCCCCAATCGAGTTTATCCATGCATTTCGCCAGACGCTCCAAAAACGGCGAGGCGAGGGCGGTCTGAAACACGTCATAGGCTGGTGTAATCCCCTTGAAGGGTTCGGTCTGGAACGGAGCATAGCCTTTCTCCGTCCGCCGAAAGACATAAAACTCGGGTTCAATGCCGAGGTTGAAGGTCAGCTTCTTGGCGGTAGCCCGGGCCAGGGCTTGTTTCAGGATAACCCGGCTGCAATTCTTGTAAGGCTCACCATGATAGTGGAGATCGGCCGCAAACCAGCAATATCGCTTGTCCCAGGGGAAAATCGTCGCGGTCGAAAGATCGGGGATGGCGGCGCACTCATCCTTATGGGGTCCGATGAGCCCCATGCCGTCCAGGGCGCCAACCGTGAATAGCTCCGATCCGTGGGCCATGTGCGACAGGCGGCTCAACGGCACGCATTTGGCCTTGGTGATGCCATGCACGTCCACATAGGAAGCGAAGCAATACTCCACGCCCTCGCGGCTTAATTTTTCGTACGTTTCAGTCACTAGCTGGTGATTATCCATGTGAAGTTTTTTTAAAGCCGGGCGGATTCCCCGTAAATTTTGCCGACAACAGCTTTGACGAAAGAACCAACTTAATTAATCGGTCAATTAAATTAGATGGGAAAACAAGAAGCATGCGAAAGCCTTTTTTGGCCTGCTCCCAGGATTAGATGAAAGAATAGGAGGCAGGATTTTAACCGCGGATGGACACAGATGGACGCGGATTCCGATCCGCAGAAAAATACATTTAACACGGAGGACGCGGAGGGCGCCGAGAAAGACAGCCAACCACTGATGGCCCAGATGTTTTAACCGCGGATTACGCGGATAAACGCGAATGATCGGAAATGAGGTGGGTCTGGTGACTGGCGGCTTTTATGGAAAGGACTCATCGAGAGTGTAAGTACCGTCAGCGATTTTTTTGCCTTCAGCGAGATGCAGAAGAAGCTTGGCGGCTTCAGCGCGTGCACGCTCGGTTTGAAAGAGCGCAAGGTCTTCAATGGCCGAAAGGCGCTCTTTTGCCCACGTGACTGCAGGCGAACTATAACTAAAGTTGCCGTCTTTGACTAAAATCAGCATTTTCTTCTGCACTTCCTGTCGCGCTGGATCGGAAAACAATTTTGCTGCCTGTTCTGGAGCGTAGTGCGCGAAAGCACTGTCACGTCCGTTCTTGAGATCATTGTGCGTTTGGACGTGAAGGCTATCTAGGGGGAATGCCGAATATTCTTGGGGAAGAAGTCCAAGGCCATCGGCGCGACGAAACGGACGCATGTAAGTCACGCAAATTCCCGCGAAAAATGCATTGTAAAAATCAACTGCATCACTTGAGGCAAATTGGCGGAGTGCCCTGCATCCGCTCGCGACTTCTCTGAAGCAATCGATCGCATAAAGCAATCGCCGCAAGGCCAACGTTTTCTTGGAGGTATTCATCTCTTTTCGCGTTAGGCATGGTGACTGGTTGGACAGAATTCGCATCGACACGACGATTTCTCACTCAGCGAAGTCTATATCTTTCCAGCCATTTCGACGCTGCAGCATGCTCCGATGCTCCAGATTCACCTTTCGAACTTCTTCCGTGTATTTATCCGGAACTGACGCGCCTTCGTTCCATTCGTTCCGAGGGTCGTACTTTGTGCGTATAGCATCCTTTTTTTTCTGGTACTCCCAATATTCGTTATCGTCTTGCTGCTCCTGCTGATGATCCGAACGACTCTTTCTCAATCGTGACGGCAGTTGAATAAGCCATTGAAATAAAAGCAACCCGATCACCGTTGTGCTAGCTACGGCAACAATTTCCGCGCTGGTTATGGCAAGAATCATTTGTTTTGCCCAACGCTAGAGATGTCCCACACGAGGGCAAGTGTGACGGAGAGGCCCTGCTGCGCGAGCTACGCAGGGCACCATCTTCCATTGGAAAATGGTGGAGGTGGCGGGAGTTGAACCCGCGTGCCCCTGACCTTCACGCACCGCGTCTACCTGTATAGTACTGCTTTAATCTTACCGGCGTCATGCGGCAGCGCGCGCTCAACGTAGGCCAGCCCTCGGAGTGAAGTACGACCCGTGCGCCGGAGACAACCGCGCGGGCTATTCCTGCTGTCGACGTTCGCACCAGCTAGCAGGCGTCACTGGGAGAACGAGGCGGCCGATTAGGCCGCCAGAGGCATTACTTCGTATGTGCCGTTTGTTTGTTTCGAAGGGAGATTTGCGAGCGACCTTCGGCGCTCGACAGGCAGCGGCACGCTCTAACCAAGGGTAGAATCCAGAACACCCCCACAAAAAGAAAAACCCAAAAAACAAATAACAAGAGATCAAAGGGTGATTGGTAGCGTGACCAATCAAAGAACGAGTCGGATAGCTTGCCGCAGGTGGGGAGGGAATGCAAGCGCGGCGGCGGGCCTACTGAAATCCGCGAAGCCGAGGACGCGTTCCGCCGTTTCGACGGCCAGCCTTTGCGGGAATCAAGTTCGCCGCTCAAATGTGAGTTTTTCGATGCAGCAACGTTTAAATTTTCTGCCGCTACTACAGGGACAAGGATCATTACGCCCCGGCTTTTTTCCGTGGCGCAGCAACTGCATCTTTCGCGGGGTCTCGCGATCCTTGGTTAAAAGCTGCTCCATAATCTCTTCTTTCGCCCACGGCCCTTCGACCCAAGTAGCAGTCGCGAAAGACTGAAAGCGATTTCGCTGATCGATACCCAGGGTGAATGTTGCACGCGGTTTGGAGCGATAATGCTCCAAGCGGGTGCGCATGACCGTATTCTCATGAAACGATTTTTCGTCGAGGCCCGCGTGTGCCATGACATTCATGACAATATCGCCTTCACGCGTAGTTAGCCGCTGAATGCGCCGGCCGTCATAGGTGGCTGCACGCAAATCCTTCACTGCCCCGGCCAATCGGAGCAGCGCCGTATGGCTAAATCCTAAAAGCGCGAAGGCAATCCACCGCGCCCCATCATCTTCACGGTCGCGGAGCTCGTGAAGGATCGGTTCAATGTCCGGTGGTAGCGAAAGTTTGAGATTGCTTGCGTCGCAGGCTTCACCTTCCCATTCGGCGAAGTATACTTTTTCAAATCGCTCTTCACCGCCACTGAACGCGATGGATTTTGGTCCGTTGTGCCCGGCGAGTTCAGCGTTGGATTCGTAAACGGAGGGATGCAGGCGATTGTCTAAATAGTGGCCAAAAATATCCAGTTCGTCGCCATTGAATGAAATGTCGCTCGATTGGTGCGCTGTACGGCGCTCGATGTAGTGAAGAAAGGCGTCGGGCGAACCCACGAAACGGGTAATAATTTCGAGATCGTCGATCGAAACGGACCAAGGGTAGGCCTTGCCTTTAAAAAGGCCCAATTGCTGGGTCAGGGCGAGCTGGGTAGGGATTCCCGATAGGTGCTGCAAGGTGATGGAAATGGGCATCACGCGATTTAACCGTTCCTTTTCGATTTCGACGGTCCGACCGGTGGACTTTTCTTTGAAGGTGATTTTCCCATCACGTTCCAAAATACGCACGACGCGCCGGGCTTGGTAAAAAGCGTCCTGAATATTGTTTTGAATCGTCTGTTTTAGCTTCGTTTTGCTGCCGCGCATGGCGTCGCGAGCAATCCGTTTTCCTTTGGCTTCTGCGACGACGAGAAACGGCCCCCAAATAATCACCGCGTCCGCCTCGGTCTCGCCGCCAACATTATCGGGATCGGGAAAACAGGCGCTGCGATATACGGTGTGCTTTGGGAAAATACACCAAAGCAGTCGCTCAATTTCCTCTTCCATCCACTCGGCTACTCGGTGGCCATAACGATTGGCCAAGGCGAGGGTTGAACGTGCGATATCGTCAAAGTAAGTGAAAATCGCATCGAATACCTCGGTCATGTGGACGATCAAGGCACGTTCATCGGAAAGAAAATAGATCGGCCGGTCTTGCACGTCCACGAGGCGATCCACCAGCGGTCGATTGGCTGCGGTTAGTCCAATAATCCTCCGCAAAGCATCCCATTCTGCGCGTTGCAGGCCAACCAGTCGATTTGCCACTTCGTCAAAGTGCGCCGCCCAATCACCTTCCATTCCGCCGACGATTTTCTGAAGTTCTGCGCCGATTGCGGTCAATGTGACTTTATCTTCAGCGGTTAGGTTTGGTCTCGCGTAAAGTGCATCACCGCGCGCTTTGGTTTCGCGAAATGCGGTCTTCATCGCATTGATATTTTCCTCGACTTGCCGAGCTATGGCAGTGGCGACTTCAAAGGCGCGCCGAGGCCCGATCCCAATCAAGCTGGCAAATTCCGGTTCAAAAGGTTCGAGCACTCCCGCCAATCGGCGCTTTAGTTGCTGAGGATAAGCCGAGCCTCGAACCATGCCGGATTGCAGGCGAACATGGACGGAAAGCGCGTCATCTTTCTCGTCCTCATCCGTGACGAAGAAGATCTCGGTGAAAGCCAAGGCACTATTACAGGACTCTATGGTATCGATCATTTTTTGGATGCTGTCAGAATCACGAACCGCACTTTTTCCAAAGTGAGGAAACAGCAACCAAGCGGCATATTCGACCGCTGCTGGTCCCGGACGGCTGTGCTTTTCAATTCCGTCCTTTTGCATCCCGCTTAGGCGCAATAAAGCATAGGAGGCGAACGCGGCTGCGGCGTCAGTTTGTCCTGCCAATATCACCAGTTGAGATTCTGCCTCTGCCAATTTTATCGCGGCATCGTTCGCTAATTCGTGAGAAGAAGGAAGAGGCTTTGTCATAAGATAGATTAAACCCCTTGGTTGCCTGTAGCGCAATCGTTCACGAAATGGGTTCAATCCAACGCTGACCGCGTCGAGCGTGGGCAGGTGATCTTGCTCCTTGTATGTGTCACGCTATTTGCTGCCCTATGGAAATGAAGACTGAGCCTGCACGCCATAGCCGTGCGACGGCGTGACCCGACGTGTGCGCGAGGCCTTGGGCTAAGTAGTTGGTAATTGGTGATTTGGTATTTGGCGAAGTCGTCGATCCTACGCTTGCGTCCGAACCAACTACCAAATCCAAACTACCAATTACGGATTGCAACAAACCTTGAACCGGGAACCTTGAACTTTGAACCTACGCCTTCGGCAGAAGGTCTGCGACGAGCCCCTTTTCCTCTTTGAGTTCGGTTTCGGTCGCGGCGATTTTTGATTTGCTGAAATCGCTGAGGGGCACGCCGGGCACGATGCTCCATTTCTGGCCGTCGCTGCGGATGGGATAACTGAAGAGGAGATTTTTCTCGATGCCGTAGCTGCCGTCACTGCACACGGCGACGCTGAACCAGTCGCCGGCCGGAGTCGGGGTGGTGAGCGCGCGCACGGTGTCCACGACGGCATTGGCCGCGGAGGCGGCGGAGCTCAGGCCGCGGGCCTCGAGGATGGCCGCGCCGCGTTTCTGCACGGTGGGAATAAACGCGTCCTTGAACCAGGACTCGTCCTTGATGACGGCGGGCGCGGGCTGGCCGTTGATTTTCGCATTGGCGAAATCCGGGTACATCGTGGAGCTGTGGTTGCCCCAGATGGCGAGATTGGCGACGGCGGTGACGTCCACGCCGGCTTTTTTGGCGAGCTGGGTCTTGGCGCGGTTCTGGTCGAGCATGGTCATCGCGAACCAGCGGTCGGCGGGGATGCCTTTCGCGTTGTTCATGGCGATGAGGCAATTCGTGTTGCACGGGTTGCCGACGACGAGCACGCGGACATCCGGCGCTGCGTTTTTGGCGATGGCCTGGCCCTGGCCGGTGAAAATCTTGCCGTTGATGCCGAGGAGGTCCTTGCGCTCCATGCCGGCCTTGCGCGGGACGGAGCCGACGAGGAGGGCCCAGTTGACGCCCTTGAAGCCTTCGTCGAGCGAGGCGGTGGGCACGATGCCCTTGAGCAAGGGGAAGGCGCAGTCGTCGAGTTCCATGACAACGCCATTGAGCGCCTTGAGCGCGGGCTCGATCTCGATGAGATGGAGGATGACGGGCTGGTCGGGCCCGAACATGGAGCCGGAGGCGATGCGGAAAAGCAGGGAGTAGCCGATCTGGCCGGCGGCACCGGTGATGGCGACACGGATGGGAGATTTCATGGGAGTTTCATCCTTAACAAGGAGGACGCAGAGGGCACGGAGAAAGTCGGCGCGAAAGAAAAGATTAAGCCACGACGCCTGTCCCGAGCAATAATCTTATAGCGGCGGGGCGGCGGAGGAGCCGCCGCGAACGTTCAACATTCAACGTTCAACGTCCAAGGTTCGGAAGCCAGCGGTTCAACGGGTCGATCCGGGGTAGGGCGCGTTGCCCTCAACGCGCCGCGGCCCGCTCGGGGAGCGGGCCCTACCGGCGTTGCCACGCCCTCATGCGCCGACTCGGTCAAAAATGTTTCTTGAAAAAATAAACCCCGCCATGGCTGAAGTCATGGCGGGGTTTCACGAAAGGACCTGGCGGGTTAGTTGGTGCTGATGGTGGCATTCAATGCGGTCGCATCGAAATTGAGGTCGAGGGCCGGGCCGGGATCGACGGCGAAGTCGATCGTTGAACCGACCTGTATGACCGGCGTGAGGTCGAAGTTGTATTGGGTCGCGGCGCCGCCGCCAATGAGCTGGCGGAAGAGCCGCTGGCCATTGACGTAGATGCTCACGCCCACGCCGTCGCCTTGGGTGCCGCATTGGAACTGACCGATGACGTGGACCGTGCCGGCATAGGTGCTGGTCCAGCGACGCACGACGGCGACTTGCTGATTGTTGGAGACAGAAGGATGCTGGTCGCCTGCGGAGACCGAATTGTACGGATAAGCACTGCCCCAGACGCTGCCGGCGAAGCTGGGCATCGGGTTCCACGTTGTCGTGCCGCCGACAAAGTCTCCGTAGCTCCAGCCGTTGAGGCCCTGCGTGCCGGAGAAACCGGCGACAGAATCGGCGAGCAGGGTGCCACTGGGCGGAGTGGTGACGGGGGGCGTGCCATCGAAGACCCATGCCGTGCTGGAGAGATTTTGCTGCGCGGCCGCAGTGAGAGCCAGGGTGATCGTCGCGCTGGTCGAGGTGGCGTCGAAGCTCAGATCGGTGCCCGGGCCGGGATCGACGGTGAAGTCAATCGTGGTGCCGACGTGCACGGGTTGGAGAAAATCGAAAGGATAGCTGATGACATTGCCGTTGCCGAGCAGCTTGCGGAAGAGCGGCTGGCCGTTGATCAGAATGCTGGCGCCGACTCCGTCGCCGCCGCCGCCGCTCCACTGAAATTGACCGACAACATGAATGGTGCCTTCGGTCGTGCTCACCCAACGGCGCACGGCAGAAACCGGCTGGCTACCCGTCGAGGAGGGATGCTGGTCGCCGGGCGTGACGTCGTTGTAGGGATAGCCGTTGCCCCAGACCTGGGTCCAATCGGTGACGGCATAATTGGTCATGAGCTGCAACGCGGTGCTGCTTCCCACGAAAGCGCCGTACCACCAGCCGTTCTGTCCCTGGGTGCCGGAAAAATCGCGGGTGGAATCGGTGAGAAGCGTTTCAGCGGGCGGCGACGGGGGCAGGCCTTGCATCGGGCCTTCGACATAGACCGGCGCATCGCTCAAGTTCAACTGGCTCGAGACACCGACGTCATTGCCGACCATGTCGGTGACGCGGGTCTGGCCGCTGACCGTCACCGTCGTCGGTTGCAGCGACCAGATGACGCGGACCTGCGTGCCGTTCAGGCGGGTGAAAAGCATCGAGTAAAGACCGGGCAGGGTTGATTCGCGGGTGGCAAACGTTGTGCCGGCGAGCTCGGTGTTGATGATCTGCATGGCGTACGCGGACTGCCGGGGCGTGGCGTCGGGGGTGGTGAGCCCCATGATATCCTGGTCGTCGTGCAGAAGGTACCAATAGATGCGCTGAACATTCACCGAGAGCAGCAGCGCGTAGGCGCGCACAAGGAATTTGGCTTGGGTCGGTTCATCGATCGCGATCGTTCCCGGCAAGGAACCATCCTGGATGGCCCAGCCGATTTCCGTCACCCAGATGGGCTTGGTTTGCCCGTTGTTGTATTTCTTGGTCAAATTCTGCAGCGCGATGACGTCGTTTTCGATGCCTTCGGGCGGTGAATTGTAGCGATAGGGATGGATGGAAAGCGCATCCATCGAGGAGAGCGCGCCGTCCTGCATGAGTTTTTCCCAGTAAGGCAGGGGAACATTGATCGTGGAGCCGCCCAGCACGGTCACATCGGGCCGCACGGCCTTGATTTGGGTATAGGCCTGCTGGAGCATCTTGGCATACGTGCCGGACCGATCGAGCGTCGCCGGGCCCGTGCACCACGTGCCGTTGTATTCGTTCCAGATTTCCACGGCCTTGATTTCGCTTCCATAGTGCTTGAGCACCTGCACGCCGTACTGCGCGTAGGCGGCCATCCCTTGGGCGGTGTAGGGCGTCATTCCTCCGTCATAATTGGGATTTTCAAAATCGAGCACGATCAACGGAGTGATGCCGGCCACGCGCAACGTGTCCATGTAGTCATCGAAGTAGGCCGGGAAAGTATAGACGCCCGGCTGGGTCTCGACCTGATTCCAGTAGAGTTCGTCGCGAACGGTGCCGATGTTTCTCATCGAGGCAATCCAGGCCCAGTCGTGATTCCAGCCCTGCGCAAAATGGGTCATGGCGCCGAAACGTGGGTCGACCGATGCATCGGCTCGGAGCGTCTGCATGAGCAAGGGGCCGCCCACGGAAAAAACTAAGACAAGGTTTTTGAGGTTCATGCGGCCTTCATCGGCCGCAATGTAAAAAGATTCGAGCGGTAACTTCCCCTAGTCGTAAAATTCGATTTTTTTTGATCTGGAGACGACGAAAACCCGAAATCTGCACTATAAATTTCGGGCAAAACGCGGCGCGAGCGCGGCGTAGACCTCGCGCACGACGGCTTCCGTAGTGTCCCAGTCGATACACCCGTCGGTGATGCTCACGCCGGGGAGGAGTTTTTCGCGCGGCTGGGGGAAGGGCTGGCTACCGGCGTGGAGATTGCTCTCGATCATCGCGCCGATGATGGAGGTGCTGCCGGCGGCGACCTGGGCGAGGACGGCGCGCAGAACCTCGGGCTGGCGCTCGGGCTGCTTGGACGAGTTGTCATGCGAGCAATCGACGAGGACGGCCTTGATCAGGCCGGCCTTGGCCAGGAGCTGCTCGGCCTGGGCGATGTGCGCGGGCGAGTAGTTGGGGCCGCCGCTGCCGCCGCGGAGGACGATATGGCAGTTGGGATTGCCGCGGGTGACGACGGCGGCGGCGGCGCCGTCGAGGTTGATGCCGAGGAAAGTCTGTGGCTGGGCGGCGGCGCGAATGGCGTTGATGGCGGTCGGGATGGAGCCGTCGGTGCCGTTCTTGAAACCGAGCGGCATGGAAAGGCCCGAGGCCATCTGGCGGTGGGTCTGCGATTCGGCGGTGCGCGCGCCGATGGCGGACCAGCAGATGAGGTCGGCGATGTATTGCGGCGTGATGGGATCGAGCAGCTCGGTGGCGGTGGGCAGGCCGAGGTCGAGCACGTCGCGCAAGAACGTCCGCGCGAGCCGCAGGCCGGCGGCGATGTCGTGCGAGCCGTCGAGGTGCGGATCCATGATGAGGCCCTTCCAGCCGACGGTGGTGCGCGGTTTTTCGAAATACACGCGCATGACAATCATGACGCGGTCGGCGACGGAGCGGGCGAGCGCGGCGAGGCGCGCGGCGTATTCCCGCCCGGCGACGACATCATGGATGGAGCACGGGCCGACGATGAGCAGCAGGCGCTTGTCGTTGGTGAAAATAATGCGGTGGATTTCTTCGCGGGCGCGGGCGACGAAAGCGGCTTGCGCATCGTTTTTGGGCAGCTCGGCGAGGAGCTGCGCCGGCGAGGGCAGGGCACGCGTCTCGACGACGTTGAGGTCGGAGGTTTTTTGCACGGAAGGTCGAGATTGCCGGGCCGAATTGCGCGGGGCAAGCGGCTTTCGTTAGCAGGCCCGGTGACTCAGTTTGTCAGTGTAGGTCGGGCTTCACGCCCGACGTGTCGGGGATAAACCCCGACCTACAACAAAAACAAATTCCCTCCGCGATCCCGTTTGGGCAAAAAGAGAGGCGGCCCGCCTACCCCTAAGCGGGCCGCCCATTGCTTTCTTAGTTACCCCAAAACTCCCGCTAAGCGGGAGCAAGTGAAAGTTATGATTGAAGGGATAGCCGGGTAGTGGGCATAGTCAAGGCGAAGTTGGAAAAAATTGTTAACATTTTAAGGGTTAGCTTAGTTTAAGCTGATAAAAGACATGCAACATTCAGAATTGACCGCAGCGCATATTTGGGAGCCGGCGGCATGGCTGCATGTGGCCGGGCCGGACGCGTTTAATTTCCTGCAGGGGCAATTCACCAATGACTTGCGGTTGCTGGAGGAGCAGCCGGCGGTTTACGGCCTCTGGCTAAATGAAAAAGGAAAAGTGCAGGGGGACAGTTTTGTGCTGCGCGGCGAGGACAATACCTTCTGGGTGGGCAGCTATTTCTCGCCGGCCGCGACCTTGTGCGAGCGGCTCAAGGCCAATCTCATCGCGGACGACGTCACCATCGCAGATTGCACGGCGGGGACCAGGGGCGTGACGCTGATCGGTTCGGCGGCGAGTGGGCTGGCGGAAAAATTTGGGGGTGCCCTGCGTTTCCCCGGCCGGCGCGCGACGGTGCCCTGCATGGAGCTGATCTTCGCCACGGAAACGCAGCCGGCGGTCGAGGCGCGGATGGCGGAGTTGAACCTGCTGCCGCTGCCGGCCGGCGACATGGAGTTATTTCGGATCAAAGCCAGCATTACAGCCGTGCCGCGCGACATCGGGCCGGACGACCTGCCGAACGAAGGCGGGCTCGACGCGGTGGGGATCTCCTACACGAAAGGCTGCTACCTCGGCCAGGAAGTGATGGCGCGGCTGAAATCGATGGGGCAGGTGCGCCGGCAGCTGTTGCGCGTGACCGGCGCGGACGCGCCGCCGGCGCTGCCCGCGACTTTGTACAACGGCCCGAAAAGAATGGGCGAGCTGCGCTCGGCCGCAGCGGACGGCGAAGGCTTCGTGGGGTTCGCGTTGCTGACGCTGCTCGGGCTCGACCGGTGTCCGGGACTGAGTTACGCGCCGGAAGGCGAGCCGGCGGTGCAGCTGGTGGAGATCAAAACAACGCGGCCGCCGTGGTGAAATACGCATCCACCCAGGGATGCAGCCATAAAAAATAAAGCGCGGCGGCGATGGCGAGCATCGGCCCGAAGGGCACATGCACCCCGAAACCGAGCGACGCGGGCTGGCCCTCGGCGTCGGGCAACTCGGCGGGCAGCGCGGCTTTTTGCGAGGGGAAAATCTTTTGCCACACGAAGGCCAGGGCAAACCACACCGTGCCGACAACGGCGCCGCCGAAGAGGGCAAAGACGGTGCCATGCCAGCCGCAAAACGCGCCGATCATGCCGATGAATTTCACGTCGCCAAAGCCCATGGCCTCTTTTTTCAACACGGCCTCGGCGACGAGGCCGATCCACAAGACGAGGCCGGAGCCGATGAGCATCCCCTTCAGCGCGATCACCTCGGAGTGCAGGCCGTCGACGATGTAGAGGTCGCCTGACTGGCCGTGCAGCGCGGGCACCAGCGCGGAAAGCAGCAGGCCGACGAGACCGGCGCCAATGGTGAAGGCATCGGGGATGATAAAGTGATCGAGATCGATGAAGGTCGCGCAGATGAGCACGCTGACAAACACCATTCCGCACAGGGCCACGGCCGGCGGGAAAAGCAGCCAGCACTCGAGAAACAGCCACGCGGTCAGCAGCTCGACCAACGGATAGCGGATGCTGAAGCGCCGGCCGCAGCAGCGCGCGCGGCCGCGCAGCAAAAGCCACGAAAGAATAGGGAGGTTGTCGCGCCAGGCGATGGGCGCGCCGCAGGCGCAGTGCGAGCCGGGCCGCACAATGGATTTTTCCGCGGGCACGCGGTAGATGACGACATTGAGGAAGCTGCCGATGCAGGCGCCGAGGACAAAGGCCACGGCCGGGAAAAACCACGGGAGCGAAGCGGCGACATCGGCGAAAGCGGTGGAGTTCATGCAGGATCAGGATGGATCAGTGGCAGACGTTGATCACGGAAACGTCGATAAACGGTGAAGTCCTTTGTGTCCACGGTGATGATTTTATTTACACCAAGGTCGCAAAGGGGCGCGAAGCAACCAACGTCATCTTGTATCAAATTTCCAAACCGCCGTCTCTTGCCTTTGATGCCAAAATCCCAGCAACTCTTCGCGATGCTTTGCGACCTTGGTGTAAAAAAATCCGTCCGGATTCGTCGAGAGTCTCGACAACTCGTTTGCTCCACGCGAGCCATTGGTCACGCAAAGAAAATGCGCCCACCAATGGTCCGGCATCGATCAGATATCCAATCGCCGAAGCCTTCACGCATCGAAAGGTCAGGTGGCGCGTTCTTGATCATGCCGATGAATGGTTTCATTCCCTCGGCAAATGAGGGCGCAGTGCGACGCGCACGGGATTTCTTTTTTATGACCGAGGCGATCCGGGCTTTCCGGGAGACCTTTTTGGCAGAAGGTATGGACGGCGCTGGCATGAAGATAAAGTTGGGGTGAATGAAAGGGAGTCAAGCGCCGCGCATGGCCGCCACGGCGGCGGCGCGCATGATGGGCGCGGTCTGCGCGGCGGGGACGCCAGTCCAGATCTCGAGCGATTTCGCGCCCTGGTGCACGAGCATGGCCAGGCCGTTGGCGCGGGGCAGGCCGAGGGCGCGGGCCTGGGTCAGCAGGGGAGTCTCGGGCGGATTGTAGATCATGTCGAAAACGCTGGCGGGGCGGGGCAGCTTGCGCAGGTCGACGGGCGGCGCGTCGCCGGCGTGCAGGCCGGCGCTGGTGGCGTTGATGACGATCGCGCCCCCGGGAATCGAGGCCGAGGGCGTGGCGGACAAAAAATCGCGCAGCGGAATTTTTCCCGCGAGCGGCGCGAGCACGGCGAGGAGCGCATCGAGATTGGGGCGCGTGCGGTTGCCGATCCAGAGCGAAGCGCAGTGTTGCTGCAGGCATTCGACGGCCGCGCCGCGGGCCGCGCCGCCCGCGCCGAGCAAAACGACGTGCGCGCCGGTGAGGGTGCGGCCGAGCGTTTCATGCATGGCGGCGGCGAGGCCGTAGCCGTCGGTGTTGTGGCCGAGCCAGCCGCGCTCGGTCCAGACGAGGGTGTTGACCGCGCCCACGCGCAGCGCGGCGGGGTCGATCCTGGCCACCCGCTCAAAGGCGAGGATCTTGTGCGGGACGGTGAGGTTGAGGCCCTGGAATTTTTTCTGGTGCAGGAGATCGAGCGCGGCGGGCAGGTCGGCGGGCGGGACGTCGAAGCGGACATAGCGCCAGTCGCGGAAGCGCGGGTTGTCGCGCGCGAGCGCGGCGAGCGCGGCGTTGTGCATCACCGGACTAAGCGAGTGCGTGATGGGGTGGCCGAGCACGGCGATGGAAGTGCCGTCGGGGGACCAGCGGGCGAGGTCGGCAAGCTTGTGGACGGGGTCGGCGGACGAGGGCATCTTTACCATTATCTTCTATCCCTTTCCGCCCGCCGAGAGCGAGGGAGATTTTAGCGCGGCGGCAAAGCGGCCCCGCATTTGAGATCTGAACTTTGGAATCTGAGATGGCGAAGCCCTACGGCTGCGCGTGCCGTTCGTGGGTGGCCTCGAACTCCTCGACGAATTCGTTGAAGAGCCGCGCGTGCTCGCGGTCGCCGGCCGCGGTGTAGTGCTTGACGAGGTTGCGGCAGGAGGAGCAGAGCACCTCGCGCACGGGAGTGGGCGCGAGGTCGATGGTTTTCGGCACCAGGTTCTTGCTGCGCAGAAAGGCGAAGAGTTCCTCGGTCGAGCGGAAAACGCCCTTGTCGAACGCGTCGATGAAGAAGGGCTTGTCCTCCAGGTAGCAGCCGACGACGAAGTGGCCGGGGAGGGCGACCGGTTCGAGCGTGAGGCCGAGGCGCTGCGCGACGAGCAGGTAGATGAGGCTGAGCGAAGAGGGGATGCCCTTACGGCGGGAGAGCACCTGGTCGATGAAGCTGTTGAGCGGATCGGCGTAGTGCTCGATGTTGCCGTGGAAGCCGTACTCGGCGAAGAGCACGCGGTTGAGCACGCGGCATTTCTCGCGAGTGGTGGCCGGTTCAATGATGAGCTCGCGGCAGCGGGCGGCCATGTCGTCCAGCACGGTGCAGCAGGCGCCGATGTCGAGATTGGGCGCGACGGTGCGGCTGAGGAGAAGCGCGCCGGTTTCGAGCTCGTAATTGAGCGAGCGGATGAAGCCCTTGAACTCGGCGACAGGGTCGGTGAACTTCAGCTCGTCGATGAACCACTTGGCGTGCCAGGCGAGGACGCGGTTGGTGCCTGAGGAAACTTCCTTGAGAAAGCCGAGCGCCGCCGGGCTGTTCTGCGTGAAGTGGAGAAGCAACGCCCTGCGCACGGGATTGCTGGTGTCGTCGAGCAAGCCCAGAAGCGCATCTTTCAAATCTACGCTGAGCCTTTCATTGTCCACGTAGAGGATGGGAGAAAAAAAACGCCGCGCACGCAATCAGGAAAGCGGTCGGACGAAAAAAATTTTCCCTGGCGCGGAATTTTCTTGCGCGAGCCGTGCGGCGGGTTTGCGGCGCAAGGAACTTGCGTTCACGCGCGCGCACCGAAGAGCGCGGTGCCGATGCGCACGAGCGTGCTGCCTTCGGCGATGGCGGCGGCGAGGTCGCCGCTCATGCCCATCGAAAGCACGGGCAGCGGCGCGGAGAATTTTGGCGCGAGCTGGTCGCGCAGGGCGCGCAGCGCGGCGAAGGCGCGGCGGGCGACGGCAGGGTCGTCGCTGAGCGGAGCAACGGTCATGAGGCCGTCCACCCGGAGGTTTTTTTTCGCGAGCGCGGTTTCGAGCAGGCGCGGGGCGGCGGCGGGCGTGGCGCCGAATTTACCCGGGTCGGCCCCGGCGTTGATTTCAAGGAGAACCGGCAGCACGCGGCCGAGTTCGGCGGCGGCCCGATCAAGCAGTTCGAGGAGTTTTTCGCTGTCCACGCTCTGGACGCGGTCGAAATGCTGGACGGCAAGCCGGGCCTTGTTGGATTGCAGGTGGCCGATGAGTTCCCAGGCGACGGGGGCGGAGGTTTGGGCTTTTTTTTCAACGGCTTCCTGCACGCGGTTTTCGCCGACGGCGCGCAGCCCGTAGCGCGCGGCGTGGTCGGCGGCGGCGGGCGGATGGTTTTTGGTCACGGCCAGTAGCTCGACCTCGCGCGGGTCGCGGCCGGCGGCCCGGCAGGCGACATCGATTTGCGCGCGGACGGCGTCGGCGCGCGCGGCAAATTCGTCGTAGGAGAGGTGCATTAGGAATGCTTAAATGTTTGCACTAGGATAAGAAGCCTTTATTCTGTGCAGCATGCAAATTGAGAATTTTAAAATCTTTGCCGACCTCGTCGAGACGAAGAGTTTTTCAAAAGCAGCCAAGTTAAACGGCATCACTCAATCGGCGGTCAGCCAGCAGGCGAGGGCGATGGAGCGGCATTTGAAGACCCTGCTCATCGATCGCAGCCAGAAACAATTTCAGCTCACGCGCGAAGGGCAGCGCCTCTACGAGGCGGCGAAGGAAATCCTGCTGCAGTACGACCGGCTCACCAGCGAGCTGCAGGAGATGAAGAAAATCATCAGCGGCACGATCCGTCTCTCGACCATCTATTCGATCGGCCTGCACGAGCTGCCGCCTTACATCAAAAAATTCCTGCACGACTATCCCTCGGTCAACGTGCGGGTGGAATACCGCCGCTCCAACCTTGTTTACGAGGACATCCTGCACAACTCCGTCGATTTTGGCCTGGTGGCGTTTCCGGTGAAGGCGCGGCAGATTGAGATTCTCCCGTTCCACAACGACCGGCTGGTGTTGATCGCGCATCCCAACCATCCGCTGGTGAAGGGCGGCGAGGTTGAGATCAAGCATCTGTCCGGGCACAAGTTCATCGGCTTCGACCCCGACATCCCGACGCGCAAGGCGGTCGACCAGATTTTTCGCGACCACAAGCTCGAGATCCAGCCGGTGATGGAATTCGACAACATCGAGACAGTGAAGCGGGCGGTCGAGATCGACCACGGCATTGCCATCGTGCCGCAGACGACGGTGCAGCAGGAAGCGAAGCAGGGCACGCTGGCGGTGATGCATTTCAAGGGGAAGGAATTCACCCGGCCGCTCGCGATCCTTTATCGCAAAGGCCGCGTGCTTACGCCGGCGATGAAAAAGTTCATCGAAACGCTCGGCTTGGATTTGTCCGCGGTATGCGAGGCGTGAAACACAGGTTTCTGCCAGCTCAGATCTGAGTTTCAGGTCTCAAGGGTGTGGCGGCAAAGCCACCGTGCAACACGCAGGAACGTTGGGCGCCGTGACGGTCTAACGAACCATGCAATTTGCAGCCTTGACCCCGTGGGCAACCTCAGTTCCTAGCTTGGGCATGATGGATGGATTGATCGCGATCTATACCCTGACCCTGGCTGGGTTGGCGTTTTTCGCGGTGCATCGCGTCAAGCTGCTCTGGCTTTATTTTCGCCGCCGGCCGCCGATCCAGCCGCCGGTGTGGACCGGGCCGCAACCACACGTTTGCGTGCAGTGCCCGGTGTTCAACGAACCACTGGTGGTCGAGATGCTGCTGGAAAAAGTCACGGCCCTGCGCTGGCCGGCGGAATTGCTCGAAATCCAGATTCTCGACGACTCGACGGATGAAACCCCCGAGATAATTGAGCGCTGGCTGCAGGCGCATCCGGCGCGGGCCGCGCGCTGCACGCACTTGCGCCGCCGCAACCGGGAGGGCTACAAGGCCGGTGCGCTCGCCCGGGGCATGGCGCGCAGCCCCGCGGAGTTTTTCGCGGTGTTTGACGCGGACTTTCGTCCCGAGCCGGATTTTTTAGAAACGCTCATGCCTTATTTCGCCAACCCGCGCGTGGGCGTGGTGCAGGCGCGGTGGGAGTTCATCAACCGCGAGCGAAGCCTGCTCACCCGCTTCCAGGGAATCTTTCTCGATGCGCACTTCATCGTGGAGCAGGCGGGGCGGTTCTCCGGCGACTTGTTTTTCAATTTTAACGGCACCGCCGGCATGTGGCGCCGCACCGCGCTGGAGGAAGCCGGCGGCTGGTGCGCCGACACGGTGACGGAGGATCTCGACGCGAGCTACCGGGCGCAGCTTTGCGGCTGGAAATTTATCTATCTCGAGCACTACACGGTGCCCTCGGAGCTGCCGGAAAACCTGACGGCGTTCAAATCGCAGCAACGCCGCTGGACGAAGGGCGGCATGCAGGTCGCGCGCAAGCTCCTGGGCACGGTGCTGACCAGCGACCATCCGGCGCGGGTGAAGCGCGAGGCGTTCAACCACCTGCTGACCGGCCTGGTGCATCCGCTGCTCGTGATGTTTTCGATTTTATTCGTGCCCTGCCTTTACCTGATCGGGGCGCGTCCGGGCGGCCTGTGGCTTTGGATCAATCCCCTTTCCATCGTGGCGGCGGGCGGCTCGACGGTGACGCTCTACGTCACGGGACAATACTTCCGCGAAGGGCGCTGGCTGCAGGGTTGCATGTGGTTGTTGTGCGCGCCCTTCGTCCTGGCTTTCGGGCTGGCCATGAGCGTGACGTGCGGGGTGGCGACGCTCGAAGGATTGTTGACCAAGGGCGGCGAGTTCGTGCGCACGCCCAAAGGCGGCCGCGCCGCGTCCGTGGGCGGGCTGATTGGGCAGCTGCGCAGCCGCACGCTCTTCACCATGATAACCCTGGTCGAAGTCACGCTCGGGCTGGGCATGTTTTTCGGGGCGGTGTATTTCAGCGCCAATGCCAAGGACTACATTGCCGCGATCCTGCTGGTGAAGGCCACGGGCTTCCTGGGACTGGCTGCACTGTCGGCGCCCGACCTCTGGCCGCGTTTTGGGACCGTTCGCGCCTAACAGCCTGCCAAACGGGAATAATCGGTTGCGCCCGCACTCATACGGGTAACCTTGCTCCATTCATGAAAACCCTTTGCCTGCTGGCGGCCTTGGTTGCCGCCATTTTTCCCTTCAGCCCGGTTCGCGCCGACCCGGTCACGCCCGTGCCGGCGCCGGGCTGGGCGCTCAAGGACGTGGACGGCAAGCCGGTGAATTTTTCCTCGTTCAAGGGCAAGGTCGTCGTGCTCGATTTCTGGGCCACCTGGTGTGGGCCGTGCCGATCGGAGATCCCCGGCTATGTGAAGCTGCAGGAAAAATACCAGGACAAGGGGCTGGTCATCATTGGCGTGTCGCTCGACCAGGCCGGCCCGGAGGTGGTGAAAAAGTTCATCGGCGATTTCCACGTAAATTACCAGGTCGTTATGGGTGATGATGCCGTGGTTGAAGCCTTTGGCGGTGTCGATGGAATCCCCACCACGTTCATCATCGATCGCACGGGCAAGATCCGCGACAAGAAGGTTGGGGCGATGGAGACCGCGGCGTACGAGAAGGTCTTGCTGCAGTATTTGAACTGAGGTTGGGTATCGCAGGTAGGGGCGGCTGCCCCCAGCCGCCAAGGCTTCCGCACTTGTCGCCGCCCGTCGGCCCGTTGAGGGCAACGGGCCCTACCAATGAATCGAACCCTTCATGAGCTACAGCATTTTAAAAACCCACCCTAATTTTAAAAAATAAGAAGGGGCCGGCGAAACCCCTAACGCCGGCCCCATGTATTTCTTATGTCCGGTTTGCGGCCGGATTCCATGTTACCCCAAGACCCTGCCGTGGCAGGGAAGTTCTAACCCATGATTGAGCATTGGCCGTGCCAGCCGCGAAAAATCTTCGCGTGATCCGGCAACCTGACGCGCAATTAGCAGGGTTTTCAACCACCTGCTAGTTTTCCGTATGGAAACGAGTGATTTCCGCGAGTTGGTCGGCAACTTCGCGGTCGCTGCGGCAACGGGGCATTTTACTTTGGCCGCCCCACTTGCCGGCGCTGCGCATCCAATGCTCGAAGACGCCCGGCATGACGAGGCGCACGACGGGAGGAGCGAGGCCGCCGCCCTTGCGCTTGGCCTCGTAGTCGTCGTTAAGGCGCTTCAGTTCCGCGTCGAGCTCGGGGGCCATGACCGGGCCGGTGGGCGTCTCGATGGTGGGTACCTTGAGCTCGACCCACCACTCGTGCTGGCCGCGCTTCTGGCCGGTGGCGGTGTTGGCAAAAATCGGTGCGACGTGGAAATTGATGATGGTCCATCCGTGGCGATTGCAGACGGCCAGGAGCGCATCGGTGAGTTCCTTCTCGATGACGTGTTCGCCGAACGCGCTGAGCTGGAGCTTGGTGCGGCCGACGTAGATGAGCCGCGGCGGCTCGGTGGAGACAAAGCGCACGACATCGCCCACGATGTAGCGGCACAAACCCGCGGGTGTGGAGAGCAGCAGCACATAGTCGATGCCGGGCTTCACGCCTTCCAGCGGCACGGCGCGCAGGCCGAGAATCGTCAGGCGGTTTTCATCGAACTCGCTCAAGGGCAGAAACTCGAAGAACAGCCCGGCGTCCGCGAGCAGCCGCAAACCGGCGGCGCTTTCGGCATCCTGCGCGGCGATGAAGCCTTCCGACGCCGGATAGACTTCGTGGAAATTTACCGTCGGCCCGAGGACGGCGCGCAGCTCATTTTCAAACGGCCCGAGCGGCACGCCGCCGTGCACGAAGCATTCGAGGCGGGGCCAGAGGGCCTGCAGGTTTTCCGCGCCGCCGGCCTGCGCGCGCAGGGCCTCCGCGAGGATGAGAATCCAGCTCGGGATGCCGGCGAGCAGGGTGATGTCGAGCTGCCAGGTGCGCGCCACGATGGCCTGGATCTTTTCCGGCCAGTCGGTCATCCCGGCGATCTCGGCGCCGGGCTCGTAAAGGTGTTTTTCCACCCAAGGCGGAAGGCGGAGCGCGGTGATGCCGCTGAGGTCGCCGGCGTAGGCGGCGAACGGCTGGACTTCCTCGATGGGCGCGAGGGCGGTTGACCCGCCGAGAAAAAGGTGCCGCCCGCAAAATACCTTCGTCCCGCGGGTGCGCGCGGCGTAATAAAGCAGCGAGTCGAGCCCGGCTTTGCGAAAATGGGCGATCATGGGCTCGTTGATCGGCAGGTATTTCGTGCGCCCGGCGGTCGTGCCCGACGAGATCGCATAAAAAGAGCAGGGTCCCGGCCAGAGCACGTCGGCCTCGCCGTGTTTCATGCGCTCGATGGCGGGGGCGAGGTCCTCGTAGGAATACAGCGGGACGCGTTCGCGGAACTGCTTGTAATCGATGCCGGCCTCGATGCCATGTTCGCGCCAGAGCTGCGTCTGGGCGAACGTATCCGCGAGCTGGCGGAAGATTTTTTGCTGGGCCGGCACCGCGCCGCTTTTTTTGCGCCGCAGTCGCGACTTCGTGCGCGCGGTTAAAAAGCCTGCGCCAAGGTTGACGAGAAATTTGGGAGGAACGGGCATGGGACTAGGTCAACACACGTCCCCAAGGCAGATTTGCCCGGCGCTGTGCCGCAAGCGAAATCACGCGTGCGACCAGGCTTTCCGGGATTTTAGCTGCCGGTAAAAGGCCGAAATGGCCGGGAGAAAATTAGAGCAGTGGAAAATGAGTGAAGCGTGCTGCACCGGGCTGCCGCCCTGGTTGGTGATGAGGCGGCAGGTGCTGTGGGGAAAATAAGCGTGGTGCGCCGTCTCGAGCGCGAAGCGGGTGGGCGACCGATCGACGAGCACGGAACTCTCCTTTTCGGCGTAAAGGATGAGCGTGGGCGCATCGCTCAGCGGCAGGAGCGCCGGCGAAAAATACCCGCCGGGCGCCTCCATCTGCTTCAGCGCATGGATGCGCTCGCAGGCGCCGGTGATGTTCACGTTGCGAATGGTGCCCATCACGGCCTCGCGCAGCTGGTGCAGCTCGCCGCGGCTCATGATCGCCCGCAGCGCCTCCTTGTTCTGCGCGCCGGCCTCGAACATTTTCAACATGATGGTCCGGGATTTTTCCACGGCTTTCGGGGTGGCGGAGCCGTCGAGATAGGGCTGGACCGCGCGTCCGAGCAGCGTGGCGGGCTTGGCCTCGCCGGGGGCGAGCAGATCCTCGATACAGGCGACCGGGCTGACGATGATGGAGCCGTTGAGGTCGATTTTCCGGCCGGTGAGGCGCGCGCGTTTCAGCCATTCCATGAGCAGGCCGCCGCCAAAGCTCACCGCAAAAATCACCGGTTTCTGCCCGTGCAGTTCGGCGAGTTCCTCGACCAAGTCGTCGAGCTGGGCAAACAGCATGTCGTTGGAGAAGCCGTGCGGCGGATAGTTGAAGTAATACAAGCTGCCCGATTTCAGCAAAAATCCCCTCAGCAAGAAAACCTGCTCGGTCGCATCGGGCACGAAACCGCCCAGCACGATGGTCGGCCGGTGGCCGCGGCTGCGTTCCCATCGGATGGTGGCCTGCTGGTGCTCGCCGGCCTTTCCGCTTTGCCGCAAGGCTTGCTGGGCGCGCTTTATGGTCGGCGTAAACGACCGCAGTTGCGGCGGGCGCAGCTTGTTGCCAGTCGTGCGGATAAGCGTGCGCAACGGCTGGGTCGGCGACAGCCGTCCGAGCTGCGTGAACAGCGACAAGGCGGGAATGAGATCGCTTAGCGTAGCCATGAAAGTTTGTAAAAGTTGCCTAACTTACAGGGATTTTGGCAAAGGCAAATCTGTTCTGTCGCGTAAAAGTGACTTGGTTGATACACAGGCGTTACATTAGAGCTTGGCGGTGGCCGAGGCACAACGAAAAATCCTGCGGTGCGCGGTGCTCCGACCCCCAAAAAAGAGGCCCGAGTTTCCCGACCCTAGCGCAATTTTCCCAGCGCGGTTTGCGCGCGGGCTTTTTCCTCAAGGTCATATTTTTCGCGCAAGGGCAGCCGGATGGCTGCCTCGAACTCGGCCCGGGCGAGGTCGGGCTGCTGGTCCGCGAGCAGGGCAAAGCCAAGCTCGACATGATGGGCCGGAATTTGCGGCGCGAGTTTGACCGCGCGGCGTAACAGGCGCACCGCCTCGGCCGTCGAGGCGGGCGGCAGGCCGCCATAGACCAGTTTCGCCAGAAATCGCTCGGTCGCGCCAATACTGGCGATTTCATAATTCCAGCGACCGAGCACGTGGTAAGCCCAGTCGTAGTTTGGGTCGAGCGCGAGGGCTCGCCCGGCGTAGTCCTCGACCAGGCGCGAGTAGGTAATCTCGATGCGCCGGCTGCTGTAGAAGCCGAGCTTCCCGTAGCTGACGGCGAGAGACGTGAGATTGACGGCGCTGTTGGGCTCCAGCGCGACCGCGCGTTGGGCGTAAGCGACGGCCTTTTCCGCCCGGCGCTTTTTTTCGGCGGGATCGGCCGTGTCGCTGATGGAGTCCGAATATTGCCGGGAGATTTTTTCGAGGATGAAAGGGTCGTTGGGCTGTACCGCGTCGGCCTTGAGGAAAAAGCCCAGCGCGGTTTTCGTGTCGAAGTGCGCCTCGGCGGCGAGGGCCTGGGACACGAGCGGGTCGGCGGTGCCGGCCGCCAGGGCCAGCGGCCAGGCGAACAGCATGAAAGCGAGCGGGCGGCACAACTTCATCGTATCACCAACGATTAGTGGTCAGGCCAATGAACCGCGATACAAAGACGCCTGGCCGGGCTGGCGCCGCTCACGGGCCGGCGGCCGCCTTGGCCTTTTGCTCGCGATGAATCCGGTCGATGGCGCGCATGACCGGCAGCAGCGGATAATAACAGAGCAGGATGAAGAGCGGGGTGAGCAATGCCCAGGCGGCGATGGCATGCAGGGCCGTGGGGGCGAATTGGCGGAAAAATTCCGCCAGATTGCTGTCGAATGCCGTCACATTATCCCAGAAGCCAAGTGCATGTTTCCAGGCGAGCAGCCGGTACATTTCCCTGATGAAATGAGGCTGGTGCGGCACGCCAAAAAGAAATTCGCCGAAGCGCACACACAGCAGGATGGCCGGCACATGCAGGGGCCAGAGTGCCTGGTTGAGCAGCTGGACGATGGGTTGATTGAGGCGCAAGATGAGGGCGACAAGAAAGCAGAGCAGCGTGGTCAGGCCGAAGATGGGAAAAAGCCCGCAGGCGCCGCCAATGGCGACCGTCATGGCGAGTTTTTCCGGCGTGATGCCTTGCGTGAGCTGGGCCACGAGCGGGTCGGCGATGCGGCGCTGCCAAAGGGTGCGCTTCGGCACGGAAGCCGGCGGAAGGATGGCTGCCTTGGTGGGGGATGAGGGCATGATGGACACAGCGACGAGCAATCAGCATCCTACCGGAGGACAGACCCATCTTCAAGCTTTGCCGCTGCGCACTAGATTAACACGAAAACGCCGGCGCGCGGGAAATAAATTCGCAATACTTATGCGATTAATTTTACCGCGGCCGCCAGCCCGCGAAGAACCGGTATAGCCGCGATTCCGGTACGAGCGTCACGATGTAGACGGACACCAGCACATTCAGCGCGCCCATCACGCCGAGCACCTGCAGGCCGCTGAATTTAAATTTGATCAACACGCCGGCCCCAATCGATGCCGCCACCATGAAAAAGGCGTTCATGATATTGTTCGCCGCGATATTGCGGGCGCGATGCGCCGGTTCAGACCGCGCCGTCATGATGGCATAGAGCGGCACGCTGAAAAGGCCGCCGCATACGGCCAGTCCGGCCAGGTCCGCGCAGATCCTCAGACCAAGCGGCGAGGTCAGCGCCAGCACGCCCGGCCCGATGTGGCTGCTGGCCCACCAAAAATCGAAGGTGAAAAGTGACAGCCCCAACCCGGCGGCCGGCGCGTAGCGCGCGGTGATGGCGCCGCGCAACAGGACGTTGCACAACACCGAGCCGAAGCCGATGCCCACGGCGAACAGCGTTAGAATCACGGTCGCGCGATGGGGATCGTCCGAATGCAGCACGTCTTTGACATAAGGTGGCAGGAGATTGAGCCAGATCACGCCCACCGCCCAAAACCAGGAGATGCCCAGGATGGCCCGAAATACGCTGCGCTGGGTGCGCGCGTACGCGATGAGCCGCCAGGTTTCGCGGAAAATGTTCGCATCGATTTTGAAGGCCGGGGCCGAGGGCGGCGCCGGCAGCACGAAAAGACTTGCCACCCAGCCTGCGCCCGCGAGGCCGATCAGCACCCAGGGTATGGTGGCACTCACTCCGGTCACTCCGTTCACGTTGGACACGAGAATGCCGCCGAGCACGGTGCCGAGCAAAATCGCCACGAAGGTGGCCATCTCAATCACGCCCGTGCCGCTCATCAATTCTTCCTCCCGCAAATGGTCTGGCAGGATGCCGTACTTCAACGGCCCGAAAAATGTCGCCTGCACGCCGGCGGCGAAAATCACCGCGAACAACACCCATGGTTGTTCCCACGCGAAACCCGCCCCGGCCGCCGCCATGATGATCACCTCCCATAGTTTTGTCAGCCGGATCAACCGCGCCTTGTCCAGTTTGTCCGCCAGCTGGCCGGCGAAGGCCGAGAAAAGCATATAGGGAAGGATGAACAACCCGGTGATCACCGTCGTGGCGAGGCCTGCGTTCCAGCCCATTTTCTCCGCGAACTTGAACGTCGTCAGCAGGATGAACGCGTTTTTGAAGACGTTGTCGTTGAACGCGCCGAGGAACTGCACGGTGAACAGCGGCAGGAACCGGCGCGAGCGCAGCAGTTTCAACGAAGTCATATCGGGTGACACGCTGGACAAAACTTATCCTGCGGCAAGCCCGCGCCGGCAGAGTTTGGGCTTGCCGCATATCCGGCCGGGGCAGGATTCTGTCCCAAGTCTTGATAAAAATTCAGTCTTTCAGCCTTTTCCCATCATGTTGACCCGCGCCGCGTCGCCGGCGGCTCTGCCGCTGACCATCGAATTTGGCGCCGCCTCCGCCGGTGCGGCGCACGAACCCGTGGGCCCCGGCCTGCGCCTGTCGATCCCGTTGCTCGCCGGCGAGGCTCGAGAGAAAATTTTCGATGAGGTGCTTCCGGACGGGGAGAAGGAGGGCTTCAGGCTTTTTCGCCGCGGCGGGCTGCTCCTGGGTTGTGCGCTCGAGCCCGCCCAGCCCGACCTCGTCGCGCAGACGCAGCGGCTTTACCAGCGCCTGATCGCCCTCTCGCGCGGCCGGCATTTGTATCGAATCTGGAACTACGTACCGCGCATCAACGCGCACGTGGCCGGCCTCGAGCATTACCAGGCTTTCTGCCGGGGCCGATCGCTGGCCTTTGAGGAAGCGCACGGCCCGGAGTTCAAGCGGGCGCTGCCGGCCGCCTCGGCGGTGGGCGGGGATGACCATCACCTCGCGGTGATTTTCGCCGCCGGATCGGCCTTGCCGCGCCACATCGAGAATCCCGAGCAAACCCCGGCCTACGAGTATCCGCGGGAGCACGGCCCGCGTCCGCCCAGCTTTGCCCGCGCGACCGTCGTCGAGGAAGACGGCCGCCGTTACGCCTTCATCTCGGGCACGTCGGCCGTCAAGGGCCACGCCACGGTCGCGCCTGGCGCATGGGACGAGCAGCTCGCCTGCACGCTCGACAACCTGCGCCTCATTTCACAGGCCATCGGCCTGGGCGACGCCTTCGGCGCGGGAAAAAATTTCGCCCGCCATTTCAAAATCTACCTCCGCCGGGCCGGGGACCTGGCGGCGGTGCGGACCGCGCTGGAAGCCGCCCTGCTGCAACCCGGCGACCGGGTGACCTACCTGCGCGCCGACATCTGCCGCGCCGCGCTCAACCTCGAGATCGAGGCGGCGCTCGTCGGCTAAAGTTTTGCGATGGTTTCCAGAGCTACCGCAAAGCTTGCCGTTTTAAAAAAGGGGAGCCCTCGTCCCGCTCAGCAATGAGAGGTGAAAGTCAGTTGCGAAACACACCTTCTCCGCGCTCCTTGGTGGCCAAAACAGTAACCTTGCGATAACTTTCTTTTGCTACTTTAACGAGGTTGCAGCTTGTTCATATCCCCCATTGGCCAGTCATGCGCATTCTTTTAGTCGAGGATTCGGAACGTTTGCGCCGCAGCTTGGCAGAGCTATTCCGCGGCGCCGGTTTTGCCGTTGATCTGACCGGCGATGGCGAAGAAGGCTGGTGGTATGCGGAACAAACCAACTACGACGTCATCGTGTTGGACATCATGCTGCCCGGCCTCGACGGACTATCCTTGCTGCAACGGCTGCGTGACTCCGGGAAAACGACCCACGTATTGCTTTTAACCGCGCGAGACGGCGTGGACGACCGGGTAAAAGGTTTCCGGCTTGGCGCCGATGACTACCTGGTGAAGCCGTTTGCCACCGAGGAATTGCTCGCGCGCGTCCAGGCGCTTTGTCGCCGGGCCTACGGATTAAAAAAAGCCATCATCAACGTTGGCCCGCTTTCCATCGACCTCAGCCTGCGCAGAGCCACGCTCGCGGACGCAGACCTGCCCCTCAAGCCAAGGGAGTTTCGCATTCTGGAATACCTGGCCCTGCGCCAGGACCAGGTGGTGTCGCGCACCGAAATCGAAAGCCACCTGTACAATGAGGAAACAGAAATTTCCAGCAACGCGGTCAATTCGGCGATCAGTGTCCTGCGCAAGCACCTTGAAAGCGGAGGGCACGCCGAATTGATTCAAACACTCCGTGGCCACGGTTATCTTTTAAGCTCCTCCTAACAGGCTGTTGAAGATGCGCTCCATCAAAACCCATCTCACCCTCCGATTGATTGCCGGCTTCAGCCTGCTTTCCGTGGCCGGCATCGGCCTGCTTTATTACGGCCTGCGGTACACGCTGCTCAGGGAATTCGACGAGCGCCTGGCGGTGGAAGCGCGCAGCGTGATCACGTTTGCACGGATGGAAAACGGCCGGCTGCAGCTGGATTTTTGCGACCGCTATCTGCGCGCCTTTGCCGCGAACCAGGAAGAAAGGGAGACGCACTTTTTTGAAGTGTGGAATCCGGACGGCAGTGTCCTGGCGCGCTCGGCTTCGACGAAAGGCGCCCAGCTCGATCCCCGGTTCGGCACGCTCCAAAAACCCGTGATCTGGAATCTCATCCTTCCGAATGGCCGCCCGGGCCGGGCGATTGGATTCCGCTACGACGAGTCCCGCGTGCACCGCTCGCTGCCCGCGGCGAATCCGGAGCTGCGCGTCGTCGTCGCCGCGAACCGCGAGGAGATCGACGAGATATTGTCGCGGTTGCTGATGGCCTTGCTTCTCCTGGCGGCGTTTTCATGCGTGACGAGCACCACCTGGGTGGCGCTTTCGCTGCGAAAGGGCATGTCGCCCATCGAACGGCTGGTGACGCACACGAATGAAATCACCACCCAAACACTGAGCAGCCGGTTTCCCGTGGACAGCCTGCCGATCGAACTCAAGCCGATCGGCACGCGGCTGAATGAGCTGATGCAACGGATCGAGGCGGGATTTGAGCGCGAACGGCGCTTCAATGCGGATATTGCGCACGAGCTGCGCACGCCGCTCACGGAATTGAGAACATTGGCGGAGATCAAGCTGCGCTCCGGCCAGACCCGCGAGACCGACGCCTTCCAGGATGTTCTCGCGAGCGCATTGCAGATGGAGAAGATCGTGAACTGCCTGCTGGCTTTGAGCCGCTGCGACAGCCACACGCAGACGGTCGAAAAAACGCCGGTCAACCTGGCCACACTGTGCCGGTCGGTGCTGGAGGCGAATCAATCGATGGCCGCGGCCAATGGAATGACCGTGGAAACCAAGCTGTCGAACGACGCGTTCATTCTCGCCGATCCAGCCCTGTCGCGTTCCATCCTCCAGAATGTCATTGAAAACGCCTTTGAATATAGTCCGCAGGGATCGACCGTGCGGTTTATTTGTGAGCGGCGCGAGGATGGCATCGAACTGAAAATCATCAACCGCACGCGGCACCTGACATCAGCCGATACTGAGCGGATGTTCGACCGGTTTTGGCGAAAAGACGCGACGAGAACTCCGGACGGACGGCACTGCGGCCTGGGCCTGTCGCTCGTGCGCGCGTTGTGCGATTTGCAGCAGTTCCGCGTCAAGGCCAGCCTGACGGATGGGATTCTCACCCTGGCGCTTTTCTTTGAGACGGCTTTGGCGGAGCGGACCGAAAGCCTGACCGTTGTGGGTTAGCCACAAAGGATCACAAGGGGTTTTTTTCCGCGGATAGCGCGGATGATCGCGGATCGGATCAGATTTTTTAACCACTGATGGACACTTATGATCACTGATGGGCTACGGAAAAACTTTGCTGGGCCGTCGTTGCGCTAGCAGCAGTTTTCCATCAGCCATTCGCGTCTATTCGTGTTCATTCGCGGTTAAAATACGGTTCGAATCCGTGGGAAATTAATAAGTGCCTATAAGTGTTCATCAGTGGTTGAAATGCATGGATCGCCTCAGCTTCTCGGGGACGCTTCGCCCTACCAACTGAAACCGTTGCTTTGGGTTCTTTTGTGGCTAAAAGCATAACCTTCCGGTAACCGGCAAGCGGTTATCTTCAGCCTGATGAACACGAGAGCTATCTTCTTGGCGCTGTTGGCCACGCTTACACTGTCTGGCCGCAACGCTTATGCGGCTGACTACGAAGTGACCGTTGCCCCGAGCGCCTTTGCCCGTCAACACGCGGCCATCACGTTTCCCTTGCCCGAAGAAAAAACCGAATGGCAGCTCAGGCAGGGCGACACGGTATTGCCGGTGCAGCGGGAAGGCGATGACGGCATGGCCGTCCTTCCCGAAGTGAAGAAGGGCGCGGGGCAGACGTGGCGGCTGGAGCCGAGGGCCGATCTCCAGCCCAAAATCGATGTGCATGAAGAAGACGGCATGCTGGTCTTCCGGGCCTTTAACCGGGAACTGCTGCGATTTCACGTCGCCAAATCCAAGCCGCCAGCCGGCATCGATCCACTTTTTTCACGCAGCGGTTATATCTTTCCGCTCTACAGTCCCGGCGGCCAGGAGGTGTTGGGCGACTACTCTTCCGTCCAGCCGCATCAACATGGCATCTGGTCGGCCTGGTCTAAAACCGAGGTGGAAGGCCGGACCCCGGATTTTTGGGAATTGAGGAAAAAGACCGGCACGGTCGAATGCGCCGCATTGCTGCGTCAATGGACCGGCCCGGTCGAGGCGGGGTTTGAGGCGGAAATGAACTACGTGGACGAGACCGTGACACCGGCGAAGACCGTCCTGAAGGAGCGATGGATTGTTTCGCTTCGCATCGACGGCTGGCACGACGCGCAGCCCTATTGGGTTCTGGATCTCTATTCGATTCAAACCTGTGCGACGAGCGCGCCGGTAAATTTTACCTGGAATTTCTATGGCGGGGTGGCCTTCCGTGGCAATGAACAATGGCTGCGGCCGGAAAAAGCTTTTGTCCTGGATTCAAACGGGGCCACGGTCCGTGACCAAATGAATGGATCGCGCGTGCGGTGGGCCTTTCTGGGCGGCGACGTGGACGGCAAGTTTGCCGGCATCGCCATGCTGTCGCACCCGGGCAATTTTCAGTTTCCCCAGAATGTCCGGCTTCATGGCGTGTTTCCGTACCTTACCATGACGCCGTGCCAGCAGACGGAATGGTCGATTACTCCCGATGAACCCTACATCGCCCGCTACCGGTTTATCATCGAAGACGGACCACCGGTCTTCCAACGCATCAATCTTCTCTGGCAGGATTACGCCGATCCGATCACGGCGAAGCTCCGCCTTGTCCGTCCGTAAAAAAACTTCACTCCCATGAAAATATCTCTGCTCTTCATTACCCTTCTCGGTCTCGGCTTTGGTGGATCCAACCTTCAGGCCAACGAGGGCAATCCGCCCTCCGCCCTCGCCGATGAGATCAAGGCCACGGAAACGCTTCGTCTTCACTATCTCACCACCAACGATCTCGACCGGCTCGGCCCGATGCTGTGCGAAACGCTCGTTTACACGCATTCCAGCGGGCACAGACAAAACAAGGCGCAGTTCCTTGAGTCGCTGCGCAGCGGCGAGATGAAATATTTAGCCATAAACCACGAATCGATGAACATCGATATTTACAGCGGCACCACGGCGGTGGTGACCGGCACGACGCGTCTTCATGTCCAAAGCAAGACGGCCGGACTGCACGATGTTCATCTCCTCTACATCCTCGTCTATGTGAAAGAAGACGGGCAGTGGAAAGTAGCGGCCTGGCAATCGACGAAGCTGGAAGCCAATTAGAGCATCTTCGGTTTGGATAGACGCATAACGTGTCGTGAGATTCCGCGCGCAGCGAGGAATCTCACTCGTGCTGCAACCCAACAGGGCGCAGGCAAATTTCCATGGGGTTGCGGGTTTTCGGCCCGCCGCTAGCGGGCGAGGAGTTTTAGCAGCGCGCGCGTGTCCGTCTTGCCCCGCGCCGTGAGCGGAAAGGCCGGGAGCACGATGAGGCGGCGCGGAATTTTCCACGCGGCCAGCCGCTCGCGCAGCGCGTTGCGCATGGCGTGAGCCGGCAAGTCCGTGGCCAGGGCGGCGGCGAGCTCATCGGGGCGGGCCGGATGCGGCGCCGCCAGGGCGTCGCGCACGCCCGGCACGCGGCGCAGCGCTGTTTCGAGCTCGGTGAGATCGAGCCGGCGGCCGGCGATCTTCACCATGCGGCCGGCGCGGCCGAGCAGCACGAGTTCGCCGAGTGCGTTGAGCTCCGCGTGGTCGGCCGGGGAAAATCTTCCGCGGCCACCCACGGCCGCGCTCGCGACGACAAAACGGCGCCCGCGGCCAAAGCGCAGCCGCACCCCGGCCATCGGCGTGCCCACGCTGCGGCCTTCGCGCGTGGCCTCGCCGCCGCGGTCGAAGGTGATGCTGCCGGTTTCGCTCGTGCCGTAGAAAGCCTGCGGGCTGCGGCCGGTCCGGGCAAAAAACGCCCGGGCCGTTTCCGCCGGCAGCGGCGCCCCGGCGGAGATGACCAGCCGCAGGCTGCGCCACGCATCGGTGGCGATGTCGCTGGCCGCCAGCGCGCGCAGCAGCGCCGGCACGGCGGGGAAAATCGTGGGTCGCCAGCGCGCGCAATCGGCCGCGAGAGCGTGCGGCATCGGCGCGGACGCACAGACGAGCGGCGTGCCTTGCGCCAGCAGCGGCACGACCAGGTTGCCGAGGCCATAGCTGTGGCCGAGGGGAATGACGGCGAGGTTGAGATCGCCGGGGCCGATGCCCATGGTGCGGCAGACCATGCGGCCGTCGGCGAGGATCTGCGCGTGGGTGAAAGGCAGCGCGCGCGGCGTGCCGGTGCTGCCGCTGGTGATTTTGAGCAGGCAGAGGTCATGGCGGCGCGGCCGGCGCGGCGCAGAAATTTTTTCGAGCCGGCCGTCGGACCATAGCCAGGTTGCGCCCACGGCGCGGGCGAGCTCGCGCTGTGCCGCCGGTGGCTCGGCGGCGTCAATGGCCGCGGGCACGGCGCCGGCTTGCAGCAAGCCGAGAAACACCTCGAGCCACGCCGCGCTGCTGGGCAGCGCAAAGACGACACGCTGGCCGGCGAGCGGTTCGGTCCGGGCGGCGCGCCAGGCCTTGGCGCGGGTGGCGATTTCAGCGCGCGAAAAAACTTTTTCGCCGGCCGCCTCGATCACGGCGGTGGCCTGCGGCGCGGTGCGCACGAGGCATTCCCAAAAGTTAGGGAGTGTATTCAAAATGGAAAACCATACCACTAGTGGCTGGAAAAGCGCAGCGCAAGCAAGGCGGTGGTGCATGTGGCCGTGAGGCCGCGCACTCGGTCGAGGAAGGGCTAGGCAAGACGGGCTTGCTGCCTATCAGTCTTGTCGTGTTCGGCGTGGCCGTGCCCGGGTCAAAGCCTTTTTCTCTCAAGGATGTGCTCGAGATGGTAAACCAAATGATCGGGCCTGGCTGAAGCGGCAACACAGGGGTTATTGGTTAACCGGAAATTGAGAAAGCGACCACCCTTGCCGAAAAAGCAGAAACAGGTTGCTCTTCAAGTTGTGCCTAAGCGTCCGGCCAAGATTCGTCATGTATCCGTTCCTGACCAAAGACCAAAGGCGCGGCGCAAGCTCATATGGATTTTCTCGGCGGCCTTGTTCGTGGTGGCAGCTATCTTTGCTCTCACGCGGAATTGGCGGCAGCCGATCGTGCAGAAAAAGCCCGTGCCGCTTGCTGCAAAGTCGATTACGAAGCCTTTCAAGCAACCAACCACGCTAGCTGAATTAATGGCGATGACCCCGGCGGAACTCGACCAATGCGACATTGCCCGCATGGATCTGCTATGCACGCAGGGGCTCCCTGGCGCAGCGAAGGTGAATATTCCCGAAATGCTCGCCATGATCGACGGGTGGGCTGAACTGGTGAATTGGGAAACCAAGATGAACGAATATCAGTTTGTTCAGAATCCAAAAAGCTTCGGCTACTCGGAAGGTCGTTACGATATGATTGCCTTGGTTACCGTTCTGGATAAAAAATTCCACGTCCATTACAACCCAGCCCTAATGGACCCGACCGTTCCGGGAAACATTTTCTATAGCGATTCCCGGAACGTTTTCATCAATGGCCTGCTTGGCCCGGAGCACGTGGGCACTTGTTCGTCGATGCCGGTTCTCTATGTGGCCGTGGCCCGACGGCTCGGCTATCCGGTGAGTTTGGCGGAGACCAAGATGCATTTGTTCGCTCAATGGAACGACGGAAAAGAGCATTTCAACATCGAGTGCACGACCTGGGGATACGCCGAGCACGATGACGAACATTATGAAAAATGGCCCGTTCCGCTCACCGATGATGACCGAAAACAGCATCGCTATTTGAAACCAATGAACGGAGCGGAAGAGCTGTCCATGCTGCTGGAAAACCGAGGCATCATGCTCGTCCAAGACACCATCAGAGATTACGGAGGCGCCTTGGCGTGCTTTAAAAAAGCACATGAATTAACACCCACTTGGACGGAACTTGACCGGTGCATTCAAAATTTGACCGATGCGATAGAATCGGACTTGGACGAACTTCACCGCTTAAGCGATCTGCCCCGGCAGGAGAACACGGCTTCGCCGCCGGTAGAGCCTGGAGACCAAATTTCGCCTCACACGCCAAGCCGACCTTCATACATTTCACTGGGAATGACTGAAGAAGAATATGTTAGCAGCACGCCCGCTGCATTGCGAAAACAAGAGGAGGCATGGGAGCCGAAAGACCCAACCCCTCAATCAAATTGGCCCGTCGATCCGAAGCCGTACAGGGTGCCGCCTCCCGATCCTAGTCGATACGCCAATCCCGAAGCAGCCTCGCCTCAGCCGTTAAAACAATTATCTGGATACGACAGGCCACCTGATTCATACCGGATTCCTTGGTACATCGAAAAAGGCATAATGCCTGCTTTCGTGCAGCAGTCCACCGATCACCCACTCAACCCTCACACTATCGTACAGATTCATTGAGTGAATTTCGTCCACTTCCATGAAACGAACCTTTCATTTCCTGTTAGTCATCTGTGCCCTGATGGTCACGGCGCACGTCGCTCATGCTTTTTATGACCCAACAGTAGGGCGATTTTTGTCGATGGACCCCATCGACAATAACAAGGGCGAAAGTCCTTACACCTACGTCGGAGGCGATCCAGTCAACAAGATCGATCCGGACGGGCGACAGGAATTTTTTATCATGGCTGAAGAGCCGTTCGTTCTTCGACCAGTTCTTGAGACGGCTCGGCCAATCGAAACAGTTCGGCCAGTTGAAGCGCCTCAACCAGTGGAAACGCCTAAGCCGGTGGACGCGCCTAAGCCCGTCGATGATCCTATTCAGGCGCACCATTCTGATCCAAAGTTTATGGGCGGCGATCCAGATCAACCGCTGACGGATATGTCGAGGTCGTCGCATCAAGACCTGCACAATACGATGAACAAATTCTTGGAGCAGTACACTGATGAAGCAGGCAATAACATGCGTCCGACGAGCAACAATTCCGGGCAAGATATTAAAACTAATTTTCCGCGAGCAGAAAGACTTGATGCATTGAAGGATTTTTATAACGGCCCGGGCGCTCAATGGCCGAACGCTGCTCAAGATTTCTTCACCCAGCACCCGGAACTTCTGCCTACGGTGGTCCCGCCCGGTTATTACATTCTAAAGAAGAAGCCATGCCTGAACTGACAATCGCCCCGAGAGGCGAGCCAATTGGATATACCCTCGGCGGACATGATAATGACACGTATCTTTTGGTTAAGAGTGAGGTCTGTGAAGGGTGTGGGCTGATTTCTCCGGAAAAGCGCCGAGATGCGATTAGCTCGGATGTGAGGGTCAAAAAACGTCGCATGGATGTTTCGGCAACCTATGATGGGTTTACGATAGTCTCTACGAAATTCAAAGGCTGGGTAGAATCGCACTATCCAGACGGTGTTGCGTTTCAACCCCTCTTATCCGACCCTACCTTTTACGTTCTTAGCGTAAGCCGTGAAATCGCATTCGACAGCGCGAGGAGAAAAACAAGGTTTCTGAATTTCTGCCCCGTGTGTAAACAATACGAAGAAGTGATAGGAGCAACGCCCGGCTACGTTAAAGCGACCCCGGAACCATTTTCAGGATTATATCGGACGGACATCGCATTTGGTTCAGGAAACAGCAAGCATTACCTCGTGATAATCGACCCCAAGTGCTATCTGGAGTGCAAACAGGAGCATTTTGCCGGAGCCGTATTCCATCCGGTTTACAAGAGTTAGCGGTAGCCAGTAACGGCACACGTCTCAGGCTAACAGACCCGATGAAAAAACTAGGCATTGGATTATTGTTATGCATCTTACTCGTGGGAGCTTGTGCCGGAATTACTCACTGGCGCTACAATGCTGATCGCCTCAATCAAGCACTCAATCAAATGACGCCGATTGGAAGCAGCTATGATGATGTTTGGCGCACTGTTTCGGCTAAATATGCAAAGACTCAACGAAATGATAATGCGGGGTTCTTGCGTCAAGATGCGCCTAAGTCGCGTGTCGTTGGGGTAAAGTCGATTTCAGCCAATATTGGAGACTATTACGCTTTTCCCATCGGAACAACGAGCATCGTTGCCTACTGGGGTTTCGATAGAGACAATCGATTGATTGATATCTGGGTTTGGAAAAGCACGGACTCAATTTGAAAATATCTCCGTTATGAGCACTCCCACCGACATTGAAATCCGTCGCGCCTTGCGCGGGTCTCGCGCGCCGTGGCCAGTAGACTGTTTCGAGCAACGATTGCCGGGCATCGTGGAACTCGTGCAGCAGGGTCACCGCATGGTGGAGGTAGTCTGATCCGCCAGCCTGGCTCGTGGTGACTTTCCGCCGAGAGGACTGGTGTCGTCGGCATGGCGGGGCCGCGTCAGCGGCTCGAGTTCGATGACAATAAGCGCGGTGAGGACGATGAGCGCGACGGTCAGGCCGAGCGCGGACACCACGGGGATGCGGCTGAAGGCGAGCACGCCGAACGAGGCGAGGGCGCTGGCGGCGGAGAGGCGGATGGATGGCGGTGGCGTGTCACCAGGCGCGTCGGCGGAAAAAATCGCATAGTTGTGCGCGATGCAAACGCCGAGGAACGCGCCGAGGAGGTGGAAAAGATTGAGCGTCTGCCCGCACAAGCCGAGCGCGCCGAGCACAAAAAAACATGAGCCGGCCGGGATGAGCGCGATGCGCAGGCCGCGCCGCCAGCCGTAAGTCGCGAACACCCCGGCGATGACCAGCGCGAGGCCGGCCAGGCTCAGGTGCAGCGCCGAGCTGCGGTAGCGCGTGAAAAGGCGGTTGAAAGACTGGAGCTGGTTGAGGCTGGTGGTGGCGAGGGCGGCGGGCGGCTCGGGGCCGGTGTCGGCGTGGCGGGCGATGGTGAGAAACCAGCAGGTGTGGCCATCGGTGTGCATGAGCAGGCTGAGCGGGCCGGTCAGCGGCGCGCTCAACGCGGCGGCGAGCGCGTCATAGCCGGGCAGCGGCTGCGCGCGAAAGTTTTCCCAGGTGGAAAAAAACGGGGCGAATTGCGCGGGATCGTAGCCGGCCCGGTGAAGCGCATCGCGCAGGTCGGCGGAAAACATTTTCAATTCGCCCAAACGGGCAGGCAGTGCCTGCCAGTCATCAGCCGGCGGCAAGGCAAGCCCGAGGCTGGCGGCGGCGGCGGCGGGAAAGTTTGCTTCGTGCCAGGCAAAAAATTTTTCCAGCGCGGCGCGCGCATCCGCAGTGGTGGCGCCCTGGGTGAGATAGACGGTGCTGTCGTCTGATTCGCCGAAGAGGGCGCGCACCTCGCCGTCGTTTTGGGCGAGGGCGGGCGCGGAGATCTCGAGTTCGCGGATGTCATCGCGCCAGTGCAGGAGCCACGGGCCGGCGATGGCGATGGCGAAGGCGGCGAGCAAAAGGAACTTGGGCCACTGCGCGCCACGCGGACGCAAGGCGCGCAGCACGTGTGCCTCGAGGTGCGGGCCGTCGGATTGGGCGAAGTAGAGCAGCGCGGCGGCGAGTGCGCTCAGCAGGCCGGCGCCGACGAAGACGCCGAGCTGGCGGATGAGCGGCAGGTCGGAGGCGAGCAGCATGGTGAAGCCGGCGACGGTGGTGAAACAGCTCGAGAGCAGCGGGCGGAGCAGGCGGCGGAGTTTGTCCGCGTAGGGTTCGCCAGGGCGCGTGGGCGGCTGCATGTAGATGTAGAACCCATAGTCGATGGCGATGCCGGTGAGGAGCGAGCCGACGACGAAGACGAGGATGTGCAGGCGCGCAAAAGCGAGCGTGGTCGCGCACCAGGCGCCGAGCATGGCGAGAAGCACGACGGGCAAAAGATTCATCAGGCGCCAGGCGCGGCGGACGAGCAGCGCGGCCACGGCCAGCACGGCGGCGAGCGAAAGGAGATTGAGCGTGGAGATCTCCCGCTCGATTTTTTTCTTACTGTCGGCCGCGAAACGGTTGATGCCCGTCCAAGCGAGCGTGGCGGCGGGTTCGTGCACGCGCACGGCGGCAAGGGCGGCCTCAAGCGCGGTGAAGACGGGCGCCTGGCCGGCCTCGCTGAACGGCGAGGCGCGGATTTCGACCCAGACGAGCGCGGTGCTGGACGCGGAGGGGCCGGACGCGGCGAGGAATTTGATCTTGGCAATGAATCCCGGCACGAGCAGGAGCGGGTCGGACGGCAACAGATCCTGAAACGCGGCGCTTTCCGGCCGGGCGAGAAACGGATCGAGCGATTGCGCGACATTTTCGGCGAGCCAGGACGAGAATTCTCCCGGCGGCCGGCCGGCGGCGGCGAAGGCGCGCTGCTGCGCGGCCAGCCAGGAGGGTAGCAAGAGTTGGAGGCGTTGCTCGAAGAGTGCGCGACCGAGGGCGTTGCGCATCGCGGGGTCGGAGAGCGCGACCGCATCGGCGATGGCGGGGGAATTTTTCAGCGCGGCGACAAATGTGCGCGCGGCCGTAGTCGGGTCGCCCGCCCCGCGCACGGCGCAGAGCACGATGCGGGCGGAGCGTTCGCCCGCGAGCGAGCGCACGAGGGCGAGTTCGGGCGCGCGTTCGGCGGCCGGGATGAGGTCGAGCACATCGGTGGAGATTTTTTTCGAATAATCGAGATGGGCGAGCCAGATGAAGCCGAGCGCGGTGGCGGCGAGCAGCGCGGCGCGGGCGAAAATCTTTTGGCGAGAGGGAGTCATTTATGATGCGGCGCGCCGGGCGCGGCGGACGGCGGGCCAGCGCACGAGCAGTTGCGCGAGCAATCGGACGTGAAGCCAGACCATTTTGGCATTGTCGCGGACATAACGGAAGTGCGAGACGCCGCCCTGGTCGCGCGTGAGATAGCGGCAGGGCGCGGGGAGATTCACGACGGGCACGCCGGCCCAGACGAGGCGCACGGCGATTTCCGGATCAAAATCGTAACCGCGGGCGGCCGAGGTGGCGAGCAGGGCGCGGGCGAGCGGCGCGGCGGGATAAACGCGAAAGCCGAAGAGCGGATCGGCGATGACAGGGCCAAGTGTTTCCAGGCGGACCAGGGCAACGCTGAGCTTGCGGCCGTGGAGGCGCGCGGCGGGTGCGTCGGGACCGAACACAGGCGCACCGGCGATGAGCGCGCCGGGATTTTTTTGCGAAGCCTGTATAAACGGCTCGATATGGCTGGCTGGATGCTGGCCGTCGGCATCCATCGTGAGCACATGGGTAAAGCCGGCGGCGAGCGCGGCGACGACGCCGGTGAAAATGGCGTTGCCTTTGCCGCCGTTTTTTTCACGCGAGAGAATCCGGAGGTGCGGCTCGCGCTGGGCCAGTTCACGGACCGGCGCATCGCTGCCATCCGTGCTGCCATCGATGACGACCCACACCGGCTGCCAGAGCGCAAGCGCTTCCTGCACCGTCACCAGCAGGCGCGGCCCCGGATTGAAACTCGGAATGAGGATGAGGTGTGTGCCCGAGGGCGTCATGGCAGTTGGGTCTTGGCATTGAAGCGTTTGCCCATGGATGGCAAATCTCGCGCAATGGGGTAAAGAACTACCTTAAGTATATGTTATTGGAATATAGTCGGATAAATATAGAAAAAGACCCCATTGCAGATATATTTAAAAATTTAGCAGCGAATATGTTCAATCATGCACTGACACAGAAAAAATGCGCATATTTCTGTGGGTCAGAGCTAAACGCGTGTAAAATATGGCTCGGTGGCTGCTTTCTACTTTATGGCAGGCGTGTTCTCTGGTGTTATGGCCACATAGTTTCAATAACACCCCCTTTCATAAGTAAAACACTAGTAACCAGCTACGACAATGAATAATCCACACGAACGCTACCTGACCGAATTAAAAACATTTTTTGCCGACTCGCATGTGTGTCGTGATTGTTTTAGATTGCTGATGCATTTTTCGATCCGCCTGGCGGCGGTGGGCCATGCGGCTCAAGTCCTGAAAATGGTCGAACAGTCACCGGAAGCAGGATTATTTACGCCGTTGGCCGGTGGCTTGCGGCTGTATTTGGGCCAGCCGGATGGCACGGTGGGGCATGCGAATGATTTGGCGCGCGAAGTCGTCGTCCAAATTCGCGAAGCCACCATTGAGTTCTCCTACGATCAAATGGCGGCTCCGGCGGCATGACCGGCGGCTATTTTGAATGTTCACAGAGTGCGGCCAGGAGCCGGCGCTCGACCTCGGCGGTCAGTTCCGCGGCGGATTGGCCGGGTGAGGGCTGCAGGCGGTCGCCGAGGGTGATTTCGACGCGGACGGGAAAACGCGGCACGTGCCACCAAGGGAGGCCCTTGGGACAAAGATCGCGCGGGGCTCGAATGACGATCAGTTGCACTGGCGCGGCGGCGCGCGCGGCGATGAGGGCGAAACCGGGTTTGAGCGGATTAAGGGTGACGCCGGTGGCGGTGCGCGTGCCTTCGGGAAAAATCAGGATGGAGCGGCCGGCGATGACCGCCTCCGTGGCGTCGTGGATGAGGTCGATGCCGGTGTTGCCCGCGACGTAGCCGGCCATGCGCGCGGCGGGCCCAAGGGCGGGATTGCGCAGGAGGGCGGGCTTGAAAATGCAAACGGTGTCCGGCAGGCGCGCGAGGAGAAAGGTGGCGTCAACGAGGCTGGGGTGGTTGGCCACGTAGACGACGCCGGTGGGCAGGGGCGCGTCGAAGCCGCGCCAATCAAAACGAAAACCGCGGGCGGCGTGCAGCCATTTCAGCCAGGAAGCAAAAAGCGCGCGGATGATGCGACGCACGGCGGGCCCGAAGCGGGCGCGGCGCGGCCACAGGAGCAGCAGCGCGCACATGAAATTGAGCGCAAGGCCGACCACGCCAAAGATCAGCCATGATAAAAAGTAGGCAAAGATGAAGTAGGCGCGCGCAATAAGCCTCATGCGGGTGGAAGGGGAACGAGCAGGCTGCCAGAGCTGCGGGCTGGCGCAACGGGATTTAGCGGCGTGAAATTGAACCAGAGAAACGGATCGGCCCGCAGGAGGGTTTCGATCTGCGAAAGAAAAGCCTGGAAATGCGCGCGGGCGCGGGCGAGTTCGGCGAACCTGGTCGCGCCGGGTTCGGGCGCAAAGAGCGGCGCGGCGTGGATGACGGATTCGCCGGGGCCATGGGAAATACCGACGGAGAGCACCACGGGCAGGCCGAAGATGAGCGCGAGGTGATAAATCGTGAAGGGGAAGATTCGCGGCGCGCCGAGGAAATCGAAGGCCTCGGTCTTGGCGCTGAACTCGAGGCGGTCGCATTTCATGGCGATCGATCCGCCGGCGGCGACGGCATCCTTGAGCGCGAAGAGCAGGTTGTCGGCCTCGTTTACCCAGATGAATTTGACCCAGTCGCCGAACAGGGCGCCGAGGGTTTCCGTGTCGTGCGAGTTGCCCACGCGCTGGCGGATCATGAAGACGCGGCGATGCTCGTGGCCGCCGAGGAGAAACCCAACGAGGTCGGAGTGGCCGAGATGAAACGTGCCAAGCAGCGCCGGCCGGTTGGCGGCCAGCCACGCCCGGATATTAGCAGGCGTGTCGGGCGCAAGGATGCAGCGGTGCGGTCGCCCGGCGGCGACGCGGAGCTTGAGCATGAGGAATTCCTCGAAGGCAAAAAAATGCCGCCATACTTCACGCCAGGCCGGCGGGCGTCCGAGGACAATGGAGAGGTAGGTGCGCGAATGGTTTCGCCGCGTGGGCATGGCGGCGACGGCGACCCATGTGCCGAGCGCGCGCACGGGGCAAAAAATTTTCTCGGGGAGCACACGGTCGCAGGCGCACAGGAAGCGGTAGCCCCAGCGCGGGCCGGGATTGCTTGGAGCGGTGGGCGGCGGGCTGCTCATGACCAGGCAAGGGTGAGGCGCAGGCCGGGTGCGACGGTGGCAGCGATGGCCTGCCGGGCGTGCAGGGCGTCGAAGAAAGCGGGCAGCAGGAATCTTTCCGTGGCGGTGTCGTCCGTGGCTACCAGGGAAATCTTTCCGAGCGCGCCGGCGGGTTCGGGCGTGAGCAGGAGCGCAAAGGCAAACGTGCGGTCGCTGGCCGCCCGTTGTTCGCGCAACCAGGTTCCGCGCTCCTCGCCGCCACAGAGGATGGTGTGCGGCGTGGGGGCGAGCAGCGCGGTTTGCACGGCATGGACAACGAGCTGCACCCGGCCGGTGTGCGGAAAAAAATGCCGCACGGGCTGCTGGCGGCCGATGAAGGCCTGCTGCACGGAGCCGGGATGAATCGAAGTTTGGAAAAGGGTGGGGCTGGGCGTGGGGAAACTGTCGAGGTAGGATTCGAGCGCGCGGCTTTCAGCGTAACAGGAGGCATAGACGAGCGTGTCGTCCTCGCCGGGCGCGAGGTCCGCGAGGGCGGCGGCAATGAGCAGGCCGGGCTGGGTCATGCGCCGCGTGGCGCCGCGGGGAAAGCGTTCCTTCAAGCGCTCGCGCGTGGCCGCGGGCTCCTCGAGTCCCGGGTCTTCGGTGTGGATGGCGTGGATGTAGCGGCTAAGCATGGCTGAGCAGTAATGCGGCATGCGCGCCGCCGAAGGCATTGCTGGCACAGAGCACGGTGTCGAAGTGGCGGTTGTCGAAACTTTCCAGTGCGATGGCATCGGTGAACGCGGGCGCGGCGCTGCCGATGGTGCCGGGCGTGCGGCCGGCACGCAGAGCGGCGGCGGCGAGCGCGAGCTCGACCAGGCCGCAACTGCCGAGGGTGTGGCCGAGGCTGCCTTTCCACGAGACGAGCGGTGCGCCGGGGAAGGCGCGCGCGAGCGCCTCGGACTCGAGGCGGCCGGCCTCGAGCGTGCCGGTGCCGTGGCCTTTCAACCACGGGCGGCGGTGCGCGGCCGCGGCGGCGAGTGGCGCGAGGCACGCGTCAAAACCGGCGCCATCGGGCTGGTTGGCGGTGAAGTGGTGCATCTCGTTGTGCAAAGACTGGGCGAGCACGGCAAAGTCGCCGCGCTCGCGCGTGAGCACGGCAAAGGCCGCGCCGTCGCCCAGGCCGATGGACCCCGTGTCGCGATTTTGGTAGGGCGCGGGAAAATCGGTGTTGAGAATTTTGAGCGCGTGAAACCCGCCGGTGACGAACGGGCTCAGGAAATCGAAGGAAAAGATCAGGGCTTCGTCCGCGAGACCGGCGTGAAGCGTGCGCGTGGCGAGCAGCAGGCCGAGGTGGGCGGAGACGCAGGCGTGCGAGAGCAACGCGACATTCGCGCCCCAGCCGAGTTGGGTTTGCAGCAGGCCGACCGTGGCGGAAGGCGTGGCAAAGGCGAGGTGCGCGGCGTCGCGCGTGCGGCGGAAGGCGTGGAGGTTGCCGACGCCGAAATTGCTGCTCGTGACAAAGACGGGGCGGCGCGGCGATCCCCAGCCGTCGCCGGGAATTTTTTCCGCGAGTTGACCAAGGAGCCGCAGCCAGGAGGGTGGCGCCGTTTCATTGAGGGTGTGGCCGGGGCAAAGCGCGAGCGGCACCGCGTCGCCGCCCTCGGTCCCAAGGACGGGGATGGGACGCAACGCGCGTTCGCCGCGGAGCAACGCGGCGAGGGTGGCATCGGTGTCGCCGAGAGGCGTGAGGCAGCCCGTGGCGGCGACGCGGATGGAAGTGTTTTCAGGGGGAAAACTCACGGCGAATAAAAACTCGGAATTTATTTAACCGCGAATGGACGCGAATAAATGCGAATCCGGATTGTTTGGCAAAAGATGCTCAAGGAAACGAAATGTTTTATAGAGTATCCGTGCGCCCGTCTTCCCGCTTTTCGTTTCCTTGCCCGACCTTTGTGGCCTTGGTGCAGGAGGATATAAGAACATGAAAAGAGTGGATGCTATTCGCGTGAATTCGCGTCCATTCGCGGTTAAAAGGAATTACTTCGGCAGCCGGCCGGGGTCGGCGTGGGTGCGGATGAAGGCGGCGAGTTTGGCTATGCTGGCGAGCGCGGTGCGGGATTGCTCGCTGTTGCTGATTTTGATGCCGAATTCCCGCTCAAGCGTCACGACGAGCTCGAGGGCGTCGATGGAATCAAGGTTGAGGCCGGCGCCGATGAGGGGTTCCTCGTCGGAGATGTCTTCGGGGCGGACGTCGTCAAGCTTGAGCGTGTCGACGATCATAACTTTGAGACGGGCGGTGAGCGGGTCGGCCATGCGAGGTTGGTAGTTAGTATTTAGTAGTTGGTCGTGGGCTGCCTGTCACCTGCTACTTGCGGGTCAGCCGGATCCCAACTTCGAACGCTGAGGAAAAGGTTATCATTTCGACGTTCAGCGTTAAATCATGGGCGTTCGAAGAGCGGATCGATGACCGCCTTGACCATCCCGGCGGGGGGCTTGCCGAACATGTCAGGGTGAGCGTAGTGAGCGGTGGCGAGAACTTGTCCGGTGCGGGCGTCGCGCACCTGGACGCCGAGATCGATCATATGGAGCGTGAAGTCCCAGTTCCACTCATCGACGTAAGTGAGAACCGCCTCGGTGTCGGGGGGAGTCATGGTCAGCGGGCCGCTGGAGGCATCATAGCCGAGGCGCGAAAGTTCCTGGGTGATCAGCTGGTCCACCCCGCGGCCGTCGGCGAGCCGGTGCTCGACGTAGATTTTTTTGAAATGGGTCAGGTTCGTGCCGGCCTGCTTTTGCACGGACAGGCTTGAGCAGGCTGCGAGCAGCAACGTGAGCACGAGTAACGGAAACTTTTTTTTCATCTGGCGGAAAGGTGGTCTGGCGACGGCAGCTTCAGCTGCGCCAGCGGCGCAGGACATGGCAGACGTTGCTGCCGCCGAAGCCGCTGCTGTTGTTAAGGGCGATGGCGGGGCCGGTGTCGAGCGTGGCGCGGGGCAGGTCGAGTCCGTCACAGGCGGGATCCGGCGCGGTGAGATGCGGGTTGCCCGGGATAAAGCCGTCGGCGAGGGCGAGGGCGCAGAAGGCGGCTTCCATCGCACCCGACATGCTGAGCGGGTGGCCGGTGAGGGCTTTGGTGGCGCCAATGCGCGGCCGGGCGCCGGCCTTGGTGAAAATCGCACGGAGGGCGAGGGCCTCGGCGCGGTCGCCAACGGAAGTGGAGGTGGCGTGGGCGCTGACGTAGTCGATGTCTGCAGGCGCGAGGTCGGTGGCGGCGAGGGCGCGGCGCATGGCTTCGCGCAGGCCGGCGCCTTCGGGATGCGAGGAGGCGATGCTGTGGCCGTCGGCGGCCTGGCCCCAGCCGGCGATTTCGGCATAGGTGCGCGCGTTGCGACGGGCGGCGAGGTTCGCATTTTCGAGCACGAGCGCAACGGCGCCGCCGGCGCCGACGAAACCGTCGCGTTTCCGGTCGAAGGGCCGCGAGGCGGTGGCCGGGTCGGGGTTGGTCGAGAGCACGCGCATCGCGGCGAACGGAAGCAGGGTCTCGGCGTTGAGTTCCTCGGCGCCGACCACAATCATGCGTTGCTGGCGGCCGAGGTGAATCTCGTCGAGCGCCCAGCCGAGCGCATGGCTGGCGGAGGCGCAGGCCGAGGCGAAGCCGCAGACGGCGCCGGTGATCTTGTAGTGCGCGGCGAGGTTGAAGTTGAGCGTGCCGGCGATGGAGGAGACGACACCCATCGGGTGGCCGCGCTCGAACTGGCAGGCGTGCATTTGCGCGATATAATGATGGAGCAACATCGCGGAGCCGGCGGAGGCGCAAAAAAGCCCGGTGGTGCCATCGGTGAGATCGGCGGGGGTGAGGCCCGCATCGGCCAGCGCCTGTTCGATGGCGCAAAGCGCATAGACACCGTGAGGCGCGAGGCCGCGCAGCGTTTCGCGCGGGATGTCGTAGCGAGCGGGCCAGGTCCACTCGCGGCAATGAGGCGAGTCCACGGAAAAATCGCGCACCGGCGCGGCCACCTTGACCGCGAGGTTGGGATTGCCGGCAAACTCGACGGGGGCGAAGCCGTGGCGGCCGGAGCGAAGGCTGGCGGTGACCGCCGCGCGGTTGTTGCCGATGGGCGTGATAAAGCCGAGACCGGTGACGAGGGCGGCGGGCTTGGAAGGCATTTTTTTGCTACGCGGCCCGGGCGGCGGCAAACTTGCGCAAGACGAAGGCGCGCAGCTGGCCGACGGTGCTTACCTGCTGGATTTCGGCGTTGGAAATTTTTATCAGAAAAAGATCCTCCATGAAAAACACGATCTCGGCGATGGCGAGGGAATCGAAGCCGAGATCCTCGATGAGGCGGGCGTTATCCGGCAGCGGGCCGGCGGCCACGGGATTTTTTCTGGGCAAAAAATCGCGCACCACCGCAAAGAGCACGGTATCGAGGGCCTCAACGTCACCCACGGCGAGGAAGTGCGCGAAGGCGTCGCGCACTTCGGCGGGAAAACGAGCCAGCGGGGCGTGGGCGGAAATCGTGGGCGAAGTGGACATGGAGAGAACGCAAGCGGAGTCGTAGTGCTGACTCAAGGTTCCGTTATAGTGACACCGGGAGGGAACCCTTTGTTTCACCCGCGGGCGCGGACGGCTCCGTGCCGAGGTCGCCCACGGCGGCCATGCCGTTGAAATCGATGCGCGGAACGAACCGGCGGACTTTTTGCAGGCGACAGATCAGGAGGAAGAGCTTGAACCGCCACCAGACGGGCCAGGTGAGGCTGGCGTGGCCGGCGACGATGGAGGTAATGGCGCGCTCGATGCGGAGCGGCGAGCGCGGGCAGAGAAAAACGCTGAAGGCATCGTTGTCGTAGAACACGGCGATGAGTTTTTGGAAAACTCCCGCGTGCTTTTTCACCGCCCGGGTGTAACCGCGGCATTCGCGCGGCGTGAGTGCGCGTTGTTCGCGGTGTGCGCGCGCGACGAGTCCGGCGGCGAGTTGCGCCGAGTGCAGCGCCATGTAAACGCCGGAGGAAAAAATCGGGTCGAAGAACCCTCCGGCATCCCCCGCCATGATCATGCGTTCCGTGGCGAGCGTGCGGTGGAAATAACTGTAATCACTGGTGACGCGAAAATCCATCATGGGCTCGGCGCCGGCCATGAGTTCGCGCAGCTTGGGCGAGTGGGCCACGGCGCGCGCAAAAAGATCGGCCGGGGCGAGGCCGGAGCGGCGCATGGAGTCGACGGTGGTGACAAGGCCGACGGATGTGCGGCCCTCGGCCAGCGGGATGATCCAGAACCAGCCGTCCCCAAGGCGCACCGCGGTGGTGTGGCCGGCGGCGCGACCGGGGGCGCGGGCCATGCCATGAAAGTGATTATAGATGGCGACGCGCTTGGGAAACGGCGACGGGTCGATCGCGCGCTTGGCTTCGCACGGGAAAAATTTGTCGCGACCGCTCGCGTCGATCACCCAGCGCGCGGTGACCGTTTGTTCGCCGCCGGCGGTTTGCAGCGTGGCGGTATGGCCGCCCTCGCCCGGGGCGAGGGTGCGCACGGTGGCCGGCATCCGCACCTCGGCGCCGAGCGTGCGCGCGTGGTCGAGGAGGATCAGGTCGAACTTGGCGCGCTCGACTTGAAAAGTCCGCTCGAGGCCGGGGATGATGCCCTCGGAAAAAATAATTTCCTTTCCGGCGGCGCCGTTGGCCAGGAAAAAATTGGCGCCGAATTTGTGGACGAAGCCCGCCGCCTCAAGGAGCGGCCACACGCCCAGCTCCTGGAAAAGCCGGTTGCCGTGGGGGAGGAGCGATTCGCCGATGTGAAAACGCGGGAAGGTTTCCTTTTCCACCACGCACACGCTCAGCCCGTGCTGGCGCGAGAAGATCGCCGCGGCGCTGCCGGCCGGGCCACCGCCGATGACGAGCACGTCATAGTCCGCTGTGAGCATGAGAAACAGAATGGGCAGATTTTCAGGGAATTGGAAAGCGCGGATAAATCTGAAGAATGATCCGCCTTCGCCCCGCGCGGATCGTCCTCGACAACCAACCGTCCGCCAGATTCTCCTGAGGATCGTTCAGGGAGGCATATCCCGTATTCAACCGATGATATACACTGTTTGTGGAATAAACATCGATTCAGTGATCAGCCTCGCCGGAATATTCCCCCCTTCGGCCGAAACCCGGGTTGATGCGGTCATTAGGCTCGTGACCACCGACCATGAATTGGCGGAGGGATTGCCGTTTGGCGTTTCCTACGATCAAAATAAAAAAGCCTTGGTCGCAACGCACCCTTCCGCGGGAAGCTTCTGCATCGTGGGGGGCAAGGAGATCAAGGTGCGGGCCAAGGCCGGGGTGCCGGAGGCCGAGCTCGCCAATGTCCTCGTCTCCACGCCATTGGCTGCCTTGCTCCTGCAAAGGGGCTTGTTGCTCCTTCATGCGAGTGCCGTTGAAACGGATCGCGGAGCCATCGTTTTCCTGGGCCCAACGACATCCGGCAAATCATGCCTGGCCGCCTGCTTTCAGCAAAAAGGCTGCACCGTATTGGCCGACGACATCACCGTTTTATCCAAAGATGCGAATGGCCGCATTTGGGTGGTCTCGGGCGATGGCCGGCTGAAGCTTCCCCGCGGTGCGATCCGTAAAGGGAAGGATGCCGTTGGGAAATTCGTCTCGTTGCGGCCCAAGGTCAGGAAGCGGGTGCTCCCAGCCACGGGACTGGCTGTGGCCAAAAAAGTCCTGTTGTCTAAAATATATTTATTGGAAGCGAGCGCCGGAAAAGAAGTGGTTTTTGGAAACATCGATGAAAAAAACCGGGGGCACATATTGGTGAACCACACCTACCAGGCGGAACTCCTGGCCAAGATGCAAATGGGGCCAGCCTACTGGAAGGGTGTAATGGACCATTTGTCGACGGCGCCACTATCCGTGATTTCCCTGCCCCGCGGTTTGAAGCAAATCGAACTGGCGGCAGAACAATTAACCCAAGCCATCAAGCCGGTGGCCCAGCTGGCGGCCCAACCATGATCATCTGGATCGCCAGCTACCCGAAGTCGGGCAACACATGGATGCGCGTTTTTTTGGACAACCTCTCGAAGTTCGGCGATGAACGAGCCGATATCAACAAGCTTGGCATCGACACTTTCAACTCCCGCTACATTTTCGACTCATTGACCGGGTGGGAAGGCACCGAATTATCCCAGGACGAAAGCAATCGCTTAAGGATTTGCGCCCAGGACTCGCTGGATCCGAATTCAATTTTCCTTTACAAGATTCATGAGGCATTTGCCCATCCCCTTTCGGGGCTGCCTTTAATCTCGGACCGGGCCAGCTTTGGCGCTATATATATTGTCAGGAATCCCTTGGATGTGGCGGTGTCGTTTGCCAATCATCTTGGGCGCAGCATTGATCACGTCATTCGCCTGATGAGCCTGCAAGGCACCCACCTTGGCATGGATGCGCAATTGCCCCAGCCGCTGGGAACCTGGAGCTGGCATGTAAATAGTTGGGTGGATGCGCCGGGAGTAAAAGTCCATGTGCTTCGCTATGAAGATATGTTGGCCGATCCGGTCCCGGCCTTTACCTCGGTTTGTCACTTCACGGGATTATCCGAGGATGATGACGCCATTGCCAGGGCCATCGAGAACTCACGGTTTGAAGTGCTGCAAGAGCAGGAACAAAAAAACGGGTTTCGGGAGACATCCGCGCAGGGGCGCTCCTTCTTCCGGAAAGGGAAGGCAGGAACCTGGCGGGAGGTGCTGACGCCGGCCCAAGTGAACCGGATCATCGAGTCACATCACGACACGATGAAAAAATTCGGCTATATCGGGGCAGACGGCCGGCCGGTCTGATATTTTCAACCGGTAGTCTCGAAGACCGCGAGGCGACGAAAGGTTCGATCTGATGCACTGCGCGTGCAGGCGAATGACGGCGAAGGGTTTTTGCCTGCTATTGTTGTATGATTTGCAACAGCCCGATGGCAAAAAAAACGTAAATTCTCAGGTAAACTCCGGTCGCGCTCAGAGGAGACTTTTGTCCAAATGCATCAGGATTGGGTGGCGACCCCCGCATGATATTGCCTTTGGTGGTAAAAATCGTAAACTCGCAAAGACTCTTCAATAATTTCTGGTGAATTGCTAATTTTTGATGAATGGCTGGCTGCAACAGTTGATCGATTTGTCGGGCGATTACGACTACATGTGGTTTATCGCCATTATGGTGTGGTGCGCAGTAGCCGTCGGAGCATGGGGGCGGGGTAATCGCCGCGAAAGCTGGCTCATCTGGCTGGCCGTGGCGAACATGGTCCAAGCGGCCATTGAACTGGCGCTGTACGCCAATGATATTCACACGCCGTATATTTGGTGGGATTTTGCGCTCGGCCTGAGCCAGGCCATTGGCATCGCGGCCTTATGGTGGCCGCTGACGGGACAGGTTGTGCCCGTGCGCTCGCAACTGTGGCGCGCGCTGACTTTGACCGCGGGCCTTTATCTGGGCGTGACCCGGTTTGATTCGCCGATTTATGGCGGATTGTCCCTCGCCCTGGCTTCGGCGGGTGGCGCGTGGGCCGTCATCCGCTCGGTTTCGGCCGTGCGCGTGCTGGGCCGCTTGTCGCCGCGCGAGCTGCGCCGGATGAGGCTGGGGCTTCTCGTGGTGGCCGTGCTGCCGATTGTCTCCACGTTCGGTCCGCTGGCCTACGCGATGGATATGGGCCGGCGCAATACGGATTTCTCGCCCTTCGAGCTGATTGCCGCGGTTGCCAGCGTGGTCGCAGCGGTATTGCTCGGCAGTGCCTTGTGGGCGCAACGGTTGCGCGCGGTATCCAGCGCATCGGAATCCGCCACGAAGCGCTGGAACGCCGACCTGCGGCTTGGGTTCAGTATTCTGATTGTTTGGCTGGTATTTGGCCTGGCTCTGGCGATGGCGAACGGCCGGCAGGCGCGCGCCACCTTTGAGCAAAGCCTGTTGCTGCGCGCGCGGACTGCGGCCGCGCTGCTTGACCAGACGTCGTTGCGAGCGGCACTCGGGCCGGATTTTAAGCCGGGGCAAATTCGCACGGTGCGCCGAATAAGCACTGGCAGGGAAGCACAACAGGTGTATGTGCCATGGACGGAGGCCGCGCCTTTTGCCACGATTCGTTCGCAGCTCCGTCAACTACTTGAGGCGAACCAAACAAATAGTGCCAGCCCGTTTGTTATCTGGCTGATGGTGATTCGGGACGGCAAAGCGATCCGCGCGGCTCAGGCGAGCGACCTCGAAGGCCACCCGTGGAAAAATATTGAAAATGATCCGGCTCTCGCCGACGAGGCGCGCCTGGCCAAAGGCGGGGCGTTTTTGGAAGGACCGGTCAAAGATGAATGGTCGACGCGAGTCTCGGCCAATGCAGCCGTGATGGACACGGCCACAGGCCGGCCGTTAGGCTGGCTGGCGATGTCGATTGAGGCCACCACGTGGGCCACGACCTTTGCCATGGCGCGGTTGCAGGCGATGTTTGTCACGGCCATCGGCGTGGCGCTTTGGGTCGTGGCGATAATGTTCTGGCTGCGGCGCTCCGAGCGCGAGCTCGCATTGCAGCAGGCCGAGCAGTCCGCCGCGGCTGATCGGGCCAAGAGCCAGTTTCTCGCCCAGGTGAGCCACGAGCTGCGCGCACCGCTGCAGGGCATTTATGGCTACACCGACTTGATTGAGATGACGCCGCTCGATGTGCACCAGCAGGATTTGCTGTCGAGCCTGCGCGGCCAAAGCACCCTGATGCTGCGGCTGGTGAACGATTTGGTGGATTTGGGCGCGCTGCAAGCGGGCGCATTTCGCCTAAATCCGGAGGAATTGGAGCTCCATGCGCTGGTGGCGGAGTGCCTGGACTCCGTGCGAACGAGAGCTGAGGCCAAGGGCCTGGAAATTTCCTGCCAACTGCATCCCGGTGTGCCGGGGCAGGCGCGCACCGATGGCGCCCGCCTGCGGCAGGTGCTGCTCAACCTGCTGGGCAATGCGGTGAAATATACGCGCGAAGGCAGTATCAAACTGCGGGTGCAGCGCTGCGACCCGGTCGACCTGGGCCTGCCCGTGCCGGAGTGGGCCCGGATGGGCGTGTGGGTGGAGTTTGCGGTCATCGACACTGGCCCGGGCATCGCTCCGGAGGACCAGCAACGAATTTTTGAACCCTTCATCCGGCTGGAGCGCGATCTCGCCGAGCAAGGCGCGGGGCTGGGCCTCGCGCTTACCGGACGCTTGTGCCGCGCCTTGGGCGGCAACGTGCATGTGGAAAGTGATGGCGAACACGGATCGAGTTTTGTTGCGCGGCTGCCACTGGGTGTGCCGGGCGAGCCTGCGACCGGCGAAAAACGGGTGACTGACCCGGTGAAAGCCGCATGGCCGGGCCTGCGCGTCCTCGTGGCGGACGACAATACACTCATGCGTGAATTACTCTGCTCGTTTTTGCGTTCACGCGGGGCGCGGGTGACCGAGGCGTGCGACGGTCTGACCGCCGTGGAGGAATGCCGCGAGCGCATGTTCGACGTCGTGCTGCTCGACATTTCCATGCCATGGCTCGACGGCCATGCCGCGATCCAGCGGCTGCGCGCACCCGGCGGCGCGCGGGGCCAGCCGTGGGTGATCGGCCTGAGCGCGCACGCCGGGCCGGAGGAGGAAGCGCGCGCCCTGGCTGAAGGCATGAATTGCTTTTTGGTGAAGCCAATGCCCCTGGCCGCGCTGGTGGAGGCGATGTTCGCCGCGCCGGCCGCCCAGCGCGTGTGGCGCATCGCCGGGGCGGAGATCGAAGAGGCGGCCGCGCCGCTGCGCGAGCGGTTGCTTGAAATTTATGCGCGCGAAACGCCGCGGGTCGTGGATAAATTGCGCCGCGCGGCGCAGGCGCACGACTGGCCGGCGCTGCGTTTGCTGGCCCACTATCTCAAAAACAGCGCCGATGCCTTGGGCGCGGGGCAGTTGCAACGCTGCTGCCACGATTTGGAGTCCGCGGCCAAGGCTGCGGCCGATGATTCGGTCGGCCCGTTGCTGACGGCGGTGGAACTGGCGGCAAACGAACCCCTTTCTTTCAAGCGGAGCCGGCAACTGGCGCCGGCTTGAAGTGGCAGGTGTCAGGTATCAAGTATCAGGATTAGGAGTCAGGAATCGGAAATCCGGTGCTTAATTTGGAACTTGGCACCTGATACTTGTTACTTCGGCTGGGGCGTTCAGGGAGAATCCACCCAGCCGTGCTTGATGGCGTAGCGCACGAGGCCGGATATCTCGTGGATGTTGAGTTTTTCCTTTAGCGCCGTGAGGTGATTGGCGATGGTTTTGGTGCTAACATGCAGGCGCTCGGCTGTTTCCTTGGTGCCGAAGCCGTTGGCCACGGAAATGAGAATTTCGCGCTCGCGCGGCGTCAGCGAATCATTGGCCGGGGTGACCCGGCCGCCCAGCCCGGGAAGCAGGTATTTGCTGCTTTCCGAACAATAATATTTGCGGCCGGCGAGAACGTGGGTGAGGGCTTCACGCAAGGTTTCCAGCGAGGAGCTTTTTAAGACAAATCCCTGCACCCCGGCGGCGTTGGCCTCCAGCACCAGGCTCTCCTCGTCGTTCGAGGTGAGCATGATGAAACGCATTTCTTTCCGGTGATCCTTGACCTGCTTCACCAGCAGGAGGCCCGAGCCATCCGGCAGCATCCAGTCGACGATGACGAGGTCGGGCTGGAGTTCGAGGCAGGCGGTGATGCCACCAGACACCGTGCCGACGGAGGCGACGATTTGCAGGTTCGGCTCGGTGCGCACGGTGTCACTGAGAAGCTGGCGGATCATGGTGTGATCCTCGACGATGATGATGCGGACGGGATTCATGGTGCGGGATCGTGACTGGCGTCGGCAACTTCTGGCGCAGACAAAGTTTTTAAACTTTTTTTAAAAGCGTGCCCAAGCAAAACACGAGGGAAACCGAGCGGCGGGAAGTTTTCCGGGAAAACTTCCCGATTTTCGTTTAGAGCCCCCATATTTATCTAGAAAAAATCATGATATGCTAGGGCAGAGTTATTAAATAAACATGAAAATCACACGCCTCATTCTAGTTTTCGCCGCCGCACTTTCCCTCGGCCTCGCTGTTTTTGCCAATGTCCGCACCCACGGCAGTGTAACTGCCTCCACCCAGTCCACGGTCAATTCCGATGTGTCACTCTTCGACGGTGATGCTGCCGCAGACGGGATCAAAGTCGCCGGTACCGGATGTGTTTTCACCGGACAAGCGCCTGCAGGCCTCCAAGTCGCACAGAGCGGAATGTGTCTGACTTCACCAGGACAAGCGCCTGCAGGCCTCCAAGTCGCACAGAGCGGAATGTGTCTGACTTCACCAGGACAAGGGTTTAAAGATATCCTGGCTTAATTTTAAGCGCGGAGTAATTTTAATCAAAACTCGCCCGGCCTTTGCGCCGGGCGGGTTTTTTTATGCGCAGATTTTGGGAGTGATGGCGCGCGTTATTGGTCGGGCCCGTTGCCCCAACGGGCCGACCGTGTCCGCCATAGCTTCAGCGACGGCGGAAGCCAACGGTCGGCTGGGGGCAGCCGACCCCACCTCAATTGTCTGAGTTCCTCTATCTTGGGAGCTAAATGCAAGAGACCACCGGCAATTTTTTCCCCTCAGGGATGCGCAGGCGGCGGTTTGGAACCTTCCGGCTGATCGCTGGCGAACCCGGGGTCATCGTACGGCCAGAAGAGACCCCAGTGATATTCGCTGTCACCATCACCGCAGAATTTATCCAACAAGTCCTTATATTTTGGATTTTTGTTTTGGGCATAGGCTTGGGCCAACAAAGGCAGCAGGCGCTTTCGGTCCGTCGTCCTGACTTCAGGCTTGGGCCAAGGGAGGCCGGGATCGGTGTAAGGAGCCAGATAATCGAGGGCCGCATACAAGCCGCCACCATCACTGGAGGTGATTTTCCAACAATCCACGCCCACGTGGTCCCCCAAGACGGCAAGGCGAAACAGTGCTTCAAGGTTAAACAAGCTGTATTCCAGTGAATCGGCTCGCACCAGCTCGCGTTCCTGTTCCCCCCTGCTCTTAACCTGCATATTCAGCAAGCGCAGGAATTCTTGCTGCAAAAGGGTGCGGGCGTAGTCTGCCTTGCCCAGCACGAGCGAAAACTGAACCAGCTGGGCATTGCGCCAGGACATGTGGTTGTTTTCCATCGAGGTCTCGTCGATGGAGAGTTTGATGTGCGTCAACCAGTCATAATACTGCTCAAGCCAGTGCCGGAAGTCGCTTTGGTCGTTCTTGGTCCAGGCCCCGGAGGGTTCAATCAGTGCGATGGCATCAGTTACCATGGTGAGATGGCGCATTTCGATCACGCCTTCACCGCGGCCATTGGTCAGCCCGGGAATGGCCTGCCCGTAGTTGGCGCTGGGATTCATGGCCGTCTCCGGGTTTAGAAACCATACGCGAATCAGTTCGGCCGCTTTTTCCGCGTAGGCTTTTCGGTCAGTAAAATAATAGGCGTAAGCCAGCGTTTCCGCATGGATGCACATGAAATAGAAGGATCGCGAATCCGTGCCGATTCTACTCTTAGGGTAAAGATGCCCGTCGCGCTTGATGTAGGGCAGACCGTCGGGCTTCTTGGGATCCGGCCACCAGTAAGGCCCATAGCTGAAAAAATCGTGCTTGTTGCCGCTGGCGGCGACCAAGGTCTTGTCCATGACGGATTGCGGCTTGGCCAAAAGCGCCGCATCGGCTTCCTCGATCAACTTTGCGTAAGGGGCCTTGATTAAGGGGTCATGCCGGGCGACCAATTGTTTGGCGATGACGAGGTTCCTGGCGGGATAAACATAGACCTGCGGCAAGGAGGCTTCATCAGCGGCTGTGGCCACCAACGCACCCATGAGCCACAGAACCGCCCCCAGCACCAAGCTTCGATCCTTCATCATGCTTGGCTCGAGAGTGTTGGTTTCGCGCTCGAGTTCAAGTGCGACCTTAACCACCAAGAAATAAACCCACCGATATTAATTCAGAACCCGCGATTTAATCACGCTCAATGCTGGCCGGCGGCCAGCTCGGCTTTGGCCGCGGCGAGATCGTGCTGAAAAACTGGGTTGGCGAGAAGCTCGCGGACGATGGCCTGGCCCAGCACGCGGCCGGCATAGATGTCGGTCGGGTAGTGCACCCCGCCCTCCACGCGACGCCAGCCAATGTCGCGGCTGAGGGCGAGAAGCGCATCGTGCTTGTCCGGGAACAATTCCGCCAGCAGCAGGGCAAAGACCGTGGCGCGCGTCGAGTGGCCGCTGGGGTAGCTATAGTCGGTGCGTTCCTCGTGTTCGATCGCGTTGGGAAAACGCGTGGGATCGATATGATAGGGACGGATCCGCTGCCAGTGTTTTTTCCCGCGGCTGGTCACAGCCTTGGCCTCGGCCTCGACTTCCTTGAAGAGCGCCTCGGTCTGGGGAAACTTTCCCCGCGTGAACCAGGGGCCGATCGCCGGCGCGAAGTGAAAGATGGTGAGCTTGATCTCGTCCATGCCCTGGGCCCGCTCGGCGGGGGTGGCTGCGCGGTAAGCCTGGAAGGACGTTTCGAGATCGGCGATGTCCTCGGGCGAGCCTGCCACCGGCGGCGGTGCCAGCAAGATGATCGGGTCGGGCTGGCCCTTGGCCAGGTAGCTTGATTTCGTTTCGTCTGCGCGCAGGGACGTCGCGAAGAAGGCGAGCAACGGGAGAGTGAGAAAAAACAGGCGGGTTTTCATCATGATGGGGAGAAAAGGAAGGGGCTAGGATTTTGCCCTGGCCGCAACTTCGGCGCGAGCCGCGGCGAGGTCGGCTTGGAAGGCCGGACTGCGCAGGAACTCCCGGGCGAGCGCCTGGCCCAGCACGCGGCCACCGTAGATGTCGAGTGGCGTGTGCACGCCGATCTCGACGCGCACCCAGCCGATGTCGCGGCCTTTCGCGAGAATGGCCTCACGCCGTTCCGGAAAAATCTCGGCCAGGAGCAGCGCGAACACCGTGCCGCGCGTCGAATGGCCGCTTGGGTAGCCGGGACTTTTTTCAGGATCGCCGGGCTCGGCGAATCGTGTGGGATCGGCCACAAACGGACGCGGGCGCTTCCATGTGTTCTTGGCGTGGTTGACGATTTTTTTCGTCTCGGCTTCGACTTCCGCGAAGAGCGCTTCGGTTTTCGGAAACTTTCCCGGCTGGAAAAATGGCCCGATGGCTGAAGTAAAGGCAAAGATCGTGACCGTGTGTTCGTCCTGGCCGAGCGCGACCTCTTCCGGCGTGCGGGCCGTATAAATGCGCAGCGTGCTTTCCCGGTCGGCGACATCTTCCGCCGTGCCCAAAGGCGGCGGCGGCGGAAGCAGCGCCAGCGGATCGAACCCGTGCAGATAAGGGCCGGCGGCGCGCAGGGGCGCGGCCGCCGACAACAGACAGAGCGCTCCTGCGAGGACGAGAACAGCGATCCGCGGGAGTCTCATCGGCACAAAACGTTTCCGCTTAGAACTCACCCGAAACGGTGAAGAAGTAGTCGCGGGGCGTCAGGACGCTGTAAGTGCTGAGCAGCGGGTTCACATTCGGCGATTTCAAAAGCTGGACCTTGCGGTCGAACAGGTCGTTGATCTGCGCCCGGAGCTTAATGCTCTTCAGGAAATATCCCTTGGGCAGTTTGTAGCCGTAGCCGAGCGAAAGATCGTACATCGTATAACCGCCTTGGACTTGGGCAAAAGCGCCGGCGGGAAGCGGCAGGTCGGGGCTCGGGGCGCCGGAGTAAGCCGTGTACGGCCCGATGTATTTTGCCATCAGCGAACCGAAAAAGCCGTCATACTCGTAAATCAGGCCGTAGCCGCCCGTCCATTGCGGATTGTTTTCCACCCGGCGCTTGGATTTTTTGTAAGTGGCGTAATTGCGCGAGCCATCGATATAGAGGCTGAAGCCTTTGCCGGCATAGAAAGTGGCCTCGCCTTCCACGCCGTAATAATAAACGCCCTGGGCGTTGAAGAAAACCATGTCGTTGGAATCGAAACCGGGCGTTCCGGGAATTTCCGCGGGATTGAGCTGTTGCACCGGGAAATTTTTGTAATTGATCCAATACGCGTCGATATCGGCGTTGAACCGGCTGGTCTTGTACACCGTGCCGATTTGATAGTTGGTCGTCGTCTGGGGGTTGAGCAAATTCAACTGCGGATTGAGTTCGGAGGACTGGGCCAGGGCCGGCGTAAGGAAGCCCTGGGCATATTGCGCATAGGCCGACCATTTGGGCATGATGCGATAATTGAGCGACACCAGCGGCAGCAGTTTGGAATAGGTCTTATCGAAGGTGAACGGCTGGACTTCCTTGTCCTGGTTGACCGGGCCCCACATCGAGCGATGCACGCTAATGTACTTGAGGCCCGGTTGGAGCGTCAGGTCGGGCGTGATGTGCCATCCATATTGGACGTAAGGCTGCCATGTGCGGGTCCAAAAATGCATGTTCCAGGCGTAGCCGCCATTGGAGCCTTTATGGTTCACATCGAGATAATTGTTCTGCACCCGCGGCCCCGCGGCGGGATTGGTTTCATCATAGAAATAGTTGTAGCGCGGCCCGTGCTGGTAATCGAACCAGACGCCGGTCTTGAAGGCGCCGATGGAGTCGTCGTGCGTGACGGCCAGATAATTTCCATAGGCCCGTACCACGTTCACTTTCACCTGGCCGCCAAAATCCTTCTTGGATGGCCCGGAGGTGGTGTTGGGCGACTCGTGGCTGACGTTGTTGTAGTTGAAGGTGTAAATCTTGTCGTGAATTTTCCAGTCCGAGGGAAGATTGCTGTCGAGGCCGATGTATTCCATGTCCGCATGTTTTTCCTGGTGATTGCGCTGGTAATCGTCGCCGTTGACGTCGAAGGGATTGCTGGTCTGTCCGAAGTTGCGGCCCAGCGTGTTGATTTGCGTCTGGGTCAGGGTCGCGGAATTCGGATTGTTGAACTTGATGTTGTTGTAGCTGCCGAAGAACGAGAGCACCGTGTTCTGGCCCACCGGCTGCAGGTATTTAAACCAATAGGTGTTGCGGCGCAGCGTCCCAAACGTGCGATAGCCGTCCGAGGTCATGTATTGATAGCTGGCGATGGCCGAGGCGTTGTTGGCCTTGGGCAGGAGGCCGGTATTGAATTCAAAGTTGGCCAGCTCCGTGTGGTAACTGCCGTCGCTGAGGGTTGGGATAAACGACATCTGCGAGCTGGGATCCTTGGAAAACATGGCGATCGTGCCGCCAAACGTGGCCATGCCGATCGTGCTGGCGTCGCCCGGCCCGCGGTCGATTACCTCCCGGCCGATCATCTTGGCGGGAAAATAACTTGTCGTGTGGTGGGTGTAATCGTTGCCGTCGCCGAAGGGGATGCCGTCGAAAGTGACGTTGTACTGGCCGTCGCTAAAGCCGCGCAGGATCGGTTTTGATTCATTCAGGCCCGGGCCATTGGTCGAAAAATTCGAAATGCTCGGCGAGAGGTTGGCGATCATCGCGTAGTCGGCTGTCGGGGCGATGCTGTTTTGGATCGTTTGCAGACCGATCGACGTTTGCGGCTGGATCGCATTCAGGTTGCTTTGCACCGGCGCCACCGAGAGGGCAGAGGTGCGGGGAGCGGAAACCTCGAATTCCTCGAGGCGGACCAGCTTGTCGTCGTCGGCCTTTAAGAGGGCCGTGCTGACGGACAAAAGCGCCAGGAGGCGCAGGCAGTAGTTGATGTTGTAACGGTTGAAGTAGGATGGGTGAGAGGTGTTCACCCTATGAATTTGCCGTTTGTTTGTGGCGAATCTGCGACGCGGAGGTGACAAGATGGTGCCAAATAAAAAATACGCGCACTTTCGAAAAAATCCGGCGTCATTAGTAGGTTTCACATTTGAACGCGCCAAATTGAATGCAGCCCACCAAGGGAGTCCCGGCATTCCGTGCCCGCGGTCATCTTCTCAAAGCTTTAATTCAGAAACCAGAAAAGCATGAATATTTTTCTGGATTCCTGGCTTCTGAATTTTTCGGCCCGAAAAAATGTTCACGCGCGGTTTTGTGCAGAAATTTTCTCGGGAAACTTCCGCCATGCCATGCGCGCACGGAGCGATATTTTAGATAAAATTAACAGCGTGTTGCGCTCTGCTGGCCGGCCGGCGCGGCAGCGCCGTAAACAAGGGGTAAATTCTCGAACTGTCGCGTGTTCTCCGTCGCGAAAAGCGGTTTATGCGGTCAAATTGCAACTAGCACAGACCATCCAATTTCAAAATAATATCGCCATGAATCTCGTCAAAAAACTTCTCATCGCGCACGGGGATCAGAAAGTCCGCCGCCGGCTTGTGCTTTTTCTCGCCGATGCCGGCTACGACCTGCGCGCCTTTGCCACGGCCGACGCTGCCCTCGAATCCGCCCGCAACGAATGGTTCGACCTTGCCCTGGTGGACTATGAGCTCTCCGGCGCGCGGGATTTTTCCTTTATCGAGGACGTGAAAAGAATCCAGCCCACGGTCCCGGTGATCCTCTGCGTGCAAAAGCTCGAACTCCCGGTCATCGTCAAAGGCATCCGCGTGGGTGTGACCGATGTCCTCGCCCGCGACAACCTCGCCTCCGTCGTGCGGCGCGCCGCCGCGCTCCTCAATCCCGACCTGCCTGAACCGGCCGGGCACGACGTCGTCACGGCGGACGAGATGGCGGAAGTCGAGGCGGTGCTCGACCGCATCACGGGCCGTGGCACCGGGCCGGACTCCGACTCCTGCGACCAAGCCGACGGCGATCTTCCCTCCGAACTCCTGCGCGGGGCCAAGGAGCGGGCGATGCTTGAGGCGAAAAATGCGCGCCTTGAAATTGAAAAGACCGCACTCGAGACCGAGTTGCGGACATTGCTTTCGCAAATTGACGATAGCAGCCACCTTGAGGCGGATATTGCCGACCTGGGCAGCCAGCGCGAAATTGCCGCCGCCGCCCAGGATGCCATCGATGAAAAGGCCCGCAAGCTGGCCGAGATTCGCGGCGAAATTGCGCGCGAGCGCCTCGCCCTGGAAGAGCAACGCATCATGGCCGCGGCCGCGGACCAATCCGCCGGCGTGCCGGCGGAGGAGCGCACCGAGCTCGACGCCTGGCGCGCGCGCCTCGAGCAGGAGGACGACCGCGTTCGTGAGGAAGCGTCCCGCCTCCAGCACGAAGCCAACAAAATTGCGCAGGAGCGCCGCCGCTGGCACGAGGACCTCGACCTGCTCCGGGAGCAGGAGGCCAACCTGCACGACTACGAAGCCCGGCTGCGCCAGGTCCAGGCCCAGCTCGAGTCCGACCGCGTGCTCTGGTTCAGCGCGCGCCACCCGACCTCGCGCTCGCCCTTTGCGGAGGATCCTTCGCTCAAGGAAGCCTGGCAAAAACTCCAGCGAGCCACCGAACTGCTCGAGGCCGAACGCTCGAATTTCTGCAATGAAAAACTCGCTTTCGCCGAACACGAGGCGCAGGTGAGGCGCCGCGAGGAAAAAACCCGGGAGATCGCGGCGAAAAACGAGGAGCTCAACCAGCTCCAGCCTGCGCTGCCGGCGTCGCCGGTTCCGGCCAATGTCTCGATGGGCGCAGCCACCCTCTCGGCCGTAAAAACATTCAGTCGATCCCCCTTCGAGATCGCCAAATCGGTCTTCAGCGGAAAGAAGACCGAGGAGTGAACGAGCCCGAAGGAACAAGTATCAAGTGACAGGTAACAAGTAGCAAGAGGACGCTGCGCGCGAAGTTTTAAGTACCAGGGCCCAAGTTCCAAGATAGCCGACCACTCCCGAATCCTGACTCCAACTCCTGATACTTGTTACCTGTCACTTGCTACTTTGTTCACCTACTCCTGCAGCGCGGCGAGCCGGGTGGCGGCTTCTTCCCAGGCCGTCGTGGCGGCGGTGAGCTGGTCGACGATGGCGCTGAGCTCGCGGTTCAAGTGCTGCGCCTGCCCGGGTTGCGTGTAGGTCTCCGGCGCTTCGAGCGCGGCGGTGAGTTCGTTCTGCTTTGCCTCGAGCGTGGCGACCTGTTCCTCGAGTTTGCCGACCTCGATGCGAAGTTTTTTCAGATCGGCGGGGTTGGCCTTCTTCGCGGCGGGGGTGCTGGCGGCCGGCTTTGGCGCACTGGCCTCGGATTTCTGCTCGACCTGCTTGGGCCGTGCGTCGGTGAAGCCGGCGGTGAGCGCGGCGCGGGCGTTGGAGGCTTTTGATTTATCGAGGTAGTAATCGTAGTCGCCGGCGTAGGGCGTGAGGCGGCCGGAGTGGACGTGCAGGACGTTCTGCGCGAGCGCGCGGATGAAATACACGTCGTGGCTGATGAAGATGAATGTGCCCGGGTATTGCTTGAGCGCGTGGACGAGCGCGTCGATCGATGAGATGTCGAGGTGGGTCGTGGGCTCGTCCATCAACAGCAGGTTGGGCGGATCGACGAGCAGGCGGGCGAGGGCGAGGCGGGATT